>Ga0209302_10001030_pt1 | contig 16030 bp, 14 predicted proteins | sample ArcOceMetagenome_2_FD_187445 | JGI IMG/M metagenome (GOLD analysis project Ga0209302, IMG submission 187445) | Marine eukaryotic phytoplankton communities from Arctic Ocean - Arctic Ocean ARC135M Metagenome (SPAdes) (version 2) | ecosystem: Environmental > Aquatic > Marine > Oceanic | place... | reverse complement strand
TTTTGGCATGAATTCCAGAACCTGGTAAAAGAAAACGGACAAAAAGAAAATGTTTTTTTAATATCTCGTGATGGAGCGCAGCTCACTTTAAAAGCAACTCCTAATGAGACAGGACAAATAGGGCTCCTGCCTTACAGCACCTCAATACGCAAGGAGTACACTCTAGGAGAGAGTATCACCGGAGGTGTTGGTTATGGTATGGATGTCCTGAAAGATTACGTAACACAATTTAAGTATGTGTTTACTAAAAAAGGAGCCTCACAAGTTGGTGGTTTTGGAGCCATTGGCGGCCTGTTTCCAGACACCTGGGACTGGACTAGTTTTTGGCAAACCACAGCCCTTATATCTATTATTTTAGCCTTTATGAATATCTTACCGATCCCGGCGCTAGACGGTGGGCATGTGATGTTTTTATTATATGAAATGATTAGTGGCCGTAAGCCCAATGATAAATTTATGGAGTTTGCCCAAATGGCTGGGTTTTTCTTGTTAATTGCCTTGGTTTTATTTGCCAACGGAAATGACATCTATAGATACTTCTTTGGAGGTTAAAAAAAACAAAAAAAGTATTTGCCACAGATAAAAATTAATTTATATTTGCACCCGCCTAAGTATCGTAAGGGTTTTAAACACTTTGATATTGGGTATCGCTAGAGACAATAGTCTTTATTTTTCTATATGAAATTCCTCTTTAGCTCAGTTGGTTAGAGCATCTGACTGTTAATCAGAGGGTCCTTGGTTCGAGCCCAAGAAGAGGAGCGAAAATTAGAAGCCTTCACAGCAATGTGAGGGCTTTTTTTATGGCCTCTAACCAGTTGTGAAACCTTCTAAAAGGCTTACACTTGACTTATATAATTAGCAAAGAACTACTTCGAATATAATTAAAACTTGGCACCTATTTGGCAACTGTCTACGTTCTTTTCGCCTTTTACACTCTTTAACAAACTATGTTGTGCCAACATATCTGCTCTAAAGAGGAGTTTAAGAAAGAAAAAACCCTCACAATTCTGCAAGGGTTTGGTATTGGGGGGATTATTTAAGGAGTATAGCCAGGTGTCGTATAAAAATCAATCAATACTTATTTTATATGTCCACAAAACATCTTGATAATTATAATTCATTGTATTTTCATCAGGGAAGGTAATGTATACATCGGTTTCTGATAAATCTTGAGACCCCCCCAATATGTAAAGAAACTCATAATACCCCTCCTGTACAGAAAAAGTACCATACATTTCTTCTTGTGGACAGTTTGGGTCTGAATTAACATAATCTGCATAAAAATAATCTGTAAAGGTTCCGTCTTCTCTAAATTCCATATACAATCCGGGACAGTATATTTCGTTGTCATAATACAGAATTTCACCTGTTGTATATTCGGCAGAGTAATAATTCCAATAGTTTACTAATTGCTTTTCTTCATTTGTACTTATTCTTCCCTGAAAATCTCCATTTCTCCCATTAACTGAATAAGACCCAGAAGCTTCTCCATTGTTTAAGTTACCCTCAAAACTTCCTACAGCATTTTCTAAAGTTAGAGATGCTTGAATCATTCCATTTTCATCTACAAAACCGGATAAAGAATAAATCTCATTAAAATCTTTAGAGGTAAAACTGCCCTCCATTGTTCCGTTATTTTGTACCGTTAAAGTCCAGGTTCCTAAATCGTCTCCCGTAAAACCTCCTGACCAAAAGCCCTTAAATAATGATTCAGTAACATCACTCGTAAAACTAACCTCATTTCCATAAAACTCCCCAAAAGCATTGGTTAAAAAAGTTCTCGCATAATAAGTAGTATTAGGCTCAAGGTTTTCTAATGTAGTAGTTACATCTGTGCCATTTACATTAACTTGAATATTATTTATAGTGGGTTGTATTGTGGTTGCATATACAAACCCTTGTTCTGTATTGGTAGGGTTATCACAGTTCTGTGAAACGATACTTATAACCCCATTTAAGGTAGCTGATGTTTCTGTTATATTAGTAACTGCAGAAGTAGTTAGTGTTGGGTTATACAAACAAGGCTTACCTTCATCATCACTACACCCAACGATAAGTACAGTTAAAAGTAAATAGAGTAGTTTTTTCATAATGTTTGTTTTGAACAAATATAATAAAAAGGATAAAGCGTTGTGGTACAACCTTGATACAGAAAACCCCTACTAAATTAATAGTAAGGGTTATGGTAATCAATAAAAGTTGTTAAACTGAATATTCTATTAAAACAGATTACAATCTAACGTTTCAATTATGCTTTCATAAAATTCAACATTATCAATGTTTGGTGCACAATTAACGAACACTACCAAAGCTTCCTTGTAGGCTTGACAAGTTTCAAAAGATTGATTTTGGGAAAAAGCAATATTCGTTTGTTCAACAAGTTGAGCAATATTTTCACAATCATCTTGACCACCATCATCACTACTACACCCAACGATAAGTACTGTTAAAAAAATAAAAATTAGTTTTTTCATAATGTAAATTGTTTGATGTTTTGAACAAATATAAACAAAAGTATAAAGTGGTGTGGTACAAGCTTGATACAGAAAACCCTCACATTTCTGCAAGGGTTTGATACTATTGAGAGTTATTAAAGTCTAGAAAGAACTACAAGAAGTTCATTGTCGTCTAAATCCCTTAACTCTAATGTATTTCCATTAACTATGGCATTTAAAAAAAGTTCATTGTAGTCAACGTATTTAAAGTAGATTAGATAATTATTATCTGTAGTGTTTTCCCACTTTAACAATATTGATTGTTCATCATCCTCATCTGCAACAATACAATCCCCGTTGTTGTTCAGATAAGCTTGATACCACCATCCTTCTTGCAAAAGACCGGGGAGATCATCAAAAAATTCAAATCTTGTTTGTAAAAAGCATTCCTCCTGCGCCGTACTATCAAACTCACACGAAACACAGTCAGAAATTTGCCAATTACCAACAATTGAGTTGTTGCTATTGCTGTCATCATCACTGCTACAAGCAACGATAAGTACAGTTAAAAATAAGTAGATTAGTTTTTTCATAATATAAATTGTTTAATAATTAGAACAAATATAAACAAAAGGATAAAGCGGTATGATACAACCTAGATACAGAAAACCCCTACTAAATTAATAGTAAGGGTAACTACTTTTATAACTGATTAATTATGGTAAATCACTTACTAATACTTCCCATTGTTCGCCATTATCTGGACCACCGTATATAATATAGATTTTACCATTAACAATACACATTTGATGTATAGTGTCAAAACCACTTGTATTGGTCAAATTGGTACTTAATTCTTGATAGGTATTATCTGAAGTATTATAAACTCCTACAGTTGGATTAACGGCAGTAGTTTGATCGTTTGCATCTGAAGTGAAAATTTGACCAGCTACATAAATTAAATCTTGAAATCTTCGTACAAAGGCAATATTAATGGTTTGACTTATTTCAAATGTTTCGACATTTGAAGGATTACTTATATTTATTTTATAGGCAGTCGTTGAAGCATTACAAGTGGTAAATTGTGGACAACCACCAAACACGTATAAGTTATCATTTACGATCGTTCCATCAGCATAAAATCTTGCTTCTGGCATTGATGAAAACTCTGAAAATGTTTCAGTTTCAATATTCCATCTAAATATTTTATCAGATTCCTCATCGACTACCCCAATATCTCCTCCAATTATATACGCATTATCATCCAGTACAGTCATCCCAAATCTAGATATATTTTTACCGTGAGAAACACTTGTTGGATCACCTCCGCTTAAATCTAAATTGTATGTATTAACCAATGAACCTCCAATTACTATTAGCTGATTTCCTCTTATATGTAAACGCTTTGTTACATATCCACTCTGATCAAATATTTTTTCTGTAATATTATTTGTAGCTAAATCAATCTTTAAAATTCTTTCAACAGTTGAATTTTGAGGTAAAACCGCCTCTCTCATAGCAATAAAAAGACTATTGTCTGCAGAAGAGCCTATCATCCCCGTTGCCCCACGAAGATTATTTATAGAATTACTTTCGAAAGTAAATGCAGTGTAAAAATCTAGTCTAATAGCGGTCATAAAACTAACTTCATTACCATAAAACTCCCCATCATTATTTGTTAGAAAAGTTCTTACATAATAGGTGGTATTTGGCTCAAGATTTTCTATGGTTGTTGTTACATCTGTACCATTTACATTAACTTGAGTGTCTGCTATAGTGGGTTGTACCTCAGTTGAGAACACAAATCCTTGTTCGATTATTGGAAATTCACAATTTTCTTCATCTATACTAATTGTACCATTTAGTGTAGCGCTACTGCTGGTAATATCGGTAGCTTCTTGAGTAATTAAATTGTATTCACAAGGCTGTTCTTCAACTGTCATAAAACTAACTTCATTACCATAAAACTCTCCTAAAGCATTGGTTAAAAAAGTTCTCACATAATACGTTGTGTTTGGCTCAAGATTTTCTACGGTTGTTGTTACATCTGTGCCATTCACATTCACTTTGGTATTGGCTATAGTAGGTTGTATGGTAGTTGCATATACAAACCCTTGCTCTGTGTTGTTAGGGTCATCACAGTTCTGTGAAACGATACTTATAACCCCATTTAAGGTAGCAGATGTTTCAGTTATATTAGTAACTGCAGAAGTAGTAAGTGTTGGGTTGTACAAACAAGGATTACCTTCATCATCACTACACCCAACGATAAGTACAGTTAAAAAAAGGTAGATTAGTTTTTTCATAGTGTATGTTTAATGTGGGTTTAAGGAGTACAGTTAGTGAAGTTGGGTTTTGGAAGTGTAAATTGAGGAGTATTATAACTAAAAGCATTACACGCTACAACATTATCAACAACCCAAGTACTTAGATCTTGATTAAAAGATTGAGCATTTAAAAACATCTGTGACATATCAGTTACATTACTAGTATCCCAATCTCCAATAGGTTGGTTAAAAGACTCATTTTGCTGAAACATCGTTTCCATATTTGTCACACTACTTACATTCCAATTACCAATGGGTTGGTTGAAAGGAGTCGCTCCAAAAAACATACCACTTATATCAGTCACACTACTTACATCCCAATTTCCAATTGGTTGGTTGAAAGAAGTTGCAGTTGAAAACATACCACTCATATTAGTCACACTACTTACATTCCAATTTCCAATAGGTTGGTTGAAAGCTGAACCACCAAACATACCCCTCATATTGGTCACATTACTCACATTCCAATTCCCAATTGGTTGGTTGAAAGAAGTAGCACTTGAAAACATACCACTCATATTAGTCACACTACTCACATTCCAATTTCCAATTGGTTGGTTGAAAGAATAATTAAATGCAAACATACCCCCCATATTGGTCACACTACTCACATTCCAATTTCCAATTGGTTGGTTGAAAGAAGTTGCACTTGAAAACATACCATTCATATTAGTAACACTACTTGTATCCCAACTACTTAAATCTTGGTTGAAAGCTGAACCACCAAACATACCGCTCATATTGGTCACATTACTCACATTCCAATTTCCAATTGGTTGGTTGAAAGCAGAGGCAGATTGAAACATCACAACCATATCAGTAACACTACTCACATTCCAATTACCAATGGGTTGGTTGAAAGCAGAGGCAGATTGAAACATACACACCATATTAGTCACACTACTTACATCCCAATTTCCAATTGGTTGGTTAAATGGTGTTAAATAAAACAAATATGTCATATTAGTCACATTACTCACATCCCAATTACCGATGGGTTGGTTGAAAGCTGAACCACCAAACATAAGTCCCATATCAGTTACACTACTCACATCCCAAGAACTTAAATCTTGGTTAAAAACTCCTCCTTCATCAGTTGTATACTGTACCAGAAGAAACATACTATTCATATCAGTTACATTACTCACATTCCAACTTGAGATGTCTTGGTTAAAAGAAGTAGCAAGGTTAAACATAGCTCTCATATCAGTAACATTACTCACATCCCAAGAACTTATGTCTTGGTTAAAGTCGGAAAAAGTGTTGAACCCTAAATAAAATAGTTCGGACATATCAGTTACTTTAGTAGTAGCTACTTTAGTAACATCTTCTCCATTAGCAACCATTTCTCTTAACATAGCCTCATCTACCACCGTATAAGTAACACCATTTATCATTCCCGTATCACCAACATTGGCATCTTCACAAGCCTTTATAGTTATTCCGTTTTCTGCTAAATAAACTACATCACAATTAACGGGTTCTTCAGTTGTAATAAAATCCACTTCGTTTCCATAAAACTCCCCAAAAGCATTGGTTAAAAAAGTTCTTACGTAATAAGTAGTATTAGGCTCAAGGTTTTCTAATGTGGTAGTAACTTCTGTGCCATTTACATTCACTTTGGTATTGGCTATGGTTGGTTGTATAGTAGTTGCATATACAAACCCTTGCTCTGTGTTGTTAGGGTCATCACAGTTCTGTGAAACAATACTTATAACACCATTTAAGGTAGCAGATGTTTCTGTAATATTAGTAACTGCAGAAGTAGTAAGTGTTGGGTTATACAAACAAGGATTACCTTCATCATCACTACACCCAACGATAAGTACAGTTAAAAATAAATAGAGTAGTTTTTTCATAATGTATGTTTTGAACAAATATAAACAAAAGGATAAAGCGGTATGATACAACCTTGATACAGAAAACCCTCACATTTCTGCAAGGGTTTTATAGGGGGTTGTTTAAGTTATTGCAAACGGAAGATGTGAAGCACTATTTCAAAACTTATTGTTTGGTGTAAATTGCAATATCGTCTACTTCATCTCCTGTTGGAGCGTATCTAAATTGTGTAGCAGATATTTTTTCAAACCCGTCATAATTATAAATATTTGGCCCAATTGTTATTTCTATGGAGTAAAAATCATTTGTGATAACTTGTTCTACACCAGTAGAGATGTTTGGTACATCTTGATATAAATCTATTTGAGCCTTATAACAAAAGGATTGTTGATTAGAGGAATAACTTACACACATATCATCTGGTGTAAATGTATAGCCAAGCCCAATTTCATTAAACCAAAGTCCTTGTATCCAAGCCGGTGGTGTTATTAAACTTTCATTGTTAGAGTTATTGTCTCCACCCTCTGAATTACCATCATCACTCGAACAAGCAACAATAAGTACAGTTAAAAATAAATAGATTAGTTTTTTCATAATGTAAATTGTTTAATGTTTGTTTTAATTCTTTATAAACCTTTTGTTAGTTTGATTAACACCATCTGAAATTTTAATGATATAAACACCCTTTGATAATTCACTTACATTTATTTTATTAGTAGCACTTGTAGCAATTACCTCTGCTCCTAAAAGATTATATATAGAAACAGCTATTGGGTTTTTGTTTCCTTCTATAAATAAATAGTTATCTGTTGGGTTTGGGAATATAGTCACATCCAATTCAAGTGCATTGTCTCCTATACTTAATGCATCACACTCTGCTTCATTATTCACGAAGGTAGAATTTGGATCTATATTTGTCCAGTTTGCATTGCTATAATCGGCATCATCTACATAGATGCAAGTTAGGTTAGGATTGTTAGTTGAATAGAATAAAGTAAAGTTTGTATTGTTTCCGTTTCTAACATCTAAACTTGTTAATTGATTATTTTCACAAAACAAATAAATCAAGGCATCATTATTGGTCACATCTAAACTTGTTAATTGATTGTTGTAAAAAAACAAACCATTCAAGGCAATATTATTACTAACGTCTATACTTGTTAATTGATTATAAGAAAAATTAAAATTTGTCAAGGCATTATTATTGGTCACATCTAAACTTGTTAATTGATTGTTCTCACAAATTAAAACCTCCAAAGTAGTATTATTACTCACATCTATACTTGTTAATTGATTATACTCACAACGAAAATAAATCAAGGCAGGATTATTACTCACATCTAAACTTGTTAATTGATTATTTGCACAAAACAAATACTCCAAAGCAGTATTATTACTCAAATCTATACTTGTTAATTGATTGTTATCACAAGACAAAATAGTCAAGTCAGTAAAATCCTCGATACCAGTCAAATCTGCAATATTTCTATAACCAACCTCTAAACTTGTCACATTACTAATATTAGCAGTTGTTACAGAACCATTAATTGGAGCAGTATCATACCCTAAATCTATTAAGCCTTGTTCAAAATTAGGGTCTGGAATTAGTGTAATTTGGCTAAAACCAACTAATGTAAATCCTAAAAATAAGAGTATAAGTAGTTTTTTCATAATGTGTGTCTTGAACAAATATAAACAAAAGGATAAAGCGGTTTGGTACAACTTTGGGACATAAAAAACCCCTACTAAATCAATAGTAAGGGTTATAGGGAGTTATTAAAGACGAACTGCATTAAATTCAATTCTAATAGGCGCCGCAATATCATAATTTGCACCTGGTCCTGGTGGTGAACTTAGAAAATAAAGAATACCCTCATAAGTTCCTTTTATAGTTTCTCCATAAATTATACTTCCTGTATCGTAATTTACTCTCTGTGGAGTTCCTAAATCAGTTAAATTAATGTTTGATATTTTACCAAGCTCATAATATCCATCTAAGAATGACATTGGTTTATTTTCCACAAATTGTGTATTTGCTGTTACTCCGAGTGAATTTAAATATTGTTCAATATAAAATTCAGCATTAATAGGAAATAACCCCAAATTTCCATTATTAGCTCCTAATTGTGCATTTTCAAATCCCATATTAATACTCATATTTTGTCCAGAGATAAAGGTGTCTCGGGTAATATCGCTGATTGAAAAAAGTACTCCAGCAGTAGTGCCAGAGCATTTATTGAAATAAATCCAATCATTTAAAATAGCCTCTGCCGTATTACCTTCTACTCTATTTATCACTCCACCAAATTCAACTTCGAAGAAATAGTCAACATTATTACTGTTGTTTGATGTGTTGTTGTTATCTCCATTCTCACCACTACACCCAACAATAAGCACAGCTAAAAAAATATAGAGTAGTTTTTTCATAATGTATGTTTTGAATAAATTAAGTAGTCTTTACACTTCTTGTTTGTAATCTCTTTTTTAGAATACTATTTCGTATTAATAGTCCAAGTGTTAGAAGGGGGTGTATTATGACAAATATCCAAATATTAGCCTCTTCATAGGTTATGCCTGTTACGCCCGCTATCCATCTTAATATATCTACGCATATCTGAAATAATTCTTGCATACTTTTCTTTGTTTTATACAAATATAGAGAAATGAACAAAGCGGGATGATACAACCTAGATATAGAAAACCCTCACATTTCTGCAAGGGTTTGGTATTGAGGGTTAATATCTAACTAATCGAATGTTTCCTGTTAAGGTACTATCGGGCACATCAAAAGTTAGTTCAAGAGTTGTTGAACTAATACCAACTATCGTAGATACTGTTATTAATCCAGTACTATCATCATAAAAAGTTAAAGTAGAATTATTAGAGCCTCCTATTGTATAGGTTCCAGTGAATATAAGTTTGTCTCCAGTCTCAGAAACACCAACATATTGAAAATAACTATTATCACTATTTAGGGTATAGTCTATATAGTCATAAGGTGCCAAGATATTTGTACCGTCGCTAAGTGTATAACTAGTCACTGTCCAGTCTCCAATTATTGAGAACTGACAAGTTCCATCATCTTCGGTTGCATCTGTGTTGTAATTAACAGCTTGTGGGTCAGTGCACCCAAGAATTGCTTGATTTCCATCATCATTACTGCTACAAGCAACGATAAGTACTGTTAAAAATAAATAGATTAGTTTTTTCATAGTGTTTGTTTTTAAATTGTTTATCCAAATATAATAAATGTAAATGACTGTGGTACAACAAACTATGGCATGCATGTCTTCCCTGGCTTTAATTCAGCTATTTCTAAACCACGTAAATAGGTTAAACACTTATTTCTTATATTTGGGTAAAATATATTATAATATTATGAAAGTTATTATAAAATCATACTACAAGGATTCTTCCTTATTCAAAAAAGGAATCTTTGTTGACCCAATTCCGTCTAATTCAACGCAAGAGGAAATTGAAAATTTTCTTCGAGAAAAAATAACACACGAAGGATTAAGTGGAAATTATTCTAAATCAGAATTAGATTTTATAGAGAAATATTTAACTAAAACAATTGAATATGAAAATGCGAAAAAGTTTAAATGGAAAACGCTTACTTATATATTTCCAATAATTTTTGGCGCTTATTTAGTTTTCAAATTAGTTTCAGTATTCTTTGGTTGGATAGTATTTTTATCAATAATAGGACTTGTAGGGTATCCGTTAGTAAAAGGAATATCGGTGCCAAAAAGTAATAGTATTACCGCAACAATACTTATTGTGATGTATTTTATCTTTGGAGGTGAACCACAAATAGATACAGACAGATGCCTCAAGCTATCTGACCTTGCTGGAACTTGGACTTCTATAGATGACAATTATAATCAAAAAAGAGCAGCTGCTTGGTCAAGAGCTAGTATTATTTTAGGGGAGGTTGAGCTAAGCTTAAAAAAAGATGGAACATACATTTGGAAGGAGTGGTCTATGTTTGACGGTGAGCTAAAAGATGAAAAAAATGGAACTTGGAGTATAGATTGCAAAGAAGATAAGAATTACAATCTTGGTGAGGTTACTGGCGTGGATTATACAAATACGGTTAAACTTTCGGGAATGACAGATAGTAAAAATAATTTTGAGCTAAATGAATATGGCACCAATGTACTTGACAATGAAGTTGCTCGTCAATTTGAAAAAAAATAAAATCTAAACCATAGGCCGTATCTTCCCCGGCTTTAAGTTCAGCTATTTCTATACCTTTTAAATTGGTTACACTTACATTGATTATATTTGAAAAAAGCATCGGTAAATGGAATGGTATCTTAAAAACAGAAAAAAAATATTTATAGCCACCTTAGGCTATGTTGTCTTTAGATTAGTTTATATATACGCCCTTTAATTTAGCAACTACTAATCCCTTAAATAGGCTACACTAATTTGATTATGAAATACCCTTTAAAAAAAATTGCATTAATAACTGAAATAATTGGAGGGCTTGCTTTATTTATATCACTAATTTTTGTTGGTGTTCGGTTTAAAGAAAATACGATAGCAACAAAATCTGCTACTGCTAATGCCGCAAATGCAATAACTGTTTCTTGGTATACTGAAACCGGTAATAGTGAACAATCAAGCCAACTTCTATGGAATTATATAAAGGACCCAAAAAGTATAACAACCAGTGCTGAAAAATTTCAAGCTACAATATTAATGCACGGCCTAATATTGTCGTTTCAAAACAATTACTATTTAGCAAATGAGGGTACTCTTGACCAGAATGTTCAAGAATCTCTTACCGCCTCTATAAGTGCCATAAAAAACCAACCAGGGTGGCAGGAATATTGGGAGAATAGAGAGTCTCATTTTTTTGTGGAATTTAGAGATTATATGAACTCAATTTTGACATCAGATTCTGAGGTAAATGAAGGTCTTTATGATACTTTGAAAGGAAATTAAAAAACAACAATCTATAGGGTTATTATTTGTTTACGAAACCATAGGCCATACCCTTCTTGCCTTAATCTAGCTATTTTTAAACCTCTTAAATAGGTTAGGCTTACATTGTTTTTTTTGATAAAAAACAAACACTACCTCAAATGAGTAAAAAAACAAAAGTACTGCTTGCATTAATAATTTGTGTAGTGCTATATCTGTGGGCAGAATTGGCTGTTGGGATTTTCTTCCAGGACAGCTGGGGAGGGAGTTAATAGCGCTTAATTAAGTGTGAAATTAACGGTATAGTTGCTTATTGTGTCTCCGACAGCTCTATCAAATAACATGGTATAGTCTCCAGGGGTTTGGGTTTGTTTGTTGAAATCTGCAAATTTATCTTTGTTAACCACCCAACTCTCTAAAAGGTGCCAAAGGCAAATTTGATCTTTCTCACAAAATTTACCTTTGCTAAAAAACAGCGCTCCCTTTTTTGTAAAAAACACACGTTTAATTTTGGCTACATTGCCATCTGGTTTTGTTAGTACAACATCTTGAAAACTTGCTTGACTTGATGATGGTACCTCAGTATTATACTCAAATATCTTGACTGTTATTGAGGCCTCATCTTTAATGAATATAAAGGAGGCTTCTTGACCTTGTGTTTGAGCGTTTGAGAAGGTCCCCCTGGCGCTTAAGCTCTCATAAGAGTCTTTGGTTGGCACTCCATTTTCATCCACATAAAATTGTTTTTCCCATTGCCCAAATACTGTATGGCTTGATAAAAAGATAATTAGTAGTAGAAATATGTTTTTCATGGCAGCGCGTTTTTGTTCTTAATCTTGTAAAACTAACCAAATAAATCGGTAAAATGCTATTTTTATCGATAAAGCGTATTATAATAATTTATTAATCTACTTAAAAGTATAGTTAAAACTCATAATTTCCTAATTTATAGGTATTATTTTTTATAAAAGAAATAGTATACCATTAAGATAATGAGGTAGTTATGATTTTTTTCACTCCTTATACCACTCTAGCACTGGGTTTTAAGACCATTGTAGTAAAGTGAATATAATTCGTTTTTTTTTAATAGGTATTATTTTATAGATGTCAATGTTTACAGGAGGTAACGACATATTAATTGCTATAAAAAACTAATTTTGAATAGTTGGGCAGCACTATTTTACAAATGTATGCACAACCACAAAAAGCCTTCTGTTATAAGTAATACGTTTTTTATTGCCCCCAAAAAATCCAAAACCTATAAGCACAAAAAAGCCCTCAATTTTAATTCATTGAAGGCTTTTAAATTTAATATAAAAAGAGTTTACGCATTTGCTAATCTAGCATTTACAGCATCCCAATTAATAACATTAAAAAATGCGCTTACATAATCTGGACGTCTGTTTTGGTAGTTTAGGTAGTATGCGTGTTCCCAAACATCAATACCTAAAATTGGTGTCCCGCCACAGCCAACACCTGGCATCAGTGGGTTGTCTTGGTTAGGGCAACCACATACCTCTAAAGAACCATCTTTAGCTACACATAAAAATGCCCATCCAGAGCCAAACTGTGTTTTGGCTGCTGTTGCAAAAGTTTCTTTAAAAGCATCAAAACTCCCAAAAGAAGCGTCAATAGCTGCTGCTACTGCTCCTGTTGGAGCACCTCCACCGTTTGGTGTCATCACATCCCAAAACAAAGAATGGTTGTAAAAACCGCCACCATTGTTTCTTACGGCCTTGTTGTTCATGTCTAGGTTTTGAAGAATTTCTTCAATGCTTTTTCCTTCCATGTCTGTACCTTCAATAGCAGCGTTGAGGTTGTTGGTGTATCCTTGGTGATGTTTTCCGTGATGGATCTCCATGGTTCTTTGGTCTATATTTGGTTCTAATGCATTGTGAGCATATGATAATTGTGGTAATTCAAAAGCCATAATAAGAAATTTTAAAATTATTGTTTTTTAATCTTATGCAAAGTTACACATTAAGGGCTAAATATACTGTTATAGAAATATTAAGGTTTTAATACCTCCCAAGAAAGCTTTTATTGGCATCTACTTTTGCGTAATTTAGTGCAAAATATTAATCTTGAAAAACGACACTCCTTTTTTAATTTATGACGCCGCAGCGGGCAGCGGTAAAACATATACCCTGGTAAAAGAGTACCTGGGGTTTTTGTTGAATCAACAAAAAAACAACTATTACCAATCTTTACTGGCCCTTACCTTTACCAATAAGGCTGTTGCAGAGATGAAAGATCGCATCATTGAAAATTTGGTGGCCTTTTCTTCAACATCTTCTGTAGCAAACCCCCCACAGATGATGCAAGATCTTGCATCAGAGTTGTCCTTAGGGCTGCCCAAAATTCAGGCAAATGCAAAGGCAATCCTCAACCATATACTACATAACTATGCCGGGTTTAGTGTAGAGACTATCGATAAATTTAACCACCGTCTTATTCGCACTTTTGCTAAGGATCTCTCCTTGCCTAGTAATTTTGAGGTGGTGCTTGATCCAACGGCATTACTCAAAGAGGCAGTAGATAAACTCATAGACAAAACAGGGGTAGACCAAGCCATCACAAAGGTATTAGTTGCCTTTGCCTTAGAAAAAGCCGATGATGATAAATCCTGGGATATCTCTAAAGATATTTTTAAAGCAGCTACACTTTTAAATAATGAAGATGACGCGGCGCATATCTCCCATTTTAAAGACAAAACACTTTCAGACTTTGGAGAATTTAAAAAAGAACTTCTCAAAAACAAACACCTTGGTGAAGCTACTATTTTAAAAGCGACCAAAGTAGTTTCTGATATTATAGAAACCCATGGCCTGGACAAAAAATCCTTCTCAAGGGGTTCGTTTATCACCTTTATAGAAAGATTAAAAAGCAAAGAGTATGGCAAGATAGATTTTTCAGCCATGTGGATACAAGACCTTGCACAAAAGCCAATGTATGGCGTCACCTGGGCAAAAAAAAATGAAGCCCTTGCAGCTATTATAGATCAAAACCAATCAGTCTTTGAAGCCTTTATTGCTGCTGCTCAAAAACAAGTAAACAACCTTAGGTTTATTGCCGCCATTTTAAAAAACCTCACCCCGCTTTCTGTAATTAATTTGGTGAGCAAAGAACTCGCCACACTACAAGAAGAGCAAAGCCTTGTTCCCATTGCACAGTTTAATGCGCTTATACATAAAGAAATAAAAGACCAGCCGGCTCCCTTTATCTATGAGCGCCTGGGTGAGCGGTATAGCCATTTCTTCATTGATGAGTTTCAAGACACCTCTGTCATGCAATGGCAAAACATGATTCCTCTGCTAGACAACTCTCTATCTCAGGCCCAAACCTCCAAAGAAGGCTCACTTCTTTTGGTAGGAGATGTAAAACAAGCAATTTACAGATGGAGGGGCGGTAATCCTGAACAGTTTTTATCACTCATCCATGAAAACTCTGCCTTTGATACGGCAATTCCTGTGATAGAAAACCTGCCTAAAAATTACCGCAGTTTAAAAGAGGTTATTGATTTTAACAACAATTTTTTCACCTACGCCTCCCAATTCTTAGAAGATCCCCAGCATGAAAAATTATACATAGATGGCAACAATCAAGGATGTAATGAAAAAGCAGATGGATATGTTAATTTAGAATTTATTGAAGCCCAAAACAAGGAAGAAAAAAACCAATTATACGCAGAAAAAACCCTTGCCATTGTCAAGCAATTAAACCAGCAAGGATTTGCCTACAGTGATATTTGTGTGTTAACCCGCAAGAAAGATGACGGGGTGTTTTTAAGCACCTACCTTATGGAGCATGATATAAATGTTATCTCCTCAGAGACCTTACTGCTAGAAAATGCAGATGTGGTTACATGTATTTGTAACACCATTTTACTTAGTGTACAACCCACAGACACACAAACCAAAATACGGGTGCTAGATTTTTTGCACGCTCATTTTAAAATAGCCATAGATAAGCACTCTTTTTTCACTTCGTTTTTGGAGCAGGGAGCTCTTTTTTCTGAAACACTAAAAAAACATGGTATCGATTTTGATCTTTTACAGGTAGCTCAGAAATCTTTATATCAAGGCGCAGAGTATATTGTAAAACACTTTGGTTTAGATAAAATTGCAGATGCCTATTTATATGGTTTTATGGATCTTGTTTTTGAATACCAACAAAAACCACAGGCAGACACCGTGGGCTTTTTAGACTTTTGGGAAACAAAAAGACAGACCGCCTCTATTGCTTGTGGAGAAAACACTAACGGTGTGCAGTTCATGACTATTCATAAGGCCAAAGGGCTAGAGTTTCCCGCGGTTATATTTCCATACGCCAATATAGAACTCTACAAAGAGCAGGAACCCAAGACTTGGATTTCGGTTCCAGATACTTGGAGCCAAGACTTTGATCAAACACTTATTAATTACAATAAAAGTATTGCCGATTACAACCCACAAGGCGCGGCTATTCATACAAAAAGAAGACAAACCATAGCCCTAG
>Ga0209302_10001029_pt1 | contig 16046 bp, 3 predicted proteins | sample ArcOceMetagenome_2_FD_187445 | JGI IMG/M metagenome (GOLD analysis project Ga0209302, IMG submission 187445) | Marine eukaryotic phytoplankton communities from Arctic Ocean - Arctic Ocean ARC135M Metagenome (SPAdes) (version 2) | ecosystem: Environmental > Aquatic > Marine > Oceanic | place... | reverse complement strand
ACTTGCTCATCGCACTTCGATCAAAAAGGCGGCCGCGCCAAACGATGTGTTGCAGGCGGTGTTAAAAAGCCCCTGTGTCAACGTTCGGTAGATAGATAGATAATATAATATAATAATAAATATTGTGTGTGCGTTTATATAATATAATAATAAATATACTACAATTCGCAAAAAGGTAAAAAGAAATTTGCGCGCGCGCGCAGCGGCTGGTGGTGGTGCAAAGGGGTAGTTTAGAGCTGGTGCGCGGCGTGGTGGCGCGGCTGCCGCGCCCACCCCCCACCCCCCCCCCGCGCGCGCTTCGGTGTGGGCGAAATCTCGCCAACGGATCTCGCCACAGTGGAATCTCGCGCTCAAGGTTCATATACAACTGTTATTATGTCATCGCGCGTTCGGCACAAAATGGGCCGCCCTCTCTCAGACACGCTCTACTGGCCTCTACACTACCCGACAGATGGGTGTCGGCTCACGCTACCAACGCCGAACCATGCGCCGAACGCGGAGGCTGCGCGGTCGCACGCCGGTCGCCGCGTTCGGCGTTGGCACATATCATGTGCCATGTATGCATGTGTCATGTTATCATATGTTCATATGGTTCATGTGACACATATTATCTCCGAGCTCGCGAGAACCGAATTCCGAACGTCTAGTCAAAATTACTATTTGCTTTCCACGCCGCCGCCGCCGATGATTACGATGGCGCGCTTCGAGATCCTGCAGTCGATACTCTCGACGAGCTGCGCCTCGAACTGCGTGGCCATCGCGCCGCACAGGAGCGAGTAGCGCACGTCGTCGGGCAGCTTGACCCTGGCGTCTACGTACTCCGCCACCTGCAGGCAGCAGGGCAGCACGAGCCACGCCGCGTCGGCTCGCTGCGCCATCTCGATGGCCTGGCGGTTGACCTCGTTGCAGCCGTGTATGGCGAGCACCAGCGCGCGCCGGTCAAGGGCCGCGACGCCGCTGACCGCGCCGCCCACCTCGCTCATGCTCGCCACCACCGAAGACACGTCCGCCTGCACGAAGCGCAGGTTGGGCAGCGGCGCGCCGCCGTCGCCGAGTGCGTGTGACCAGGCCGCCTGCGCAGGCCGCTGGGCGATGTCGACGGCGAGCACGGGGCGGTGCGGGAAGCGGTAGGCGAGCAGAGCGCCCACGAGGCCGTGGCCGCACGCCAGGTCGAGGATGGGCCGCGCGGCGTCCTCGTCGCCGGCGCCCGCCGCCAGCGCGGCCCGCTCGGCGTGCAGGAAGGCCTCGCAGCTCTCTAGTAGCTCCTTGACGCGCGCGAAGCGAGGCTGGGTGGCCTCGAGCCGCGCGACCGCCTCGGGCAGCGCGGGGTGGGAGGGGATGAGGTCCCGCAGGTAGCGCCATAGCCGCGCGCGCTTGAACGGCGAGAGCGCGGAGAGCGTCACGTGCGGGTCGATGATGCCATCGGTCGAGCCGCCGCCGAGCAGCTTGGCAGGGTTCGACGAGCTGCCACGCGAGCGCGAGCGGCGCGGCAGGCCCTCCACGAAGGCATCGAGCGACCAGGCGCCCGTCACGACGGTTCGCAACTGCTCCTTGTCGGCGTCGGCCTCCGCGGGCTCGAACCATGCCGACGCGCAGTACTCGAGCCAGTAGCCCTCCGAAGCGTCCACAGCAGCTAGGTGCCGCTTTCCCGCCTCGTGCTCAGCCTGCTGCTTGACCCGATCAAAGCCCCGGGAGCACACGTCGCACCAGTATTTGTGGCCGAGTGTCTCTCGCACGCCAGCGCCATGCCCGCCGGAGGCCCGAGCGTTGGCGGCTCTGGTGGCGGCGTGCTCAGCTTGCTGCTCCTCATCAAACCGGCCCGGGACAAGGGGCACTGTGCGACGGCCTCTCGCGACTGCACGGCCCTGGACCGCAACGAGCGCGGGCCGCACGGCTCGTGGTGGCTGAGCCGCGGCGGTGGCAGTAGACGAGAAGGCGATTGCCGCGGCCCACATGAGCCGAGCCGAGCGCGGACGTCTGAGCGCGAGGGACAGACAGGCGAGGGAGCAGATTATCCTGCGGGCTGCCGAGTGCGCAAACTGTGCCATCTCACGGGTAGATCTCGACACACGCCGGGAGGTCTCCCGGTCTTCCGTCACGCGCGTCCACTGTAGGCCCTCCCCCCACGAAGCAAAATTGACCCTTGGTCGCCCCCCCCCCCAAACCCGTTTGGTCGCTTAGGCCGGTAGGCAGAGGAGGCAGGCAGCCACCCAAGGCAAAAAAAGTAAAACATGGCGCCGAAGCGCGCCCGCACCGCCGCCACCGCCGCCAGCCCCTCGTCCTCCTCGACGCAGGCCTCCGGCACCGCCACGCCCAAGCTCACGCTGAGCAGCGGCGTGCTGCACCACGCCTCGCTCGCCGCCCTCTGGCGCGACGACCGGCTCACCGACTTCGCCGTCAGCGCCGAGGGCGTCGAGTTCAAGGCCCACCGGGTGGCGCTCGCGTCGTGCTCGAAGTACTTCCTAAACCTCTTCGAGTCAGGCATGCGCGACGCGGCCGACGCCACCCACACGCTCCAGGGCATCAGCCCGGCGGTGCTCAAGGCGCTGCTGGCCTTCATCTACGAGGGCAAATGTGAGATCGACGAGGTCCTGCTGACGGAGGTGCTCGAGGCGTCCGCGCGCCTGGTGGTCGACGCGCTCAAGGAGGCGTGCGCCCAGGTCATCGGCACGAGGCTCGCGCCGTCCAACGCGCTCAACGTGTGGCGCCTCGCCGACACCTTCACGCTGCCGGCGCTCGAGAAGGCCGCGGTGGAGGCGGCGCTGCGCGGCTTCGAGGAGGTGCCTCCGCAGCTGGCGACGGGCGCGGAGGTGCTGGTGCTAGTGCAGGAGGACCGGCTGGTGGCCAAGAGCGAGGAAGCCGTCTTCCAGTGGTGCGTGCGGTGGTGGGAGGCGGCCGAGCGGCCCGAGGCCGAGCTGCTTGCGGTGATGAGGCACGTGCGCTTCGGGGCGATGGCGGAGGGGTTCCTGCGCGAGACCGTAAATGCGTGGCCCGCGTTGCGCTCTATGGAAGGGAAGGAGATGCTCTTCAACGCAATGGTGCCCACAGTCGACGGCAGGAAACCGGCGCCGCGCTGGGGCTTCGGGCCCCGCCTGATCTACGTTGTGGGCGGCGTAGGCGACGACGACACAAGGCTCAGCAAGATGGAGTTGTACAACCCGCACAATGCTTCGTGGAAGCAGTTGGCAGCCATGGCAGGTCCGCGCTACGTGCACGGCTGCGCCGCTCTCGAAGGCAAGCTCTACGCCGTGGGCGGCTGTGGAGCCACAGGTCATCAGAGCCTCGACACGGCGGAGGTGTACGACCCGCAGACCGATGGCTGGCAGCCTCTGGCCAAGATGACCACTGTGCGTGCTGCATTTGGGCTGGCCGCGGTCGGCGGCAAAATCTATGCAATCGGTGGATGGGATTGCGGCTCGACACTGGCATCGGTCGAGGCCTACGACCCACAGCTCGGCTCTTGGGCTCTGGTGGCGAGCATGAGTGTGAAGCGTAGGTTCCATGCCTCGGTGGTGCTTGAGGGCAAGATCTGCATCATGGGTGGCGATGGAGACGTTGGAGGCACGCTAGACACGGTGGAGATGTACGACCCTCAGGCTAACGGCTGGCAGCGGGTGGCAAGCATGCCGCAAGGCCTGACTAAGCATGCCGCCGCAGCGATGGGTGGCAAGATCTACGTGACTGGTGGGGTTGAGCAAGGGAGCTCGGTAAGCTCAGTCTGCGTGTACGACCCACAGGCCGATGCGTGGACGCAGCTGGCGAGCATGGGCACTTCTCGGCAAAGTCACGCCGCCGCCGTGGTGGGTGACAAGCTCTACATCTTCGGCGGGTACGGCGCTGCCTCTGGGGGATGTCTTGACACGGTGGAAGTCTACGACCCTGCTTCAGACAGCTGGGTGCAAGGGACGAGCTTAGCCTCTAAGCGCGAGTGCCTTGCGGCGGTCGCTATCTGAGCGCTGAGACCGTCACGCACACCTTTTATGTGCTTCACTGTCAGGAGGTGACGTGGACTGACAGCGTGATCTAGGGGCACTCAGAAGCTCTCTAGGCTGCGGCTCCTACACGACTTCGACGCTACACATACCATGATAAGAGAGATATCATGATAAGAGAAGAGAGATAGATGGTAAGATATCTCTTATCTTATCTCTTATCTTAAGATAGTCCACTTATTGCCCCCACACGGTTCAACGGGGTAACCCGTATATATATTTTCACGAAGAATCAATGTCAATCTCTAACCTCGACACTCTCGCGGAGCGCTTGGAGGACAAACAGGTGCCCGTGTGCCTGGCTAACGCGGCGATAGCCTCGTTCTTGATGGACAACGCGAAGGAGATCTTCTGTGCGTCGGACCCGGGACATGGCCAGCTGTTGGTGTGTGTTGCCATGGTTGGCCAGACCAAGGGGCTTGGTCTGGACATTCCCGCCGCACATGTGGGACGCATCGAAGCCTCGATGGTCGAGCTCGCGTCCTGGATCCGTACGACCTGCATCGCGGGCCACAATGGCGTGGACAACGTCTACACGCAACTCTTCGTTCAGTTCGAGGGTCTGCTCAAGAGTCAGGCGGACTTGGGGCACGAGCTCAAGCAGTCGAACCAGACGTCGCATATCTCCATGCTCATGGGAAGCGCTGAGGATTTCAAGCGGGCAGCACACTCCGAGGTGCGGATGCCATCGGTCGCGTCGACCGTGGACTGGACGGCCGCCCTAACCCCGGGTGCTATCGACGTGTTTGTCAAGTCGGTACGCAAGACTGTCTACGAGAATGGAGGTACCTCGTCCATGTACAGGCTCCTGGAGGCGATCTTCGGACCCTACCTGGCGAGCGAGCCGGACGCAGTGCACACGGGCAAGGGCTGCAAGAACGCCGCGTGGGGTGCAGTTCCCAGCTTCGAGGTTTTCTGCAACACGGCGATGGCCTCCACGCAGGTTCGGAACTGGGACTGGGTGTACGCAGGGGCGGTGGCGGAGGACGCAACATCGGAATCGGGCATCCTTGCGTGCAAACGGGTCTTCTCGATCGCCGACAAGGTCACGAGGTCGTCACTCGAGCTTACCTACGCCATTGATATGGGCGAGTCATTTGTTCCTGACGTTTTGATCTTCAAGCTCGTTGAGGAGTTCCGCGTTGCGGCTGCCAACGCGTCGGCGGACAAGGATGCAGACAAGGCTGCCAAAGTGACGAAGATCTCGCTGGCCGTGGATACGGATGCAAGGAACACGTCGAGGCTGTACTTCAACACTATTGGGGAGATCGGCACAGCAGCCAGGAGTGGCGGCATTGTGGATGGGCGCGGGTACAAGATCTACGAGGCGCCGACGGAGTTGCGCATGGTCAGTGTGTACGTCTTCGTGGCTGACATCGAGGACAACGCTACCGCCAGGTTCGACTTGGGGTCGATTCTGGCAAAAAAGATTAGCAGGCCGGCCAGCTCATTTACGGCCTTCGCCGACCGCGCACAGCGGGCTATCCGGATCGAATCGGCGGTTGCGTTTACCGTGAGCGAGGAGGTTCTGAAGGCCGTGATCTCGCTCGGCACCTGCGTGCCTGGCACGACCAACTCCGCGAATGCCGCGATCGCGATCTCGAAGCAGGAGACTGACGCGCTGATGCTGGACCAGAGCACGAGTACAGTGTACGTCGCCGCCTCTCTGCCCGTCTTGAAGGACATGTTGAGCAAGAGCGGTATCGAGTACAACGAGGCCCGGCGTCCGGGCGTCAACGGCAACTCGGGAGCCAGCAACAGCGAGATCACGGCACTGCGGCAGCAGATGTTGACGGAGGCCCTGGAGGCGAGTGCGCGGCAGGCACGCAACGAGGAGGCCGTGGCCGACTTGCTGACCAAGTCCGACCAAGTGGCGGAGGCCAACCGCGAAGAGATGGAGAAGCTCCGTGGCGCGACAGAGGCTCTCAACGGCAACTTGCAGACCGTCTACAAGTCGTTTGACAGGGCACAGCGGCAGAACGCCCTAGCGGCCGAAATCACTGCCGACAAGCACGAACGCGCGCAGTCCGACATGGTTAGGCTCATGGAGAAGCTGATCAACGACAACACGAACACACAGGCAGTGATGCGCAGCCTGTTGACGAGCGCACCGCAACTGGCACTGGCGGTCGCGCGCGACACCGTGCTCAACCTGGCCGAGGCCGCATCGACGGACCAGGGCGGCGCCCCCGGGGGTGACGGCGCGGAGGCGATGGCCGCCGTGTCGACACTGACGGAGCAGCTCGAGTCGACGGCCAAGCGTGGGCGCAACGACGATGAGGACGTCGGGGACACCCTGCAGGAGGAGGAGCTTGCTGCGCGCGAGGACGAGCTGGCCAAGGCCACCGAACTTGCTCGCCTTGCCGGAATGGCGGCACGGACGGCAATGGATGTGGAGGAGGGTGCGCCGGTAGGATGGAATAGCGGATCGACCTTGGGTGGTAGAACGAGCAGTGGTTACTACAACTACAATGGCTCCACTCTACATGGCAGGCAACTGATCCGAAGCGGCGGAGCCCGCGGCGAGGGAGAGTATGACCACTATTTCGACGCGGCGGATTGGATCACGATGGCCGCCATGTGCTGGCTGGTCGTGCTGGCGGTGTCGCGCGTGCGTCGCCTGCACCGCATGCTGGGACGCGGCTACGCGTCTGTTCACAAGGCCCGCCGCAAAAAACGATTGGAGGTCTCTCAGGTGGGTAAGGGGATGGCGATGGGGACGAGCGTGGTGGGGTTGCTCCTAACTACAATTGCTTTCATGTCGCTTATTTTCCACATCGCTACTCCGGTGAGGGCGGCAGCCCACACGGCGAATTCGGTTGTTGTTGTTGCAAACGGGGAAGGTGGCATTGGGAACTTGTTGGATCGAGGGGCTGCAACAGCGAAGTTTGGAAACTTGGTTCTTGAAACGACGTTTGTCCAGACGTCGCGGAATTTGGATCTGGCTGCAGGGAATCTTCGACGACCTTTAGTTCGTTACGACCATGATGCATGGCACGGGGTTGCCTCTGAACGGTACGGGTGGGGGCTGGGACTTCTTGGGGAATGTGCACGAGCAGGACGAGGCGGCAGTCGAGGCCGTACGAGACGGGTCGATCGGACCTCTCAGGTTGATGCTGTTGCGATACCGCCGCATCTACGTAGGGAGGCACATCGGGGGGCAGCGGTGGATGGTGGCGCAGTGGAAGGCTGCGGGTGTCCGAGACAGACGTGGAGAAGGGACCACGCTGGCCTCACTGGTGACGGCGAGGTCCACCTTGGCGTACCGTTTGATGGTCCTACTCCGGAGGATTATAGATTCGCACAAGAGGGTGGAGCCGGGGACTGCACTTGGCATGGTAGTCCGGATGGCGGACGTGGTGCACTCGCTAGAGGTCCTGTTCGCGGAGGCGGTTGGCATATGGACTCGGGTGGTGTTCGACAGATTGAGCGAGGAGAGGCTGGCAGTGGAGATCGACCTGGCGGTCTCGATGCTTTCATCCATTTCCAAAGTGGTGTCTGGTCTGGACGACGGGGTGCGGAGTCCGAGGGTGGACGGGCGACTGTACATGCGAGGGCTGGACAGATGCTGCGACTTCAGCTTGGACGACCCGTTGGCCAGAGCGGTTCGCAACAACAGGGGCGAGTTCCTGTACCATCGCATCGATCAGCTGGCAGGAAACGAGTATTCGGTCAGGTTCTGGTTTCGCGACTGGAATGGGTCCGGGTGTGGGGGCTTTCTGCAGTTGGAGGAGGAGGATATGGAGTTTTGCTGGGCACATATGAACCTCGGCGGGAGCAGGCTGCAGTTGCCGGCGACGCATCTATATGGGTATGGTCGGGCACCGCCCCTCCCTGTCGATGTCACCGTTCACCTTTGCGAGATACTCGATTTTCTCAGTTTGCGTACCGCTTTGGCGGAATGCAGGAAGCACTCGAACATGGAGAGGTACTCTTCGATTGGAGAGGTACATCGCAATGGGAGCTCTATGGGCATCACCAATCGGGAGTTTGCACTGCACGAGAGGACGACCAGTCGCTACATTTTCGAGGAGTGGCGCGGGAGGAAGGGCGCCGCGGAGCGCGCCCATGGGTAAGGCTCGCCCCGTCGTTTCCGCAAGTACTTGCGACCGCGGCTGCCCGTCATACGGGTGATGGCGCGGGAAAGGGCAGGAACGCGGCTCCGTGCTCGGATATGAACGGAGGGGCTTGTGCAGACCAGGGCCGCGTAGGGGCGGGGAAGGGGTGGTTAGGGCTGGGATGGGGAGGAGTAGGGGGCGTAGTCGGGGGCGGGATGATGGGAGATGCTGTACCCATTGGGAGAGCTCGGGTTGCTTTCCCCAGGAGGGGGAGACGGCACACTCTGATCGACGGGGAGGCAGATGAAGAGAGGAGGTGGGGTGGGCCGTGTACGCTGGAGGGATGGTGGGTTTTGGCTTGTCTGACGATCGGGATTGCGACGAGATGCGGATCACTGTCTAGGCAGAGTGTTGGAGGGTCACGCATCAGGTGCAGGATCGTGGGTGGTAAGGGGGGGTGGGAGTGGGCATTGTGGTTGTTCGTTGTATTCTGTATCTCGGGAGCGAGTGCCGGCGGCGAAGGGGGGCAGGAACGCACGATGCTGTTCAACACCAGGGGTCTTGCAGTGTCGACGGTGGCAGTCGCGGCTGGGGCAGGCCTGTACTTTGCTAGCGCAGCGAAGAGGAAGTTGGCATTTATTGCTGCTCAGATTGAGGAGAAGAAGCTCGACGCAGGGGTGTTGCTCGAGCTTATCTGCAGCGTGAAACAGTCGAGGCTGCTGCGGGACTGGTTCAGGGCAAGGGGCTTCGGGCTCAAGGTCTTGGCAGGCGACGCTAGGGACGGGCAGGGGATGGTGCGGAACGGAGTCGCGATATTCTATCGACGCGGTGCTTTCACGCCTGTTACAGGGGAGGCTGTTCACAAGTACAGGAGGTGTGCTAACGACAGCTCACCGAACGCGGCTGCGAGGATTGGGAGCCGCATGCTACGTTTGGTACTCAGGAGGGCGGACTGGTCGGTTCTCAATTTAATCGCGTGGCACGGCAAACATGACGAGGCTGGCTTCATGGAGCAAATGGAAGTGGTGGATGACGTCATTGAGGCGGGGTGTCCGGCGCTGATCCTGGGCGACGTGAACAGGAGAGCATGCCCACAGCAGTCTTCCAGGTCGGCCGTACTGGGGGCAGGGGACCGAAGATGGAGGGAGTGCGTACGGTTTGTCTGCCCCTGTTGCAGCAGCGTACATTCGACGGGTGAAAGCGGATCTCGGCTCGTCCCAATTCTCGATGAGAAGCGGGAGGCCGCCACGAGAAGGGCAGACGTCTCGGGCGTGGCGCAGTGGGCGGTACTAGACAGGGCTTTGGAAGTCGGGCACGAGACGGGCAGGTGGAGGCTGGAGGAGATAGTATGGGCCGAAGTCGCAGGCGACACGGCCGCATCGATTTCTGACCACGCGGCCGTGTGCTACGAGAGGCCATTACTGCACGAGGTTGACGAGGCCGAGGGAAGGACAGCACTCCCGAAGATGAAGGCGTGGGGCGAGCGCCACCACAGGCAGTACGCCAGGTTGACGGAAGGGGCAGCAGACAGGGCAGAGGAGGCTGCTGGAGGCGACCCGGCCAAGAAGATGGAGATGATGGACGCTGAGCTGGTTGACGCGGCAGAGACGGTGGAGTATCAGCGCACCAGAGGAGGTGGACAAGGTGCCGGGAGCGAGTGCGACAATCGGGGGCTTGGCAAGCTGTGGCGTTGGCGGCTCGACAGACTGCAGGATATCAGACTGTCGAAGCATTTGGTGACTGAGCTCGCGTGGATTACGCATCCGCGCTGCACTCTGCGGCACGATGCGAAGCACCACAGGTGGGCGTGCAGCAGCCCTGAGACGACGTGGAGCGCGTTAGTGAGGAGGTGTCGCAAGGAGGTGCACTTCTTCGTGTCTGTGTGCGACAGTGACAGGAGGGCTGCAGTGCAGCTGGCGGAGAGAGTTGCCCGCGCTGAGTCGGAGACCGACCCACTCAAGAGAGTCCAGCTTGCACACAGCGTCATGAGGGGGCAGCGGGGTCCGCAGGACAAGTTGGCCTCCGTGGCGATCGGAGACGATCCGGAGAACGGGTTCGTGCACAGGCCGAGCGATGTGCGCAAGGAGGCTGCCAACGTGGGGAGGCTTGCGCAGGAGGAATATAAGAACGACAACCCTGCGCCGGATTTAGCGTTTGAAGCGTTTATGGAGCACTTTATGGAGGAATACGACGAAGTGGAATCGCCTGATGGGGGAGGTGCATTTGATCTATCTAAGCTGCTGACGTACGAATTGTTCAACGATCAACTCCTGAGGTATGCGAGGTACAAGTCGGTGGGCGCCAAGGTGGGAGGAGCAGTATCGTCACTCGAGCTGATCAGGAGGCTGTCAGGCAAGGAGAGGAGGGCGTACTTCGACGTTGCTAAACAATGCATTGTCGGGAAGAAGACGCCAGGGCACTGGGCTGAGATGGTCTTCGTTTTGCTGAAGAAGAAGCACGGCGACCAACGCAAGATTCGGAAGATGCGAGAGATCGCTTTGATGGACCAGACTTTGAAGCTGATGCTGAAGTGTGTGAAGAAGCTGTCTTTCGACAGGTGCGTGGGCAGGACCGGGGAGGAGAACCATGGTTGGGTTCCAGGACACGGGGCGCTCAATGCCGCTCTCATGATGGATGCCATACTCGGGCAAGCGCGGGAACTGAAGCATAGCATCTTTATCCTGTTTCTCGACTTGAAGCAGTTTTTTCCTGCGATCAAACGGGAGTCTCGCAAGGCTGCGGAGTACTTCATCGGACTGCCCGAGGAGGTTATCCTACTTGCGACAGAGGTCTTTGCGAAGATGAAGGCGAGATTTGACACAGCACATGGTCTCAGCGAGGACTTCGATATCCTCACAGGCGATCTAATGGGCTGCGTACTTTCACCAAGCCATGCTAGGTGCCTGCTCACCGCGATTTCCGTGGCGATAGCTGCAGTGTCGTCTGGGGTTAGAGTCTGGGGTTGCGAGAGGGCGGCGAGGCACGTGGCACAGACCATGATGGCCGATGACTGGGCGGGGTTCAACACCACGGAAGAGTCGCTGCAGGCGCAGTGGGGCGTGTGGATGGACTATGCGATGGCTACGGGCTCTCCGATCGGAGTCGCCGGGTTGGAGAAAACTGTGGTCACTGCCGCCACCTATCGTGAAGGGAAGTGGGTCGACGTGACGGTCAAGCTACGGGTCTGCAGAGGGGAGGGGGGACTGTGTGATCTGCCGGAGTTTATTCCGCAGATGCCGTTTCAGGAGGCTTACCCGCACATGGGGATACTGCGGTCGATAGGAGGGGATAGAGGGCACATGATGAAGAAGATCAGGAGGGGCGTGCTGTGTCTGGTGTCGAGGCTTCGGAAGATCAAATTCGACAGGGGACAACACATCGCGTGCGCGAATGGACTGAAGGGCAGCTACGTGGGATATTATTCGGCGGCGAGTGGGCTAACTATGAAGGAAGCGGATGAGGTCGAGCGGCTGTGGAGGACTGCGTTTCGTGGTATCTTCAAGATTAGACACAACACGCCGGTGGCGCACTTCTACGGTGGGCAGCCAAATCGGGTTGCGGACTCGTTGCATGGCAGGCACGTGATAGTGGATGCCGTAGGGGCCCTGTACAGCACCTGCAGGCGTGCACTCGCTTCGCCCGAGGACTCCTCTGAGAGGGCCATAGCGAGATCGGCGTTGGCACGCAGGGCGAGGAAATGGGGATGCACCACGTCACCTTGCGGATGGCTCGGGTCGGATGCGCACGTCGCTGCGGCGGTGGTGATGGAGAAGGAGATGGAGGCTAGAGGAGCGAGGCCTGAGGCATTTGACTTCTTCCTGTTGTACACGGCATGGTTGGAGGTGCAGGACAGGGCGATACATAGGGAGCGCGTGGAGGAAGGACGGGAGCCATCGCGCAGGAGGCCGGTCATTGCCGTGGAACACGAGGAAACAAAGTGGGGCGAGGCGTTGATGGCCTCCGAACATTCTGCGTGGACGAACGGGACGTCGAAGACCCTGTACGACGTGCTTGGGGTTGCCGCGCCGGCATCGCTAGTGAGCGTCGGTATTACGAGGGTGGAACACCTGTGCCGTCCCGGGGATATGGGGGGTGGGGCGTTCGAATTCACGCCCTTTGCAGCGCTGGCGAAGACCTGGGGCCTCTCGTCGGGCCACAAGGTGAGAGTCGAGTGGGGCAAACTCGTACTTGAGCTGCGTGAGAGATGTTTGGACACCAGCCCGTGGTTCGACGAAGGAATGGGCAACAGAGTAGCGGTCAGGCCATTATCTGCCAGGCAGTTGTGGGACGGTGTACGGCGGCTGGGCGGTGCGGGGGAAGTCGACGCGGGATGGCCGTTGGGGGAAGCGAAGGTGGGGCACCGCAGAGGGAACAAATTCACCGAGTTGCTCCTGCAGGCTAGGAGCAGCGGTGAGGACGTAAGCAAGGCGAGCTGGAGGGAGGCGCTGGTGGAGACCTACGGCCTGGTGGAGAGGTTGCCTGCAGCGGAGTGGAGAGATGGAGCACCAACAGACGTCGATAGGTACGGGTCCAGGATCATCAACGTGTGGCCGGTAGCAGATTCGAGGACGGGAGAAGGGGTGAGGGTGTACGGTGGACGCTCGATTGAGACGGGAATCGACGAGGGGCGTGAGGGCCGTGAGGAGGAGGTACGAGAGTGGAGTGTGGACGAGTCTGGCGATCTCATGATTGGGTCACGGATGGCTACGCTGGTCGACGCGCGCGGCCTACCTTGTGTGCGACTACTGATGCGATCCACTGCACGGCTCAAGGAGGAGGGTGCGGCAGTGGACACAGGGCATGAGCGAACCTTGCGCGGTGCTGGCGTGTGGGCCATTCACGTGGAGTCCTCGCGTCAGATACTCAGGGAGTGGAATGGCCTGTACGTCGAGCACGACATACAGTACGCAGCTGCCACCGACGGCGGCAGGCAAGTCGACGACAAGGGGAGGCACGTTGCGTCATCGGCTGGGGTCTTGGACGACGGTTGTGTTGTCGGCGGGGCTCTGGATCCTCACAAGGATGCGAGGAGCAGCTACGAGACCGAACTGCAGGCGCTGATAGACGTGTTGGAGGTGTGGCCGGACGGAAGCAGGGTCATGATTGCAGTGGACGCTCGGTCGCCGGTACAGGCGATCGTCAGGTTCAGAGAGGCGCACGTAAACAGGAGGGCTGAGTATTTCGCTGACGATAAGCTTGATTCCCTGCTTAGGCACTTGGAGAGGATGCAGACGGTCGTGTTCTACTGGCTCAAGGGGCACAGCGGGGCGGCCCCGAACGAGTTTGCAGATCTACACGCGACCAAGTTTCTTAGCGAGGACGTTCCGGCGTTGAGGACGATACCGGTGAGAAGACATGCGAGCATGACCTTCGCTTTCGACAGGAAGCCATTTCAGTGGGCCGCGGTTAGGATAGGCAGGCACGTGAGGGAAATGGCGAGGGCCAAGTCGAGCAGGTCAGAGTGGCTTGGGGCAGGTGACTGGGATCTCAGGTGGCAGAAGGTGAGTAACGGTGCGGAGCTACAGAGGGTGTTGCAGGGTGCGCAGACAAAGAGGCTGTTGCTGGGGGATGAGGCGAGGTATGAAGGTGGGCAGGCCGTCAGAGCGTCAGGAGTGCTTTGCAAATGCGGCGGCGGGCCCTGCAGCACCGCGCATTGGTTCTTCGACTGCACCTTACCGGTGGCAGTGGTGCATAGGGGACTGCTGCTACGCAAAGTCAGGGAGACCGGTCGCGTGTTGGAGCTGAGCGACGGTGGCAGAGAGCACGGACCGACGGTAATCACCGCTCTCGCGCTGCAGAGGGCGGGCGCGCTCGGAGTCAGGGAACGGCGGGTGGCCTTCAGGTGGCTTGTAGGGTGCATCCCCAGACCGCTGGCATCAACGACGGAGGCTAAGGCGTGCGCAATGGAGGCGCTGAGATTAGGTGCATCGGGGCTGAGGCAGGCCAGGACGGTCTATGGTGAAGCCCAGGAGCTCTTTATCGAGGCGGAGAGATCTCGTGGGCTGGGCTTAAAGTACGGACGTGTCTGGATGGCGAGATCGTCACTGAGTGGACCTTTAGCATGGAAGTCTGGGCACTCTATCCATTGCGCGATTCAAGGTCCACTACCATCGTGCGGCAGGGGGAAGCACGTGGTGGCACGATTAACGTGGAGGCAGAGGTCAGACATTCTGCTTGGGAGAGTGCCGCGCTGTATGGCGGACGAGGCGCACTGGCAGGTTGCAGCACGTGAGTGGTTGGCGGTTATCACGATTCTCAGGGCGCTAGGCAGGAAGCTACGGCGGTGGGTGTCGCTGATACTATTGTCGAAACAGTATATTGCCTGCGTTGCCAGGAGCGGCGACTCGGAGGCGAGAGACAGGAAGAGGGCGGGTGTCAAGAGGGCCTTGGAGAAAGCCAGGGTGGTCGAGGGCAAGCGCAGGCAGGCGGCCCATTTCGAGGTGCTCATGGGCTTGGAAGGGAGCGGCAACATTACCCTTGCGGAGGGACTTGAGGACGTCGACGTCAACTTCAGAAGGAGGCGGCGTGTTAACTGGTCCCGACCGGGCGGCTCCATACGGCGTCCTGCGCGGCACTTCAAGGGGACTGGGCGGCGTAGGCGTAACAGTGGCAGGCGAGAGGAAGGCGAGTGGGTAAGCGGGAGTGACTCGAGCGACAGCGGTGGAGACGGCGCATCCGAGGACGACGGTGAATCGGAGTCGCTGATGGGAGATGATGGTTCGTCGGATGAGGGCTCGCCAACGGTGAAGGTCCACGACCATATACGGATCTGGTGGTCGGACGAGAGGGTGTGGTTTCGATGCGAGATAACCGAGGTCTTGGAAGGAGGGAAGCGGGTTGAGGTGGAATACGTGGTTAAGGGGTGGCAGAGATTCGTGCATCGCCTGAGCGATATCAGATGGGAGCGCTGGTCGGAGGGCGGCGAGGTCGACGTGAACGAGCAGAGCTACGACATGGACGAATGGACTGGTCCTCTGGACATTGAAGCGAGGGATTTTACGAGCAGAGCATCTGCTCGTGGCGGGCGTGGTGTTGGGTCGAGCTCGGGGGGTGGTCAGTGTGACACTTCGGCGCGCGGGGATGCCCCGGTCAGCGAAGGTAGCACGAGGTCGGACGGTGGCGAGTTGGATGACGTGGAGGAGGAGATTGAGGACATGTGGGATACAGGCAGGGTGGAAGGTCAGTACGGCAGCTTCGATTGGGCCAAGGGCAGAATTCGGAGAGGCAAAGGGGCCAAGAAGAGGAAGGAACTGGTGGGCGTCATGGTCAAGGAGTGGGACAAATGCCAGGCGGCTGGGGCTCGGCCCGGCGTAGGAGTTCGTGAACTTTATAAGTTGATGGCACGCAGCAAGATGACGTCGACGGCAGTCAAGGCCGAGCTGAAAGGGCTGTCACAAGACGGGGTGGTGGTCATCAGTGAGGACGTGGTATGGTGTGGGACGCCGGCGGATGGCTCGACGGGAGGTACGTCCGGTGTGCTGCGGGATGGGACAGCGTCTGATGGTGTGGCTGTCTCGGGGACGGAGGGTGGTTGCACTGAGCAGGGGAGCAGCGTCGCGACTGGCACTGCGGCTGGTCTCAGGTCAGAAGTGCTTGGGAAAAGGAGGATGCGCGGGGCGGAGGAGGTTCTCGGCGCGGACAGGGTAACGCGGTCGAGAAGCGCGCCCGGTCTGGCGGCACGGGAGTACAATGAATCAGAATCGGGGGAGTCTGATGAGGAGCAGTGACAGGGCAGGGATACAGCGCGCGGAGACGGCATCACAGGGGAAGGAAGGTGAGGCTGGGCGTGGTGCAAACGGTGGGCGGGCGATAGGGGGCACAAACAGGTATGGAGTACCAAGTCGGGAACCAACACCTGGCCAGGGCGAGACTGTAACAAGGCGCACAAGAGCTACAACGAAACAACGTGAGTTTTCCAGCAGATATACGGGGTTCGCGGGCAGTAGCACGTGAGCACTGGTGGTACGGCGGACTTGCGAGGGATGCAATAACCCTC
>Ga0209302_10001028_pt1 | contig 16055 bp, 24 predicted proteins | sample ArcOceMetagenome_2_FD_187445 | JGI IMG/M metagenome (GOLD analysis project Ga0209302, IMG submission 187445) | Marine eukaryotic phytoplankton communities from Arctic Ocean - Arctic Ocean ARC135M Metagenome (SPAdes) (version 2) | ecosystem: Environmental > Aquatic > Marine > Oceanic | place... | reverse complement strand
ACTAAGACCTCACTACTACCTTACTAAGACCTCACTACTACCTTACTAAGACCTCACTACTACCTTACTAAGACCTCACTACTACCTTACTAAGACCTCACTACTACCTTACTAAGACCTCACTACTGCCTTACTACGGCCTCACTACTGCCTTACCACGGCCTCACTACTGCCTTACTACGGCCTCACTACTAGGTGCGCGACGACTCTCTCGAGGTGGTCGGCCCTTGCGTGGACGATCTCCTCCCCACCATGAAGCGCGGCGAGCCCACGGGCCGGCCGGAATCTTCCCCGTGCGCGGACGGCGCGGACGCGCAGGCCCTCACCCTCGAGCTCAATCTAACCCTAACCCTAACCCTAACCCTAACCTAACTCTGACCCTTTCCCAAAGTCTAACCCTAACCCTAACCCTGACCCTGACCCTGACCCAAAGCCTAGCCCTAAGCCTAACCCTTACCGCGCAGGCCGTCACCCTCGAGCTGCTGCCGCGACGCAGCGCGCCTGCCAAGGCGCCCGAAAGGCTGACGGCTCGGCTGTAGATGTCTGAGTACTTTTACGGCTCTCTCATAAATAAATCCGGATCCTCAGTCTCGCCTTACGGTCTTCTCGACACACGTCGGCGTCACGACACACGTCGTTCGAAAGCCGTAAATAAGCCGTAAAGTCGAGTCGTACGAGTCCTGGTACCGTGTATAGGAGAGAGGTGGAGTGTGGGGAGTGGGGTGCTCAACACGGCCCAACGGCGCGCACAACAGTCACCCCGCGCAGAGACAGAGCGCCCTCTATAGGCTGACAGAGAGGTACAACTGTATAGACCCAGTGTTGGTGTCCCAGGAACTTATACACGGTTATAGAAACGGTAGCAGCGCGTGTGTCTGTTTTTACCCAGCGTATTTGCACCCACCCAGCGTGCCCAGCGTCGCCATGCAGGTCGGCCACGGTGAGGCCTTTGGGGCACCAGGCAACCTGCTTCGCCTCGCGCAGCTCCTTTCAGTTCTGATTAGACCTCTCAGCTGTTGAGGTTCACTATCGCCCTGCTGCTTCGCCCAACGCACAGGGTGGGGTGATAGAATGCCGACAGAACAGCGTCACCGAGTGCAAGGCCCCACCACAGGGAGAGATAGTACTCGCTCATCACTCTGGTCGTCGTGAAATTGTAGCTCTTTATTGGCGATCGGAAGGAACTGCACGTGTTCCTGCAGCAGGCTTGCGTTGTAACTGTTTGGTTAATGCCAGCACGAATAGACGGTTCGCCGTGGTCTGGCGATGGGGACAGGGCAACGTGGCAGGGTGAGCGCACGAAGGCCCAGGAGGCGTCCTTCCTGCAGCGGTGCGTCAAGAAGAGACGCAGCAAGGAAGGCAAGTTCACGAGTCCCGAAGCTATGCTGAAATGTCCCGGCTTCCGGGCCTCCGTACTGTACGTACGCGGGCTTCGCGCACCCGCCTCCTGCGTGCTATACTCACCGGTCGCACAGGGCATGCAGGTCGCCCCCGAGACGCCTCGCACGTACGTATACGTAACGAATACGCCGTGTGCGCTCACCAGCCTCGGGCGTGCACTGCCATCGTAACACAGGTGCCGAGAGTGGCTACCCGATCAGCGCAGAGCGCTTCCGCATGTTCGGGCAGTCGAGCACCGCCGCATGTGCTGAGAGCGCCTTGGTAGTCTGCCGCAGCCCGGCCGCTAACCTGGCTATCCTGGCTTGACCTATCCTCTGCCTATCCAACCCCTGGCTCCTCTTGGGGGGGGGGGGGGGGGGGCTCCACAGGTCGTGTCGCGGGACGTCCAGTTGGGCCGCCCCACAGGACCCAATGGGGGGCTGTGTGGTGAGACCACGAAGCCCCCTGTCAACGCCTAGGCAGCGAGTTGCGAGAGTACGGCTGCTCTGTGGCGGTGAGCTTCCCTTTGGACCCTAACTCTAATCTTGACCCCTCTACCCTGACCCTAATCCTATGTAGCCCTGACCGTAACCCTGACCCTAACCCTGACCCTAACCCCAACCCCAACCCCAACCCCAACCCCAACCCCAACCCCAACCGCAACCCCAACCGCAACCGCAACCCCAACCAGGTCGACCTGTTCCTCCGCTTCAACCTGGAGGCGGCCGCGCTCTTCCTCCTCATGTTCCTGGTGTCGCTTTTCCTAGCCCTAACCCTTCTCACCCTAACTCTCACCCTAGCCCTAGCCCTAAGCCTAACCCCAACCCCAACCCCAACCCTAACCCCAACCTTAACCCCATCCCTAACCAGGTGTCGCTCTACCAGACCTACGACAGCTGGGAGCGCAACACGCTGCGCGAGGAGTGCCGCGCCGCGGTCCCCGCCAACTATGACGTCCGCCCTCTCACACAGCCGGTCGAACTGTGCTGTGAACAGTCCGCGCTCCCCACATGCACGCCACCGGCGTTGCTTCTCTCTTCGTTCCCGGAGATTCAAGCTGACTTTGTCGTCCTCCCGCGCGCACAGGCCATCATCTCTGGAAGGTGGAACACCGCCCTCGGTCAGTCGTGCGGCATAACAGAACCTGGCCCTAACCCTACCCTAACCCTAGCCGTAACCGTAACCCTAACCCTGACCCTAACCCTGATTCTAACCCTGACTCTAACCCTAACCCTAACCCTAACCCTAACCCTAACCCTAACCCCACCCTAACCCTAATCCTAACCCTAACCCTAACCCTAACCCTAACCAGGTCAGTCGTGCGGCTACCAGAACCTGACAAACGACGCCGGCGCCCCCGCCTTCATTCGGAAGAACTTCTCGGAGCTCAACGCCAACCTGCTGATGCGCCTCTCCCTCGGCGCCTGTTAGGAGCTGTGCTGATATGTGAAGCCGTATTAGAATGCCGTGCCGTACGCATGGGTCGGCCTCCTGAACGCGGTACTGAGACGCACAGCTTGGGGCACTCGACGAGTATACTGGGTGCATGCACCGTACGCGTACCAACCCGCCTGCCCGTCCCGCGTTATCACAGGTGAAGAGTACACCAACGCCTCCGACCAAGTGCTCTTCTCGGCCGACTTCTCCAACAGCCGCCCACTGGCCTCGACGCCCAACGCTGACTTCTGCGTCTCGGACTCCAACGACGCCATCTACTGGCTGTCGGCTCTCAACGTGACGTCCGCCCATGCACTCCTTCCTCATTCGTACACGCAGCCTAACCCCAACTCACACGCGCCTAGCCCCATCCCCTGCACCTCGCCCTCAGCCAACTCCCACACCCAATTAGCACCACCCACCCAATTAGTCCGTCGCCCTACCAATTCACCCCACTCCCACCGCCTACTCGAGTAGGTGCTGATTTTTGTGGCGTACCTCGTGCGGCTGCGGCGTCTTCAGTTCCACGCTGCACGCGCAACGGACAAGGCGATGTGGACGGCAGCGGACTATTCTGTGATGATCACCGGCGTGATCAAGCATGGAATCGCACACGAGGAGGCAGGTCCTCACAGCGTGGAAGCCAAGCTGTGGGGAGACCTGGAACAGCTGGGGTTCAAGAGGAAGGACATCGACCACATTGAGCTCGGGGTCGATTGTGCCAGAGAGATTCAAATCGGGCGCGAGGTCTTGCGCCCACCCACCCCACCCAATCCCAAACCCTCGCCCTGCCCCTCACCACCTCAAGCCCCTCTTCAATTCAGCCCTTCACCCCTCACTCCACTCAACGCGCGCAAGGTCGAGCGCCTCGAGGTGAGCAAGGAAGAGCTGCAGGCGCGGGAGAACTCACGCCAAGCGAGGGGCGAGCCGGCCCAAGCAGAAAAAGAGAAAGCTAGCAAGGTCGATAAGCAGCTGGAGGAGCTGAACGAGGAGCTGGAGGCTCTCCAGTCTGAAGAGCACAGAACGACTGGTCACGTAAGAGGCCGTACCTCTCGATTCGTTCCCTGATATTCCCCAACCACCACACGACAGCATTGATCGCCAGACGACCGCACTTACTTTGCGTGCTGCGACACAGGCCTTTATCGTCTTCAAGCTTGAGCGCGACCGGAACCGTCTCGTGAAGATGTTCCACCGTACGCCCTGGCAGCGCATAGCGCTTTACACACCATTTGCAGCGGGTCTAGGCGTTCAAGAGCCGCCGGTCCTGTCTGCGGCGGACGGACTGCCCGTGTCGCTGAAAAGTGCACCGGAGCCTTCGGACGTCTTCTGGGAGGCGCGCTTGCACCCCATCCTTTTACCCTCACAGCACCGCGTAACATCTGCACACACTCCCTTGCATAGCACCGCACCCTCACTCCTCGCCAGAACCTCGCGAAAGACCCCGGCTACACCAACCGCGCTACGTTGGTCACGCTTGCCTGGGCCTCACTTCTCATCGCCGCGAGTGTTGGCATCCAAGTCCTCATCAAGTACGTACAGGCGATGTCTACTTCGGACAACCTCGGGCTTACGGGAGACAAGGCCGCAGTCTACACATTCTTGTTCTCGGCGCTTGCCTCGACGGTGGTGGTCGTTGTCAATCTGCTGCTAAAGTGGACGATCAAGTACTTCGTGGGAGTGGAAGGGCACGACACAAAAACGGACTTTGAGAAGAGAATCTTCACGATGCTCTCAATGGCATATGTCCTCAACACCGTTGTGATGCCGATGCTGCTCGGCGCTTTGCCTTTCGGGGTGAGATATCTCACTGCTTGGTCGGCATGAGATAGGCATGAAAGATAGGCTGCCAAAGTTGTATATTTCACCTTCTAACAGGTGACGCAAGCCTGGTACGAGTCGGGCGGCGTGGTGTCACAGGCATTCCTCCTCATCGTTACCAACTTTGTCTTTGTGGAAGGGCTCAAGGTGTTCCAGATCTACCCCTTAGTCATGCGGCACCTGGTCTCCCGTTTTGTGATCTCACAGACGCGCAAGAACGCGTTGTGGGCGCCTCCGCGCCTGCTGATGGGCGACTTGTATGCGGGCGCGGTCAAGACCGTCGCGCTGTGCCTAATCTGTATACTGACCGCCATTTGAACCTGCCATTTTTTGAACCTGGTCTGCAGATCGGCTGACCCCGTCTTCTGTGCGACAGACGCCCCTCTCTTCCCCCTCGCGTACCTGTTGACCAGCATCGCCTTCGTCACAACCTTCTGGTGCACCAAGTTCGCGGTGGTGTTCTGGTACCGTGAACCTTTATGCTGAACGCAAGGCCTGGCCGCAGCCAGCCCTAACCCGCCAGGCCAGTTGGCTGAGGCTAACGGCGTTCCTTGTGGTGCCTCCCTGGGCCAAACTATTGCGCTCGGCTCGGTGCCATTCTGTGGGCCGAACCTGGTGCTCTTTTCAACATAGGCAAGCCGCCTCACGTGGACGACGACATGATGGACCGAATGCGTACCATCCTCAGCTTATGTATCCTCGGACAACTGCTCTCGATGTCCATCGTAAGCGGCGCGTCGGGCCCGTCAGAATCCCCGTATAGTGTCTATCGATCAGGAATGGGGTGGGCCGCGTTCCTGTGGGCGCTCATCACCTTGCTTCTGTACGCGGGCTTTCCGCTCGGGCTCATTCCGTGCCTGCGAGACTTTAGCCAAACCAATGACTTCAACTCCGAGGACACGGAGAACATCCCGTACGATCAGGTCACTGACCGTAAGCACTACGAGATCGAGGCATATGAATGCCCTGCCGCCCGCCGGGGTGACCTCGTAGTGAACGGTCAATCGCGTAAGAGGCGCGACACGTACGGGCTTCCTTCTCAGCCGCCTGCTGCACAGGCCAGCACCTGCTACCCGCCCCAGCCGTTGGCCTCGCCGCAGGAGAACCCACAGCCCGGGGTACACTCAGCAGCCGGCACCTCCTACCCCCCTGCCGCCCTGCAAGAGGCTGATCGTGGCTTCCAGATGATCTAAAGCAAGGAGGCTCCCCTCTCTCTGACCCCCTGTGTGCCCCCCCCCGCCCCCCCCCGCGCGAATCCCTCTTGATGGTACGATGGTCCTCTCGGTGTTTCTTCTGAGCTGGAGACGGCAAGATGCGCAGTCATCCCTTTACCCTGTACTCGCGCACGCATGCCAACCCATCTTGAGGGTAGCTGAGGAACGGTGGGGACGAGGCGCCCTCCTCTGATGAGGAGGGCGCCGCCACGCGTGAGTCCGCACCGTACTTTGTCGGGCCGCGTTGTGTGTTTGTTTGTGTTTGTGTGTGTTTGTGTGTGTACTCTCGAGTAGGTGCCTCGTATGTCGTGTAGGCCGTCCCACATTTGTGTGTGTGCCGTGTCGGCACCCCTCCGGCGCGTTAATAAATATACACACTCTGGAAAGAGACGCGCGCAGCCATCTTCACTGTTGAACAAGTACGAAGTACAAGTAGAGGAGTCGTTCACAGAGTCTTGCGTTGTCCCGCGTGACGTGTCTTGTGTATTGTGTCGTGATTGCCCTGTGTCGTGTGTATGAATCCCTCTCTCAGACTGTTACTGAGTCTCTCATATGCATATGGAATCACGCGCGTTACACGGTACAGTTACCCCGCCTTCGTTCGTTGGCGTTGCGACGAGGGAGTCTGGTATCTCGGAGTCTTGCCGATGGTTACCTTCAGTCTGCCGGATGAGGGCACGGCTGAAGACACCTTGCACCCTTTCCGGGTGCCCTCTGCACAGCCGCAGTATGCACTCTGCATCGCCGAGATGCAGGGGCTCGACTTTGCCTCAGAGGAGTCCAAAGACACGCCTGAGAGCATAGGGCAAGCATATCGGGCAAGCCGCCGCCTCCGCTGCCTTGAAAGCAGGGTTCCCGACTCCTCTGACGTCGAATCAGAAGCGACCAAGGGCGAGCCTGAGAGCAGCCGTCGACTTTCAGAGCTCTATCCCTCTGACGGTTACTCTCTGTGGCTCGACTTTTCACCGGAGGAGTCCAATGAGTCCAAGGACATGCCTGATATTGGCCACCGCTTCCACCGCCGTCCCGAAGGTTCCCGTGGCTCCAATGTGGCTTCGGAAGCGACCGAGGGCAAGCCCGAGAGTAATTGCCGAGAGGCGGCGGCGGACGCTTCGCCTGTGCACGGCTACAGGATACTATCGATTCGCCACATGGCCACGTACACGGGTGCGCCGGACCTTGCGCGTGAGCGGGCCTCTGCGCACTCTGCGGCGGTCACTGCGGTGCACGCGGCAGCGCGGCGGGAGAGGGCACGAGATGCGGCGGCACGGCGGGAGAGTCTTTGTGGCGCGGTACCACCTCGGGAGGTTAAGTGGGTCTGAACGGCTCGGTGTGGCAGTGGCGACGGCGAGCGCTCCTATGGGAGCACAGCGTCGCGTGGCTGTGTAGCTGTTTATCCCCAGCTCGTTGCCGATCGGCGTGTAACAGGTGTAACCGATTGCAAGTTTCTGGCACGAACTTTTCACCGCGTGGCCGACATGAGTCTTCAGCAGGTGCAAGTTGGCATGAGTCTCACCGAACTCCTGCGACCACACATCGCAGCTAGCGTTCCGCACGACGCTGCAGGCAACGGCGGCCCGCGGGGCGGAGGCTCTGGGCGAGTCCTAGCGGAGGTACGCCCACAAGATGAGGGAGGTGGACGCCGTAGATGTGGAGGCGGAGGCGGGGGCGGAGGCGGAGGCGGAGGCGGAGGCGGAGGCGGAGGCGGGGGCGGAGGCGGAGGCGGAGGCGGAGGCGAGGGCGAGGGAGGGGCGGGTGTCGCGTCGCCACGGTCCGAGCGGCAGGAGAAGGCGGGAGGCCGTGCCACCTCGACGGCCTCGGCGGGTGACGCAATTGGTGACGCCTCCACTGAAGCCTACGCTTCTGCCTCCTCTGAAGAGAGTCTCTCAGCCTCTCACGCCGCAAGCGCCTCGAGGAAGCAGGCCACCTGGTTAGGGTTAGGGGAGCACCCCTACCCTAAACCCCTGACCCTAACCCTAACCCCAACCCTAACCCTAACCCTGACCCTAAGAACCCCTACCCCTAACCTAACCCCCTCATCGCGGAGGCATGCAGGCAACCTTTGCCAAGTTCGCGGAGGTCGTCGCTCAGGCTTCCGGAAGCGCACGGTCCCTAGCTCTAACCCCCTAACCATAGCCCTAACCCTGGCCCTAACCCTAGCGCGCCGAGTTCATCACTCAGCCTGCCGAGAGCGCAGGTTCCTAACCCTTACCCTGACCCTAGCCCTAGCCCTAGCCCTAGCCCTAGCCCTAGCCCTAGCCCTAGCCCTAGCCCTCACCCTCACCCTCACCCTCACCCTAACCCTAACCCTAACTAGGTCCTTCTCCACCCCGGCACGCCGCTCGTCCATCATCTCGGGCGCGAGCTCACGCTCGTCCGAGATGTCCTTTTTTTCACGGAATATCGTATCGGAGGTGTCGACGAGCACTGACCCTAACCCCCAGCCTTACCCTAACCCTCACCCTAGCCCTAACCCTCACTCTCACCAGGTGTCGACGAGCCTAACCCTAACCCGCACCCAGCTCACCCTATCCCTAACCCAACCCTAACCCTCACTCTCACCAGGTGTCGACGAGCCTAACCCTAACCCGCACCCAGCTCACCCCATCCCTAACCCAACCCTCACCCTCACCCTCACCAGGTGTCGACGAGCCTAACCCTAACCCGCACCCAGCTCACCCTATCCCTAACCCAACCCTCACCCTCACCCTCACCAGGTGTCGACGGGCCTAACCCTAACCCGCACCCAGCTCACCCTATCCCTAACCCAACCCTCACCCTCACCCTCACCAGGTGTCGACGAGTGGGAGCCGCGCGGCGGGCCTCCAGCAGACAAGCTTCAAGCCACAGAAGGGCCGCTCCCTGCACGCGCGCTCGGAAGGCCAGAAGGGAAGGTTCCCCTACCCCTACCCCTACCCATACCCATACCCCTACCCCTACCCCTACCCCTACCCCTACCCCTAACACTCTCCCTACCCCTACCCCTACCCCTACCCCTAACCCTAACCCCAACCCTGAAGCGGCAGCCGCTTTTCCATCGATAGCGACCCTGGCTTCTCGGCAGTGGTCGCCGCCGCCAACAACCTCAAGGGGCTCCTATGCAAGGCGCTGAAGAGGCCCTAACCCTAAGCCTAATCCTATGCCTAAGCTTAAGCCTAAGCCCAAGCCTGAGACTAAGCCTAAGCCTAAACCTAAGCCTAAGCCTAACCCCTAACCCTAACCCTAACCCTGCTCATATGCAAGGCGCTGAAGCGGGTCGGCCAGGACGACCTAGCGCAGGTGAAGAGTGCGGCCTCACCCTCCCGCCCGCTCCACCGTAACCTTCACCCTAACCTTCGCCCAACCTTCACCCTAACCTCCCCCGCTCCCCCTCCAACCTAACCTCCCTCTCCAACCTTCACCCTCACCCTCACCCTCACCCTCACCCTCACCCTCACCCTCACCCTCACCCTCACCCTCACCCTCACCCTCACCCTCACCCTCACCCTCACCCTCACCCTCACCCTGCCCCTAACCCTACCCTGTGCAGGCGGAGAGCCTCACGGCCGCGCTGGCCGAGCTGTACATCAAGACGCCCGACCAACTCAGGACGGCGCTCGACTCTGAGGAAGTGCTCGGCCAGGTATGTATGTGGGCTAACCCTAGCCCTGACCCTGACCCTGACCCTAACCCTAACCCTAACCCTAACCCTAACCCTAACCCTAACCCTAACCCTAACCCTAACCCTATAGCCCTCATCTTACCCAGGTATATAGGAACCAGTCCTGGTCCGCTAACGTCAATTCTCTAGTCCTACCCCTCGCCATCAACCTTCACCCTCACCCTCACTCTAACTCTAACCAGAGTTCAGAGTTTATCCGAGCTTACAACAGCAAACCGACTAAGCTAGCCCTATACGCCATGCCTCACTCCAACTCTAACTCTAACCCTCACCCTCACCCTCACCCCAATAAACCCCTACACACAGGTCCAGCTCGTGATCAAGGGTCTGCTACTGATGGCCGTGCGTGCCGAGCTCAAGACGCACGCCACCATGTCGGAGACAACTCTAACCCTAACCCTAACCCCAACCCTAACACGGCGACGATGCCGATCGCACAAATGCGCAGCCTTCGGCCAGCGTGTTGCTCTTTGGAGCCCTCGTTCAGCGCCAGAGGTGCCTTAGAGGCTGCCCCAAACTCTGGCGGCGGGCCTCGGCCAATCACAGCTAGATGGGCCGCGCTGGCCGGCTGTATCGAGCTTGCTCTTCGACATATAGGCACGCGAGCGCCGCGCAGTGGCGCAAGGGCCTTCCGACCAAGAAGGTGCTAGAGGTATACACGAGTAAAGTTAAGCTAGCGTCTAGCAAGACTAGCCCTAACCCTAGCCCAGGACTTAAAAAAGGCTGAGCCCGAACTTGAGCCCAACCCTAACCCTAACAACAAGCCTCACACCAACCCTAACCCCCACCAAGCTGCCGGGTGCGATGGCGTCGCCCCTGCCCCTGCCCCTAACCCTAACCCTAACCCTAACCCTAACCGTGACCCTAACCCTAACCACACCAAGGCGCCGGGCGCAATGGCGTCGCCGCTGCCTCGCTCCTTCGAGGTCATCCGCGCCGACGTGACGCACCTTTCGTCCATCGACCAGGTCTAGCCCTAGCCCTAGCCCTAGCCCTAGCCCTAGCCCTAACGCAGACTCGAAGATAGATACAGACACTGTGGGTCCAGACGACAAGCCCTATCGGGGTCTCACATACTCTGGAAGTACTCTGGGAGTACTCTGGGAGTGGCCTGTGTTCTGTGTAGGGCGTGCACATGCCACATGCACATGCGCATACATGCACATGTCAACATTGTGTGCATGTGCATGTGCATGTGCATGTGCATGTGCATGTGCATGTGCATGTGCATGTGCATGTGCATGTGCATGTGCATGTGCATGTGTGCATGTGCATGTGCATGTGCATGCATATGTGTGCATGTGCATGTGCATGTGCATGCATACGTGCACTCTGAACTCTGAGAACAGGTCTCGCAGACGTTTCGCGCACGGCTCTTCCTGATCCTGCGCGTCGCCGGTGGCGCCGAGGACGAAGACCTCGTCAAGGTTAGGGTTAGGGTCAGGGTGCTAACCCTAACCCTAACCCTAACCCTAACCCTAACCCTAACCCTGACCCTAACCCTAACCCTAACCCTAACCCTAACCCTAATCAAGGAGTACGACGGCTTCCCCCTCGACACCAATGGAGTCCCCACATTCCGCCCCTCGGCACGCTGGTACCTCGTAAAACCGATCTGCGGCTCGAACCACAGACAGTGTCTGCTCTCAAGTGCTGCCAAAATGCTAGCCCTGCTTCGAGCTCGACCCCCCCTTCTCCCAACACAGAACCAGATCTCCTTCTCCAATGGACGATCGATTGAGACACAGGAGAGCAAGGTGACCGCCGCAGAAAACGACCTGCAGCTCATCAAACTAACCCCAACCCGAACCCTGACAAGAAGCTGAACCCTAACCCTAACTCGAAGCTGAGCCCTAACCCTAACCTAACCCTAACCAGGTGACCGTCGCGGGCAGCGATCTGCAGCTCATCAAGCGCGTCGAGGGCGAGTTCTTCTCCCGGTTCGAGCTTCGCAATTTCCCGTTTGACGCGCAGGTACCTTCCCCCCTTGTACCACAGTCCAGCTCTGCATTATCATCCTCGATGCCCGGTTCATATATGTATGAGGCCCAATATGCCCTCATATGACGCTAATGACGCGCACAGGACCTCACCATTACAATCGGCACGCACTGCGCCACCGCGGGCCCTGTGCCTATGACCTTCACCGTGCCGCCTTCTGCCGACTTCGGGGTGTGTTACACAGCTCATCAAGCCAACCCAAACCCTAACCCCAGCCCCAGCCCTAACCCTAACCCTAACCCTAACCCTAACCTCAGCCCTAGCCCTAGCCCCAACCCTATATGAAGGACTAACGAAACCCTAGCCCTAGCCCTAACCAGGTGGACACGATGAACTTTGCGTATGGTGACGTGTGGGACCTCTCCCCGTCGATCGCGGCCGAGGTCACGACGGTCGGTGCGACGAGCAAGCGCCGCTTCTGCGCTGTCCACCTGCGTGCGTGCGTCAGCCGCGACCCGAACTTCATCGTGGTCAACGTGGTGGTGCCGATGGCGTGCATCTCCTTCCTCGGGGTCACCACCTTCACGCTCCCGCTCAAAGATGTGCAAGACCGGGTCGCCATTGCAGTCGCCCTCAGTGACTGACCAGCCGGCATTCGAACCAAACTGGGACCCACATGCTAACAAAATATACAGAAGGCTCACGCATGACCTCGTGCTCGCTGTGCTGTGTCACAGTCCTGACCGCCGTCTCGCTGAAGTACGTGTCGTCCGCCTACCTGCCGCAGGTGAGTGCGTAGTAGAGTAAAAGTGACCAGGGTAGCTTCCACTTCAGTTCTGACTGGCATACCTGCCGCAGATATCGTACCTCACGTTGGTCGACAAGGTCGTGTGGGCTCTCATGTTCGTCATATTCCTGGTATCTGTCGCTCACGCTGTCATGTCGCTGCTTAACAAGTTGCTACCCGACGGGGACTACAGCAGCGGTGACTGGGATAACACGGACACTGTCTTGCTCGGCGTCGCCTTCCTCCTCTGGTCGTCAATACTGGTGTGTTTCGGGGTGGTCGGGAAGCGCGCGGAGAACACTTCATCAGCGTCTGGGCAGCTGCGCGAGTCAGCCCGGCGGCGATCCGAGCGGCAGGCCGCCAAACGCGCACAAGACGACGCCCAAGAAGATGCACCTAGTTGGACAACTAGCAAGATGTTCAACGGGTCCCGGTCCTCGATGTAATCCGACAACGGCGCTCCGACAAGAGAGTCCTCGACCTCCCGGATCTCACCCTCCTCGTCCTCACCCTCCTCGACCTCACCCTCCTCGACCTCCTTGACCTCCTTTCTCTTCACCCTCCTTGATCTCGCCCTCCGCAGGCAGCCGCCCATCGGTCTTGAGAACATCGACCGTGGTAGGCCGTGGCAACTCGCGTTTCTTGGGCGGGAGCGGGCGTGTCTGAGGGTGAGGTGCACAACCGTGTGGCTCCGGTTTATATATGTTCGCGTGCGGTGCACAATTTTGAGTGTGAAGCCTTTCTCTTTAGTTGACGCCCAGCCCGGGGGAGGGGGGAAGAGAATACCAATGGCACGGGCACCCGGCCTTGAGGCTACCCGGGTCTCGTCTACCGTAGCGCGTAGGCCTCCAAACATTGGTCACAAGATGGTAAACAAGGTTGCACCGCTGAAACTCTAGTATTTCCGTAGACCGTACGCTTTACTACAAAGTAGTCAGGGGTTGGGGGGTACTTTTTATAGGTCAGAGGAACATCGCACCTCTACTAGTCACGTGCACTTTAAAAGTAAAGTAAAGTATACAGCAAACGGTTTTAGGAAAAGGGTCCCGGTGCTACCGTGTAGGCTACCTGAGTCCCCACTAGTCCCCTGCAAGCTGCATGTTCACCTGCGCATCCTCCCATTCAGTGAACGCGCAAGCTCGGCTCTCGACAGACGCTACCGTCCCATCTTGCCGCTCCGGAAGTCTTTGTTGGCCTGAGCGATCTCTTCCTGCGTGTTCATGACAAACGGCCCCTGGGCGGCGATGGGCTCATCGATGGGCTCGCCGCCCAGAATGAGCAGCTGGGTGTCAGGCGCCTGGTTAGAGTTAGGGTTAGGGTTAGGGTTAGGGTTAGGGTTAAGGCGTAGGGTTAGGGCTAGGGTTGGGGTTGGAGTTAGGGTTAGGGTTAGGGTTAGGGTTAGGGTTGGGTTTAGGGTTAGGGTTAGGGTTAGGGTTAGGGTAAAGGGGTAGAGTGAGCCGCGGAGTGTCGGGCGCCTCAGCACGCAGGCGAATCGTCCCGCCCTCGCGGTGGAGGAGCGCCACGTCCTGAGCGCCCATGCGCTGCTCGGCTCCGGCCGCACCTGGTTAGGGGTAGGGGTGGGGGAAGGGGTAGGGGTAGGGGTAGGGGTAGGGGTAGGGGTAGGGGTAGGGTTGGGCTTAGGGTAAGGGTTAGGGTTGGGGCGCGGCTCCGGCCGCACCTGGTTAGGGGCAGTGTCTGGCTGAGAGTTCGGGTTCAGGTTCGGGTTCGGGTTCGGGTTCGGGTTTGGGCTCGGCTTAGGACTCGGCTTAGGGCTCGGCTCCGGCCGCACCGATGCTCGCCGTTCCGCGCCTCACGAAGACGACCGAGTTGAACCCGGCTGGCACCTGTTTAGGGCTAGGGTTAGGGTAAGGCTTAGGGTTAGGGTTGAAGCCGGCGGGCACCTGAGGAGGGGGGCATGTCAGGCCAGGCGAGTGTATGCCCGTATGGGTATCACATGCACATGCACATGCACATGCACATGCACATGCACATGCACATGCACATGCACATGCACATGCACATGCACATGCGCACATGCACATGCACATGCGCACATGCACATGGGTATCGCCCGGGTTCTGGACACGGGCAGGCGTACGGGCAGCTCGACGACCCTAGCACTAACCCTCACTCGAATCCTAATGCAGCAGGCGCACGGGCAGCTCGACGACCGCGCCCTGCGCCGTGAGGGTCGCGTCCCAAAGCAGGATGGGCGTGAAGGTCTGCGCGGGGCCGCGCACGCCGTCGAGCTCGCCCGCGATGACCCGCACGCTGCCCACGGCCGCGCACTCCTCGCCGGTGGTGGTGGTGGCGTCGCCGGTGGTGGCGGCGGCGGCGTCGCCCTTGGCTTCTTTCAGCTGCACGACCGGCACGGCCGCGGAGAGGATGGGCTGGTAGCGCGGCGCATGCATCTTGTGCTTCTTGGGCAGGTTGACCCACCTGATGAGGGCTCGAGTTGGGCTTAGGATTTCAGGGTTGGGGTTCGTGGGGTTAGGGTTAGGGTTAGGGTTGGGTTCAGGGTTAGGGTTAGAGTCGTTGCCCCACAGTTGGCACATCTCAAAGATCCCGCCCGACTTGGCGAACTCGGTCGAGTGGTACTCCTCGTGGATGATGCCTCTGCCGGCGGTCATCCATTGCACGTCTCCCGGGCCGATGACGTCGTTGTTGCCGGTCGAGTCCTGGTGCTCGACGGCGCCCTGGAAGGCGACAGTGACCGTCTCGAAGCCGCGGTGTGGGTGCTGGCCCACGCCGAGCCGCTTCTTGGTCGGGTCGAACTGCGCTCCAATCGTGTGTGTCGGGGTTAGCACGGCAGTGGAGAGTGGCGGGGTTGAAGCGCGGCGGGGTTAGCACGCCGCGCTCACCTGCTGTGGCGCCGCGTAGTCGAACATGAGCCACGGCGAGAGCGCCTTCGTGAACGCCATGTGCGCGAAGACAGGGTAGACGTTGAAGCCGTTGCCCACCCAGTGCTTGGCCGGCCGGGGCATCACCGTCTTGACCGCCTTGACGGTAGTCACCATTGGCGCTATCGCTTGGTTGGCTCTGGACCCAAGCAAGTTCTGTGAACTAAGGGCAAGTAGTAAAGAGTGTGAACTCTTCGCACTGCCCTTACTGTGAATGGGAGCATGGCCAGCGCTTCTATCGTCGTTCACCCCTCCCAGGCGAGGCCTGAACGATGATTTCGCGCAGCCTATGGGCCGTTAGAAGGTACACATTGGCCCTGTCTAGACTGCAAAGCATATTCCCTGAAAGTAAAATGATCGCCGCCGCCGCACAGTGAGTGAGCGTGAGCGCGCCTGCGCGCCGGAGCGACATCTGTCCGCACGAAAAGGTCCGCGAACTCAATCCGATTTTTCAGATCGACGCGTAGCCGGCCCGGCTGCGAACCAAACGACCCCCAGGACTTCTACCGGCTTGGTTGGCCAAGAACCCAGCCAGCCAGCGGTGGGGCAGTCTTTTCCCGCAGAACGCCTGGGAATCAGCCTTACCCGCCGCCTGCCGACCCCCCCAGACAGGCCCTCTCATCATGCCCGGCCCGGTCCTCCCTCTTTTTTTAAGCCCCCCACTTCTCCAGAGCAAATCCAAGATCACCAGATCGCGAGTTCGGCACAAACGATGGCGAAGATCGGGGGAGGACCGGGCGATTCGTGACCGCCATGGTCTGGTTAGTCTACAACTCGCGACATGACCCCACAGCATTGAAACCTCTGCGGGAAAATCGACCTCAGCACGCCACTGTAATCCACCTCTGAGCCAGGCAAGCTGCTGCCCAGCCGGACTGAGGCCACACGTGAGGCGTGTGCAAACTCTCACTTTG
>Ga0209302_10001027_pt1 | contig 16067 bp, 4 predicted proteins | sample ArcOceMetagenome_2_FD_187445 | JGI IMG/M metagenome (GOLD analysis project Ga0209302, IMG submission 187445) | Marine eukaryotic phytoplankton communities from Arctic Ocean - Arctic Ocean ARC135M Metagenome (SPAdes) (version 2) | ecosystem: Environmental > Aquatic > Marine > Oceanic | place... | reverse complement strand
CCGCCCCCGCCCCCGCCCCCACCCCCGCCGCCGCCGCCCCCCCCGCCGCCGCCCCCCCCGCCGCCCCCCCCGCCACCACCCTCGCCACCGCCGCCGTCGCCACCGCCGCCCAGTCCGCCGCCGCCATCGCCCCCGCTTGTGACACCATCGCCCTCCACGCCGCCGCTTCCCTCGCCGCCACCGCCGCCGCCGCCGCCCTCGTCGCCCCCCTCCCCAGTACCCTCGCCGCCGCCACCGGGGCTTCCACCACCCTCTGCGCCGCCGCCCATATTGCCCCCACCGCAACCCCCGGCTGGCCCGCCTCCGCTCTTGCCACCCGCTCCGATGGCCCCACCACCGCTCACGCCGCCTATCGCGCCGCCCCAGCCCCCGCCATCCGTAGCTCTGGTTGTGCAGCCACCTGCGCCACCTTTGCCGCCCATGAAGGGCCCACGCTACTTCCTGGAGACGAGCACGTGGGCCGACGCCGTCGCGCCCTCGCTCTCATACCGCAACGTGCGTAGGCTCGACAGCACGACTGTCCACGTGACCATCGACGCGGCTGGCTTCTACCGGCCGCAAGTCCCCGAGACGATCTCGGTGCAGATCCCCGCAGATTGCGTGCTCTCCGACCGCCCCATCGCGCTCGAGACGCTGCTCATCCTCTCCGCCTCGCATGCCTCGGCGCGGCTGGGCGGCTCGCTGCACGCACAGCCGCACGAGGGCGTGCTCCAGGCGTCCGCACAGCCCTAACCCTAACCCTAACCCTAACCCTAACCCTAACCCTAACCCCAACCCTAACCCTAACCCTTGCTCCAGGCGTTTGCGCTCAACCTAAGCGTCACGCTGAGCAGCGACGAGTGGGTGCCCGAGGAGGAGGGGCTCGCCGCTCTCGTGCTGGGCGGCCTGACGGCGGAGCTGCCCTTCGGCCTCGAAGCGGAGCCTGCCGGCTGGAACGCCCTCTTCCCGCCGCTCGTGGCGGCGGGCGCGGTGGGCGTGGTGCGGCACGACGGCCGCACCCTCTCCGTGCTGCTGCCTCCTGTGCTCGGCTACCAGGTGGGCGCCGCCGAAACCATCCGCCTCGTGCTGCCCGCCGCCGCGATGGCGCGCGGCGTCGCGCCGCTCGCCGCCAACCCTTCCGTGGTGGTCCGCCCGTCTGTCGCCACGCTCTCCGGCTCGCTCACGGGCGGCGTCGACGAGCAGGAGGTGCGCGATGGGCTGAGGGTGTTCGCGGCGACGGGCGAGGTCTTCGAGGGCCAGGACTTTGAGCTCGTCATCTCGCTGCAGGCCGACTCCTTTGTTGAGGAGCTGGGGACCGACGGGCCGGCGAGCGCGGCGCTGCTGGCGGGCCTCGGCACCTCGCTTCGCCACGAGCTGAGCTGGCACCACCTGACTAGGGTTGGCGCGCGGGAGCTCAGGGTGACCATCCCGCCCCAGCCGAGCTTCGACATCACCTCGCCCGAGGTCGCGACGGTGGTGGTGCCGGCAGCGGCGCTCCACTCGAATGTGAGCCTCTTGATCTCGCCCTCCTTTGCGGTGCGGGCCGTGTCGGGCGCGGCCACGCTCTACCCGCCCTTCATGCGCGGGGAGGCGGCGCTGCAGCAGTATGCGTCGTACGTCGTGCGCATTGACCTCTCGGGCACGGATGACGCGTGGGCGGTGGAGGTGGGCCAGGAGGGCGCGGCGAGCACCGCGCTGCTGCAGGGCTTTGTCGCACGCTCGACTGAGCCGTCGGGCTGGAACGTGGCGGTGCGACCCTCGCTACGCGCGGCGCAGCTGCGACGTGTGACCGACTACCGCGTCGAGCTCACCTTGAGCGGCTACCCCGCCTATGAGATCGCCGAGCCGGAGACCATCTACCTTAGCCTGCCTGCCGACGCGCTGCGCTCGGGCATGCCCTCCTTCGCGGGCGGGGCGCCGTTCGTCGTCGCGGCGGCGCGCGGCAGCGCGGTACTGTCGGGCTCCGTGGTGGGCGAGCACGACGTCGACGTGATCGCCTCGGTCGAGGGCGGCCTGCTGCGCTACACACTGAGCGGCGACTCGTTCGTTCCGACCCTCGGCCAGTCGAACGACCTGCAGAACGACGCGTGCACCTCGACGCTCATCTCGGAGCTCGACGCGCTCGGCACGCCGCAGTCGCTCGGCTGGACGTCGGTCGTGCAGTCGACGCTGCGCGAGCAGCTGTCGACGGTGGTTGTGCGCGAGAGTGCATCGTCGCTCGCGATCGAGCTGCCCCAGCTGCTCGTCTACCGCCTTGACCAGGCCGAGACCATCACGACGCTCATCCCGGCCGCCTGCCTGCGCTCGGGATCGCAGCTTCGCGCCGAGCACATCAGCGGCGCGCCGTGGCGCATGCTGCCCCCCGCCGGCCGCGCGTTCGTATCGGGCAGCCTGCTGCAGCAGGCCTCAGAGGCGGAGCTGCAGGCGCTGCCCACCAAGCTCGAGGTGAGCCTGCAGCAGGACACCTTCCTCTCGGACGCGGCCGGTTTCCTCGCGTGCATATCGGGCTCGCTCGGCGGGCTGGCAGGCGGCTGGGAGGCGGCGGTGCAGCCGGCGCTCACGCCATCGATGGTCTCCTTCACGAAGGTGGGCTTCGGCGTGCACATCTCGCTCGACATTCCCGCCTCCCCCGCCTACTCGATCGCCGAGCCGGAGACGATCCGGGTGCTGCTGCCGTCAGCCTTCCTTGCGTCGGAGCAAGATGTCCTCGCCTCGCCCTCCTTTGTGCTCCAGGTCGCGGGCGCCAACGACTTCGAGACGACGGGCAGCCTGACGCGCGCGGGCGTCGGCGCGCTTGGCGGCGTGGACGAGGCCTTGCTCGCGTCGGCCACGCTGCACAACCTGACCTTTGCGCTGCAGGGCGACACGTGGCTCAACAACGCGCCGAGCGCCGCCATACTGCGCGCGCTCGTGTCGGCGCAGTCGGAGCCGCACGGCTGGAACGCGGTGGTGCGCCCCGCGCTTGGCCTGCAGCATCTCACGCTGCTCAACAACGCCACCGCGCACCTTGCCTTCCGCGGCCCGGCCGCCTACGACATCACCGCGCCCGAGACCATCTCGGTCGAGGTGCCCGCCGACGCCGTGCAATCGAGCCAGCCGGTGCCGGTGGTGTCCACCTTTGTCATCCGCGCCGACGCGGGTGGGCTCTCCATCAGCGGCGGCTTCGTCAACGCGAGCAACGAGCTGAACGTGGTGGGCGTGCACACGCAGGAGCTCACGCTCACGCTCGACGGCTCGAGCTGGGCCGCGGGCATCGGGGCGGACGAGAGCGAGACGCTGCAGGTGCTCCGCGCCATTATCGCGCAGGAGCATGAGGCCGCGGGCTGGAACGCCGTCGTGCGGCCGGCGCTGCGCGCGCGCGATCTCGTCCGGCTGAGCGACACGCAGCTGCGCATCTCGCTGCCGCAGATCGGCCGCTACTCGATCGAGGAGCCCGAGACGCTCGACGTCTTCCTGCCTGCGGAGGCGCAGTCGAGCAACACCAACCTTAGCGCACGCACCGCGCTCGCCATCTCGCCGCAGCCGGCCGAGCTCGCCATCTCGGGTGGCAGCCTGCTGCGCAAGCCGCGAGAGGCAAGCGTGCAGCAGAGCGACACCACGCTCGTGCTCGCGCTGCTGGGCGACGCGTGGCGTGACGACCTCGCGCCCAACGCCTCCACCGGCCTCAACCCAGCTCGGGCTGCGCTCACCGCCGCGCTGCTCACGGGCTTCTCCTGCGCGCAGAACGAGCCGGCGGGCTGGAACGCCGTTGTGGCGCCGCTGCTGCTCGCCGTGGGCCGGATCGAACGGCGCTCCGCCACCGAGCTCGTCGTGACCATCCCGCGCGCCGCGGCCTACGCCATCGACTCGCCTGAGACCATCACGGTGGCCGCCCTGCCGCAGCTCGTCCGTTCGCGCGTCGCGCCGCGTGCATACCTGCCCTCGCTCGTGCTGCTGCCCACGCGCGGCACCGCGGCGATCATGGCGCCTGGCATCGCCACCGAGCGTCACTTGCAGCTGGGCGCGCGCCGCGCCGCTGCCGCTGCCGTCGACGACGGCACCGCGGCAGAAGCGCCGGAGGGCCAGGCCCTTGCGGCAACGGAGGCGGCGTATGCGGCGTACGTGGCGGGCGAGGCGCCGGGCATGTCACTCCGCATCGCCCTCGAGGCTGACGAGTGGCGTGCCGGCCTGCTGGCCTACGCAGTGGAGGAGTATGAGGAGTGCATCTACCTGCCCAAGGACAACACGACCTTCGAGCAGGACATGGCGAACATCTCGCTGTGCAACGGCAGCTTCGCCAACGTCTCCAACGCCTCCAACGGCTCATGCGCCTACACCAATGCCTCCGGGGGCATAGCGTGGGGCTACCCGTACCGTGTCGAGAGCGCCGTCACTCCTGGCGGCGATCCCTCGCCCTACCTGTCGGCCGAGCTGCAGGCGCAGCTGCTGCTGGGCGGCTCCGGCTGGGCGGAGGCACTCCACTGGTCGCGACTGGGCGACCAGACCATCCCCACCGGCTGGGCGCGCCGGCTCGAGGGCCTCTTTGACGCCTCCAACGCCTCCAACGCCTCCAACGCCACCCCGGTGCCCCCCAGCGCCGCGGCCGACGAGTGCGTCATCACGCGGCTCGACGTGCGGTGCGAGGCGGCGGTCGGCCTCGGCGCGCGCGCCTGCCACGCCAACAACGGCACCAACGGCTCCGCCAACAGCTCCAACGCCTCCCACCCCCACCCCAACGCCAGCGCGTACCGCTACCACAACTCGTGCAACGCGAGCGTGCCAGGGCCGGAGAACTGCACGCTGCACGTGCGGCGCATCTACCCCGACCATATACAGGAGCTGCTCGACAGCATCGTCTCCGCGCAGGCCGACCCCGGCGGCTGGAACGCGAGGGTGCGCCCCACGCTGCGCGCCGAGCATCTGTCGCTCGACGAGAACGGCACGCTCGCGCTCAGCTTGCCGCCGCAGCACGAGTACGATATCGCCGCGCCCGAGCGGCTCAAGGTGCGGCTGCCCGCTTCCGCCCTCGCCTCGGGCCAGTCGCTCTTCGTCAACGGATCGGCCACCGTCGACGCGGCCGCCGGCCGCGTCGGGCTGAGTGGCTCGCTGCTGACCAACGCGCATGAGGAGGCCGTGCGCTCGCCCGCCGAGTACACGCTGGTGCTCACGCTCACCGACGACGCCTGGCGGCCCGAAGTGGGGCAGGAGGGTGAGGCCGCGAGCGAGGCGCTGCTGGCAAGCATCCTTGCTGCGCAGAATGAGCCGCGCGGCTGGAACGCCGTGGTGCGGCCGCAGCTGAGGTCGCGCGAGCTCACGCGACTGAGCGACGCTGTAGTGACGCTGACGCTGCTGCAGTTCATGGAGTACGAGGTCTCCATGCCCGAGACCGTCGGGCTGGTCGTGCCTGCGGAGTCGGTCGTCTCAGCGCAGCCCGTGACCTGCTGCAACGCCTCCTTCGTGCTGATGCCCGAGCGGGGCCGCGTCGCGCTGGGCGGCTCGGCCCTCGGCCTACTGAGCGAGGGCCGGCTGCGCCACGCCTCCGAGCCCAGCTTCACCATCACGCTCTCGGGCGACACGTGGGCTCCCAACGTGACCGCGCCCAACAGCTCGCTGCGGAGGCAGCTGGTGGCGGGCATCAGCGCGGTCACGCCGCGGCGCTTCTGGTACACGACGCCGGCGGGCAATCTCACCCTCGGCACCAACTACACTGTCTACCACTACACGGGGTGGGACGACGTGCTGCGGCCGGCGCTCGGGCTCGCGCGGCTCGACGACGCCACGCTGCGCGTCACGCTGCCCGCCGCGCCGGCGTACGACATCTGGGCCGACGAGATCGTGCAGCTCTCGCTCGCGCCCGAGCTCCTCCGCTCGCGCAACCCGCCCGTCTTCCGGCCCAAGCTGCGGCTGATCGCCGCGAGCGTCGCCGCCTACGGCAGCCTGCTCGTCGACGCGCGCGACGGCGGCGCCGCCCACGAGTACGCTGTGCAGAACCACTCGACGTCGGCGCGCGTGCCGCTGGCCGAGCCGCCCACCATCGCGCTCGTGCTCAGCGGCGACGAGTGGGTGGCCGACCTCGGGCTCTGGATGAACGAGGGCACCTTCCAGCTGCTCAACGGCCTCACCTCGCTGCAGAACACCTCCACCGGCTGGAACAACGTCGTGCGGCCCGCGCTGCGCGCCGAGCACGTGACGCGCATGAGCGCGCACACGGTGCGTGTGACGTTGCCCAAGCTCGCCGCCTACGACATCAGCTCGCCCGAGACGCTCGAGTTTACGGTGCCCCCCTCGGCCGTGCTCTCAGCGCAGTCGCTCGCCGTGCCTTACGCGCTCACCATCATGCCCACGCCGGGCCACGCCGAGCTCACGGGGAGGCTCCTCGACACGCCCACGGAGGTATACATGAGCACGAGCCTCGACAACCGCACCATCACGGTGCAGCTCACCGCCGACCGGTGGATGCCCTCGCTCGTGCCGCACGTGCCGTACGGCGAGTGGGTGTCGAGCAGCTCGACGAAGGGCCTCACGCTGCTCGTGGCTGGCCTGGGCTCGGTGCAGGCGGAGCCGCTCGGCTTCAACGCGCTCATCAACCGCAGCGCCATCGAGCTCCGCCTCACCTCGGACACGGTGCTCGAGCTCGTGCTGCCGCCCACGCCGCTGTACGACGTCGCCTCGCCCGAGACCGTGCTACTCACCGTGCCGCCCGAGGCAGTCGTCTCGCGCGGCGAGATCGTCGCCGCGCCCGCGCTCATCCTGCGGCCGTCGCCCGGCACGCCGTCGGTGGTCGACGACCTCACGGGCGAGCCGCTGCTCGAGCTGCGCGAGCTCGCGCTGCAGTCCAACGTGACGACGCTCGTGCTGCGCGTCGTGCAGGACGCCTTCGTCCCGACCATCGGCACCGACGACACCTCGTCCGTGAGCATCATCGACGCCTTCCTCTCGCAGCAGTCGGAGCCGGGCGGCTGGAACGCCGTCGTGCTCGCACAGCTCGCGTACACGGAGCTCACACTCTCCGACGACGCGACCGAGGTCGCCATCGCCGTGCCCGTCTACCCCGCCTACGACATCCTCAGCCCGGAGACGCTGCGCATCCACCTGCCCGTGGGCGTGCTGCTCTCGGGCCAGGCGGTCGAGGTCGCCGCCTCGGTGGTGGTGCGCGCGACGCCGGGCACCGCGCACGTGAGCGGCACGCTCACGCGGCGCGGCGCGGACTACTACGGCGCGACGGCGTGCTGCGGCCAGGAGAATTTCCTGCAGGTGGCCACCTCCGCACCCACGCTCATCGTCACGCTCAAGGATGACATCTGGGAGCCTGGCATCGAGAATGGCGGCGAGGCCTTCACGGCGCTCATCGCCAACATCGTCGCGCGCTCGGCGGCGGAGACAAGCGGCTGGAACGAGCACGTACGCCGCGTGCTGCGGCCGGCGGACATCCAGGTTAGCGACGTCGTCGCGCCGCGCGACACGCTCACCATCACGCTGCCGCCGCTGCCCGGCTACGCGATCGACGCGCCGGAGGTCATCGACGTTGTCGTCCCGATGCTCGCCATCGTCTCGCGCGCCGTCGTGCCCGCGAGCCCCGCGGTGCTCGTCCGCGCGTCGCCGGGCGTGCCGAGCCTCAACGGCACTCTCATCAGCCGGCCCGCCGAGGGGACGCTGCAAAAAGGCCCGTCGACCATCGACATCAGCGTGGTGGGCGACAGGTTTGCCGGCGAGATCGGCTTCTCCGAGGATGGCCCCGCCGCCGCCGCGGCCAACGCACTGCTCCTCGCGGGGCTGCGCTCGACCATGGGTCTGCCCGGCTCCAACGTCGACGGCCTCGCCAACGAGAGTGTGTGGAACACGCTGGTGATGGGCGAGCTCTACCCGGCCAACATCTCGCGCCTCGATAACGCGACGGTGCGCATCTCGCTCCCCGCCTACCCCACGTATGAGATCCTGCTGCCAGAGTTCGTGCGGCTGCGCATCGACCGCACGCTCGTCCTGTCCAACGCCACGCTACTCATCCCCGTGGCCTTCACCGTGATGCCCACGGCCGGCTCGGCCACGCTCGGCGGCCCCGCGCTGCACAACATATCGGAGGCCGAGATCGCGATCAACCGCACCGTCAACCTGCAGCTCTTCGTCACGCTCCACGCCGACACGTGGCAGCCGGGCATCGGCCTTGACCTCGAGCTCACGGGGCAGCTACTGCGGGGGCTGCGCGCAGTGACCGACGAGGAGTACGGCTGGAACAACGTCGTGAGCCCCGGGCTGCTCAGAGGCCTCTCGGACCAGTTCGAGAGCAACATGGCGTCGCCGCTGCTCGAACGCCTCTCGGACCACGAGCTCGTGCTCTTGATTCCCATGTTCCGCGAGTACCAGATCACCGTGCCCGAGGTAGTCGTGCTGACCATCCCCCACAACGCGCTCACCTCCAACCAGACCATCGTCGCGCTGCCGTCGATCCGCGTGCCTGCCGTGCCGGGCTCCGCCCTCATCTCGGGCGCGCTGCTCAACGCCACCGACGAGGACGTGCTCCGCCAGGGCGCGGCGGTCGACCATCGCGGCGTCTCCTTCAACCTGACGCTCAGCAACGACTCGTGGGTGCCGGGCGTCGGCGGCTCCGCCTGGTACGAGCGGGAGCTCTCGCTCGCGCTGCTGCGAGCCATCGTGCCGACGGGCACGTGGGGCGTCGAGGAGGCGGGCTGGCAACGGGTCGTGCGGCCCGCGCTGCTCGCGCCCGCGCTGACCAACGACGAGCTGCCGCTCGTGCGCGTCGACGACTACACGATAGCCTTTGTGGTGGGCGCCGCGCCCGACTACAACATCGTCGCGCCCGAGACCCTGGCCATCCACATCCCGCGCTACCTCGTGCTCGCCGACGCGCCCATCATCGCCGAGCCGGCAGTGACGCTCGCCGCCATCCCGGGCACGGCCAGCGTCGATGGTTCGCTGCTGTGCTTCGAGGGTCGCTACGTGAGCGTCTGGCCTCCGCCGGTGGCACCGCCGCCCCCCTTCGAAGAGTACGTCCCCGCGCTGCCCCCGCCGTCGTCGCCGCCCACGCCGCCGCTGCTGCCGCCGTGGCCGCCGGGCGAGGCGCCGCCCGAGCAGCTGTGCAAGAACACCGAGGCGGCGCTCTCAGACCCACTCATATCGCACGAGCTCAATGTATACCTCGCCAACGAGAGCTGGGTGCCGCCGCTCCTCGCGACGCTCGGCGGCCACGGGGAGGGGTTGCGGCGCGACGCCCAGCTGGCGGCCTGCCACGACGCGGTGGGTTGCGCCGCCGACGCACTCTTTGCGGGACTACGCGCCTCGTCGTGGCTGCATGGCACCAAGAACATCAGCGAGCAGATGGCCGACCCGCTACTGAGTGGCGGGTGGAACGCCGTGGTGCAGCGCGCCCTCCGCCTGGCGATGCCGCAGGGCGAGGCGCACCTGGCGCACCTGCGCGCCGAGGGCGTGGTCGCGGTGCAGCTGAGCTACGGCCAGCTTGACGAGTACCCCTGGCACGGCTTCTACCCGCCCGACGCGCCTCCCTCCGCGCCACCCTCGCCCTTGGAGCCGCCCCTCCCCCCCGGCTTAGCGGCCGTCACGGCGCCCTCGCCACCGTTTGCCCACTTGCCACCGACGCCGCCCAACCCGCCCTCGGAGACCTGGGCGGCCATCACGGTGCGCGACGCGGCCGAGCTGTCGCTGCGCTTCGCCGGCCACCCCGACTACTCGATATGGGTGCCCGAGACGATCTCAATCACGCTGCCGGCCGCCGCGGTGCGCTCCAACATCACCATCGAAGCGGCGCCGCAGATCATCATCTGGGCGAGCCCGGGGGCGCTCGCGATCAGCGGTAGCCTCAAGGAGGACAACGCAGAGTCGACGCTTGCCTCGGCCAGCACGATGATCGTGCTCCGCCTCGAGGGCGACCTCTGGATGCCCGGCATAGGCCGCATCGCGTGCGCGAGCTGCCCCGAGCCGGGTGGCCTCGACACGACGCGAGGGTTGCGGCTCGACGAGTCGCACGCCTACTCCGAGCCCACTGGCTGCCCGTGCATCGCGGGCGACCCGACCGGCCGGTACACGGACAGCAACGCGAGCCTGGGGCTGATCGCCTCGCTCTCGGCGATGACCTCCGTCGCCGTCGGCGAGGTGCAGGGCAACGCGCAGCAGCCCAGCGGGTGGAACGCCGTGGTGATGCCGCAGCTGCTCGACTCGCCCCTGGGCTTCTTCCCCAAGCTGTGGCGCGTCGACGACGCCACGCTCAACCTGACCATCCCGCAGCAGCTCGGATACGACATTGACATCCCTGAGAGCGTATCGCTCGTCCCGCCGCGCGAGTACGTGCTCTCCAACCAGCCCAACAAGGTCGACACGCTGGTGATCATGCCCACCGCGGGCAAGGCCAGCATCAACGGCAGCCTCCTCTTCGAAGTCGACGAGGTCAAGATGCGCGACGTCACCCGCAAGACTCTGACGCTCTACGTGACGCTGCAGAACGACTCCTGGGTCGAGTCGCTCGGGCAGGGGCCCAACGATGCGACGCGTGCCTTCGCCGCGGGCATCAAGGCGGCGGAGGGCAACCTCAACACGTGCCAGGAGTACGCCTCCGACGGCCGGTTGGACGAGGACGGCGCGGCGCTGTGCACCAAGGGCGGCTGGATGGCGACGGTGCAGCCCTCCCTGAGGGGTCCCACCGGCTACGTGCGGATCGCCCGGCTGAGCGAGCTGGTGGTGCGCGTCACGCTCGAGGGCGTGCCCGCGTACGACATCTTTGGGCCCGACCTGCTCGAGGTGCACGTGCCGCCGCAGGCCGTGCTCTCGGACCAGCGCATTGTCGCGCCGACGCAGATCCGAATCGACGCAACGCCCGGCCAGGCGATCGTGTCGGGCGGCAGTCTGCTCGCGACCAACCGTGAGATCATGCTGCAGGAGCACGCGTTCATGACGATCGAGGTGCACATGGTGGACGACGCATGGGTGGCCGAGCTGGGCACGCCGGCGGGCATGGCCACCAACCGCGCGCTGCTCGCGGGGTTCGTGTCGGCGCAGTCGGAGGCCGGCGGCTGGAACGCCGTGGTGTCGCCCGCGCTGCTCGTGGGGTGCACGCTCATGGCGTGCCCGTCTGTGACGCGCGTCACCGACCAGCTGGCACGGATCACGCTGCCGCAGCTGACGTCGTACGACATCACGCTGCCTGAGACGCTCCAGCTCACCGTGCCCAAGCGGGCCGTGCTCTCCGACCAGGTCGTCGAGGCGCAGAATACCTTCCGCGTCCGCGCCACGCCCGGCACCGCCACCCTCGCCGGTAGCCTGCTCACCGCGACACGCATGGGCCTTGCGGGGCATCACGGGCGGTGGGAGACGAGCCTGGAGCCGGTGCGCGAGGCGGAGGTGGTCGCGGGCGAGCTGCTCTACCGGCGCAATGTGTCGCTCACGCCGCAGTTCAACGGCACGGGCTACCCGATCGAGGATCAGGTCGAGTTCCTCGAGGAGGGAGACGCGCTCAAGGTCGAGGTGACGCTCAACAACGACACGTGGGTGCTCAAGACGGACAGCGGCTCAGGCGACATCTACATGGACGTCGCGCTCAAGCGGCTGCTCGTGCTCGGGCTGAGCTCCGACCTGGCCGAGTGCACGGGCTGGAACGCGGCGGTGCGCGCCGACCCGGACGCCGTGCGCGTGCAGGCCTTCAACGAGCGCAAGCTGACGATGACGCTGCCCCGCCTCGCCGGCTACGACATCCGCGTACCCGAGACCGTCACGCTCGTGGTGCCCGGTGCCACGGTCGCGAGCGACGAGGACATCGACGCGTCGCCGGGCGGCGAGGCCAACGCCTTCGTGCTCAGACCGGACACGCCGGCGGCGGACCGCCTCGAGGTGGGCGCGCTGCGTGCGGGCGGCTCGGCCTCGGGCTCACTCAAGTACTACTCCGAGGAGTGGTACATGCTCGACGTGCCCGCCGACCACGGCATGGTCCTGAGCGTTGACGTCGAGTGGAACGAGGAGCAGCAGCGCTACGGCGCGCTGCACATGCAGGCTTACGAAGACGAGACGCTGCTGCACGCCGACTACACCGACTGCGCCAACACGGCGCCCGACTGCGGCGACGGCGGCGCGGCGACGGGCGGCGGCGGCGGCGGCGGCGCGCCCCAGGCCTCCGATTCAGTGGGCTTCGCCAAGGCCGCGTGCAACGAGTCCGAGCCGCTCTGCGATCAGCGGCCCACCTCGGCCGCCGGCACCTCGTGCCGCTGCGTGCGGCGGGACCTCGAGCTGGGGCGGCGCGGCGCCGCGTACGGCACCTCGTGGGAGGCCTCGCGGGCGACGCGCGTGTACGACTCGCCGCACGTCGTGTACGAGACGGCGAGCCTAGGCTACGGGCAGGGCGCGGGCGGCACGGGCTGCATCACGCCGCGCAAGCAGCTGTGGCTCGCGCTGCGCTGCGTGGTGGACGTGTGCGGCGGCGAGTGCAAGTACACCGTGCGGCTCGACGCGCTGCCCTACTTCCCCGAGTTCGACGCGCAGGTCACGGCGCCGCTCGGCAGCGGTGAGTGGCACTACTTCAACCTCAGGCTCGGCGGCTTCGACACGCTCGAGGTCTTCATCGAGCGGCTGGCCGACAGGGGGACGACCCCCGACTACCGGCTGGATGCTGCACCCTGGCCGCCGCCCGCGCCCGTGCCGCCGCCCGCGCCCACGCTGCCAGGCGGGGCTACCGCGCCCGCTGCGCCTAACCTGACCGACGCCGCCAACGCGACCAATCTGACGGCGGCGGCGTACAGCATGGCTGCGAGCGCGCGGCGCCTCGCCACCGCCACCACCGCGGCGACGCAGGCGGTGGCGGTGGCGGTGGTGCGCCTGGGCATGTCCGAGCATGGGCTCGTGGGCGCGGCGCGCTCGTCGCTCGGCGTGTGCCCCACGCTCGACGCCTCGCAGCAGCAGGCGGAGGTGGGTATCAACACGGCCGCCAACTCGGCGAGCACCTTCTGTACCGACGCGTCGCAGGCGGGCCAGCTGTATATTGGCGTCTACGCCGAGCCGAGCATGAACAACGTCAGCCTGCCGCCGCGCCACTGGTACAAGTTCCGGCTCGACCACACCGTCTTCGACACGAGCGACCTCTTGTCGGGCGAGATGCGCACGGGCTGCCTCGCATACGGCCAGTGGCGGCACTACAAGATCACCACCGCGGGTATCAACGACGCCCGGCTCGACCTCGAGGTCAACCTCGGCGTGACGGCGCTCTACGCGCGCCGCGGCGCCATGCCCACCGCGACAGAGCACGATGCACACGCGGCGTGGCCGCTGCGCCGCCTCTCCCTCACGCACTGCGACGTGGCGGCGGAGACCGACTGGTACGTTGCGGTGTACCTGGGGCCCAAGGCGACGGCGCTCGTGAACGAGCCCGCCTTGTTGGCGCTCGGCGGGAGCGCCTTCGAGCTCAGCGCGACGCTGCGCACCTCCAACATGAGCCTCACCCCCTTTCCGAGGGGCACGCAGCGGCAGGTGCCGCCGGCGTACGTCTGCTGCGGCAGCTACCACGACTACATCGTGCCGCGCGTCACCCGCGCGCTCGCGCTCAAGGTGGAGGTGAAGGTGCACTCGGGCCACCTGAGCGCCGTCTACCTCAAGCACGCGGCGTGCGCGCGCTACCCCGCCGACGTCGGCCCCGACGAGCAGTGCGTCGGCAACTGCGAGATGGGTTGGCTCACCACCTTCAACCAGTTCACCCTCGACCCGAGCTACGCAGACGGGGTCGTCCTCACCGTACCCATGGGAACCTTCTCGCCAGACATACGCGCCGCGGGCGACTGGTGCGCCGCTGCGCCACCCCGCCGCCCGCCCGCCCGTCCGCCCGCCCGCCCCGCTCCATCCTCGGCCCCGCCCGGCTACGACGCGTGCCCCCGGCTGTGCCGCGCCGCGCCTGCGCCGCTGGCACACGCGGCACACGCCGCACACGCACGCTGCACACAGCCGCCAGGCCACCCGCCTCTGCCTCTGTTGGCAGGTACATCTCGGTCGCCGGGCCCGTCGATGGCAGCGTGGCCTCATACTCGCTCGTGACGGAGCTGGTCGAGTCGCCCATCATCTCGCAGTTCATCCCGCTCGACGCCGCGCAGGCCGAGCAGGAAAAGTGCGGCCGCTTCTGCGTCGTCCTCTCCGGCCCCGGCGACGATTACGAGGACGACTTCTTCGACGTCAGCGCGGCCGACTCGCGCCGCCGCGGCGCCGCCGCGGCGCTATTGCTGCTGTTGCTGACCGCAACCGCGACGTTGACGCTCCTTGCGCACGGAAGTCGGCGCTGAACGTCCTGCACCACCCATGACCCTACCGTTACCGTGCATTGAATACGTCATTGAATACGTTGATTGTGCTCCATACCACCATAAAGAGCGTTCGTTTTGTTTATTAAGAGGAACCAGAGTGATGAGACGTCCTTGTCCTTCTAAAAGAAAAGAAGTGTAAGAGTCACAACACCCCCAGGTTCCAAAAGTTCCGCTAAGGGGTAGTATTGGAGGTTCCGCGTCTTCCTCCTCCCCCGTCAGCGATGCGTGCTGGTGCTCTACACCTCTAGGAAGAGTGCCCCTATCGCCCCCTTTTCTTCAACCAGTGCGCCACCCAGGGGGCCGCAGTTACCGCCCTCCGGCCACGGGAAGGCGCAGGGGGTCCGTGCCGACCCTGGTACCGACCTTCCCGTGCCCTCAGTCAGCTCGGCCTAAGCGCGCGATGGCGGCCGCCACGCGCGCCCGTGGGCGTTCGGGCGAAACCCCTGAAACCCCACCGGGGCCGGCCGCACGCTCGCCGCGCGGCCCGGGCGCCCAGTTAGCGCCCGTGCGCATTGAGCATCAGCACGCAAAAATTCACCTCCCAGCCAACCAGGACGTGCATTTCACCTCCATTGTGGTTGTGTGTCTAACTCCTCATGCAAACTTCTCGGCGACCTTCTTCTCGGATGCTGCGCGTTATCGCCGCTCGCGCCGCTGCGCCGGCGCTCCGCCGAGGCATTCCCTCGTTCGCCGTTCGTTTGAACCAGCAAAATAGCGGTCCCGGGCACGGATCATCTGGCATGTTCGCTGACGACGATGCGGTGCGCCGGCGGCTTCTGTACCGCAGCAAGATGAGAGGTGCGGCAGCTAGCTCGTCGGTGCCTGCTGTAGCCCGCCTCCGACACCTCTGGCTCTCCGTGGCAGGCTGGCTGGAGATGGACATCATGCTCGGCAAATGGGTGCGCTGTTTCCACGGCCCCTCTGTGCTTCCACGGCCCCTCATCCCCACCGTGTGTGCCCACGCAGGCTGCCGCCAACCTGCAAGAGCTGGATGAGCAGGGCTTGGATCAGTTCGCCGAGGTGCTAGCCATGGAAAATCCCGACCTCTACAAGTGGCTGACCGGCCAAGCGCCGGTCCCGGACGAGGTGTGGCCCGCGGCCTCGAGTGCATGCAGTGTGCGCCCTTTGGCTCACAGTGCTCTCCCTGGCCCGCCGCAGATTAAAAACGATGTGCTGCGAAGGATGCTTGCCGACCTAGAAGCAGAGAGAGGCCCCAAGGTGACAGTGGCGAGCACCGTCGAATTCAAGGGTGCGGTGTGGGAATGAGAGCGTTGGCGCACAGAGTGCCGTGCCACAGAGATCCGAGATAGAGACGACATCAATCAGACTACAGACATGCTCAGAGTACATCGTTCTGACGAAAGTGGCAATTCATTACCAATAGAGTATCTGGACCTAGCACACACACACACACACGCACACTGAGCACACCACGTGTGGCGGCACGCCATAGCTCTGAGTCTCTACTGCGGTTTGGACTTTGGAGCAGAGAGAGAGTGCCAGTTTGCTGCCACAGTGTGGCGTGTGGGGTCTGGGGAGGTGGAGCGGTGGACGCGTCGAGACGGTGGCTGAAGAGAGCAGAGAGGGTAGAGCGTGTCCCCCGCCCTCTACATATCTACCGGGCGATAAGGAGGACCGCTTCCAAGTCGGTGGTCGGTGGGGGGAGGCAAAGCGGAATGACCCCCAAGAGTTGGGTGCCGCGCGACAAGTGGCAGGCGTTTTTTAATGTCGGGGAGAGACACAATGTCCCGCGGAGAGTCCGCGGTTTTCTGCCCGCGCTTTCGTCAAGACCACGATCTGAGGCTCATC
>Ga0209302_10001025_pt1:10000-16091 | contig 16091 bp, 8 predicted proteins | sample ArcOceMetagenome_2_FD_187445 | JGI IMG/M metagenome (GOLD analysis project Ga0209302, IMG submission 187445) | Marine eukaryotic phytoplankton communities from Arctic Ocean - Arctic Ocean ARC135M Metagenome (SPAdes) (version 2) | ecosystem: Environmental > Aquatic > Marine > Oceanic... | reverse complement strand
CCCCATTACTAGATATAACAGCAAAGAAATAATTTCAAATTTACCTGTAAAAAATATTTTTAAAAAGGTACCAAGCAGTGCTATAGACCAAACAATACTAAATAACAATACTCCTTTGCTATGGCTTAAAAAAATAAGTGTGTAAGGCGTGTATGTACCTGCGATTAGAACATAGATGCTAATATGATCTAGTTTTCTATAAAACAGTTTTTTAACAGGATCCTGAGTATGATGATATTTAGCCGAACAGAAATACAAGATGCAAAGCGAAAGACCATAAACACCAGATGCAAAAACAGTACTGTAAGAGCCAGTGTTGCTTGTTAATAGTAAAAGTACAAAAGCCAGTATAGATAAAACAAAACCAAAACCATGGCTTTGGTAATTATACTTTTCTTCTAAAGGGGTTTGTTCACGCATATATTTTTCTAATAGTATATTAAATAAAAAGCTATTCAATTAATAATTATAGCACCATACTTTTTAAGAAATTGTAATATTATTTCATAAATTGTAAAACTAAATTAAACTTATATTAGAACCAAAAATTATGAGTAATAGATATATAGTTAGAAACACAGTTTACCTATTAGGTATCATCGGTGTTTTACTAATAACGGCTTGCAACGATACAAAAAAAGAAATAATAAATCCTTCTGTTACATCAACTACTGAAGTTATAGAAAAAGAAGCCCCTCTTTTCTCTGCAGTTTCTAGTGATCAATCTGGAATAAAGTTCAACAATTTTAACATCGAGAATCAAGGCGCTAATTATTACCATTATGAGTACTTTTATAATGGTGGTGGTGTAGCAACTGCAGATTTTAATAACGATGGCTTACTAGATGTTGTTTTAACTGCAAACATGGCTCCAAATAGGCTCTATATAAATAAAGGAGATTTAAAATTTGAGGATGTTACCCCTAGAGCTGGTATAAACTCAAAAACCGCAGATTGGTGTACTGGGGTAACTGTTATAGATATAAACAAGGATGGTTTTCAAGATATATTTATATCCAGAGCTGGATGGTTTAAGGATACAGAAAAAAGCAAACTCACCAACCTATTGTTTATTAATAACGGAGATTTAACCTTTACAGAGAGTGCAGAAAAATACGGTTTCACAGATCAATCTAGATCAACACAAGCTTGCTTTTTTGACAAAGATAATGATGGAGATCTAGATGTTTACATCATCAATCACCCCGTGAAACACACCTCATTTAATCAATCTACAATCACTGGAAAAGTATCCTACCAAGATAAAGGATCAACATACAGTGATAGCGATAAACTTTATGAAAACCAAAACGGAACATTTGTAGATATTACAAAAAAATCAGGGCTTCAAAATGTAGCTTTTGGTTTGGGAGTAGTAGCTGCAGACCTTAACAATGATGGTTGGCAAGATTTGTACGTAGCCAATGATTATTCCAAACCAGATTATGTTTTAATAAATCAAAAAAACGGACGCTTTAAAAATGAATTATTTAGTGCCCTAAAGCATATGTCAAAGTTTAGCATGGGTCTTGATATTGCAGATATTAATAATGACGGATTATTGGATATTTTTAACTCTGAAATGCTTGGTAATGACAATTATTCAAAGAAGGTGAATATGGCATCCATGAATCCGAAATTGTACCAAGGTTTTGTTGATGCTAAACTTCATTATCAAGACATGCATAACAGCCTGCAGCTAAACAACGGGAATGGAACTTTTAGTGAAATATCATGGATGTCAAACATTGCAGAAACTGATTGGTCATGGAGCCCTCTATTTGCAGATTATGATAATGATGGGTATAAAGATTTATTTGTATCTAACGGTTACAAAAGAGATGTAATGAATAAGGATTACACCTCGAAAAACAAAGATAAAGGTGTAAAGAATCCTAAAATATTTGACATTCTACAGGCAGAAATTCCTGTGTCAAAAACCTATAATTACATATACCAAAACAACGGAGATCTTACCTTTAAAGACCAAAGCGCAGTGTGGGGCCTTAAAGATGCAGCATTAAACACAAACGGCTCTGCATACGCAGATTTAGACAATGATGGTGATCTTGATTTGGTATTAAACAACCTAAATGAAGAAGCAGTTGTTTATAAAAACAATAGCACCAAAAACAACTTTATCACACTTGAATTAAGAGATAAGGCTATTATACCATATGGTGCAAAGGTTTCTATTTTAGATGACGGAAAACAGCAATACTGGGAATTAGCAAATGCTAATGGTTTTCAATCTCACTCAGATTCAAGAATTCATTTTGGTCTTGGTGCATCAAAAAATGTAGATTCTATACTAGTTAATTGGCCAACTAAAGGATTGAGATTATATACTTCATTAGAAGTAAATAAGATACACCAACTCACTTTTAATGAGGGTACTCCTTTCTCTTTGAAAAAAGAAACCAAAAAAACATTAATGACCAATGTTACTGAAAAAATAAACATTAATAACAAACATAAAGAGTATGATTATGATGATTATATAGCTGAAATACTCTTACCTCATAAGCTATCTCAAGAAGGTCCCTTTGTTGATGTTGCAGATGTAAACGCAGATGGTCTAGAGGATTTTTATCAAGGAAATGGTGTTGGCTATCCTGGAGTATTATACCTTCAAAGCCCAAATGGTACTTTTAAAAAATCAAAACAAAAAGCCTTTGAAAAGGATAAAATGAGCGAAGATTTGGGCGTTTTATTTTTTGATTTTGATAAAGATGGAGACAAAGATTTATATGTTGTAAGTGGTAGTAATGAGCATGATTTAAATAGCACGCTACAACTTGATAGATTGTATAAAAATGATGGTAAAGGAAATTTCACTAAAACCTCTGGTATTTTGCCTAGCGTGTACGCTAGTGGAAGCTGCGTTAAAGCTTCAGACATAGACAATGATGGAGATTTAGATCTTTTTATTGGAGGATTTCAAACACCAGGAAACTATCCTCAGCCTGGAGAGAGCCAGCTATTAATAAACAATAATGGTGTTTTTAAAAATGAAATTGTTAGCCGTACAGATAACATGAGCAGTATAGGTATGGTAAAGGACGCTGTATTTACAGATATAAATAACGACAACCAAGAAGATCTTGTAATTGTAGGACACTGGATGGCAATTGAAATTTACATAAACAATAATGGTGCTTTTACAAATCAAAGTAAAACTTATGGTACAGACAAAAATATCGGGTGGTGGAATACAATAACTGCAACAGATACCAATAAGGATGGAAATATCGATTTATTGGCAGGTAATTTAGGAACCAACAGCAAGCATAAAGCTACAAGCGAGCAACCATTTGTTATTATGGCCAAAGATTTTGACTCAAATGGAACAAATGATATTGCCTTAGGGTATTATAATGATAACCAACTATATCCCGTTAGGGGGCTACAATGCTCATCAGAACAAGTTCCAGGTATTAAAGCAAATATTAGTTCTTATGCAGAATTTGGAAGTCTTACTTTTGATCAGGTGTATAGTAATTTTGACACTAACAATGCAGAGATACACAAAGCAACCTATTTTGAAAGCGCACTACTACTAAACCAAAATAATCAGTTTACATTTACAGCGCTGCCTAATACAACACAAGTTGCTCCTACAAATGGTATAGTAGTGCTAGATATTGATAATAATGGTACAGATGAAATAATCTCTGTGGGGAATCATTTCCCTGTAGAGGTAGAAACCGGAAGGTATGATGCCCACATAGGCAGTGTCATGACTAACGATTTTAAAGCTGTTTCATTACAAAACTCTGGATTCTTTAATGATAAAGACGCTAGAGATATTGATGTGATTACTATTAAAGGAAATAAACACATCATGGTAAGTAACAACAGAGATACTATCGAATTTTTTAAACTAAACTAAAATTTAACAAAAACACTAATGTATGTGTTGTTGTTTTATAGGGGTTCTAAAGGGAACATAGCTATATTGAGGATATACTAAAGTATCTGTTCCCTCTGTTATTAAAATCTTTTGATTAACATCTACATTTAAGAATATTTGTTTTTCTTGGTTTGACCAATGAATAATTATTTCTTTAATTGTTTCTTGTCCTAGTCCAATTTCTTGTTGTAGTGAAGAAGCACCAAAAGAACCCCCTGTAGAAACAGTTCTAAAAAGCACCTTATTGTTATTAAGTTTAACTTCAATGACTGCTCCTATTGCAGAGGTATTCATTAAAGTTCCAAGCAGTTCAATTACAATCCAATTATTTTTGGATATTGGGTTTTCATATAAAATATTAGTAAAAGTATCTCCTTGATAAGCGCCTCCCATAACAGAGTAAATATCTTGATCACCGTCACGATCTATATCTGCAAATGCGATACCGTGCCCCTTTTGTATATGTCCAAAATTTCCAGCAGATGTTATTTCCTCAAATCTTTTTCCTTGAATGTTTTTAAACATTCGATTTGGAATTATGGTACTAAAATCTGGTGCTCCAGTTCCTACGTAAAAATCTAGAAAACCATCATTATCAATATCACCAAAATTTGCACCCATTGCATAAAGAGATTTAGATATGCCATATTGTTTTGCAGATTCAGTAAATGTTTCATCACCATTATTTATGTAGAGACGAGGTTTTTCTGTAGTTGTATTAATATTTTGAATTTCACTACTGTAATCTTTCGCAACATCTCGCAAATGATCCAAGTCATAACCGCTAACAAATATGTCTTGAAAACCATCATTGTTTACATCAAAAAACCAACAAGGAAAACTGTAGTGAGGTGATTGAGTACCTGAAGATGTACTAATATTTTCAAAAGTCCCTTTATTATTTTTAAACAAGAAGTTTTCGCCTCCCAAAACAGATATATATAAATCCTGCCAACCGTCATTATTTATATCTCCCCAAGTAACACCTTTTATAAAACCGGTAATAGAATCAAAACCATGGACAGACGCTACATTAGTGAAGGTTCCGTCTCCATTATTTTTAAATAGCTCACAAGGATGTACACCAGCAGCAGTACTTGTTTCATTACCAATGAATAAGTCTAAATTACCATCATTATCAAAATCTCCCCAACTGGCAGTTTGAGTAGGATGGTATGACAATAGCTTGGAAGACCTAGTTACATCTGTAAAAGTACCATCACCCATATTTTTTAATAGAGAATTAGGGTGTCCTCCTTTTTTACCGAGCCACCCACCGCGTAGTACAAAAATATCTTTATGACCATCATTATCATAATCGGCATGAATACTATTTAGACCACTAACAATTCCAGATAAACCTGAATCGTAGGTTGCATTTATAAAACCACCTTTTGTGTCATTTAAAGACAAGTTAACAGAATCATCCATTGCGTAGGAAGTACTAAAAATATCTAAAAACCCATCACCATTAAAATCATCTACACACGTACCACCAGATAAACCATTGTGCGCTACACCTACATTCATAGCGATCTCGTTAAAGAAAGGAAAATCACTTTGTTCATTAGCACTTGGGAAAATAATTTTATGTCTTGAAGGAACCATCTCAGGATATTTTCCCAAGGTCATAAAAGCGAAATTAATAAACCATTTATATTTTTCGTTTGGAAAAGTATCTTGTAAAAGACTATATATTTCTATCGCTTTTGTAGACCCAAACGTAGCCACATGATATCCTGGTTCTTTAAGTGGAATAATGCATGAAGATGGTGTATGATTGGTTTGGCAATTTGTTTGTTCCCCTAATCTCAAATAGGCTATTGCCAATAATTCAAAAATAAGTGTATTTTGTTTGGTTAATCGTAGCTTAAGGGTGCTTTTATCTAATTCAAGAAAGTTAGACACTTCAGTAATACAACCTTCACTATTACCACTAGCTAGCAACTCCGTACAATATTTAAACCATGTTGACATTTGTTGTTGTCCAGATCCTTTGCCTAAATATTTTTGTAAAAATGTAGCTTTTTTTGAATTCCAATGAAGATAATCCATAGGTTTTCCTTGAGAAACTAATGCCGCTAACTCACCTACCATTAATTGGGTTTCGTTAAGCTTAGGTACTTTTGCAACTTGACCAACCACGAGAGGTGACTCTAAAATTTTAGGTTTTGTGTC
>Ga0209302_10001025_pt1:0-7500 | contig 16091 bp, 8 predicted proteins | sample ArcOceMetagenome_2_FD_187445 | JGI IMG/M metagenome (GOLD analysis project Ga0209302, IMG submission 187445) | Marine eukaryotic phytoplankton communities from Arctic Ocean - Arctic Ocean ARC135M Metagenome (SPAdes) (version 2) | ecosystem: Environmental > Aquatic > Marine > Oceanic... | reverse complement strand
GCACTCTTTAAATGAATGGCTGCTTCCAAGCCAACATCCTAGCTGTCTGTGCAATCCAACCTCGTTTATTCAACTTAACATACATTTTGGGACCTTAGCTGATGGTCTGGGTTCTTTCCCTCTCGGACATGGACCTTAGCACCCATGCCCTCACTGCTGATCATATTTTATAGCATTCGGAGTTTGTCAGGAATTGGTAGGCGGTGAAGCCCCCGCATCCAATCAGTAGCTCTACCTCTATAAAACTAATATCAACGCTGCACCTAAATGCATTTCGGGGAGTACGAGCTATTTCCGAGTTTGATTGGCCTTTCACCCCTACCCTCAGGTCATCCCAAGACTTTTCAACGTCAACGGGTTCGGTCCTCCACTATATGTTACTACAGCTTCAACCTGCCCAAGGGTAGATCACACGGTTTCGCGTCTACTACTGCTAACTATGGCGCCCTATTCAGACTCGCTTTCGCTACGGCTCCGATTCTTAAAATCTTAACCTTGCTAACAACAGTAACTCGTAGGCTCATTATGCAAAAGGCACGCCGTCACCCCAAAGGGCTCCGACCGCTTGTAAGCGTATGGTTTCAGGATCTATTTCACTCCCTTATTCAGGGTTCTTTTCACCTTTCCCTCACGGTACTAGTTCACTATCGGTCTCTCAGGAGTATTTAGCCTTGGCGGATGGTCCCGCCGGATTCATACAGGGTTTCACGTGCCCCGCACTACTCAGGATACCACTATCTTACTGTCCTTTACCTATACCGGGCTATCACCGTCTATGGCTACTTTTTCCAAAGTATTCTAGTTCATCGCAGTTCAAATGTCGTGGTCCTACAACCCCAGTATTGCCGTAACAACACTGGTTTGGGCTGTTCCAATTTCGCTCGCCGCTACTATCGGAATCACTTTTGTTTTCTCTTCCTCCGGGTACTTAGATGTTTCAGTTCTCCGGGTTTACCTCCTTGCGGATACTATATCTTCAATATAGTGGGTTGCCCCATTCGGAAATCTTCGGATCAAAGGGTATGTGCCCCTCCCCGAAGCTTATCGCAGCTTATCACGTCCTTCATCGTCTCTGAGAGCCTAGGCATTCCCCATACGCTCTTAATTTGCTTATTGTACTTTTTTGCTCTTTAATGAGTATTCAATTTGCTTCATATACTATAAATAGCACACAAAGACTTTTACTTTAATTTGCTTTTCTCGTATTCTTAATATCAATATGTCAATGAACGTTTTTCTTGTCAAACAATACAAAATCGATGAAAACAAAAACTAATTTACTGTGTAGTATCCTTGGTTGTTCTGTAATCTATCAATCCCTGTATCTAAAAGAATCGTTGAGTATATCGGAATCGAACCGATAGTCTTCCTACCCGAAGGTAAAAACTCTTAGCCCCATACTATGGCTAAAACTCTATTTCAATATGTAATGAACGTACACCTTATAAAAGATGTGATCCTAATTGCTTAGGAAAAAATGGTGGAGAATATCGGAGTCGAACCGATGACCTCCTGCGTGCAAGGCAGGCGCTCTAGCCAGCTGAGCTAATCCCCCATTTTTGTTTAAATCTAAAAAATTAGAATTTAAATCTCGAATGACGAAGTAAATCCCAACATCTAAAATTTCCTTTATTTAAGTAGTCTCAGGCAGACTCGAACTGCCGACCTCTACATTATCAGTGTAGCGCTCTAACCAGCTGAGCTATGAGACTTTCTCAGTCCTTAGTTTTCAGTATTCAGTAATCAGCTTTGATATACTGATACGAACTCTTTAGACTTATATTATAAAATTGACAGCTAAACCAAGCTAAAACTACCTTCGATATTAAAAGGTACTTTCGTCGTACTTACTAGGACTATAATTTAATATAATCTAGCTCTAGAAAGGAGGTGTTCCAGCCGCACCTTCCGGTACGGCTACCTTGTTACGACTTAGCCCTAGTTACCAGTTTTACCCTAGGCGGCTCCTTGCGGTGACCGACTTCAGGTACCCCCAGCTTCCATGGCTTGACGGGCGGTGTGTACAAGGCCCGGGAACGTATTCACCGGATCATGGCTGATATCCGATTACTAGCGATTCCAGCTTCACGGAGTCGAGTTGCAGACTCCGATCCGAACTGAGATAGGTTTTGTAGATTCGCTCCTGCTCGCGCAGTGGCTGCTCTCTGTACCTACCATTGTAGCACGTGTGTGGCCCAGGACGTAAGGGCCGTGATGATTTGACGTCATCCCCACCTTCCTCACAGTTTGCACTGGCAGTCTTGTTAGAGTTCCCGACATGACTCGCTGGCAACTAACAACAGGGGTTGCGCTCGTTATAGGACTTAACCTGACACCTCACGGCACGAGCTGACGACAACCATGCAGCACCTTGTAACTAGCCCGAAGGAGGATCTATTTCTAAATCTGTCCAGCTACATTTAAGCCCTGGTAAGGTTCCTCGCGTATCATCGAATTAAACCACATGCTCCACCGCTTGTGCGGGCCCCCGTCAATTCCTTTGAGTTTCATTCTTGCGAACGTACTCCCCAGGTGGGATACTTATCACTTTCGCTTAGCCACTCAGATAAATCCGAACAGCTAGTATCCATCGTTTACGGCGTGGACTACCAGGGTATCTAATCCTGTTCGCTCCCCACGCTTTCGTCCCTCAGCGTCAATATATTATTAGTGATCTGCCTTCGCAATTGGTATTCTAAGTAATATCTATGCATTTCACCGCTACACTACTTATTCTAACCACTTCATAATAATTCAAGACTACCAGTTTCAAAGGCAATTTTACAGTTGAGCTGCAAACTTTCACCTCTGACTTAATAGCCCGCCTACGGACCCTTTAAACCCAATGATTCCGGATAACGCTTGGACCCTCCGTATTACCGCGGCTGCTGGCACGGAGTTAGCCGGTCCTTATTCTTGTAGTACCGTCAAGCTCTCACACGTGAGAGTGTTTCTTCCTACATAAAAGCAGTTTACAACCCATAGGGCCGTCATCCTGCACGCGGCATGGCTGGATCAGAGTTGCCTCCATTGTCCAATATTCCTCACTGCTGCCTCCCGTAGGAGTCTGGTCCGTGTCTCAGTACCAGTGTGGGGGATCCCCCTCTCAGGGCCCCTACCTATCGAAGTCTTGGTGAGCCGTTACCTCACCAACAAACTAATAGGACGCATAGTCATCTTGTACCGTAACCTTTAAAGTATAAATGATGCCATAAATACTTACTATAGGGTATTAATCTTCGTTTCCAAAGGCTATCCCCTAGTACAAGGTAGATTCTATACGCGTTACGCACCCGTGCGCCGGTCGTCAGCAAGTAGCAAGCTACCTCTGTTACCCCTCGACTTGCATGTGTTAAGCCTGCCGCTAGCGTTCATCCTGAGCCAGGATCAAACTCTTCATTGTAAAATCTTAAATAAAATTTAATACAACCAAAAGCCCTCTCAAAAAAATTTCTCAGGTATTTTTTAACTTAGTTTAGTTTCTTTGTAAGAAAATGATCGTTTCCAATCAAATTCATACGCTGTCAATTTCAATATCTCAATGAACTTATCAAAGTAAACTTTGACCTATAATCTCTTCAAAATTAATTTCAGAAATTTTTTGTTGATGTAACGGAATCGAACCGTTGTAATTTATTACCAAAACATCAGGTATTTATTAGCTTTATTAGCGGCTGCAAATCTAAAACTGTTTTTAAGACTACACAACCTTTTTTTTAAGAAAATAAATAAAAATTTTAAAGAACTTTTTTGCTTTATAATTGTAGCCTAAACTACGTTTTGTAAGCGGCTGCAAATATACTATGTTTTAAATATATCTACCAAAGAAAAAACAAACAAAAAATGAAAATAAATAAAGATAAAACACAAGCCCTTGTTACTGTTTTAGTTACACCTTGTTTTTATTTAAAAAAAAACTGGATATAGTAGCCTTAAAGCTATCTTAGAATACAAAAGACAGCGCAATTAAAAAGTTAAATAGTCATTATTAATGCAGAACCACAGGATTTCGCATCAAAATAATCAAACCATCATATGGGTAAAAGACTGCCTGTAAGTAAAGTATATAATTTAAAATTTCTAGAATGTTTACTTAGGTGCTTTTACATCCCAATGAGAGGAGAGATCTAGAAAATCTATCTTAAAAAATGGAGCCTGTCTTTCTAGAATTTCTTCTTGGAAAGAACGCTCTAGTATATCCTCTATAAGGTAATCTTCTTCTACAGAGAAAGGAGTGTACTTTTGTTTTAAAGAGATGTCAAAAAAACTTGCCGTTGTATTATACCAAAAGGCACGCCAAGAGGTACGCAACTCTTTGACCAAATCATAGGCCGTTGTACCTGTTTGCCTATGGATTAACTTTACAAGTATCTGCCCCTCGGTTTTAGTGAGTTTTTTAAGTTTTTCTGAAAATTCCTGCTCAATATATTTTTGAATCCGTTTGGTATACTTGGAGGCTTGTCGCTTTTTCTTAATCGTTTGTAGCCTTTTGGTCATGGTAAGGAGTCTTTCTGAGGCTAGTTTTGCGTAAGGATATACCTTTCTTGTTTTTCGCCTTAGTATGAGGTATCTGCGTCTATCAACTTTGTTGTTAAACGACAACTTGTTTAACAGCACTACTTCCTCTAAATCTATATACTCTCTGGGGATGGTGTCTCCTTGTACAATATAATAGTAGGTTGCTATCGAGTCTTTTTGCTGGGTCTTGTATTCTTTAGGGATCTGAGCCCCACAAATCATACTAGATAAAAAGAAACCTATATATATGATATGTTTTAATTTCATTTAAAATTGTTTGTATTAAAGGTAGTTGCTAAAACCATTCCAAAAATAATAAATTGAACGTGTAGACTTCGCTATTAATTATCTAATTTTGAGATTCAAATTTAAAAAACAGAATTCATGGCAACATCTATATTAAATAAAAAATCGTTAACCTTTCTAGAAAAGTACCTAAACAATGCTGCACCAACAGGTTATGAGTGGGATGGTCAAAAAATATGGATGGACTATTTAAAGCCATATGCAGATGAGTTTATTACAGATACCTACGGAACGGCAGTTGCAGTTATTAACCCAAAGGCAAAATACAAAGTAGTTATTGAGGGTCATGCAGATGAAATTTCATGGTATGTAAACTACATTAGCGATACCGGGTTGTTATATGTAATACGCAATGGAGGAAGTGATCACCAAATTGCCCCTTCTAAAATTGTAAACATCCATACCAAAAAAGGAATTGTAAAAGGAGTTTTTGGTTGGCCAGCGATACACACACGCAACAAAGGCAAAGAAGAGGCGCCAAAGCCTGATAATATTTTTATTGATATAGGAGCCAAAGACAAAAAAGAAGTAGAGAAAATGGGCGTACATGTAGGATGTGTAATAACCTATCCTGACGCGTTTTTTATTCTCAACAAAGACAAGTTTGTATGTAGAGCACTAGACAACCGCATGGGAGGTTTTATGATTGCAGAGGTAGCCAGGCTTTTAAAAGAAAACAAAAAAACACTGCCCTTTGGCCTTTATATAACAAATAGTGTGCAAGAAGAGATTGGACTCAGAGGAGCCCAAATGATTGCAGAGCGCATCAAACCTAATGTGGCTATTGTTACGGATGTAACTCATGACACGACCACACCAATGATAAATATGAAAACCCAGGGAGATGCAGAAATTGGTAAAGGTCCAGTTATTGCCTACGCTCCTGCTGTGCAACAAAAATTGCGTGATCTTATAACAGATACTGCGCAGGCTAATAAAATTCCTTTTCAGCGTGCAGCATTATCAAGAGCTACGGGAACAGATACAGATGCCTTTGCCTATAGCGGTAGCGGTGTTGCCTCTGCCCTTATATCATTACCCTTGCGCTATATGCATACCACTGTAGAGATGGTCCATAGAGATGATGTAGAGAATGTTATTAAGTTAATATATGAGTCTTTACTAAAAATTAAAGACGGAGACTCTTTTAGTTATTTTGAATAGACGCTCATACTTATTAAAAAAAGCGGTATTTGGGTGAAGTAGTTTTCTATTTTTAACTTAAAATTTCTAAAAATAATTTTGTTTTAATTACGGCCTGAAATGAAAAAACTCACGTACTTATTTCTACTGCTTTTTTCCATGTTCTTGAACGCACAACAAGAAATCTCTGGAGATAATAGCGCTATTGTTTTTACTCCAGAGATTTTAGTAGGTAAAACACTGCCGTCAAACTTTGGTTTTCCAGAAACCAAACTACATAAACAACTGTTATTAAATATTTCAAAAAACCATGAAAACACACCAAGGGAGTGGGCACATCGGCTGAAAGGACTTCATACAGGTGTAAGTCTTGGACTCACAGATTTTGGACAACTTGATAGTCTAGGCATAGCCATAAGCCTGATTCCTAACGTAGAGTTTAACGCTTTTAAATCTAGAAGGTTTAAAATCCTAACAGGTCTTGGAGCATCCTATTTTACAAAAAAATATGACCCCATAACAAATCCAAATAATAGAGCTGTTTCTACAGATATTACATGGGCCTTTAGATTTTTGTTAAAGTACAAGTTACTGACAACAAAAAACGTAGATTGGAACCTTGGTATTGGACTATCACATCACTCAAACGGGCACACAAAACTAGATAATAGAGGGTATAACGTTATTGTAGGGTCAATCTCTGGTGCAATAAACAATCCCTTCAACAAAAACAAACAACAAATCCTAGACAAACCACTATACCAAAACAGCAGGTACGCCTATTTAGAGCTAAGGGCTGGACACGGCTGGAATGTACTGGCAGAAGCTTTTAATAATACAAAAGCAGTGTATACCATCTCTGGAGAGTATGGATATGTATTTAACAATGTTTTTAAACTAGGAGTTGGTGCACATTATAGATTCTACCAACATTACTATGACTATATAAATAACAATGAATCTTTGGTGCAAGACTCTAGAGAGTTTGAATACTTAAAACAAAACCCTTTTAAAAACGCAACAAGCCTCTCTTTATATCTTAATACCGAAATTTTACTAGATCATTTTGGTTTAGATTTTAGTGTTGGGTACAATCTATATAAAGAAGCGTATCAAATAGATTGGCGTATCAATGAAGGCTGGGTGAATACACCAAGAGAAATACCAGAAGGTTGGGTACTTGGTGAGTTTAACGCTAAATACAATCTGAAAAAATCTATCAATACAAGATTAGGAATTAAATACTACCTGATAAGTACCCACAAAAAACCAAAGCATAACGCATACACTGCGGTACACTTAAACTCAAATCTAGGCCAGGCAGATTTTACAGAAATAACAGTTGGCTACACCTACAGTTTTTCTAAACAATAAAACTAAGACTATATTTTATTATTTTTTTTCAAATAAAAGAGTAATGCGATGGGAATTGCCAATAACCCTACTATCCAAAGACTATCAAAGAGTATATAAGGGGCAAATAAGAGTGTTAAAACATATCCTGCTATTGCACCTCCAAAATGAGCGTCATGG
>Ga0209302_10001024_pt1 | contig 16092 bp, 27 predicted proteins | sample ArcOceMetagenome_2_FD_187445 | JGI IMG/M metagenome (GOLD analysis project Ga0209302, IMG submission 187445) | Marine eukaryotic phytoplankton communities from Arctic Ocean - Arctic Ocean ARC135M Metagenome (SPAdes) (version 2) | ecosystem: Environmental > Aquatic > Marine > Oceanic | place... | reverse complement strand
GAGCGCGAGGTCTTGCTCGCGCCGCACGTGGAGTGCTGTGAGAGGTCCGCGTTCGTGAACGGACCGCTGCCGTGTTGGCGGCCGGCGACAAGGGCCGGCAGGTTGTCTAAGAACCTAATTTAGTAACCACACGGGGTAGACAACTCGCCTCTTTCCCCACTTCGCCTCCCAGGAGGGGAGGTAAGTGGCGAACGGGCTAGACGGTACGTACGTCTATCAACAGTGGCCCTTTTGGGTGCAACTTTTGGTAAAGCTCTGAAAATGTTAATATACTCGAAAATCGCACCCTAACCTAGTTTTTTCGCCTGTTCTCCTCTAATCTGCCGATGGACTGCACCCTAGCACCATATAGGCGAGGTCTGGGGAGGCCTGCATACCTCCACAAGATGTCCCCTAATAGCACTTGGGGGAGGGTCGTACGGTATTTCTATTTGAAAGGACAACACACAACAGCGCCCAACGAAGAACTTGAAATGAGAGACTTTATTTGCGAATGAGGAATGTAGTTTTTACCGCCTGAACGCTGAAGTGAGAGATTTATACGCCTCGACACGGGACAACGAACGCGGAGATACGCAGCGCCTATAGTTCGACCTGCTGGCAGCAGGTAGGTTGACTCCGGTCCAGAGCACGTCTGTTTGCAGAGACCAAAACCCGGTCCCCCATTTGTTGAAAGGAGTTGTGTACCGTAAGGCATTTTCTTTCAATGGGAATTTAATTTCGTTAGACATTACGTGCGTATGTTTTTCACTAGTTGCTTTTGAAATGTTATTCCTTTGCGAAATGAATATCAAAAGCGTACTAGTAATAGTTTATTGAATCAACCGACCGCAACGGTCTCAGCGAAGAAGGCCAGTGTTTGTCGCGTCACCTCGGCCTGGTCGCGGAAGATGTGGCCGCACCAGCCGCCACCGTCCGTCGGCAGCACGGCCAGCCTCAGCCTCGTGGGGTCGGTGTATGCGCCCGCGGCACGGAGGCGCGCGACGAAGGCCTCGGCGCACGCGCGCGGCACCTGTATTCAGAGAGAGAGAGAGAGATCAGATTGTTGGGTCGCTCGCCGTCCGCAGTTCCCACCCTGGGTGCTAGTTTCCAGGCTTGTCCCACCCCACACGCGTCAAGGCAAGACGAGCAAGGTCAATCTCTTGCGTCTTCCGGTTGTCGACCACCAAGGCCGTTATCATGGGGGTGTCGGCCGCAGCTGATGACAAGAAGACAGAGGTGAAACACGCAACTGGAACACAGAAAAACAGAACGTCGGCCTTACTGCGTCCGGCACGCGCACCCAAACGCCCCCCCCTCCCCCCCCCAAACGCTGGACAGGAGCGTGTATTCGCGCGAGGTAAGCGCAATGCCCGCGAGCAAGTCGGAGAGCCTCGTAAGCGCCGCGGGGTACGGGCGATGCTCGAGGGGGGTGCAATCGAGAGGTGTGGCTTGTGCAAGGATATCATCTCGCAAGTCGGAGGCGTGACGGCGGAGAGCGAGTGGCAGGGTGGCGAGGCGCCGGACGCGTGCGTCCACTGCACCGGCGGGTGCGGGCGCAAGGTGCACGCGGAGTGCGCTCGGCGGCTGAGTCTCGCCGGGGGGTCGGCAGCGGACGACACCGCGGCCCGCCGGGGTCGCGGCGCCCGCCCGGCCGCTGCGCCTGCCGCGCTCTCCCCGCCCCCACCACCCGCCCCGCCAGACCCACCCGACCCGCCCGCCGTGGCGCCGGGCCTCGACGGCAAGGGCAGCCAGGACGGCAAGCACAAGCTCGACGGCGGCTACTGGAGCGCTGCACTGCCCGCCGGCAAGCGCTCCGCGGCGGCCCGCTCGGCGGCGGCGGAGGCGTGTTTCGAGGCGGCGGCCCGCGGCGCGAGCGCGGGGCCTAAGCGTGACCGCGGCCCAGCTACTGCAAAAGCGGAGGCGGAGGCGGAGGCGGACCTGGAGGCGGCGATGGCGTCGGCGGCGGGGCCGTGGGCGGCGACGGCGTCGGCGGGCGCGGGCGGCGGCGGGTGGGCGGCGGCTGCGGCGGGCGCGGCGGCGGTGGCGGCGGAGGCACTCGCAGCGGAGGCGCCGGGGTGGCGGTGCGGCCGGTGCGCGGCGCTCCTCGGGCGCGCCGTCTACGCGCGAGCTGTAGACGGCTTCTACCACCGAGGCGTCGCAGTGGCGCGCGACCAGCACGGCCAGATGCAGGCGGAGAGGCCATGGTATATGCATGGTATATGCATGGTATATGCATGGTATATGCATGGTATATGCATGGTATATGCATGGTAGATGCATGGTAGATGCATGGTGTATGCAGGTGGAGATGCCGCTGCTGGTTAGGGTTAGGCTCTGACCCTACCCCTGACCCTGACCCTGACCCTAACCCTCACCCTCACCGGAGCCCGAACCAGGTGGAGATGCCGTTGCTCGCACCGCCGCCGCAGCCCCGCAGGCAGGCGGCGGCGAACGGCGGCGGCAGCGGCGGTCGAGAGGGCGACGCGGCGGACACGACGCATCTCGAGTGGATCTCGGAGCGGCACGTAACTCTGGCTGATCAGGTGCCGCCCAGCGGTCTAACCCCTAAGCCCTACCTGGACCCTGACCACTGACCCTGACCCTGACCCTGACCCTAACCCTAACCCTAACTAGGCGGCGCCCAGCGGGTTGCGCCCGGGCGTGCGCCTGCTGTGCGTCTGGCTCGACGGCCAGCCATACTCGTGCCAACTGCTGGGTGGCGCGGCACAGGTGAACCATATGCATATGCATGTGCTGTCCGTGCATGTGCTCTCTCTGTACGGTGTATAAGCCACCTCCTTCACCTCCAACCCCTCCACCATCGCCCCCCCTCCACCACCACCACCTCCACCACCACCACCTCCACCACCGCCACCTCCACCTCCTCCACCACCTCCTGCAGGGGCGCGTGGTGGTGCAGTTCGAGGACGGCCTGCAGTTCAGCGCGGAGGAGGGCGCGCTTCGTCAGATGCTTGAGGAGCCCCTCTTCCCCACCGAGGTGTTGCAGCTCGACGAGGAGCAGCCATCGCGCCCCGGGGGGCGGAGAATGGCCGCCAAGCCGCGCGCCGCGGGGAGCCCGTCATCGGTGCGCGGCGCGTGGGTGGCAGACGCCTCGCAGCGCGGCCCATTGCAGCGCGTCATGGGCAGCTTCGATCAGGCGTGGCGTGGAGCCGATGCCTTCGCTGCGCACGTCAGGCTACTCGGCAAGGTCAAGCGCAAGCTGCACCCTGACCCCGACCACTGACCCTGACCACTGACCCTAATCCTAGCCCTAAACAACCCCTTACCCCAACCCCAACCCCAACCCCAACCCCGACCCCAACCCCAACCTCAACCCCAACCCCGACCCCAACCCCAACCCCAACCCATACCCCAACCGAGCAGGTCAAGGGCAGCCCGGCGGTGCAGCGCGACGTGGGAGGCGTGCCAGGGCTACACGTCTGCCACGGCTTCTTGAGTACCAGCGAAGTGGTCTGGCTCCGGCGGCTCTTCAGCGCGCACCAAGGCTGGGCCATGTACAACTGGGGCTCGGTGGGCAAGAATGGCGGCGTCGGCAAAAACGGTCACCTCCCGTGCACGCGCTCTAACCATAACCCCGACCCTCCCCTGACCACTGACCCTCAACCTCACCCTCACCCTCACAACCCTCACCCTCACCCTCACCCTCACCTTTACCCTCACCCTCACCCTCACCCTCACCCTCACAACCCTCACCCAACCCTAAGCCTAAGCATAAGCCTAACCCTACCCAGGTGACCTCGCCTCCATGCTGGAGCGGATCGACTTCGGGCCGGCCGAGATGCAGGCGGAGGGCGTGGCTGCGGCCAGGTCCTTCATCCAGCCCGTGGGCGAGCTGCGGCAGGCGGTGCTCGAGGTGCTGGTGGCGCGGCTGCGTGCTGTCTTCGGTGGGCTGTGGGAGGGCGAGCAGGTCAACATGATGCAGTTTACGCAGATCGGGCCTGGCCGCTGCCTCGGCAACCACTTCGACCGGCGGGACAAGTGGCGCGAGGGGATCGCCTCCGTGGCCTGGGGCGAGGCGGAGTCGCCTACCGACGCGCGGGGCGACAGCTGGACACTGTGTATGCAGCAGTCAGCCGAGCAGCTCGGTAAGGTTGCCAAGGAGGTCGAGCTCCAGCTACCACCAGGCTCGGCCTACATCCTCACCTGCCAGGCGCAGGGACGCACCGCCTGGTGCGAGAAGCAGTCGGTCGCACACCAGGCGCGCGCCCTCCTACCCCCACCCACCCCACCCACCCGCCGCTCCCACCCTTCCTCCTCCGTCGCATCCTTCTCACTTAACCCTAGCCCTAAGCTTCACCCTAACCCTGAGCAGGCCTGCACCTGCTGCTGGACGCACGGCATCTGGAACCGCGACTCGACCCGCAAGCGGCACTCGATCACCCTGCGTGCCTACGATGTGGACTGGGGACGGCACGACGACGAGGCACGCCGGGGAGGCGACCAGGGCGACGAGGCGGGGGGCGGCTGAGGGTACTGTAATGTAATAGTAATAGGGGGTGGGGGGCAGTGTGGGGCACGGGGGGCGCGGCTGGCGAGACCAAGGTAGCGCACCCTGGGGCCGCTGGCGTGAATACATGGCGGCGCGACCGTTGATGTGAGACTCACATATGCACATATACATTATATGGTGCGAAGAGTGGGGTGGGGTCGGGACGGGAGGTGGATGCTGCACACCAACCAGGCGACGCGCGGAGATAAGTGTACCCATGCACCCAGATGCATGCACCCCTTTTTTTAGCGCCGACACCCGGGTTAGGCTGCCGGGTTGCCGGGGCCAGGGCTCAATTATATCAAGGGGTCTTATTATAGCCCCTTGATTATATATCGCACACGGCACACACGCCGGATTTGGCTTTGGGGGCCATAACATATACTGAACGAATCGACGGTAACGTGCGCTCCAAACTCCGGGTGGCAGGGACAGAACGGCACCTACTGCACCAGACTGAGGAGAGCCGCAGTGCCAGCAGCGACGCCCAGCGCCCAAGAGGCAGCGCGCGCAGATGATGTGGCAGCGGAATCCGGGGGCGGCGACGACGATTGCGATGCGACCGTTGATGTGGCAGCGGAATCCGGGGGCGGCGACGGCGATTGCGATGCGACCGTCGACACAGCCGAGGGGCATCCGATGGCGTCGGAATCACAGCACCACGTCGACTTCTCAGCCGTCCAAACCTCCTTTGTGGTGCAGTCGAAGGTTGTCGCGCTGCCGCCCTCGATGCGCCACGTGATGTACTTCGCGTCCGTTGTTCCACACTCGGCAAGAACGAGGTCGCGCGCCCAAAAGCTGTTGGCAGCCCGAAGGCTCGCGCCCACGCCGAGGCAGAGCGTGGTTGCTTCCAGGCTCAGCATGCCAGTGGTGGCTCGCCACGAGAAGTGCTGGAGCGGCTCGGTCCCATTGCACAGAGGGACGTCCACACCTGAGCCGGCAGTGACCGATTTGGCCTGCAGGCAGCGGCCGGCGGCATCAGCGCGGCCTGCAATCGCGCCTCCTCGAGGCTCGAACTCCTCATCCGTCCCTCCGCCGGCGCGCCCATCTGTTGGTTTGCAGGAGTGCGCTTGAGCATCTTCGAAGCGGACCGGGTTCCACCCTTTCAGATCGATGCAGAAACCAACATTTTCGGGCTCTTCGAGGTTGTCGTCGATGCGCAGGTACGGCGTCTGCACGCCCAGAGCAAGCGCTGCCCAAAGCATGGCGAGTTGCCGCTGCCCCACGAGGCACCCGGCCGGGGTGCCACTGCAGGGGGCAACACGCGCGGGTCAAGGTGGATAGATCAATACATAGATTTCTGGTAGAAACGGCACGCGACGTCGAGATAAGAGATAAGATAAGTAGCGTCGCGAGTCGTGTAGCGCGTGAAACGTTACCGTCGCCTCTTATCTTTCTTTTTACAACCTGCTAACTTTTGTATCTCGGCACTCGGCTGGCACTCGGGCAGCGAAGACCAGCTGCGCGAAAGGGGCCGCTAGTTATCACCTTCCCTCGCCTCTGGACGAGGCGTGTAGCACGCTGCCCACTACGTCGCGGTGGTGCGCCCCGAGACGCGCACAGGCCTGCAGCACCACAGCGAGCTGCGCATCTGGATCGAGCTCGGCAATCTGCGCGGAGATCTCCTCGGCAATCTCGCCAACCGCCTCGGCAATCTCGCCAGGGGTGACCTCGTCTGCGGCGCCAGATGTGATCTCCGCTACGGCGCCAGATTGCCGAGGCGCCGAGGGCAGCGCTCTACTAGTAAGCACAGGGAAGGCTGCGCTGAGTCGCGGGTAGAGCTCCGCAAGAGTCTCGGCAATCTGCTCGCCAGATTGTCTCGCGCCCTCGAGCATCGCGGAGGGGGACAGCGCGGGGCCGGCTGCTGAGAGAGAGGTGGGGTTGGCAGCGGAGGCGTGCGCTGCCGAGGAGAGCCTGTCGCATGGTGCCGAGTAGTCAGCAGTAGGTAGTGCTGTGGGGTAGGTAGCAACACGTGCTAAGTAGCGGTGTGTGGTGTGTGGCCAGTAGTAAGTAGAGAGCCTGCCGCCCGCCGCGACGAGCTGCGCGGCGGCGCGCCGCTTGATCCAGTGGCCATTGAGCACTTCCTCGCGCACGCGTGCGGCCTCGAGCTGCTGTGCGAGCTCCGTTGTCCGCACCTGCTCGGTAGACAGAAGCAGTCAGTAGTGAGCAGTCGGTAGGAAGCAGTCGGTAGCAGTCTGAGGAAGCCTTAAATAGTAAGAGAGCTACAGCGCCAGCTCCGTTAGTCCGCGCCTGCTCCCGCCGCAGGTCCCGGCGTAAGCTCTCCATCACCCCGCCACGCCTCGCAGACCCCTGCAGCACCGCCAACAGCCGTGCGTACTCAGCGCGTAGCAGCTCGAGCGCCGCGCCGCGCTCGGTGCAGGTTGACCGCGCCTGCGGGGTTGTGGGGTGGCACGCTGGCGCGGCAAGAGGTCGAGGTGGCCAGATATGGATGGCAGATATGGATGGCAGAAATGGATGGCACGTTCAGCCGTCAGCGGCGCCTGGCGTGCGACCTCCTCCGCCCCAGGCCTCCTAGCGGCACCGCAGCTCGCCGCCCTGGCCTCCTGGCCGATACCCCAGGCGGCTCCTCCTAAGCGGCGCCATACACTTAGGGTGACGAGCTGTGAACATCAACACGTGGCGGCGCGCCTGGCGAGCAGCTTCCGCCATGCCAAAGTCTAGCAGGCGCATCTGGTCGGCGTAGCTGAGGCGCGGCTCGGCCGACAGCCGCTCGAGCAGCTCGTCGTGCAGCGCCGCCGCCTCGGCGCGGCTCGTCGGCACCGCGCGTTGCCGCGCTGCTGAGAACTCCTCTGCCACCACGGGACTCCACTGACCCTGGGAGTCGACTGCGCCTGGCGACCAGGGGCGTCCACTGACCGGTGCACCGACCCTCCGTGGCGACCGGGCGGTGGCAGGGTCCATGGCGGGGAGCGAGCGCGGCGTGCGCGGCGACTTGGGCTGCCGCGGCGACTGGGTAGCAGAGAAGTGCATGAGCGCCTCGCAGCGTGGCGGCCGTGGCGGGTCGCGCGGGAGGATCTCTCCCTCGAAGATCCTGTACGTCATGGTGGGCACCGGCGCTGACTCACGACCTGCGCCTGGGTTCGTGGGGCACTCTCACAACCAGACATTCGAGCGGGGGGATAACATAGGCAATACTCGCGCGACAGCCGTTAGCTTTGCGCCCGCGCTCCGCTCCGCTCCTCCCACCGCCACTCGTCCTTGCACGAGCACTCGCCGCCCGCAAAGGTGTGCAGCAAGCGCGGCTCCTGCACGCGCGGATCGGCCGTAATAAGTATGGCCAGAGCAAGTGCAGCCATAGTAAGTGCAGCCATAGTAAGTGTAGCCATGGCAACTGCAGCCATAGTAAGTGTATAGCCGCGGCGCCTGCACGCGTATCGTCTGGCCAAGGAGCAGCGACGCGCCCTTGAGGAACTCGTGACAGTCCGCGCACACCTTGGTGTTAGGGGTACAGAGGTTAGGGGCAGGGGTAGGGATAGGGGTAGGGGTAGGGGGTGGGGGTAGGGGTAGAGGTAGGGGCAGGGTAAAGGCGTGGCGAGTCGCGCACACCTTGATGTTGATCGCGAGCGTGAGGGGCGAGGCTGCGCCATCCGCGCCCCCCACGCCCTTCCCCACGCCCTTGCCCACACCCTCGCGCAACAGCAGGTCGGCCACCGCCTTCTTCTCGGCGTGGCCCCGCAGCGAGCTCTCCTGGTTAGGGTTAGGGTCGGGGTCGGGGTCGGGGTTGGGGTTAGGGTTAGGGGTCGGGGTCGGGGTTGGGGTTGGGGTTAGGGTTAGGGGTCGGGGTCGGGGTTGGGGTTAGGGGTAGGGGTAGGGGTAGGGAAGCGAGCTCTCCTGCTGCTCGAGCGAGCAACGCTGCACGAAGTCAAAGGGAAGCGCCTGGTACTGCGTGCGGTAGCCGGAGCCCGCCGCGACCCGCTCGCACAGCGCCCGCGCCGCCGCCGCCGCGCCGCCGTTTTCGTACTCGAGCTGCGCTCCGGTGCGCGCACAGACGGCAGTGGCGCGAGGTGCCACCAGGCTGACCAGACCTGAGGTGCCGCGGTACGCAATAGGGGTACGGGTGGGTGGGAGGGGGGGGAGGGGGGGGAGGCGCGATGGAGCCTTCGGTCGCACGGCACGCAGGAGGCTGCTGGTACGCGTAGCCGGCCCGTAGAGTAGAGTACGGTACGGGGGGGGCCCGGGACGCGCTTGTCAACACAGGGCGAGGCCACGCTGCTGCATCGCTTCCTGGAGCGCCTCGGCGCGCGCCTCCTCTCCCGCCGCCTGGCAAGCCCTCAGCAGCACCTGGTGAGGGTCAGGGGTAGGGTTAGGGGTAGGGTTAGGGGTAGGGCTAGGGTCAGTGGTCAGGGTCAGGGTTAGGATCCGAGTTAGGGCTAGGGTTAGGGCCAGGGTGAGGGCTACCTGGTGGTGGACGAAGGTCTGATCGAGCTCCGCGGCAGGTAGCTCGGCCATGGTACGCTCGAGTAGACGAAACCCCGCGTCCAGCGCTGCAGACGCGTCCGCCGCCGCCGGCACCGCCGCCGCCGGCACCGCAGGTGCCGGCACCGCCGCCGCGGTCACCACCGGGGGCGTTGCCATCAGCTCTCCTGCCTCTGCGGCGGCCGCCCCGCCTAACCGCTGCACGAGATCCGCCTTCTTGCCGCCCAATCTGAGCCCTCGAGATCGGAGCTCGTCCTTGAGCTGCACCACCTGGTTAGGGTTGGGGTTGGGGTTGGGGTTGGGGTTGGGGTTAGGGTTAGGGTTAGGGCTAGAGTTACCGTCATCGCGCCCCACTCCGAGGACAGAGGGGTGATAACCCGCGGCACAACCCGCCCATCGGCGGCTGCGCTCGGCGGGTGCGTCGTCGGCCGAGCGGTGGCGACGGCGGTGGCGACGGCCTGCATGGTGGCGCCGTAGTAAGTATGGCCATAGTAAGTAGTAGGGCCATAGTAAGTAGGGCCATGGTTGGACGTCGCCAGTTAGCTTTGGGCTCTCGGCCCTGCACGCGCACCCGGCCTCACTACTACTATGGCAATACTCACTTGACTACGGCCCTGCGCACTATGGCGCCTGCATGGCCGAACCGAAGCTGGCGACGTCGGGGCGGACGCGGTAGGTCGGTCGCATCGCGTCGAGCAGTGCCAGGGCGCGCCTGGATAGGGTTAGGGTCAGGGTTAGGGCCAGGGTCAGGGTTGGGGTTGGGGTTAGGGTTAGGATTAGAGCAGAGCCAGGGCGCGCCGCCACTCCCCACCCACAGCCGCGGCGAAGATTGCCGCGTTGAGCGAGACGGCGGTAGGCGGCACGCCGCCGGCCACCTGGTTGGGGTTAGGGTTAGGGTTAGCTAACCCTAACCCGGCCCTAATCGTAAGCCCAACCCTAACCCTAACCCTAATGGCCACCATGTCTTCGAGCAGCGCGTCGGCAGTCCGCCAGTCGCCGCCCCGAGCGCAAGCGGAGAGGGCAGCGTTGTAGCTGCGCGCGTTAGGCGCGAGGCCGCGCCCCCGCATGCCCCGTAGTAAGCTTACGGCCTGCGCTTGCTAGGCTTGGGGTTAGGGTTAGGGTCAGGAGTAGGGTTAGGCTGAGGGTCAGCTACCCCTACCCCTACCCCTAACCCAAGCAGGCTGGCGGCCTGCGCCGCCTGGTCGCCGCCGCCTTCCGCCTGGCGCGCGCACGCGAGGATGGCTGCGTTGAGCGAGACAACCCCTGGTGCGACGCCCGCCTGGTCAGGGTTAGGGCCAGGGCTAGGGCTAGGGTTAGGGTTGGGGTTGGGGTTCGAGTTAGGGTTAGGGCTAGGGTTGGGGTTAGGGTTAGGGTTAGGGTTCGAGTTAGGGTTAGGGCTAGGGTTAGGGCTAGGGTTAGGGTGGCGCGACGCCCGCCTCCTCCATAGTACTCAGCAGCGCTACCGCCTCGTCCGCACGCCCCGCGCCGCCCAGCGTCGAGATCAGCGCGTTGTACGTGACATCGTTGGGCGCCACACCGGCCGCCGCCATCTGCCCAAAGATGGCAACTGCCTGCTCCGCGCGCCCGCCGCACTTTTCGCACGCTGAGATGGCGGCGGAGAAGCTGAAGACGCTCGGCGCGCACCTTTGGCAAGTGACGCCATAGTAAGTATAGGTAGCCACCGTCAGTAAGATAGAGCCATAGCAAGTAGAGCCATAGTGAGTATAGCCAGGGTCCGTATCGATGGCGGTGGCGGAGGGGCGGGGCGCACTTTGGCCGGCCGCCCGGCGCGCCCATTTCGTCAAAGAGGCGCAGCGCTTGCTCCGCCTCTCCCGCCGCGGAGAGCGCGCTGATTGCTGCGGTGTACCTTGTTGGTGTTAGCTTTAGGGGTAGGGTTGGGGTCAGGGTTAGGGTCAGGGGTAGGGTCAGGGTTGGGGTGAGTGATGGCTACGGTGAGGGTGAGGGTTAGGGTTAGGGTTAGGGTTAGGGTTAGGGTTAGGGTCAGGGTCAGGGTTACGGTCAGGGTTGGGGTGAGTGAGGCTGCGGTGTACAGCCACGCGTCTCTCGGAACGCCGCCCTCGTCCATCTCGTCGAGGAGATTGCGCACCTAAGGGGTGTAGCGAAAGGGTGCCGCTAAGGGATGTAGCTAAGGGGGTGTAGACTAGGCGCGTGCTGCGAGGTGTAGTCGCACGCTAACAAGGGGGAGTGTAGCCCCATGCTAACTAAGGGAGTGTAGTCGCATGCTAACTAAGGAGATCGTGGCATCTCATCCGGGAGATCGCGCACCGTGCCCGCGGAGCCAGCGCGGCCAGCGGCGGCCACGGCCATGCTGAACTCCGCCGTCGACTGCAGCGCGCCCAGTGCGGCGCGCGCGGCGGCGTACGAAGCCGCGCCATCGCTGGTCTTGAGGGCGTGCAGCAGCGCACCACGCGTCGCCGGCATGGACGGCCTGGCCTGGCCGCCGCCTCGGCCTTGCGGGCGCGACGGCCGCTGCGGCGCCGCGCGCTGCTCCTTCATCGGTTGGATCCGGACCGTCCACCCCTCCGCGGCCCTCGGGTGACCAGGTGGACACGGCAGCCGCACCTGGCCCGCCGACACGGCTGCGGCCGCCGCGGCGGCCTCTGCAAACTGCGCGTTCCCGAAGCCGCGGTGGACCGATGGCCCCGGCGTCCGGTCTGGAGCCAGTTGCAGGCTGGAGACCGGGCCGAACTGCTGCTCCAACGCCACGCCCAAGTCGGCCTCGCTGCACACGGCACGTTGGCGACAAAGACGCGGCGCCCCGGTGAAGAGGCCGCCGCCACCAGCAGCACGCACAGAGCTCGGGCGCAGGTCGATCTGGCGCTGGACGGTCTCGCCATCGAGCGCGAATGCATAAGCATTTCGTCAGCTCAAACAAGTGCCAACACGGCGCGAGACTTGTGTGTGGTGGGGGGGGAAGTGCAAGAACCCGCCGGGGAGGTACGTGACGCAACATACACTGCACTTGTCGCAACATACATTGCACAGCCAACATAGATTACGCAGGCAACATTACAGCCCACAGGTACAGCATGCCCGACTTCGTACCGACGTAGAGCTCGTCGCGCTCCTCGTTGTAGAAGATGGACCTAATAGCGAAACAAGGCCGAGCAGGGATCGCCAGCCAGAGCACATCTGCCACCAGGCCGAGGCTGGCCGAGGCTGGAGGGCGCCCTGAGCTCGATCTGGCGCTGGCGGGGCGTATCAAAGCTGGAGGCCGAATCGGCCGAAGCCTCAGGTCGTCCGGTGCTCAGGCTGCGCGTCTGTCTGTCTGCCTGCCTGCCTGGGCGGCTGTTTCCCTACGGTTTTCACATGGATGCGGACGTTACGTCATGCAGCTGCGGTAGCGCGTCACCCGCTGCGAGCTTGGCAACGCACCTGGTTGGGGTGTTGGGGTAGGAGTTAGGGGTAGGGGTAGGGGTGAGATTAGTTAGCCCGTCCCTGACCTTGCCTGCCCCTGTCCCCTGCCCCGAACCCCTGCCCCTACCCCGAGCTTGGCGACGCACTTGCCACTTAGGATTGACGAGACATTGATCGTGCCGCCCGACTGCGCATCGCCCCCTGGTCTGCCACGGTACGAGGCCGCAGTAAGAGGGTGTACAGGGTGTACAGTAAGCACGGTAGTAGGTAGTCGGCTGCTAGTAAGTGAGTACGTGAGTGAAAGGTTGTAGGCTTCTAGCCACGTACTGGCACTGGGTGGCTTACCTGCGGCAGTAGGATAAGATGTAGTCCTGCGCCGAAGTGATGTATATGTTGTTGGTGTTAGAGTCGGGGTGCCAGAGCACGTGGTCATCGAACCTCGTCACCATCTCGCCGCGGAAGTTCCACACCGTCACGTACCTGATGAGTACCGCGTGCCGAAGGTGAGGACGAGCGGTGGCGTATCGTACGTGATGAAGAGGTCTACTTTACGAACTGACGAGCTCACCGGTTGCGGAAGGTGAGGAAGAGTTGGTTCGCGTATAGGAAGATGAAAGCGGTGGGGGTCATGAACCTGGTCTCAGGTACCTAGTTGGGGACAGGGTTAGGGTTAGGCGGTGGGGGTCATGAACCTTGTCTCAGGCACTTGTGACAGTAAGTAATAGAAATGAGGGCGTCGTGAACTTGTTAGGGCTAGGGCTAGGGCTAGGGTCAGGGTTAGGGCCAGGGTCAGGGTTAGGGTTAGGGTTAGGGTCAGGGTCAGGGTCAGGGTCAGGGTTGGGGTTAGGGTTAGGGTTGGACTTGGTCTCGGGCACGAGAATGATCGAGGAGGAGTGCACGTCGACGATCTGCAGGTCCTCGCCCTCCTGCTTGACGAGCATCTTCTCGCTGAACTGCTCTATGAACTCGATCTTCTTCGTGCGGTGTAGCAGATGGCTGAACTTCTGCAGCACCGTGCCGTCCTCGATCGAGAGAATCTTCGAGGGTGTAGTAAGTTAGGTTGGGGTGAGAGGGTTAGGGTTAGGGTTAGGTTTTTGAGTTAGGGTTGGGTTTTGGGTTAGGTTTTGTCACCTTCAAGGGTATGTGTCCATCTCGCCGGCTGAGGATGAGCAGCATGATCCCGGGCGAGATCTTAATCTCGGTGATCTCGTCCTCGGGCAGCTTGTAGAGCTCGTCGTAGTTAGTCATGTCCCATACTCGGTAGGTCTTGTCGTTGGCAGAGTAGGTGAGCACCTAGGAAGTGCAGTCACAGAAAGTATGGAGCCAGAGTAAGTATAGCCAAGTTGTAAGAACTGAGCTGCAGCGTTGCGTTAGACACCATGCCTCGTACTCATAGTAAGTAGGGTCATAGTTAGTAAAGGCGAGCACCTTTCCGTTGACGTCGTCGAACTCGACGAAGCCCGGCCACTTCAAGCACTCACCCTCGAAGAGGGCGAAGCCTGCGTCGGGCTTGCCCCGCCTGGAGAGGTGATAACTAGGTAACATAGCGATAGCTAGCTAGGGAGCATATCGAGAGAGCGGCATGCCGCGGCTGTCATGCCATGCCCATAGTTACTAGCGGGCATGGCCCCACCTGAGGTACTCGATCGGGGTGGTGCGGCACTTGAGCGATGAGAAGTTGTCCGCACGGTACACGCTCACCGTGATGATCGACTGATTGGCCTGGGGGTGGGTACTTGTGGGTGTGGATGGGTGGATGGATGGATGGATGGATGGACATGGACATGGGACATGGATGCTTGGATGGACGAGCGACTTTCCCGCGGCGCGCAGAGCAGCCCTGACCCGTCACGAACACTTACTACTGCTGCGTAGCTCCTACCTACTAGTTACCTTGTTGAAGAAGATCGAGCGTATGACCTCGTCCGGAGTCGTGTTGAGGAAGGCGATCCTTCGCTTGCCGCAGAAGACAGCGCACACACCGGCGAGCCTGTGCCGAAAGCAAGGCGGCTCATACCTCGGCCAGCTGGCTCTCCGGAGGGCTCTCTCAGCGCCAGGTCATGCCCCAGGCTGCCCCGAGCTTCGGCCAGCCTCGGCTAATCAGCCGCTGGGTTGGCCGGTCTTCACACGCGCTGGCTTACGTGAGAGCGAAGACCAGGTCGCCCGCCGAGAGGATCTCGACGATCTTCGACCGCTTCCGCAAAAATGAGAGTTGCAGCTTCGCAACGTCCTGCCAGGAGGAGCGGTTGGGCTGGGCGGTTTCAGGCTGAGCAGAGAGAGCCAGGCAGTAGCTAGCGTGGTGGAGGCGTCGGCGGCGTCGCTCTGGGAATACGACGTGCAGACATGTGCATGTGCATGTGTGGGTGCCGCCAGCTATCACATCGATAGCTTGTTGAGCTGAGGCAGGCCACGCACCGGATCGTGCGTGTCGTGCTCCACCGCGAGTTGGAAGTTAGAGAAGCGCTGGTATGCCGACATCTTCTTAAACTTTGTCGTCCCCGAAAGCTCACGACTGCTCACCCGCTTGTGCAGACACGAGCTGGCAGCGCCGGCGTTGTTCGCTGAAACCCGCTTGTGCACGCAGGAGCCGGTTGTGCCCGCGCTGCTCGACGAGCAGCTCGCCATCGTCAAAAGTGCGAGTGGAGCAAGGAGGGAGGGGGGAGGGAAAATCGTTCTCCCCTGGACCTCTCTTTTTCGGACCCCGCGTTGAAGACAGACAGACAAAGATAAGAGACAGACAGACAGACAGATAACTGTGGGGCGTTTCATCATCGCCGTACACCGTGCATATATGTGTGCCTCTCGGCTGGGTGTGAGGGGCCATACATTGCGGAATTGTGTAGCGTCGCGAGTCGTGTATCTCGCGCGTGAAACCTAACCATCTTATCTCTTATTTTATCACAGTTCGCTACGCCTCCCGTCGGCCGCTCCACCCGCTGTATGCCATGCACATGGACATGGGTACAGGTCCGCGCAATAATCTACTGAACGTTGGTACCTGCGTCCAATGTCTTAGGGCAGGGTTGTCATCGTCAAGGCTAGCCGAGGCTCCTCTTGCGACTGGGCGTGTACTCGAAGCAGAACTTGGAGACCTGGTTAGGGTGAGGGTGAGCGGTGAGGGTGAGGGTGAGGGTCAGGGTTAGGGTTAGGGTTAGAGTTAGGGTTAGGGCTAGGGTTAGGGTTAGGGTTAGGGTTAGAGTTAGGGTTAGGGCTAGGGTTAGGGTTAGGGTTAGGGTTAGGGCTAGGGCTCGGGTTAGGGTTAGGGTTAGCGGTTAGGGTCGAACTTGGAGACCATGCTGCTCGAGCCAGGCTGGGCATCCTTATCCTTGAGCAGCTTGCACCAGGCGACAACCTCCATCCCCGCGAAGGCGGGGTCGTCCTTGTACCATTCCGTGACCAGCTGCTTGAGGTTGCCGGGGCCATGCTGCCATACCTCTGTCGGGGCGAAGGGTTGGAACAGCGAGATGAGCTTCTTGTACGAGACCTAGTTAGGCTTAGGCTTAGGCTTAGGGTTAGGGTTAGGGTTAGGGCTAGGGCCAGGGCCAGGGCTAGGGCTAGGGCTAGGGCTAGGGCTAGGGCTAGGGCTAGCTTCTTGTGGGATAGATACCCATTGGCTCTTCGGAAGGTCCGCCGGGGGTCGGGGCGTGTATTCGCACATGACGTGCGTGGTGAACTTGTCTCGCAGGCTCATCGGGAGGCTCAGCGGAAGGCTCCGCTGCGGCGCGGCGGCGATGGTCTGCGGCTGGAGCAGCACCTCCGTTGTCAAGTCGAGATGACACCGCTCC
>Ga0209302_10001022_pt1 | contig 16095 bp, 13 predicted proteins | sample ArcOceMetagenome_2_FD_187445 | JGI IMG/M metagenome (GOLD analysis project Ga0209302, IMG submission 187445) | Marine eukaryotic phytoplankton communities from Arctic Ocean - Arctic Ocean ARC135M Metagenome (SPAdes) (version 2) | ecosystem: Environmental > Aquatic > Marine > Oceanic | place... | reverse complement strand
CCCTGGCCCTTGCCCGTGTGAGTAGGTTAAAGCTGAAACGCTTTCCGCTTAGGCAGGCTCTCGGTAACATGCGTGGACCGTGTGCAACCAGATAGTTTACACACCGGCGAATGGGTACGAGTTTTTCAAAAGTTTGTGTCCGTGAGTTGTATTTTTCGAGACAGCCTTCTGGTCTGTCCTAGTTATAGACGTGTGTGCGTCTTTTCTAGCAAATCTCTATCTATCTATCTATCTATCTCGCCCACCGCGGAGCGGCACATGGGGCGTATAGCGTCGTGAAACCCATCAATGTTATCTATATTAACGCGCCGGAGGGGTGCGCACACGGCACACACGCACAAGTCGGACGGCCTACACACGAGGCACACCCACTCGAGAGAACACACACAAACCCATGGACACAAACACACAGAAACACAAACAAAATAAAACAAAACACATAGTCCGCGCCATACCATCAATGTTATCTTATGAGACTCACTACAGTTACACCCCCTCCGACTCGCGCGCCGCGCGCGCCCTTTGCGGCGGCGAGGTGCGCGCCGAGCGTGCCCCACGGGACTGTGGGGTCCATGAGGCCCTGTAGAGCATGCCCGGCGTACACGTCGCCCATGTTTGCCCGATTTGCCTCACCGCCCGGAACGGCCTGCGCCACCCTAAGAGCCCTGTTATGTCCCGCACGAGCCCCACGAGGTTCGACGCGTGGTCCTCGCGGTGCGGGAGGCCCGAGTGGATCCTGGGGGGGCACCCGCACGTGCTCGGCCGGCGCGTCGTGCGCTGGAAGGGGGGTACCTTGTGCCCGAACGCCGTGCTGGGAGCCAATTTGGCCAAATGGCTTACATGTAGCAACAAATTTGGAGGAATAAGGTTTTTTAATAAGGTGCTTGCGAGCCGAGAGTGAAAAACATTTGTTGTGGCCATAAAGGTTCGTCAGCACAGCGTCCGACGTGCAGCGTTTCGTGACGGGTAGTTGTGTTTATCTGCGAGACGACCCCGACGGGTTGTCCGCGGTCTAGGCCGCGCATTTCTCTATCTATCTATCTCGGTGCCACGCCAATTCCAGAAATCTATCTATCTATCTATCTATCTATCCCCCCCTGAAGTTCGTTGGCGGCCATGGCAGAACGCGGCGTCGGCACCGATGCGGTTGGGAGTGCGCCTGAAAAGGTCGGCACCCCTCCTGCGGTGGATAAGGCGGCCTCGAAGGAAGAGCCGACCACGGACGCAAAGGAACCGGCCGTTTCGGCCGCCGGTTCAGGCACCATGGAGGTGTCAGCAGGGTCACCGATAGAGTTGCAAATGCACTCTGGTGTTGCAGGGGCAAATCCAAGTGCAACGGCAACGTTAGCCACGGGATTCGGAGGGGATGTGATGGTGACCGCGCCGGCTGCGCATGATGCCGGTGGCGGGGCGGGCGAGGAGAGGGAAGGTGATCTAATAAGTGAATCTAATAAGTGAACTACTCCCGCACTACTTACTCCAACGGTTTCCTCACCAAGAAATCACACACCAATAAAAGTGCACGGAGCCGCCTCATGGCATGCATGCATCATCGTGCCACCAAAAGCCACCGCAATGCAAAGTCGTGCAATACAGCTTTATCTGTCCCCATTGCCCGCCATCACAGGCCTCCATCTCACGAGACTCATGAGGTTCCCAGCCAGCCCTGACGGCCTGCCCAGCACCAACCATTTGCTCGGTCCTCTTCAACCCTCACACCTGCCGCTGCTCTTCTGGCCTGACCGCAGCCAACTGCACATTGCTTTGGCCGTCGCGACCCTCGCGGCATGCCATCGGCTTCGGGTAGCATCGCCGGAGGTTGTACAGCGTCTCAAATGGCGCAACGATGGGGGGCGCGCCTGGCGAACATTCACACCAGCACACCCACCACCCACCTCTTCACAGGGCAGGCGACGCGGGGCGTCACGATCTCGGCACGACGCCACGGTTGCGTCGTATGAGGAATGTGCACAGTCTCGGCTAACGCCTGGGATATTATGGGGCACTCTAGGACTATGCAACGGCGCGGGGACGGCTGCCCCACGCAGGTCGCGTCGGACGAGATTAGGTGGCGCCAGGCCAGCCAGTTGGCCCAACAAATTTCATAAACGGGGCGAACTCGGCGTTGCTTAGTCCGAGCGCTACACAAAGCTTCTACCAAACAATACCGTGCGAGAGCACGAAATCGGATCGAGCAACACGTCCGCCGTGACATCCCTCCCTGGTCCCTGCCTGCGAGCATGGCCTCCATCCAGTGGGTGCCGGATAGATCACGCTCAGGCCTGAACCTCTTCGGAGGTGCCTCTTCGGAGGCGAGACGTTGCAATTGTAGCGTCGTAGATTAGATGCGTGCGTCTTTTCTACCAGAATCTAGTACCCTATCTATCTATCTACCACCCCAAACTTCAAGTTCGGTGGTCGTCGTACGCACGCCGCGTCGAATTCCCAGATGGTTCCGCAGCATGGCTGGTCGATCTCACGCGAGCCTACCTTGAAGAAGCAGCGCACCTCCTCGAGTGATGGCGCGACCTTCTGGCATCAGCTGCTACAGATGGAGATGGCGGCCCAGGAGGCGCAGGCGCTGCATCGCCTTGAGACGTGGAGCAACGAGGCGCTATGTCAGGAGGGGTCGAGGCTGCAGGGGATGGAGGCAACGCTGAAAGGTAAACACAAACTGCGCATTTTGAGTCTCCGCCGCGCGGGGGGCGCGGGGTTGCCAAACAACACGTTTTCGGTCGGCGACATGGCCATGGTGTCCTCCAACGAGCCGGAGTCGATGGCGGTGCGCATGGGCATGCACTAACCACTGCGTTTATGCGCCACGTGTACGCACAGCCCGCGTGGTCGCAGGTGCTGGCGGTGGGCTGCGTGAGAAGTCTGAGCGGAAGCATGCTGCAGCTAGCGCTTGACAACGGCACGCGCCCTGACCCCGCCTTCAGCGCCCCTGGGCGAGTCTTCCGAGTGGACAAGGGCTTCAAAAAGACCCCGTACGATCGCATGCAGGCCGCGTTGCGCAGCTGCGATGCGCACGAGCTGCTGTGTGGAGGCAGCAAGGTGTGGGAGGCCATTCTTCCTTTGGTCATGCGCACCGCCGTCACCCCTCACCCGACGCATATGGCACATGCGACGCATGCGACGCCAGCCGCAGGCTGCTCGGCTGAGCCACGGCCTTGGCTTCCGGCCTTGACTTCTGGCCTCAATGCCAGCCAGCAGAGAGCGCTCGATGCGACTCTCGAGCTCCCCATCTCCTTGATCCATGGGCCGCCGGGCACAGGCAAGACCACGGTGCTGGCCTGGTTCCAACCCCTAACCCGAACCCTAACCCTAACCCTAACCCTAACCCTACCCCTACCCCTACCCCTACCCCTAATCCTAGCCCTAAGCCTAACCAGGTGCTGGCCTGCGCGGTGCACGCGGCGCTCCTGCAGGACCCTGGCGCCAAAGTCCTGCTGGTCGCGCAGACCAACGACGCCGTGGACAACCTTGTGCGTGCCGTGCTCGAGAGCCGGTGCGCCTCACAACTGGCTGCGGGCGAGCTGGTCCGCGTGGGTGTATCGGACTCGGCGCGGCCTGAGCTGGGCGCTGGACTGCGCGGGGATCCTGCTGGGATGCACTTGAGCCCGGCTCAGTGCTCGCTGGATCACCTGGCGAAGGAGCACCCCAGCGCATTGAAGCTTGCTCGGCTCACCGCGGCCATGCAGGCGCTGCACGACCCAATCGAGAGGTCGAACGCATATGCCGACATTCAGCAACTCACGACGGTGATCGAGCGGGACATCATTCAAAACGCCCGGATCGTCGCGAGCACACTGGTCGGGAGTGGGGGCGCGCGCTTTCGAGAGAAGCCGGGATTTGGGCTGCTTAGTCCAAGACCATCCTTCTCCGTGGTGGTCTTGGACGAGGCCACCCAAGCCACGCTGCCCGCCTCACTCATCCCGCTCCAGCTCCTCGACTGCACTGTCACCCGCCCAGGGGCGCAACGCCCAGGGGCGCAACCGCCCCGCGTGGTGTTTGCGGGAGACCACAAGCAGCTGGCTCCGACGGTGATCTCGGTACCGGCCAGGGAGGGCGGCTACGCGGTGTCCGTCTTCGAGCTCCTGATCGAGCAGGCGGGCTGCCCTACGCTGCTGCTTGACACGCAGTACCGCATGCATGCCGCCCTCTCCGACTTCCCGCTGCGCCACTTCTACAAAGGTAACCCTACCCCTACCCCTACCCCTACCCCCCAACCCCAACCCCAACCCCAACCCTGACCCTAACACCCTAATCCTAATCCTGACCCCAACCCTAACCCCAACCCCAACCCCAACCCCAACCCTAACCCTAACCCTAACTCACTAACCCTAACCAAGGGGCCGTGGTCAACGCGCCTGCTCCTGCTGCCAGCTCGCCAGCCGCGGCGCAGCTGCTACACCAAGTGCACTGGCCAGTGCGTGGCCAGCCCGTGGCACTGGTACGCATCGACGCATGGGAGAAGGTCGACGCGCGAGGCACGAAGACCAATCCTGGGGAGGCCCACGCGATCGTCGAGTGCGTGCGAAACCTGCGGCACGCGTGCCCTGCGCTCTTCTCGGCAGGTGGAGACGACACGGTCGGTGTGGCCGTGCTGACGGGCTACGCCGGGCAGAAGGTGCTGATACAAGCGCTACTGCGGCAGGCTGCGCAGGCGCAGGATGTCGTGGTTGCGACAGTGGACGGGTTCCAGGGCCGGGAGGCGCACGTGGTCCTCGTCTCGATGGTGCGAGCCAATGCGGGGCACAGCGTGGGCTTCTGGGCCGACGAGCGGCGCTTGAACGTGGTGCTGACGCGCGCGCGCTCCGCCCTGATTGTGGTCGGGCACCCTGAGACTCTGCGAGACGGCCTCCTGTTCGACCAGCCATCTCGACCAGAGCTCTCGACCAGAGCTCTCGGCTTGCAAGCATGGCTGGCATGGATCGAGAGGTCGGGCTGCTGCGTCGGCTCTGTGCAGGAGCTGCTTCCTCCCCCGCACGTGCTCGAGCAGGAGGCGCGGGAGAAGGCTGCAAAGATGAAGGCTGCAAGGACGAAGGCGGAGCTGGCAGAGAGTGCTGCCAAGCTCGCCAGGGCCCAGCTCGAGGCCGAGGTGGAACGGCGCGCAGCGCGGGTGGGGGGGCAGATGGCTGCTGCCGCTCCGGCAGCACCCCGCATGCCTCTTGAAGCCAGCAAGTCTCCGGCAGCGCTGCTGGAGGGACTGGACCGGCAGATTGCCGAACGGCGCGGGCTGTTAGCGAAGCTCAACGGGGAGGGGTCCGGGGTGGTCAAGCTGAGAAGCGAGCTCGAGGAGAGTCTCGCCGAGCTTAAGTCCCAGCAGAAGAACATCCTCGAAGCCCGCATCAGGCAGCTAAAGCAGAGTGAGCACTCGGCGCGGGTTGAAGCAATGCTCAAATGATCAACATCGAACGACACGTATAACGGTTCGTAAAGCCGTATAACGAGCGGATATCGACCTGAAAGGCTTACAGGGCCTATTCCCGAAGGATCCCGCTAAAAAGTGTCACACACTGATCTGTACATGGTTTCATCGGTTATATATTCACACGCTGAGCTACCCATGGGGCTGGCATGACCGATGACCCCGTTCCCCGTCCGGGCGGGAGAGTCGAGAGAGACGGAGAGCGTGTCGCGTGTGGAGAAGCCTCTATGTCTAATATGGACCATTTTTTGGCCCAATTCACAGACTTCCACACTGCACACGTCGACGGCAATCTATCCTCGAGGCCCCGAGCTGTTCGACAGCGGGGGCGCCCTCACTACCTTCATGCACTCGAGCTGTTCGCGGGCACTGAGCCCTCACTCCTCACTCCCCCACTACACGATGCCGGCGACACCGAGACCCGTGCTCATCGCGCATGCGAAAGTGGCCAGCAGCGAGGTCCAGATGTGCATGCCCCAGCCCCCGCTCGCCTTGTAACGGTTCATGGGGTCGCCGCCGGGCGTCGTGTAGCCCTGCGCCCACTTCACGCGCGCGACGATGTACAGGCAGCCCGCGAGGGTCGTCATGATCGGCTGACGGATCCCACCGATGACCGAACACACGACGAAGTTCGTGTACGTCTCCAGTGCCTGTTGGTGTGCCCGCTGGTGGCAGTTGAACTCCTTGGCCTCTTGCGAGAAGCCCTCGGCATAGAGCTTGGGCACGGCGTAGCGCTCATCGGCGTGCTCGTCGCCGTTCTTCTTGGCCTTCTCGGTGAACTTCTTGCGCGCCATCCCGGGGATGAACGAGAGATAGAGCATCATGCACGAGGAGGCCACCACGTTCACGACGATCACCGCGCCGAAGAGCTTCGTCACGAGCCCACCCAGCAGCGGCGACGGGGCCATTAGCGCGGGAGCGAACCTCTTCAGGAACGGGCCGAGCAGCACCTTCTCGGCGATGCACCCTCCGGCAAAGACGGACGACATGCCACCGAGGCGCATGAGCATGGACATCTTGGTGGCTCTTGCTTATCAGTCGTCCACCGTCTCACTCAGCGCGGTGGTGGCAAGTTTGGGGTGATCGCAGTACTTCGCACAGCTAGATCTAAGTGTCACTAACACCTTCGACATCAGTTCTCTCACCAGCCTGTGCGACCTGCTCCGCGCCAGCCTCCGCCTCCACCTCCGCCTCCTCCGCCTTCGCCTCCACCACCTTCACCTCCTCCGCCTCCTCCGCCTCCACCTCCGCCTCCTCCGCCTCCGCCTCCGCCTCCGCCGCCGCCTCCGCCGCCACCGCTGCCGCCGCCGCCGTCGCCGCCGCCTCGAGCCACGGTGGCGGCGCGGCGGCGGATTCAGCCAGCAGCCTGATCAGCGGGTGCTCGAGCTCAAAGCTTTTCGAGGTAAAGCCTATCGCCGCAGCCCGTAGCAGCCCGAACGGCTGGCCCAGCTGGGCGCTGCTGCACTCGAGGATGCACAGCGGCACCGCGGCCCTCGCCGCTTGCACAGGGATGTGAGCCACGAGCAGCGCGGGGTGCATCTCGCCGGCCATGACTACGGCCCGCAGCTCGCCACGCTGCAGCCTTCGTGTCACCGCTCCGAGCCCAATGACCACACCAGGCTGCTCGGGCGCGGCCGTGCGCAGTGTCACGAGCTGGCGGATCACGGCCGCTGATGCAGGCCCTGTCAGCCCTCTGGCGATATCGAACGGCGAGCTGAGGGTGTCCTTGAGGTGCGTGTTCGAAGGGGTGGCACGCTTGGCCGCTCGCGCATCTGTGCGGATGAAGTCGACGCGGCTGGAGGCGGAGCCACCGAGCTCGTCGACGGTGACAGCAAAGCGCTTCTTGCCCTTGCCGCCCATCGCGTCGTGATCTCCCGTGCGGACGGCGAGCTGCCAAGACGGCGCGCCCCGAGAGGGTGCAACGCATGTACCAGCTTTCCTAAAAGCCTCCGGCATCGCTTGCAAGTTCATGGTGAGGCTGAGCGGACAAAGTTTGCCTGGATCTGACGTCGACGCCACCGCCCTCGGCGTCCCTCCACGGAGGACCGAAGGGGAGGGGAAGATGCCACCGCGTTCTCCCGCACCCAAGCACGCCCCGCCGCCTATCTTCTTACCTCTCCCACCTCACCCGATCGACCGATGGAGTCGAGAGGACGCCCGGGCAGAACCAGTGGAGCAGCTTCTCTACGGCCCAGTCCACACCCGCCGACCAACCCTTGTATGCGCGCCGCTCGGAGCGGAGGCCGAGGCCGCCCTAGGCGCCGAGGCTGAGTCGCAGCTCTTTGGTGACGGCACGGATATGGCGGCTGCGTACAGGGCGGTTGCGTACGGCCTGCGCGGCGGGTGGGAGTCCTGCCCGCCGCAGGTCTCGTCACGCCTCTCGGTTGGCCTGCCACGCTGGCTCGCACCGCGCGTCGCTGGCGACCTGCTCTGCAGAGTCCCCGCCTTGGCCGCGGCTCAGCATGATCAAACCCGTCGTCCAGGCAGCGGCACGGCTGGCCACCCACGGCACGAGGCGCCCTCTCGATCGCGCACGGCAGCCTGGGGCTCCAGAGAAGAGCTACTGCCGCTTGGGCCCCGCAGTACCCCACGGTGAAGCCCTGGAGCCACTCCGAGGTGCCGCCGAGCACGCCGATTCCGCCGCGCCTCTAGGCCTGCGTTTCACCAGCCAGGCTGCGCAGACGCACGCGGTCGCCGCCTTCTTCCTCGCGCCCTCCGAAGCAGGCAGGGCGGAGGACGACGCGAGCGCAGCGGCCCACTACTTCTACCTGCTGGGAGGCGGCGGCGAAGAGCGGAGCATCGAGTGGCTGCTCGTCAGCCCGGAGCACAAGCAGGCGGCGGCGCAGCTCTGGAGAGGCGGCGGCGGCGGCGGCGGCGGCGGCGGCGGCGGCGGCGGCGGCGGCGGCGGCGCGGGCGGCGGCGGCGGCGGCGACGCGCGCGGCGGCGACGCGCGCAGCAGCGGCGAGGGCGACAGCGGGGAGGCGGGCAGTGGGGAGGGCGGCAGCGACGAGGTGGCGTGGCCGTCGGAGACGGCGCTCCGCGAGGGCTGGCCCTTCCCCGCGCACGTCGCGCGGCAGCGGCCTGGAGAGCTGATGCTTGTACCTCCGGGCTGGTTGCGGCTGCTGCGCATCTCCGGAACGAGTGCCGAGCCGGCGGAGGTGGCCCTGTTGCACTGGCAGCGCTTCACCCCGCGGGCCGCCGCCGCCGCCGCCGCCGCCGCCGCTGCCGCTGCCGCTGCCGCCGCTGCCGCTGTCACCGCCACGCCGCCGCCGATCCTCATCGCCGAGCCCGCGGCGGTGTGTGGCATGGCAGAGCAGCATGGCCCATGTCTTGTCGTGCTGGCAGCCATGGCCCATGCCTTGTCGTCCTGGCAGTGGCAAAGCGGGCCGCCTACGGCTCGAGGCGCCCTGCGCCGCTTGCACATGGCGGCCCTCTGGGCTCCAGAGCAGAGCTACGCCCGCGTGGGCCCCGCGGTGCCGCGGAGCTAACCCTAGCCCTAACCCTAGCCTCTGCGTGGCGCCGCGTAGCCATCTCGTGTGGATCTCGCCGAGTCTGACCCTCCAGGCAGAAGACTCCTTGTGGGTGGTGCAGAGGCTCCGCCCGCCCACGCGCCTCGCGGCCTTCCTCGCGCTGACCGCGACCGTGAGCAGCCTGGACGACGGAGGGCCGAGCGCGGAGCGGGGCGAGGCGGAGGCAGGGGCGGAGGCGGGGGCGGAGGCGGGGGCGGAGGCGAAGGCGGAGGCGGGGGCGGAGGCGGGGGCGGAGGCGAAGGCGGGGGCGGGGGCGGAGGCGGAGGCGGGGGCGGAGGCGGAGGCGAAGGCGGAGGCGGAGGCGGAGGCGAAGGCGGCCAAGGGTGGCTCTGACGAGTACAGCGAGTCGGACCGCCAGTTTCTTCTGCGCGCCGTGTCGGCAACGCTGAAGGCCGAGTGGACACCGCCCGAGGCGAGCGTGCTTGCATTCACAGAGCACGCCCTGCGCTGCTGCGAGACGTGCGGCGAGAGCGTCTTCAACCGCTGCGTGCGGGCCGAAGGTGCCCTAGCCCTAGCCCTAGCCCTAGCCCTAGCCCTAGCCCTAGCCCTAGCCCTAACCCTAACCCTAACCCTAACCCTTACCCTAGCCCTAACCCTAGCCCTAAGCCTAAGCCTAAGCCTAAGCCTGAGCCTAACCCTAACCCTAAGCAGGGGCCGACTACTGCCTGCCGTGCGTGGCACACGGCCGGCTGCCTGCCCACCTCGTGGACCACTCGCAGCTCATGGAGCAGGCGGCGCATCAGGAGCTCTGCCGCCTGTATGACCTGGCTGCGCGGCTGCTACTACTGCCAGACGGCTCCGACCCAACGGGCGCCGCCGCTCACGGCATCTCGCTGGGAGGCGCGGCAGGCGCGGCAGGCGCGGTAGGCGGTAGGAGCAGCGGCAGTGGCGACACGTCCCCCTCGATGGCGATGCTTGCTTTGCGGAGGCTCTCTAGGGAGACGGAGGAGGAGGACGGCGAAGACGAAGAGGAGGCGTGCTTGTTGGCGCCACCAGCAGCCGCAGCCAGGTCCAAGCCTGCTGCCCCAGTCGCGGTGGCTGAAAAGGCGGTGGCAGCGAAGCGGAGGCGGGCGGAGGCGGCGGCCGATGAGGAGGGCGCGGCAAAGCCGCCGTCGCCGCTCGCGTTCACCTCGAGCGGGCGGGTGCGGACTGCACCGCAGCGGCTGGACGCGTCGCTGCTGGCGGCGTCCTTGTACGGTAAGAACGGATCGGCTGGTAAGAATAAGAAGGCGGCGGTTGCGGCGGCGGAGGAGAAAGCAAAGGAGGGCGAGGCGGAGGCGGAGGAGGACGGCACTGCGCTGGGTCAGGGCAAGGGCGAGGAGGAGGACAGCGAGGAGGAGGAGGAGGAGGAGGAGGAGGCGTGCTCGACCTGCGGCGGTGTGCACACGTCCGAGAGCAACGCGATGCTGCTTTGCGACGGCCCCGGCTGCGAGCAAGCCTTCCACCAGCAGTGTCTCGTCCCGCCGCTGCAGTGCGTCCCCGAGGGAGATTGGCTGTGTCCGACGTGCTCGACAGTTAAGCCGGCGACAGTGACGAGGGCGACCGAGCGGCCGAAGCCGGGAGCGGAGAGGACGCCGGTAGCGAAGGCCACAGCACCACAAGGAGATGGGCTGCCAGACGGTTGGCTATGCACGACGCATGGCAGGCCCGGGGGAGAGCAGTACAAGCGGTACAAGGGGCCCAATGGGTTACGGTCCCAGTCGATCAGGCAAGCGTGGGTCATTCACGAGAGGGCGCTGCACGCCGCCGAGCCGACGCCGCCGGCTGGGCTCGTGGCCGTCAAGCCGGTGGCAGCAAAGCGGAGGCAGGCGGAGGCGGTTGCAGCTGACGAGGGCGCGGCGGTCGCGTTCACCTCGAGCGGGCGGATGCGAACCGCGCCGCAGCGGCTGGACGCGTCGGTGCTGGCGGCCTCGCAGTATGGGAAGCACGGCTCGGCTCGCGAGGCCACCACGCGTAAGGAGGCAGCTTTGCAAGAGGAGGAGGATAGCGAGGAGGAGGAGGAGCAGGAGGAGGACCCGCCACCAACCGAGTCGGAGGGATGGCAGCTGCACGTTTCGAGCAGTAGCCCCACCGGCTACACCGGCGTGGTGCTTGCCCAGGGCCGCTTCCGCGCGCAACTGGCTCTCGGCACCTTCCAGAGTAAAGCCGGCATCATCGGCACATACGACACCGCGGTCGCCGCCGCCGTCGCGTACGCTCGCGCCGTCGCGGCAGGAGATGGTGGAGGAGCCGCCTCAGCAGAGGTGCAGCTGAAGGCGCCCCCAGTGGCCGGGAATAGACCGAAGCGAGCACCCCTCAAGGCGGGAGGAGCGGCTGCGCCGGCGGCAGCTGCGGGAGCGCTGGCGGCCGAGGTAGAGGCGGTGGGCCGCGCTGAGGCGCAGCGAGTCAAGACGGCTGCGGAGCCACAGCAGCAGGAGGAGAGGCTGGGGGCGGCCGAGCAGCTGCGGCCGCCGGCGTTTGCCCTGACCGACGCGCTCAGGTCGCGCATGCGGCAACCACAGCGGCAGAGCAGCCTGGTCAGATGTCCCCGCCTTGGCGGTGCCCGAGCGCGTTACCTGTGCCTTCTCATGGCGCGCCTGGTGGCTCTGTGCGGCACGAAGCTCCCACGGGGGAGATGGCGGGGGCCACTGGGCGCCTAGCCACCGCCTCGGGTGCTCGTGCTAGCCGCCCCCAATCCCGCCAAGCCCACTAACGTTGGCCCTTCAGGAAGAGCGTCGTGCTGCTGGAGGCACAGCCTGGAGGCACAAAAGCAGCAGGCCTAGCGCCGCAGCGCAAGCGGCCCGGCCCCGGGCTTACAGTCGTCGCGGATGACGGCTCGAGCGACGAAGAGGGCCGTGCCGTTGGAGCACCGACGGCCGGAGATGCGCCCGCCGAACCTCACGACGAAGAGCCGCCTGGCGCCACCCGCAAGAAGCTACGGCGCTCCGAGCCGGCGCCTCCCGGCTATCGCATCGGCCGCAAGAAGCCGTCGCCGACCGCAGCGGCGGCAGCAGGGGCCTTCAGCTCCACCCACGAGGTGATCGAGGTGATCGACCTCGAGGCCGCCTCGCAGGTGCAGTGCGCGTGCAGTGCATTTTGAGTGCGCCTTTGCGTGCGCCTTTGCGTGCGCGCGGCGTGTGCGCTGCGTGTGCACTGCCTTGCACTGCATGCGCACACGCAGACACACTGCATTGCACATGCACATGCACTGCACACTGCACTGCACACTGCAGTGCACACGCGTATGCACACGCATGGACACTGCACGCGCGCAGTTGCAGAGGGAGCTCGACGCCAAGTGCCGCGAGTTCACCGCCGAGCATGCGTCCCCTGTGATGCGACCGCGGCCTACCGGCTGGCAGCGTGACTCACATGCTGCTCTGCCGCAGACGGCCCTCGACGGGGTAGGCAGGGCGCAGGCGCAGGCGCAGGCGCCCGCGCTCCCGCCGCCGCTGTCGACTGTGGCGGCGGCAGCGCGGGCGACGGCACAGGCGCAGGCGGCAGCAGCGCGGCTCGATTCCCGGCTCCAGCCGTTGTCAGCGTTGCCGCCTCCCGCAGCACCGTCGCATGTCCTCCCGCCCACCCGCGCGTTTGAGGGAGAGGCGCACGCCGAGGGTGGTGACCAGCCATCCTCGTCGTCCACGCGGCTGGGCGAGCTTCGTGAGCGGCTCATCGCGGCGGCAACGGAGTCACGGATGTGGCTCAAACGCGCCAAGGTAGCGCGCGATCTGCCTGCGGCCCTGTGCATGAGTGGCTGCAACCCCACGAATCCAGGCTGCAACCCCACGCATCCAGGCTGCAACCCCACCTGTCCAGGCTGCAACCCTACGTGTCCAGGCTGCAGCCCTGTGCATCCCAGGTCGCGCGCAAGAGGGGCGAAAACGACATCGCTGACGAGGCAATAGCGAGGCAGCAGCAGCTAGAAGAAGAGGAGGGCTCGTGCGCATGTTAAATACGGTGCCAGCCTGCGATGCATAGGGTTGCAGCTGCTAGCCGAGGAGGGCGGGGCTCACCTCTGTATGGTCAAGGTTCCGTCTTTGCAGCGCAGCACGCTGGCCCCCTGGGGCTGACTCTCCAGACTCGTGGCTGCGCTACGCACTGCAGACGAGCGCCATGCCGCTCAGACGCCGCTGACAGCACATGGTGCTGCCGGCAGCCGGTGCCAAGGCCGCCGACTTTCCAGCTTCCAACACCAGGCTCGCTCCAGGTGGAAGTTGAGCTCCTCGAGGCACTCGAGGCGCAGGCCGCCGCTAACGCGCAGCTCACACCGCCACTACCCCCACCGCAGCCACCGCAGCCACCGCAGCCACCGCAGCCACCGCAGCCACCGCAGCCGCAGCCGCCAGCTCCGTCCAGCTTCTCTTTTGTGGCGCCGCCCGCCACCGCGTCGCCGCCAATCCCACCGGCCGTGCCGCCACCGACAGTGACGCTGAAGCCACCGCTGGCGCTGCAGCAGATGCAGCAGATGCAGCAGCAGGTGATGCAGCAGGGCCAGCAGAAGCTGCTGCACATCCAGCAGCAGCTCCAGCAGAATCAGCAGCAGCAGCAGCAGATCCAGCAGCAGCAGATCCAGCTGCAGCAGCAGCAGATCCAACTGCAGCAGCAGCAGCGAATGCAGTCGCAAATGCAGCCGCAAATGCAGCCGCAGCTTGCACTTCAAATGCAGATGCAGTTTCAGCAGTTGCAGCAGTTGCAGCGTGTGCTGCACGGCTTGCAGGCACATCAAGTGACACTGCAGCAGCAGGCGCAACATGCGCAGCATGCGCTGGCGATGGCGCAACAGGCGATGCAAACGCAGCAGGCGATGCAAGCGTGGCAGGCGCAGCAGGGGCGGCAGGGGCAATTGAACCCGGAGCAGCTCGGGAAGGACGTGCCGCCACGAACCCCGGTGTCGCCGCCGCCGTCACTGCCCCCGCTGCCACCACCGCCCCTCCCACCAGACGAGCCGCAGCCGCCGCCTCCACCAGACGAGCCACCGCCCCCCCCGCCGCCGCCACCACCGCCCTCCGCACCGCCACCAGTTGTGCCTCGGTGGCAGCCCGTGGCGTCAACGCCCCCACCGCCCGCCGCGCCGCCCGCCGCGCCGCCCGCCGCGCCGCCCGCCGCGCCGCCCGCCGCGCCGCCCGCCGTGCCGCCCGCCGTGCCGCCCGCCGCGCCGCCCGCCGCGCCGCCCGCCGCGCCGCCGCCCGCGCCGCTGGCCGCGCCGCCAGTCACACCGCCGCCTGAGACACCGCCTGTGCCCGGGCTGGAGTCGACAAGGTGTAGCGGCAGCCTGAACGCCAGCCGCTGTGGCGACCGTGGCGACCGTGGCGATCGTGGCGGCCGTGGCAGCCGCGGTCGCAGCCGCAGCCGCGGTCGCAGCCCCAGGCACGGCCGCGGTCGCAGCCCCAGCCGCGGCCGTGGCCGCAGTCTCAGCCGCGGCCGTGGCCGCAGTCTCAGCCGCGGCCGTGACCGCGGCCGGAACCGGAGCCGGAGCAGAGCCCGGCGTCGCTCTCCTAGCCTCAGTCGCCGGGACCGCAGCCGTAGCCGCGGTCGCCGCAGCCAGAGTCGGGACCAGCGCCGCCGAAAGCGCGGCCGCAGTAGCAGCAGCCACAGTTTCAGCCGCAAGAGCAGTCGCAGCAGCAGCCGCGGTCATAGCCGCAGCCGCAGCAGCAGCCGCAGCAGCAGCCGCAGCAGCAGCCGCAGCAGATGCAGCGAGAGCGCGGGCCGAGCCAAGAAGGGTGGTAAGAAACGCGTGGGCGAGAGGCAGTGGGCGAAGCCGCGCGAGCGATCCGCTTTGGAAAAGGACACGGGCGCGGGCAAAGACACGGCCAAGGGGCCGACGTCCGACTCGAGGAAGGAGACGGCGAAGGTCAAGGAGACGGCGACGGAGGTCAAGGAGACGGAGGTGGCGGAGACGGCGACGGAGACGAAACGGGAGAAGAAGGAGAAGAAGGAGAAGAAGGAGAAGAAGGAGAAGCACAAGACGAAGGAGAAGAGGGAGAAGAGGGAGAAGAGGGAGAAGAGGGAGAAGAGGGAGAAGAAGGCGCGCACGACGAAGGAGAAGTCGGGGAAGCAGCAGGAGGGGGAGGAGGCGGAGGCGAAGAAGGAGGAACCAGCAGATACCACGTGAGATAGCAGCAGTCGCAAAAGTCACAGCTTCACTCCATCACTCGTGGCAACGTGGTGTCGGTCAGTCGGTGCGCCGTATATAATATATAAAGCCGTATTCAAGCGTTCGTGTGCGTTCGTGTGTCGTTTGGGGGGGGCTCGTCGCGTCGACCATGCGGCTAATTTTCTTTGCTCTGAAACCTACTTTACACCGGTCCATGGACCGGGTCTAACTTTGTGTAGGATCTCCACCTCAGCTGCCGTGGCGCGTGGGCGGGAGGAGCACCAGCGCTGTCGCGTGTCGGAAGCCATTTTCGATACACATCGCGACATGCAACACATCGGGGGCTTTGGCTGCCCGTGCTCGCACCGGGTGGTCATCGTCGCATTCGGCGCAGACCGCAGAGGCAGTCTCTCAGCCGGCCCAGGCCCCCGGCGGAGAGAGCGAGCAGGCCTCGTGCTGCGCTGTGGCACCGTGAGGTGTGCCCCCCCCCAATCCCCCCTCCCCCCCCAGACCTCAGACGGCTCCCGGCGCCGAGTCGGCCTGCGGGCCGCGATGTTAGGCCATGCGCATTCTTACTGTAGCCGTTCGGTTCCCGCGTTCCCGCGGTTCGGTTAAATTTCAGCCGTTGGGGATTCGTCATGGTATTACTGTCTACCAGGTATTACTGTCTCAAGGAGTACGCGTGATTACACGGCGTTGGACGAGCCGCTCGTCTTCGGAGAGACTCGGCCAACCACACCTCTGGTGGCAGGTCCTCCGACTGCACCGGCGGTGACCGCTGAAGGTGCCAGCTGCGCTGCGCGTGTGGTTCCTTCGGACAGCGTGTCCTGCATGCTGGCTGTTCGGCGTGTCCCGACTGGTCGCTTCGCGGATGGTGTTCCGGGCGCAGGGCGAGAGCCCAGCGCCTCGGTCATGACAAACGCGTGCAGCGAGCGCTGCAGCGTGAGTCCTGCGACGCGCCTGGAGCGAAGCCAAGAAATTTGGGTAACGACAATTAGACTCAGCAGCGCGCGGATGGGCGCTTTCTTACTCGCGGCTGCAGAGGCGGCGACCGCGCTTGG
>Ga0209302_10001015_pt1 | contig 16124 bp, 16 predicted proteins | sample ArcOceMetagenome_2_FD_187445 | JGI IMG/M metagenome (GOLD analysis project Ga0209302, IMG submission 187445) | Marine eukaryotic phytoplankton communities from Arctic Ocean - Arctic Ocean ARC135M Metagenome (SPAdes) (version 2) | ecosystem: Environmental > Aquatic > Marine > Oceanic | place... | reverse complement strand
GGTATTTCAATAGTTATTTTAACACTTCTTATCAAAATAGTTACATTCCCGTTAACACAAAAATCTATGATATCTTTATATAAGACAAAAAAGCTGTCACCGGAAATAAAATTTCTAAAGAATAAATATGCTCATGATAAGACACTATTCAATCAAAAACAAATGGAACTATATCAAAAACACGATGTCAATCCTATTACAGGATGTTTACCGATGGTCATACAAATGCCAATCTGGATCGGATTATATAGAATGCTCCTCAATTCGATTGAATTGTATCAGCAACCATTTATTTTTTGGATCAACGACTTAACGATGCCGGATAAATATTACATATTTCCAGTTATGATGGGTCTTAGTATGTGTGTTCAAAACTTTTTTCAGAATCACAATGATGACCAGGAACAAATGAAATATGTTAAATGGTTTCTACCATTTTTTCTTACAGGTATAATGATACAGCTACCTTCAGGTTTATCTATCTATATATTTACAAATAACATCCTCACTATCATTCAACAAATATATATAAAAAAAACCTATGAGAATTCATGATATTTATGTAAATATTTATAAATGTAAAATGTCTTAATGGCCAAAAAGAATACGTCATTAAGGTTTATGAGAATAATTTTGTTAGTATCTTGAGCGAATATTAACTTATACTTCATCCGAAGTTTAATCTTTATATTAGCTTTGGAGGGATTTTAACTTTTGCCAGTATGTTGAAAAAAATGATATATTTATCTGATATTATTAATGTGATCCGTGAATGAGCCTTTAGATAAAAACGAATTTAAGTTGAAAAATATAATTTGAATGTGGAAAAAACTATGCTATAGTATTAAATCTATATAGTCAATTTTACAGTTCATTAGTTATTATATTACAGGTTTTGTATGAAAACAATCTTTTATAGCAAGAAAAATGTTGCTGATAGAAAATGGCTTCTAGTTAACGCCGAAAATGTTATACTGGGTAAATTATCTAGTAAGATTTCTCTAATTTTACAAGGTAAGAATAAAATATGGTTTACTCCACATTCAGATTTAGGAGACTTTGTAGTTTTAATAAACTCAAGTAAGGTTGTACTTTCGGGAAAAAAAAAGTATAAGAAAATTTACTGGCATCATACAGGATATCCTGGTGGAATAAAGAAAACTACATTTTTAGACTTACAAAATAGACATCCAAACAGGGTTATACAGCACGCCGTTAAAGGTATGCTTCCTAAGAGTAAATTGGGGCATAGTATGATTAAAAAACTAAAAATCTATAGTGATAATCATCATCCGCATGCTGCTCAAAAACCTACACCTATTAATATATAAAAACTGAGTGGAGACAATATGAACTTGAAAAAATATTATGGTACTGGAAGACGCAAAACAGCGTCGGCTCGAGTATGGATAAAAAAGGGATCAGGATCTATACAAATTAACAATAAAGCCGTAGAAAATTATTTTCCACTAGAAAGCTTAGTTGAAACTATTCAAAAGCCTTTAGCAATGGTTAATTTCGATAAGGAATTTGATATAGTCGCTACCTCTAAAGGAGGAGGTCTCTCTGGTCAAGCAGGTGCCATATCTCATGGGTTAGTTAGAGCTATACTAAGCTATGACGAAAAATACAAACCTTTGTTCAAAAAGGAAAAACTTACAACAAGAGATTCTAGATCAGTAGAAAGAAAGAAATGTGGTCAAGCAGGAGCTCGTAAGAAATTTCAATATTCAAAAAGGTAGAAATTTTCAATCACACCCATTGCAAGCATTCGCAGCATTTGGGTTGTTGAACGTAAAACCTGATTTATTATCGGTTTTAACGAAATCTATTACCGTATTTTTGATACAAGAATAAGTATTTATATCTATGACAATATTTATATCTTTAGCATATTCACATAAGATGTCATTTTCATCTGTATTTTCAATAAAATTAAGCCCGTATTTGAAGCCCGAGCATCCACCGCCTTCAATGCTTATACGGAGAATTTTATTTATTCTATTTTTGCTTTTAATAGCATTGCTTACAACAGCTAAAGCTTTCTCGGAAAAACTCACAGGAAAGTTATTTATATCAATTTTGTTTTCAGTATTTATAGACATTTTTGTATTTCCACAATATTTTTTATTTAAACTTCCGATAAATTTGAAACGGGGCGGACGGGATTTGAACCCGCGGCCTCCGGCGTGACAGGCCGGCGTTATAACCAACTAAACTACCACCCCTCTCAATAGTTATTTAATATCAAAAAAAATGAAAAACCTCAACTTTTTTTTTTATTAATGATATTTTTATAAAATTATATAAAAGGAAACTTTATGAGTGTTATAATAACTTTTTCTAACGTGTATCCAAATAACCTATTAAAAACGTTTATTGTAAAACATATTAAAAATATGAATTTATACGGTTTTAAGAGCGTACACCAAGTGTTTTTCTGTAGAGTTAATACTTATTATTATATAAAAATCAATATCTGTTTACTAGATTTTGCGGTTACACAATTTACAATTTGCGACAAGAACATATATCATTCAATTAATAATATATTTATGTATATGAACAAACAAATAAAGATTTATTTTTCTAACGTTTTAGAGAGTAATTGCCAAGACACGAGTGGAAATCTCATACGTGAGAGCTCCACGAAAATTATCCTAGAAAAAGCGGATCTTAGTTATGAGAATGTTATGTTACTGAAAATGTCGATAAATGAAGCCCTAATCCATATTCAATACACTGATAAAAAATATTTCTTCTTTACTACAAATTCAAAAAATTTATTGTGCATGAGCAAGAGAAAGGAAAATACGTATAAAATCATTAATATTGAAATCTTTAATATTTAAAGATAATAAAACTATAATAGTAAAAACAATCTATAAAGTAAATTGCTTTATATGATAATTTGTATTTCTTAATTTATACAAAAAAAATTTATAGTGGAGAATAAAATACTATGAATATTATTAATTTTAGAGGTGGCTTTAGCTTTTCAATGAAGGGCGGTCCTGACAACTCAGTAACTCATGCAAATTCGTCGAATAAAGTTGCATTAGTTCCACCCAGAATCCCCGGATTTAAAGCAAAAGTTATTGTTCGCGTTGGTGATAAAGTAAGTTTAGGGCAGGTACTATTTTATAATAAAAAAAATAATGATTTAAAATTCTCTTCCCCTGCATCCGGAATAGTTAGTAATATTACATATGGTAACAAGCGTATCTTACAATCAATTGAGATAAATGTTGCGAACAAAAAGAATAGTTCCTATATTAAATTTAGTCATGAAAACATAGATCAACTATCTAAGAATAAAATAGTCGATAATTTAATCAATAGCGGGATTTTTAGTAAAATAAAAACTTATCCTGGTTTTGATTTTATTGAGAGTAAAGAAAAATTTTTGGACGATAATAAAAATTTATTTATTTCACTATTTTCCTCGGAACCCCATATTGCTGATATTTATAATTTATTCGAAAATAAAATTTATGAAAAACTCTTCGCCGATGGTTTAATAGTCTGCTCAAAAATATTTAAAACAATAAATATTTTCAACCGACAGCGAGATTACCCAGAAGAAATAAATGAATGCTCTAATAATCTTGAAAACGTAAAGTTACACACTATTGAAAACAAGTATCCTGCAGAAAACCCGGGTTTACAATGTTTATTAACAAATAGTTTAAATAAAAGCACTATGAATACATATGCTGATGCTTTCGTTATAATAGAAATAGGTCATTTATTTTCAAAAGGTTTTGTAATACAGGAAAGATACTTAAGTATTTCTGGTAGTGGTGTAAAGAATCCAACGAATTTTCTCGTTAAAGCAGGCCAACCAATTAAAAATTTATTAGATGATTTAGTAGAAAATCTTGATTCTGACTATAGATTAATAAGTGGGGGCCTATTAACAGGGAAAAAAATTCATACCTCCGACTATTTATCAGATGGTGATTTATCTTTACAAGTAGTAAAAGAAGACAGAGAAAGAACTTCTTTAGTATTTTTCCGTTTGGGATTAAATAGCTTAACAATGACAAGAAATTGGCTTTCGGCACTCTTCCCTAAATCAGAGTATGATGTTTCTACCAACAACAATGGTGAGGAAAGAGCGTGTATTCAATGTGGATATTGTTATGATGTGTGCCCTACAGGACTTATGCCAAGCCTTTTAATGAAATCAGCAATTATAAACGATATTGAAAAAATGGAATACTTAAGTATTGATGAGTGTATAGAGTGTGAACTTTGTACATTTATATGCCCATCCAAAATAGAAATGGGTCAGCATATAAAAAATGGTAAAGAATTTATAAAAAAAGAAGGGTAAAAATATGTGGGACAAAATAATTGAACAAGCCAAATCAGGGGAAGGTTTCTTATCTACACAAAGATCACTATTATGTGCAATAGATAGTTTCCTCCGGAGACCTGATCTAGTAACAAAAAGAGCTCCACACATTAGAGACGCTTCGGACTTAAAAAGAGTGATGGTACTAGTTGTAGTAGGCTTACTACCATGTACTTTTTTTGGAATATGGAATGTAGGAAGAAATGTTTATGGAAGCATCGGAGTATATGATTGTACATTTGCTGAGGCATTTCTTGAAGGTTCTATGCACGTTCTCCCTCTTATTTTAATTAGTTACACAGTAGGTGGAATGTGCGAGGCGTTCTTTGCGCAAATAAAAGGTCATGAAATAGCTGAAGGGTTTTTAGTAACAGGCCTTTTATATCCTCTAGTATGCCCACCGACTATTCCATGGTGGATGTTTGTATGTGGTATTATGTTTGGTGTAATTATCGGCAAAGAGGTTTTTGGCGGTACTGGCATGAATATTATGAATCCTGCACTTTTATCAAGAGCATTTTTGTTTTTCGCGTATCCCGCACAAATGTCTGGCGACGACGTTTGGGTTAAAAAACCATTTTATGAAAATTTAGATGGCGATCTAGTACCGTGTGTTTGGACAACTGTTAAAGTTGATCAAATAAATAACTATTTGTGTTCTAAGAATATTGATGTTGTAAGTGGACAAACACCTTTAGCATTGGCCTCAGAATTATCCTCTACAAATCAAGGTGGTGATATAAATAATCTCATCAATCAAGAGTATTCTTTATCTGATATGTTCCTAGGATATATACCGGGTTCAATAGGTGAAACTTCAACACTTCTTTGCCTTGTTGGAGCATGCGTTATAGTATTAACTAACGTTGCATCTTATCAAACTATTCTTTCCGTTTTTGCAGGAGGCATTATTGCTTCATTACTTTTCAATAGTTGTAGCTCTTCTAATACGATTGATCTATTTGATATATCATTTAAACATCATTTGGTAATGGGAGGTTTTTCTTTTGGAGCAGTATTTATGGCGACTGACCCAGTTTCTAGCCCGTTGCATAAAGCATCTCGATGGATATATGGTCTAATGATAGGAATGTTATGTGTTGTTATTAGAACCGTGAACCCTGCTTATCCGGAAGGAATGATGTTAGCAATATTATTTATTAATATTTTTGCTCCTTTGATTGATCATTATGTCACAATATACAAAGTTAATGATAGAAAAAGGAGATATGCTAATGAGTAATAATACATATACAATAGTATTTACCTTAATAATGTGTACTTTCATTAGTTTCACATTAGCCGGAACATCTCAGCTACTTCAAGAAAAACGAGTTTTAAACCGTGAAATTGACATGCAAAAAAACATTTTGAATGCTGCAGGAAAAACCTTTACTCATAGCGATGAGATTCAGGCAGCATATAAAAAGCTTGTATCTCCTATATTTATATCGAAAAAAGGTGACATAGTACCAGCTGAAAACAAAGATAACGGTGCGTTAGAAATATTTAAAGTCACAAACAACGACGATTCTACAAAAATTGATGCCTATGTATACAGAGTTCTTGGGAAAGGGTTATGGAGTAAACTTCATGGCTTTTTAGCTGTAAACTCTACAGGGCAGCAAGTTATAGGGCTAGCTTTTTTTGATCATGGTGAAACACCAGGATTGGGCGCAGAAATAGAAAAAAAATGGTTTTGTGATAACTTCGTGGGAAAAAAACTATATAAAGATAATAAACTAGTTGGTATAACAGTCGCTAAAGGGAAAGCTAAAAATCATCCAACTTATAAATCAATGTCTAACCACATAGTTGATGGTATCAGCGGGGCTACAATTACATCAAAAGGTGTTGAAAAAATGTTATCTAAAGATCCTTTAAAATATCACAACTTCTTTAATAAATAATTTTAAAGTTAAATATAATATAATTGGAGAAAATGTGTCAATATCAAAAATTATGAAAAAAAGTATATGGACAAGCAATCCAATAGCTTTCCAAGTATTAGGCGTTTGTTCTGCACTAGCAGTTACTGTTCAGCTTAAATCAGGTTTGGTAATGGGATTAGCTTTGACATTTGTTGTTTCTGGTAGCAATGTAATTCTATCGATTATGCGTCACTATATTCCGCATCGAATAAGAATAATTGTAGAACTCGCTGTAATATCATCGTTCGTTAGTGTATTAGATTTATTTTTACAAGCATACTTTTTTGATATTAGTAAAACATTATCTGTGTTTGTAGGATTAATCATAACGAATTGTATCGTTATGGGTAGAGCAGAAGCATTTGCGCTCGCTAACGACCCCGTACCGTCTTTCTGGGATGGTATAGGTAATGGAACGGGGTATGCATTAGTTTTAATAGCTATAGCGTCCTTCAGAGAAATATTTGGTTCGGGATCATTATTTGAAATACAAATTATCCCGGAAAGCTTTTATGATATGGGTTATAGTAATAACGGATTGGTATTGTTACCGCCATCTGCTTTTATCTTATTAGGTCTAATAATATGGTCCCTAAAAACTCTTGGTGGCGCCCAAGGTGAGGAGTAAATAAATGTTTGATTTAAATTTAATTAGTATATTCATAAGTTCTATATTTATAGAAAACATATTATTAGCATATTTCTTAGGTATGTGCTCATTTTTAGCAGTATCTAAACGGGTTGATACAGCGATGGGATTAGGACAAGCAGTTGTGTTTGTTTTAGTTTTAACTGCCCCTATAAATTGGATTATCAATCAATATTTACTATTGCCGGGAGCATTAGCATTCATCGGTCTACCAAATGTTGATTTACAATTTTTACAATTTATAACATTCATTTCAGTAATTGCAGCGGTTGTTCAGTTAGTTGAGATGATAATAGAAAAGTTTAGTCCCTCTCTTTACATGAGTCTAGGTATATTTTTACCTTTAATCGCAGTAAACTGCGCGATTTTAGGGGTGTCACTATTTATGGTAGAAAGAGAGTACTCTTTGATTGAAACTGTTGTTTATAGTGCTGGCTCTGGTATTGGTTGGTGGCTAGCAATTGTCGCTATGGCGAGCATAAGAGAGAAAATAACTTATTCGAACGTACCTGAAGGCCTTGAAGGCTTAGGTATAACTATGATAACTACAGGGCTAATGTCAATAGGATTTATGTGTTTTGCCGGAATTAACTTAGTTAATGAAGAATCAGATAACCCTGCCTTGTATGACGAAGAAAAAAATAGCATAGATTTTATGGAGCAAAACAATGATAACATTTATAGCTAGCAGTACAGTAATTTTTACAGGAATAATATTGTTTTTAGTGGCTATTTTATTATTCGCTGAAAAACAACTTGTCAGCAAAGATAAAGTGTCCTTAGTAATCAATGATGAGAAAACAATAGAAGTTTCTCCTGGATCTACATTATTAAATACACTCGCAAATTATAATATTTTTATACCCTCAGCCTGTGGTGGCGGTGGTACTTGCGCTATGTGTAAGTGCAAAGTTTTAAAAGGTGGCGGAGAAATATTAGCCACCGAAACTTCGCATATCAATAGAAAAGAAGCTAAAGATTTTGTTAGACTAGCTTGTCAAGTCAAAGTCAGGGAATCTATGGAAATACACGTCCCAGAAGAAATTTTTTCCATTAAGCAGTTTACAGGAACAGTTTCGTCAAATGATAATGTAGCTACCTTTATTAAATACTTAAGATTTGATATTGATCATGGAGAAATATTAAAATTCAAAGCCGGTGGTTACGTACAAATATCTGTACCTGCTAAAGTTTATGACTTCAAAGATTTTGATATTCCTGAAGAATATAGAGGCGATTGGGATAAATTTAATCTATGGAAGTATAAATGTAACGTTGATGAACCTATATTTAGAGCCTATTCCATGGCAAACCATCCTGCCGAAGGTAACAAAGTCGCTCTAACAATACGTATAGCGACACCACCTCCAAGAACTCCAGATGTTAATCCTGGTCAATGTTCGAGTTACGTTTTCAGTTTAAATAAAGGTGATAAAATAAACTTTTCAGGGCCATATGGAGAGTTTTTTATTAAAGATACATCTCGTGAAATGATGTATGTCGGAGGAGGCGCAGGAATGGCTCCAATGAGAAGCCACCTTTTCCATTTGTTCCACACGTTAAAAACTCCAAGAAAAGTTAACTTTTTCTATGGCGCTAGATCATTACGTGAAAGTTTCTTTAATGATGAATTCTATGATATTGAAAAGTCATTTGAAAACTTTAAATATCATATTGCGCTCTCAGAACCTTTACCAGAAGATAATTGGACAGGACCTGTTGGTTTCATTCATAATGTAGCGTATAAATTTTTAGATACCCATGAAGACCCAACAGAAGTTGAATACTACTTATGTGGCCCTCCTATGATGATTGATGCCGTCATAAATATGCTTATCAACTTAGGTGTTGAAGAAGAGATGATTGCATATGATAAATTCTAAAAACAAGCTAAATTACATATATTTTGTTTTTTTTTACTGTTAAGTTTTTTAATATTTAATAAAAACAACACTGTATTTTTTAAAAATATCTATTGTCCTAGGATAATAGATAAAAGTCATTACACCATGGGGACCACTTACTCCCTAAGATTCGTAAATACTAGAATCAATATGCACGATCAGTCTAATGAATTACTACTATATAATATTAATGTAGAATTGCTGAGCATAAACCAAGTTATGTCTACCTATAAAAACAATAGTTCCATCTCACTTATTAACAAATCAAGAAATACAGATTATCTTTTATCAAAAAATAACCTGCATTTTATACATTATATTTCAATAAAGCCTAAATTTATAGATAAATGTATCTTTAGCATAAATGTAAATCATTTAGTTAGTGAATGGGGATTTAATTGCAAGACTTTAAAGATGCATACTCCCAAAATACAAAATTTATCAAACATCCTTATAAAAGATGCATTTTTCCTAAATAGTAATAATAATAAACATTTGATCAATAAATTTTTTCACAAAATATCGTATACGCTCTCTGCAAGTGCGAAAGGCTACGCAGTCGACCAAATATATAAAATATCAAGAATGTCAGGCTCATCTAATTTATTAGTAGAAATTGGAGGAGAGATAAAAAGCTCAGGATTAAACTCTTTCCACAGGCTATGGTCATTAGGTTTGTTAGAACCGCATAAACAAAATCTCTTTAGTCAATATATAAAACTATTGAATATATATAACACATCTATGGCAAGTAGTGGGACATATCTAAATAATGTCTACTATAAACACGTTAAGTATACCCACATAATAAATATCAATAACGGGATGAGTATAAATAGTAAAATAAAAAGTATTAGCGTCTTGTTCCCATCCTGTATGATATCAGACATATTTGGTACAGTATTAATTTCTAGCAATATAAAAAAACAAAACGTCCTAAAGAACACCCATAATAATTTATTTATTTCATTTTATTTAAATTTAAACAATCATATGGATTATTTTGTTAGAGAAATACTATAAGCAACTGCATATTCCACCGGTTTTGTCGCATTTTTTAATTGATATTTCGCGGTTCAGAATTATATTTATTCCCAAACATGATACAGATAAACACATTATTGCAAATGTAATGACTAACAACATGATTTAAACCCTTCTATGTAAAATTATTGCCAAAAAGTATTAATATTTATTTTAGTAAATGATTTTATCCTAGATAGCAATATAAAAATAGTATATCCCATTTCTTCTGAGACTGAATAGCTTATAGAATATTTGTTACATGCTTTTGTTTCAATTAATATTTCATCGTGGATCGTGTTTATTATAAATGCGTGACAATTATTAATGTATATTTTCTCGTACAGATTAAACATAGATGTTTTTATGATTTCCGCTGCAGTCGTTTGTATAGATACATTTTTTGATATATTAAATATAGATTCTTGAGAGCTATAGCTAAATAAAAAATATCTCATAAAACAACTTTGTAAGTTCTTGTTAGTGCCACCTCTTTGAGTTTGTTTTATCATATAATTGTTGATGTCAGAGTATTTTATCAAGAATTTTTCAATAATATTTTTTGCTAATTTTTTGCTGACATTTATGTTCTTTGCGAGTGTAGAGAAATTCATCCCATATATTATAGCAAAAATAATTATTTTTATCTTTGATCTTAGAGTATTGTTAAATATTTGAGTGGCGTTCTTTTTAAAGAAATTTGTAGCAATATGGGTGTGAAAATCTATTCTGAGCAAATCTTTTGATAATTCTTTATCCTGTGCTACATGGGCAGCTATTCTTAATTCATAGGAAGAAAAATCACCCCCTATTAAAATATATTTTATATTAGTTTGAATACATTTTCTTAGAACGTGAGTCTTATTTATGCCTTGGATATTTGGATTTAAACAAGAAATCCTTCCGGTGATTGTATTACTATAAAAAAAATATCCATGAATCTTTGAATGCTTTATATTGTATATTAATTGTTTTTTGCAGTTATTTATTAAATTTATTAAAAATCTGCTTTTTAAAAATTTATCTATTAGATAATGGCGATTAATTACAATGTAATGTTGTACTCTTGAGTTTATTAAAATACTCCATGCCATAACAACCCTAATGTTAAAAATGTTAAATTTAATACCCCGGTAGAAAATATGACTTAATATTTTACTTTGGATATTCTCACTTTTAACCAAGCAAAACAAATTTTTATTATAAATATTCATAAAGTTTCGGTTGTAATAAATGAAAATTCTTTTAGATATAAAGGATAAATTTTTAATTGTTAAAGTTTTAAACTTAAATATAGATATATTAAATATATGTTTCTTTTTTTGAATAAAAAAACATGTTTTTAGGCATACTGGATTCAATATACTCAAATTAATTCTATTAATTAGATATTTCTGCTCTAGAAGAGCGTCAATAAATATAAATCGATTTAATCTATTTTTTTGCCAATGATTAAGCATTATAAATTTTTTACGGTTGATAGGGATTTTAATAATTGTATATAATAACCCGTTAGATATATACAAGTAAGGAAACTTTCCTTTAATTGTTAAGCATAATAAGAACTTAGAAGTCTTAAGTAAATTAAATATATGGACATATTGCTTTGTAAACATATTAGCCTTAAAACACTTGCAAAAAGAATCTATAGAATGTTAATCTAAAAATATATATTTCAATAATAAAAAAGAGGGAGAAATGGCAAGATATAGAGGACCAAGATTAAGAATTATAAGAAGACTAGGAGAAAACTTACCCGGTTTAATGTGTATCGATGAAAAGAAGATTGAGAAACAACACCCACCGGGTGAGCATGGAAAAAATAAACGTAATAAGGTATCGGATTACCAGTTACATTTAAAAGAAAAGCAAAAATTAAGGTATCACTATGGTGTTTTAGAGAAACAACTTCGTCGATATTCTAAAAGTGCGTTTAGTAGCAAAGATAATACTGAAATAGTGCTCTTATCATTACTAGAGAGGCGATTTGATAATGTAGTTTACAGATCAGGCTTCTTTAGAAGTATTAAAGCCGCCCGTCAGGCCGTTAATCATGGACATCTGTTGCTGAATAATAAAAAAAATGATATTCCATCATGCATATTAAATATCAACGATGTCGTTTCATTTAAAGCAGATTCTAAAATTGCTCGATCTATAGTTGAATCAAACCAGACGCATCACAATATATTTACACCGAGTTATCTAAATATTGATAACAAGCTCAAAATGATAAAAGTTGTCGCTGAGCCTTTGCGAAAAGACGTACCAATAAATATAAATGGGCAACTTGTAGTTGAGTATTATTCCGGGCGCTAAATATTAGATATTTTCTTTAATTGATTACAGTCAGAATTTTTAATTAAAGAAAGGAATCTGTGTATAGGTACGTAATAAAGTAGCAACACAGAACTAACTTTATTTGTTAAGCTTTTCGTATAAACTAAAAAGTAGTCTGTGCAAAAATTTTATTACCTATACAAATAAAAAGTTTGCCACTACTTGCATTTAATATCAGTGAGCGCAATACTAAAAAAACTACTGTTTTCTAGATACAATATATTAAGCTAAAACTTGAAATATTAGAGTATGTTAATAAAGTTAAAATCATAAGTATACATGAATACAAACTAAGTTGCTATAGAATATAGATACTTCTTATTCAACAAGTAAAGGTTTTAAAACAATGAATATTATTTTATCAGTATCGATTACCTCATCGATAATAGCTATCGTGTTTAGTTATATGAGCTTTTTGTATATAAAAAGTTTCTCTTCAGGTTCACCAGAGATGAAACACATTGCAACCTTAATCCATTCAGGTGCAAAAACATTCCTACATAGAGAATACAAAATAATAGCAATTTTCACTTTTGTCATATCAATAATGCTAATGCTTGTTAATATAGGAGATGATTACTTCTTCTTACAGTCTATTGCGTTTATTGCAGGTTCAATAGCTTCAGGATTAACAGGGTACTTCGGTATGAGCATCGCTACTCAAGCTAATGTTAAAACGACAGAATGCGCAAAACAAGGACTTCGTCCAGCATTAACGTTAGCATTTATGGGTGGGAGTGTAATGGGAATGAGTGTAGTCGGTATATCCCTCTTGTTTCTGAGCTTATTATTTATAACGATGTTTTATATAACGGGCTCAATGAATTCGACTTTACATATATTGACTGGATTTTCGATGGGAGCATCGCTAATAGCACTATTTTCTAGAGTAGGAGGGGGTATATTTACGAAGGCCGCGGACATTAGTGCGGATCTTGTCGGTAAAATTGAGACAGGAATTCCTGAGGATGATCCAAGAAACCCGGCTGTTATAGCTGACAATGTCGGGGATAACGTAGGTGATGTCGCAGGAATGGGAGCAGATTTGTGTGAATCTTATGTGGGTGTTATTATTTCTACAATGATTATAGGATCTACAATCGAATGCTCTCATTTAACTTCAGATACATACATTTTTGTAACATTACCTCTATTGCTTGCAGCAACAGGAATAATTACATCCGTTTTAGGTATTTTATTCATAAAATATAGCAAAGATGAAGATCCACAAAGAGTATTGAACAACGGTTCTAATATTTCAGTGATATTTATGTTAATTAGCGCTTGCCTTATAATTACCTATATATTGCCTCAAGAATTTATCTATTCTAATAATGGAAAGATATTCTCAAATACTGGTATTTGTATTGCTATAATATCGGGAGTTTTAACAGGTGTTGGCATTGGATTATCTACAGAATATTATTGTTCAAAAAATAAAGCTCCTGTAAATAGTATTGTAAATGCTAGTTCAACAGGACATGCAACAAATATTATCGCAGGTATAGGGCTGGGAATGCGTTCTACATTCTGTCCTATATTATTAATTTCTTTAACGATTATTTGTTCGAATCATTTTGCAGGCATTTATGGGATTGCTTTATCGGCACTAGGTATGCTGTCCACTGTAGGTCTACAACTTGCAATTGATGCCTATGGACCTATCGCTGATAACGCAGGCGGGATTGCTGTTATGGCAAATATGGATGATTCTGTAAGAAAGATAACTGATCAACTTGATGCTGTAGGAAATACTACAGCTGCGATAGGAAAAGGATTCGCTATAGGTTCAGCAGCATTGACAGCTTTCGCTCTTTTCAATGCTTATCAAAGTAAAGTGTATACACTATCGAGTGATACGTTTATGATCATCGATATTAGCAAACCTCATGTTGTTTCTGGAATGTTCTTAGGAGGAATGTTACCCTTTTTATTTTCATCATTAACGATTGATGCCGTAAGAGAATCTGCAACAACGATTATTGAGGAGATTAGATTGCAATTTCGTGATAATCCTGAAATATTGAGCGGAAAAATGTCTCCCGACTATCATAAATGTATAGATATATCGACAATAGCAGCACTGAAAGGGATGGTAAAACCAGGATTATTAGCAGTTTTATTCCCCATTTTAGGAGGACTAATTGATAAATCGGGATTATTTCTGGCGGGATTGTTAATAGGTTCGACAGTTACTGGAGTACTATTAGCGATTTTCATGTCAAATTCAGGTGGTGCTTGGGATAATGCAAAAAAGCAAATTGAAGAGCAGATGCAAGACAAAAAAAATGATTCTGATGCCAAGAGTCAACATGCTGCATCTGTAACAGGAGATACCGTGGGAGATCCATTTAAAGATACAGCGGGTCCATCTATCAATATTTTAATTAAATTGATGAGCATGGTAGCTCTTCTAAACGTTCCAATGATGATAAAATATGGGTCTTCTTTATTTATTTAATTTTATATTATCATTAACTTGGGAGTACTGTAATGACAAAAGCTGATTTAATAAAATTAATACACATAGAGCATAAAAGTTTAACTAAAAAAATGATATCTAGTGTCATAGATGCAATGTTTAGTATTATAGAAAAAAACATTTATTCTGAAAATAAATTTTCATATCCTGGATTCGGAACATTCGTGGTAAGGACCAGAAAAGCCAGAGTAGGTAGAAACCCACGAAACGGCGATGAAATATACATCAAAGCTTCTAAAACAGTAGGTTTTAAACCTTCTAAATTATTTAAAGAAAAGATTCAGGATTAATTGATCCCAACAGGACTCGAACCTGTGACCTTCTCCGTGTAAAGGAGATACTCTACCAATTGAGTTATAGGATCTTGTTGCATAACTATATACTAACATAATATTTAAAATAATCAAGCCAACATGAGAATAGATGTTCACAAATCTTAAAAAACAGTATGTATGAAAACATTAAAATTTGCAATTACAATCTTATTTCTCTACTTAATCAAACTCTATAAGATAATAAGTTTTATTCTTAACAAAGATAAATTATGTCTTTTTAAGCCGACATGTTCTGTTTTTTTATATGTCTGTTTAATAAGATTTAATTTAAAAAACAGTATTTCTTTGGGCGTCTCCAGGTTATTGATTTGTAATTCATATTTATCTATAAATAATATTTATTACAATATCGATATACATAGGAACTCACTTATCTAAGATTATTTTATAAGAACAAAATAGATTTTTTTTGGTATCCTATTATATAAATTTCATTACTAGTCTTTCTTGATATACTAGACTTTTCTATTATTATCTTGTTAAACATCTTCTTATATTTCTGTACAATTAAGTTTTTATATTGATTCGAAAGGATTTTAGTAACACAAATTCCATCTTTTTTTAATAACAAAGCCGAGTATTTAAAAATTGAATTCGATAAGATATAATTATTGTGTGCGTCGATAATCTTGATTCCAGTTGTATTCGTTAGCACATCACTTACGATAATATCAAAATTGAAAGGATGTTTTTCTATTTTCTTGTAAAGTTGGCTTATTTTCAAATTCAATACATTGTGTTTAAGAAAAAACATATTTTTTTTACTAATTAAGTGTATTGGAATTTGATCTATTCCAACAAGTATATTTTCATTGGCAATAATTTTTTTCGTGTATTGCAGCCAGGATCCTGGTGCTGCGCCTAAATCTAAAATATTGTCATTTCTTTTTATAAGATTATATTTCTTGTTCAGGAATGCTAATTTAAACATAGATCTAGTTATGTATTGAAATTTTGTGGCTTCTTCAAAGCATTTATTATTTAAAAGATAATTATTTTTCATTTAAGCTGGCACGTTAATTGTTTCAATAACTACTATTAATAATGATATCATTATTAAAATAATCAAAAAAAAAAAAATTTTATAGATAAAATAATAA
>Ga0209302_10001013_pt1 | contig 16134 bp, 17 predicted proteins | sample ArcOceMetagenome_2_FD_187445 | JGI IMG/M metagenome (GOLD analysis project Ga0209302, IMG submission 187445) | Marine eukaryotic phytoplankton communities from Arctic Ocean - Arctic Ocean ARC135M Metagenome (SPAdes) (version 2) | ecosystem: Environmental > Aquatic > Marine > Oceanic | place... | reverse complement strand
TTTTAAAAAACCACCCATAATGTTAAAATTAATGAGTACAATTTTCTATTTTTGAAAAAAATTGTAGGAGCGCCCATTTTTATAAACTAAAAAAAAATGAAAATCTTGTAACTTTTTTAAAATTAAAACGTCTTACTTTTAAATCACCATTAATAATATATTATACTTTTATGAAAACATTAAAAAATTTATTTGTTGCACTAACGTTACTAGCAGTAGCACCAATGACAGCACAAACTGCTGATGAAATCCTAAGTAATTACTTTGAAAATACTGGTGGAGAAGCTGCCTGGAATGCACTTGAAGGAACTAAAATGCTCGGTGCGATAAATGCTCAAGGCATGGAAATCCCTATTGAAATATACAGTACAAAAGACGGTAAACAACTCGTTAAAATAAATATGCAAGGGCAAGAGATGACCATGATGTCATTTGATGGAGAGACCATGTGGACTACTAATTTTATGACGATGCTTCCTGAAAAAAGTGATACAGAAACCACAGAGATGATGAAGACAAATAATCAAGACTTTCCTTCTCCTTTTTTAAATTACAAAGAAAAAGGGTATACAGTAGAATACCTTGGTAAAGAAACTAAAGAAGGAACAGAAACCTTTAAAATAAAACTAACACAAAAGCCAGTTATGGTAGATGGTAAAGAAGAACCAACCGTATCTTTTCACTACTTTGAAACAGAAAACTATGTTCCAATTGTTGTAGAAACAACAATGAATTCTGGACCTGCAAAAGGGCAAATGTCTACCTCAGGATTTAGCGATTACCAGGAATCAGAAGGATTGTATTTTCCTTTTTCAATAGATCAGGGTGGACAGCCTATTAATGTGAAAGAGATAGTGCTTAACCCTGATGTAGATAAAGCATTTTTTGCGTTCCCTGAAGAAAAATAATACAAAACCAAACAAATAAAAAATCCTCTCAAGACGTGAGGATTTTTTTTTACTTCACACAATAAATTAACCAACAATCCTAATATGTATCTTATGAAAAGAATACTGCTTCCTTTGTTAGTAACCCTTATTTTTTCATTGCCTGGAAATGCCCAGGAAGAAATCTCTTTAAAAGGTAAAGAATTATTTGGTGACATGCGTGCGCGCCAAATAGGACCAGCACTTATGAGTGGCCGTATCAACGATCTTGAAAGCCACCCCACAAACCCTCGTATTTTATATGCAGGAACTGCAGGTGGTGGTGTTTGGAGGTCTAGTGATGGGGGGGCCATTTTCTCACCCATATTTGACGAACACGTACAATCTATAGGTGTGGTAACTCTTGATCCTACAAATCCAGATCAAAATATTTGGGTGGGTACAGGAGAGACCTGGACACGCAACTCTGTCTCTATTGGAGATGGTTTGTTCAAATCTACAGATGGTGGTGCAAATTTTAAAGAAGTACCTGGTTTTGAAAATAGTGAGAGAATCACCTCTGTTGTTATTAACCCAAAAAACAATCAAGAAATCTATGTAGGTGTTTTAGGAGCTCTTTGGGGAGACAGCCAAGATAGAGGTGTTTATAAAACAACTGACGGAGGCGAATCTTGGAGTAAGATATTATATATTGGACCTTCAACTGGAGCAAGTGATGTCATCATGGATCCAGAAAATCCAGCAATACTCTACGCATCTATGTGGGAATTTAGACGCTCTGGATGGGGTTTTAACTCTGGAGGAACTAGTAGTGCCCTCTACAAATCAGAAGATGCAGGCGCAACTTGGAATAAAATTCATACAGGATTTCCTGAGGGAAAACTTGGAAGAATCGCAATTGCAGTTGCTCCTAGTGATACTAGTATTTTATATGCTGTTTTAGAAACAGAAGAAAAAAGCAAAAACGGTTTATGGAAATCTACTAATGCAGGAGCTTCTTGGGAGCACCTAAACAATGATTTTGGACTAGTAGTGAGACCATTTTATTTCTCTAGAATTGTGATTGATCCAAAAAATCCAGAGGTTGTTTTAAAAGGTGGCTTGAACGGCTCTATAAGCCGAGATGGAGGAAAAACATTTAAAGACCTTGGAAACATGCATAGTGATATTCATGACTTTGCGTTTCATGTAAATGATAGCGACGTAATTTTCTCTGGTACAGATGGTGGTGTATACCGCTCTTGGAATGGAGGATCAACTTTTGAAATTGTAGAAAACTTACCGCTATCACAGTTTTACCACATTAGCGTTGATGATAAGGAGCCATACAATGTATATGGAGGCCTTCAAGACAATGGATCATGGTACGGACCCTCTTCCTCTCCAGGTGGAGTAAATGCAAGAGATTGGAATAGTGTTGGATATGGTGATGGTTTTAGAGTATTAAAACATCCCACAAAAAACATTGTATATTCTGAAATGCAAGGTGCAGAAAATGTATGGCGCTATGATGTAGATCGTAATCGTACAAAAACCATACAACCACTACCTAAAAAGGGAGATCCAGAACTACGATTTAATTGGAATGCTCCTATGGCTGTGAGCCAGCACCAACCAGATAGATTTTACATGGCAAGTCAATTTCTGCATGTAAGTGAGGATATGGGAGACAACTGGAAAATCATTTCTCCAGATCTTACCACCAATGATAAAACAAAACAGGATCAATCAAAATCTGGAGGACTTTCTGTAGATAATAGTGGGGCTGAAAACCACACTACTATTTTTACAATAGCAGAATCACCACTGGATGAAAATGTAATTTGGATAGGTACCGATGATGGTAATATTCAAATAACTACAGACGCGGGAGCATCTTGGAGCAATGTAACAGCTAATCTTACGGGTATCCCAGCAAATACATGGGTATACCACATAGAGGCTAGTGTGCATTCAAAAGCAATAGCATACGCTGTTTTTGACGGACATACGATGGGAGATATGAAACCCTATGCCATGAAAACTACAGATTACGGGAAAACATGGAGTAGCATCATATCAAAAGACATTCAAGAAAATGCTTTTGTTAGAAATATTCAAGAAGACTATGTAAATGAAGATTTATTGTTCTTAGGAACAGAGATGGGACTTTACGTTACTATTAATGGCGGGAAAGGATGGTCACACTTCACTAATAATATGCCTCCTGTTGCAGTACACTTTATTGATATGCAAAAAAGAACCAATGACATTGTCATGGGAACCCACGGTAGAGGTGTAATTATAATTGATGATATAAGCCCACTAAGAGAATTGAGTCAAGAAGTATTAGCAAAAAAGACACATTTCTTTAAAACACAACCTTTTACAATGTTAGAAGATAGTGGTTTTGCAGGTTCTTTTGGTGCAGAAACACAATTTGTAGGACAGAACAAATCTACCGCTGCACGTATTGTTTATTATTTAAAGAAGCGACATACCTTTGGTAAAATGACCCTAGAAATTCAAGATATGGACGGAAATAAAATTACATCTCTTGGCCCTGGAAAATCAAAGGGTATTAATATTGTTAACTGGGGTTTTAACACAAGTAATCCTAAAATGGCAGCTGCAAAAACACTCTCTTTTGGAGGGTTTACCTCCCCTCGAGTACCACAGGGGCAATACAAAGTTGTACTTAAAAAAGGAAAGCAAACCTATGAGCATCTTATAGAAACTAGCTATGACAGCAATTCTTTAACAACCCTTACACAGCGAAAAGAACAAGAAGCGCTGACCCAAACAATGTTTGCTATGGTTGAAGACTTAGCCTACCTTGTATATGAAATTGGTCTTATACAAACTAAAGCCAAAGAAGTAATTACTATGGGTGGAAAACCAGCCAAACAAGCACAAAAAACTTGGGATGCCTTAGAGGCCCTTAGAACAGATTTGGTTGTAACCACCGGAGATAACTATGTAGCTAGCGCAGAACCAGAATTACGTGAGCGTATGGGTGAATTATACAGCAACATTGCAACTAGTTATGATCGTGTTGATGGATCTCTAAAAAGTAACTTTGAATTAATAAGTGAGGAGTTTACTACAGAGAAAAATCGCTTTGTAAAAATCATGGATAAGGAAGTAAAGAAGTTTTATAAAACTTTAAAAAACAATGAGTTGGCCCTACCTGTTGTAAAAACCAAAGAGGTATTTTTAGCTAAGGACTAATACTTACATTTCGAAATGGAAAAACCCCATGAGCTTGCGCTTATGGGGTTTTTATTTTACATTTCTCAACAATAAATAAATTTTTAGAGGCATGTTTATAACTTGAGCTGAGATTATAAAAAAGAACCCTCACAACACCTATCTTTATAAAAAGATGAATTGTTATGGATACACGTGATACCCAATTATTAGCTATTAGACCTAAAATTCCCAATGCTATAATTACTCAGGGAATGAGTAAAGAAGAATATTTTCAAAACAACACCCTTCGTCCTATAGCCAAGCTTCAAAATGATCTTTTGGTATTGGTCTTTAAAAATTATATAACAAAGCACAAAAATGTATATTACAACCTAACTATTGAAAAAAGACTTCAATACATTGACAATGCTTTGAACAAAGATATTAAGTTCAGCAATTCATTAAAAGGTATGTTTATTGGCCAATTTACAACAGAGGAATACCAGCACTATACCGCAGATACATCTGCCTTTAATAAACGTATAATTAACCTTACCAAAGAGCGATTAAAAAGTAATATCATGCAGTTTGAAATTTCAAATTAAATATATTTTATTTTAAAGTGTTGATGCTCCATTGAGATCTGTGGTTAGTACATCACTCATATAATCAAAATAGGGTCTTAACAGTTCAAAGCCTTTCACTACGGTAGCAGCAAAATTTGGTGATTGCACCTGGGAGTCAGTAAATTCATGGACTACAAAAAAACTTTTTAGTCGTATTAAATCTATATTAGGGTCAAGGGTATTAAAACCTTTTGGAGCTGTTTTAACCTTATACTCTTGATTGAAATTTTTATAAAATTTTTGAAACTCTTCTTGATCTAAAATAGTCCTAATGGGCTCGCTATCCATTTCAAACTCTTTTCTTATACGTAATAAATCTTGCGGTTCAGGGCCAAAAAAACCACCTCCTATAGCGCATTTACCTGGCTCTATCCTTAAATAATAACTGCCACGCCTTGAGGCTCCTGCCCTACTCCAACTCACACTTCTGTGAGAGTTATAAGGTGTTTTATTATTGCTAAATCTTACATCTCTATTGATTCTGAAAATTTTCTGTTTTTCAATTTCATCAGTAACACCAAGGCCACTTAATATCTTTTTGTAAAGTTCTTTTAAAGAAACCTCACTTGCTAGGTATTCTTTTTTATGGTCTTGCATCCAATCTTTATGATTGTTTTCTCGAAGTTTTTCTAAAAAATTCAGCGATGTCTGTGATACGCTTGTTGTCATTAACTGGCTATTTTAGTGATAAATATAAGCTCTTTTTATATATTTACGTACAACCATTTAAAAACCAACTAGTATGAATACTAAAATCAAACCAAACAAAAGCTTTTTGATTATTGGCATACTTGCCCTGTTATGGAATATCATGGGGCTATTTCAGTTTATAATGGCTGCTTTTATGCAAGATACCATGTTAGAAACCTACGGTGAAACATACACGCCACAACAAATGGAATTATTTTTAAACACTCCGTCTTGGTATTATATTGTATTTGGCGTTTGCACCGTAACAGGTGTGTTGGCTTCTATCGCTTTACTGCTTAAAAAGAAAATTGCAGTGCTTTTGTTTTTATTGTCATTAATAACAGTATTAGAAGTGCAGGGTTATTGGATGTTAGCTACAAAATCCATAGCACTATTAGGCACAGAGGCTATTATTATGCCAATGCTAGTGATTGTTACAAGTATCTTTTTATATTTCTACAGCAAGGGTGCAAAACAAAATAATTGGCTTTCATAAAACTATGATGAAGGTAAAGTATATAAGAAAGTAAAACCTTTACCAGAGTGTAACTAGTTAGACAAGAAGCTCTCTATGGCTAAGGTATAGCTCTCAAGACCAAACCCTAGTATTACTCCTTTGGCACCTGCAGAGATATAAGATTTGTGCCGAAACTCTTCTCGTGAAAATGTATTAGAAATATGCACCTCTACCACTGGGCTAGCAATAGCCTTTACAGTATCTCCAATACCAATAGATGTATGTGTATAAGCTCCTGCATTTAGTATAATACCATCATACTCAAAACCTGCCTCTTGAAGGCTGTCGATGAGTTCTCCTTCAATATTAGATTGAAAATATGATAGCTCTATCTTGGGATATTTTTTTTGGAGTTTTAAGAAAAAAGACTCAAAAGAAGCTGTGCCATAAATAGCCGTTTCACGGGTACCTAGCAAGTTTAAATTTGGGCCATTAATTATCTTAAGTTTCATGGTTCAAATATAGAAAATAAAAAAACGAAAGAAATTGACTTCTTTCGTTTTTAAACCTGTCTATTTAATTTTTCTATAAGTCGAAGACCATGCCAATTCTTGCCTGCATATAACCTGAGCTTTGCACGGGTACAGATTCATCTGCCAATAGTGTGTATTTTAACTCTACAAATACATTAGCGTTACTCAGTAAATGATAGATATATCCAGCACCTATATTGGCTCCAAAATTTGAGCTTTGTACTGCTTGTTCATCAGATTCAAAACCACCAACATATGTTTTCTCCATAAGTGTTTGATACAAGAATTGACCTCCAGCTAGCATATAAAAGGCATCATATACCTTATATCGGGCATTTAGATCCGTGGTGAACCACTTTAAACGCTCTTTAGTAGGCAATTCACTTACAGTAAACATATTTGTATTACCAATACTCCATTTATCATTTAATTGATAAATTAAATCTACGCTACCTCCAAAAGATTCAATTTCAGAAAGATATCCTGCAGCAAATCCAGCCTTAAACCCCGCATCATCAGAGTTTTGTTCTTGGGCCTGGGTGAAAGAAAACCCTGCAAGTAGGCAAAGTAATAGAAGTGATTTTTTCATGTTCTTTATTATTTACAATTATGCTGTAAAAATACACTATTTACAGTAATATAAGCAAAAGTGTATGTTTGTGTTTTACAAAAATGAAAAACCAACTGAAAGGGTTAAAACAGAGTTTTTAATATTAGAATCTTCCAATATCTCTGTAAGTCCAAAATTATACCTTCCTTCGAAACGAAGGCCAAAAGGAAGATCATACCCTACTCCAATAATTCCTGATATATCTGAGGTTTCTGCTTCAAGTATGTCCTGGTAAAGGCTTCTGTTTTCATCTACCAAAATTCCAAACTGAGGTCCTGCTTGAATGTGTAAACCTCCAACAAGGTAGTACTTAACCACAAATGGAAGGTTTACATAGGTTAAATCAAAGGCTCCGGCATCAAAATCTGCACCTTGTTGAGAGTATAAGACATCTAGGTTAACACCTATTTTGTCATTAAATTTTATACCACCAAAAACACCTGCCTGGATTCCAGTTCTAGAAGAGGATCCTTGTTGGGCATCACTTATAGATGAAAAATTAGATCCTAGTTTTATTCCTAAATCTAACTCCTGAGAAAATACGGTAGTACTTATAAAAAAAGCAGCTACCATTACTACTAAATTTTTCATTTGATATATTTTTAATTTACACATCAAATATACTTATACCAATGCAAACACATTTGTTATTCGTATCTTTAATTTGTTATCAAACTAAAATTTTTAGAGAACCAACCCCATGAAATGGCAACAAGCATTAAAAGACTATCTAAGCTATTTGAGAATCGAAAGAGGACTCTCAGAAAACTCAATAAGCAATTACGCCTTGGATATTAAAAAATTAATAACATGGCTTGATGATTCTAAAATACACACTACTGCTATTGCAATTAAGCCAGAAGTAATACAAGAATTTATTTACACCATTGCAAAAGAAGTAAATCCAAGGTCTCAAAGCAGAATTATCTCTGGCCTTAAAGGTTTTTTTAATTATCTCATCTTCGAAAACTACAGAGAAACAAACCCCTTAGAGCTTATTGAAAGCCCGAAAATTGGCAGGAAACTTCCAGATACCCTCGCTATAGAAGAAATAGACCAACTCATTAAAGCCATAGACCTTAGCAGTGCTCAAGGAGAGCGCAACAGAGCAATACTTGAAACCTTGTACGGCTGCGGTCTAAGAGTAAGTGAGTTAACCTCACTTAAAATTTCAGATTTATTCTTTAAAGAAGGTTTTATAAAAATTACAGGTAAGGGAGATAAACAACGTTTTGTGCCTATTGGAGATACTACCATAAAATACATTGAAATTTACCGCAAAGAAGTTCGGGTACATCAAAAAATACCACCTAAGGCCCAAGACACCTTATTTTTAAACAGAAGAGGAAACCAGCTCACAAGAGCCATGATATTCACTATTATAAAACAATTGGCAGAAAAAATTGGTATTAACAAAGTAATTAGCCCACATACCTTTAGACACTCTTTTGCTACCCATTTACTAGAAAATGGTGCAGATTTAAGAGCAATACAGCAAATGTTAGGGCATCAAAGCATCACTACAACAGAGATTTACACGCATATAGAAACTTCTTTTTTACAAGAAACTATTTCAAAATTCCATCCCAGAAAAGATGAGTAATGTTTTTATTACTCTACTGGGGGATGTCCATGGATGCCCTCATAAATAGCATCAAAATTTTCTCTTAGGTGACTGCGAAGTTTTAAACGGTAATCATTTTTAAGCCAACTTATAAAATTGTGCGTGCTTTTACTTATACATTTTGAATAGCGCTCTATTCTAAAATCTATATCATCACCCAATTTTTTTGCTAAGATTAAAGCGTCATACACATCTTCACTATTTTGAGAGCATATTAAAGCATGTTGAGCAATAGAACGCTCTAATATAACCTTAGAGGAGTGTCCTGCCTTCACAGAATCTGTATAGGCTTTTTTAATATCAAAAGTGACGTTCTCAGACTTTGAAAATTCTGCCCTTAACTCTTCTGGCATCTCATAAATAAAGTAGCTTTCCAGCTCCTCATCATCCATGAGGTTATCTAGGTAGTAGTTTGGTGATCTAAAGATACGTTGCCAATCCAAATCTGCACCCCAAGGTCCAAAACGGTGAAAATTATTACCCAGATCTATCACATCAAAAGTGGATTTGTTTTTCAAAATACGAGAACCACGACCAATCATTTGATAGTACAGAGTCAAAGACTTAGTGGCTCTGTTTAAAATAATAGACTCTACCGTTGGCTCATCAAAACCTGTGGTTAAAATACTAACCGATGTTAAAATAGCATCTGGTGTTACATGAAACCACTCTAAAATTTCTTGTCTTTGCTTTTTGGTTGCCGTATTATCGAGATGTCTTACAGGGTATCCTGCATAACTAAAGGCATCGTAAACATGTAAAGAGGTATTAATACCGTTGTTAAATATCAAGGTCTTTTTACCCTTAGAATGCTCCTCATACGCATGCATGAGTTTGCTGAGCATATCATTGGTGGTGTATAAATCTTCAGAAGATTTTACCGTATAATCACCATTGGCGCCAATTTCTAGAGAAGTTAGCCCTACGTTGTAACTATAGGTGTTTGCTCTAGATAAAAACTCGTTTTCTATCAAAGCCTCAATGGTTTCCCCTACAATGAGTTCATTGTAGTTGTCATTCATAGGCAGTTTGATGTTTGAACTCAAAGGTGTTGCAGTCACACCTAGAATAAAAGACTTATCAAAATAGCCAAATAACTTTGTAAAGGAGTTGTAATGCGCCTCATCTATAATTACCAGCCCAATGTTACTGATATCAAATTTTTCGTCTTGAAGTCTATTGTTTAGTGTCTCTACCATAGCAACAAAACAACTATACTGATCTTGATCATCAAGATTTGCAGTACTATTAACTACTTTATTAATAACCCCAAACTCTGTGAGCATTTTAGAGGTTTGAGTTAGTAGCTCAATACGGTGTGTCATTATCAGGACACGTTTGTTATGATTTTTAAGGTATTGCCTTACAATCTCAGAGAAAATAACTGTTTTACCTCCACCCGTTGGTAACTGGTATAGCAAATGATAATCCTCGGGGGCATCATCAAATGCAGTAAAAATCTTATCAATTGCCCCTTTTTGGTAGGAGTATAAATCTTTACCAGTTTTTGTTTCGTCTATACTATTAGAAGTGTCTATAGCCACAATTATGAGAATTTATGCAAGTTGCAAAATTACGTTGTTTTGTGACTTCTACCATGCTACTTTGATAGTATTTTTCTAAAAAATTCAAATTTATTCTCAAACAATTGCTTTTAAAGCTAAGTCTATAAAGCAAATCAAATAAATAAAAACATCTGAACTTAAAACTTTCTATTGCACTGTTGGTTTTTAGAGTGTGTATTTTTTATATTTGACTTTTACAAAAAAAACACTACTATGGGAAGAGCTTTTGAGTTCAGAAAAGCAAGGAAAATGAAACGTTGGTCTGCCATGAGTAAGGCCTTTACCAGAATTGGTAAAGATATTGTAATGGCTGTTAAAGAAGGAGGACCAGATCCAGATTCAAATTCCAGACTGCGTGCGGTAATACAAAACGCAAAGTCTTTAAACATGCCCAAAGATAATGTAGAGCGTGCCATCAAACGCGCTAGTGATAAGAGTCTAGGTGATTATAAAGAAGTATTGTTTGAAGGATATGCACAACATGGTATTGCCATATTAATAGAAACAGCTACAGACAACAATACAAGAACTGTTGCAAATGTGCGCTCCTATTTTAACAAATGTGATGGTAACATGGGTACCTCTGGATCTGTTGTTTTTATGTTTGATCACCTTTGTAATTTTAGGGTGAATGTGGGAGATTTAGATCTTGAAGAATTAGAGCTCGAATTAATAGATTATGGCGTAGAAGAAATATTTGAGGACGAAGATGGCGTTTTAATCTATGCTCCTTTTGAGAGCTTCGGAAATATTCAAAGCTACCTTGAGACACATAATATTGAAATTTTGTCTTCCGGTTTTGAACGCATACCTCAGGTGACTAAATCTATCACCCTAGAGCAAACGGCAGATGTAGAAAAATTATTAGAGAAGCTAGAAGAAGATGATGATGTGCAAAATGTATATCACACCATGGAAGAAACTACAGAGTAGATAAAAAGTCGTATCACTTGTGGCTTCTAACTCCAAGCAGGTACCTTGCCTTTTATGCCCTTGTAAAAAGTTCTTAATTTAAGCTCATCAGCCTTGATATCTCCAGAAGGATAAAAGGCCTCACTGATACCCATCACCTTATTTTGATAGTCTAAACGCACAGAAATAATTGGTATATTGGCAGTAAGAGCTATATAGTAATACCCTGTTTTCCAAGTGCTTACTTTTTTTCGTGTCCCTTCGGGAGCTATAGCCAACCTAAATTCTTGATGTTTTGAAAATACATTAGCAATTGCTTGCACTTTATTCTCTGACTTATCCCTATTCAAAGCAGCGCCTCCCATCCATTTAAAATACCATCCCCATAGCGGGTTAAACAACTCTTTTTTACCTACAAAATTAATTTGCAGCTTTAAAATACGTCTTACTAGTACAGATAATAAAAAATCCATATTACTAGTATGAGGTGCAACTATAAGTACAGATTTTTTTATGGAGCGGTCAAAGTCTCCATCTATTTTCCATCCAAGTAGGTTAAAGTATATAAATTTTGTTAATCCCATATTGTGTTGCTTGGATTGATTTGCTATGAATAGTGCTAGTTAAGGGACTATTACAGTTTTAGTGTTGTTTGTTTTTTAAAATAGCATTTGCCTTGACTAAATCTTCAGGGGTGTCAATGCCAACACCATCAATGGTGGTCTCTACCATTTTAATATTTTTACCATATTCCAAATACCGTATGCATTCAATTTTCTCTACAGCTTCTAGAGTGCCCATTGGCAGATGATAAAAATCTAATAGTGCCTGCTTTGTAAAGGCATAAATTCCTTTATGTTTATAGTAACTTGTTGCCAAATCTTTATCACGAGCAAAAGGTATGGGAGCTCTAGAAAAATACTGAGCAAAACTCTCTTTATTAACGATAACCTTCACGCAATTAGAATTATTAATTTCATCCCAATCTGTAATTTTAACCATTAAAGAGGCCAAGTCTATTTTTGAGGCATCCTTGGCTTTAAAGACATCCAAAAGTGTTACCAATACTTCTTTGTTTGTAAAAGGCTCATCTCCTTGCACATTTACAACAATGTCAATATCCATGTTGGCAACAGCCTCTGCTATTCGGTCGCTGCCGCACTCATGTTCCTTGATACTCATGATGGCTTTTCCGCCATGGGCAGTAATTTCTTTAAAAATAATAGCACTATCGGTAACTACAAAAACATCCTCAAACAGGCCCGTAGCCACGGTTGCCCTGTAGGTACGTAAAATTACAGTTTGACCCCCTAAATCTTGCATCAATTTTCCAGGAAAACGAGAGGCCTGGTAGCGTGCCGGTATCATTGCTATTACTTTCATACTAGTATTCAAAGTACTATAGGGTTTGTTATTATTAAAATTATGTTGTCAAACAAAAATACATATTAATGCACATTGAAGATTAACATTATGCATCTTGTTCAAAAAAATCTTCTTTAAAACCAATCAAATATAATTTTTCTTGGGCTCTTGTGATAGCTGTATACAACCAACGAAGGTAATCTTTATCTACACCATTGGGCAAATAAGGCTGTTCAACAAAAACGTTTTGCCATTGTCCTCCCTGGCTTTTATGACACGTAATTGCATAAGAGAACTTTACTTGAAGGGCATTAAAATATCTATTTTTTTTAACCGCTTGAAATTTTTTGAATTTAGAACTCTCATGTGCATAATCTTTCATCACCTCTTGATAGAGGCGGTTAGAATCGTCATAGGTTAGTGAGGGTGTTTCAGAAGTTAGTGTGTTTAAAAGCAATACGGTTTCAAAAGCTTTCATTTTTGGATAATCTGCTAACTGCACTTTTACCTCTGCAAAACGAAAACCGTATAGGTCAACAAATCTAAAAATTTCTAAAACTTGTACTATGTCTCCATTTGCGATAAATCCAGCATCACTCTCACTAGAAACCCAGTGATAGTTATTTTTTACAACCATTAATCTATCTCCCGCAGAAAGCTCATCTTCTTGAAATAAAATGCGAGTGCGAATGCTTTGGTTGTATAAATTTGCACGTTTGTTTGATCTTACAATAAGCACCGTATTATCATTGTCTTCATTGTTATAGTGCTGCTCAAGGGCATCCATAATTTCCATACCATCTTGAGGCTTCACTACATCTGCAAACACTTGATTACTGAATTTAAAACGATCATAAATCCCTTCATTTAATGTTTCTCTTAGCTTAGTTGCATTCCATAAGATGCCACTATCATGCTGCTGGCGTACCACATCATCAAGTTCTATCTCTATGACATGTTTGTTAAATTGGTTTTCTAATATACGGGCATCCAGAGCTGGGCTAACGTCAAGTTTTACAGGAGGTAATTGAGCAGTATCTCCAATAAGCAACAACTTACAGTTATGACCACTGTAGATAAATTGTAATAAATCATCTAGTAAAGAACCGTTTTCAAAAAGCTTAGCGTCTTGATTAATATCTGGAATCATAGAAGCCTCATCAACCATAAAAATGGTATTTCTGTGCTTATTATTTTGCAATGTAAAAGAAACCCCTCCTCCTTTTTTTGGTTTGGGATAGTATATTTTTCTATGAATGGTAAAGGCTTCTTTACCAGCATAATTACTTATCACCTTAGCAGCTCTTCCTGTTGGTGCCAATAGCACCGAAGTCATTTTTGCTTTACTAAGGTTCTTAACGATAGTTCCGGTTATGGTTGTTTTACCCGTACCGGCATATCCTTTGAGTAAAAAAACCTCATTTTTTTTATCATTGAGCACAAATTTGGACAGCAAATGCAGTGCAATATCCTGTTTTGCAGTAGTGTTATGCGGAAAATCGCTTTTCAGTAAACTATAAAATTGTGACACATCCATAAAAGAGGTTTCTTAGAAGCCTTAAAGATGCCATTATTTTTAAGAATATACTTTTACGAACAAAAAAAAATTGTAGATTTGCGTTAGACCTAGTATTTCTAAAAAAACCTAATTTTTCTCTACAATGAAATTAATATTACAACTTGTTCTTTGGGTACTCATTATCTTTTTAGGATGGAAATTATACAGCTCAATTATTGGACCTGTAGAATTTAATGAAAAACGTGACGCCCGTTATGCCAAAGTAATTAAAAACTTAAAAGATGTGCGTGCGGCAGAATTAGCACACAAAGAAATTACAGGAAAATTTACAGGAAGTTTTGACAGCTTGGTTCGTTTTTTAGATACTGCACAATTTGCAAACGTTCAAAGACGTGACACTAGTTACGCAGATGAGAAGAAAAATAAAGCCTACGGTTTAGATGCAAAAACAGGAGGATATATTCTAGAGGTCGTTTTGTTAGACACGCTAGGTTTCACAGCTGTTAGAGATTCTATATTTGGAGGTACAGATCGTTACAAGACTATGATGAATTTACCACTTGAGCAAGAGGGAATTACTGGAGTAATAGAGCTTGTATCCGGAAAAGTCATTAAAAATCAAGGAAGGAAAAATGAGAAAGCCTATTCTGCTTTTGAAGCAAGAATTAGCAAGAAAATCATTCTAGAAGGTTTGGATAAAGATCTAATCAATCAAGAAGAGCAAGTAGTTTCTGTGGAGGGTGTAAATGGCGCCTTTGTTAAAGTTGGATCTCTAGAAGAGGTTGACACCTCTGGTAACTGGCCAAAAATATATGACGCTGAACAAACAAAACAATAATACAGGGCCTATAGCCCACCAAAGCCTGTCCGTTCAATTAGCATTGACCGGACATTCTTTTTTAATAACCCACACCCAGACCAAAGAAGTTCTCTTTTTCTGTGAAACCATCTTTGACCAGACTACTACTCCAGAAGAGTTACTTACACTTCTTACACAAAAAATTAACGACACCCCTGAGCTTAAAAACAACTTTGATGATGTTGTTTTAATACACTGTAATGATATGGCCACAAGCGTGCCTAAATCACTTTTTGATCCTCAAAAAGCGGCAGAGTATTTAAAATTTAATTCAAAAATACTTGCCACAGACTTTATAGCCTTTGATACGGTACACACCCAAGATATCATTACTGTATACGCGCCTTATATAAATGTCAATAATTTCTTTTTTGACACCTACGGTAGTTTTTCTTACTACCATGCTACAACAAAATTACTGGATGTAATTTTAAATAGCCCAAATGAGATAGATACACCCAAGGTGCATGTACATGTATTTGAAAATAGTTTCACCTGCATAGTAGCTAAGAACAACAAATTGCAACTATGTAACACTTACAGCTACAAAACACCTGAAGATTTTATATACTATATCCTTTTTTGCTATGAGCAATTAGGGCTTAAACCAGAAACAGACACCATAACATTAAGTGGTGCTATTACAAAAGATGATTCTTTATTTGTGCTATTATTCACCTATATAAGACACATTAATTTTGAGCCTAACAACAAGGGAGCAGAAATCAAAGACATTCCAAAGCATCAACAATTTATTATTTCAAACATATAGCAATGCGCATCATTTCAGGTTTACATAAAGGGAAACGCCTCATGGCTCCAAAGTCTTTACCGGTGCGTCCCACCACAGATTTTGCCAAAGAAGGATTGTTTAATATTTTAAACCATAGGTGGATGTTTCAGGACATATCATTACTTGATTTATTTTCTGGTACTGGAAACATTAGTTATGAGTTTGCTTCAAGAGGTTGTAAAGATATAACCTCGGTAGATAGTCATTTTGGATGCGTCAAATATATTTCTAAAATCTCTGAAGAACTAGACTACAATATTCATGCTATCAAAGCTGATATTTTTAAGTATACAAAAATGCCATCAAGGTCTTTTGATATCATTTTCGCAGACCCTCCTTATGATTTCACCCTCCAACAACTAGAGCAAATGATTAGCCAATCATTCAAAAATGGTTTTGTATCCCAAGAAGGAGTTTTTATTTTAGAACACTCAAAACATACAGATGTATCTGGCTTTGAGCGTTTTTCAGAGTCAAGAAGATACGGCGGTTCTGTCTTTAGTTTTTTTCAATAAAATTAGAT
>Ga0209302_10001012_pt1 | contig 16151 bp, 8 predicted proteins | sample ArcOceMetagenome_2_FD_187445 | JGI IMG/M metagenome (GOLD analysis project Ga0209302, IMG submission 187445) | Marine eukaryotic phytoplankton communities from Arctic Ocean - Arctic Ocean ARC135M Metagenome (SPAdes) (version 2) | ecosystem: Environmental > Aquatic > Marine > Oceanic | place... | reverse complement strand
AACTACTCCAGATTCTTAATATTGTATTTTTTATTGGGACCATTTACGTTAATTACGGCTCCAGCACAGGCATGTTTAACAACTCTACACAGGCCGCCATAAGTGGTAAATACCAAACTCTTTTTACTCCAGCAAGCTATGGGTTTTCTATATGGGGAGTTATTTATCTTTTACTTTTAGGGTTTGTTATATACCAGTCTAGAAGTCTGTTTGTTAAAGTATCTAATGATGCATTTGTAGAAAAAACAGGATGGTGGTTTATACTCAGTTGTATTGCAAATAGCCTGTGGTGCTACTTATTTGTTTGTGATTACATACTGCTATCTACCTTTGTTATTTTCTTTATTCTATTTTGTTTGCTACAAATTGTAATGAGAAACAAGATAGCACTTTGGAATGCGCCACTTTCAACAATTGCTTTTTTGTGGTGGCCCTTTGTTATTTATAGTGGATGGCTTACGGTGGCTTGTATTGCTAATGTAACGATCTATCTTACAAAAATTGGCTGGGATGGCTGGGGCATTTCCCCAGAGGCCTGGACTTTTACAATGATTGGCATTGCCACTTTTATAAATCTTGTTGTTACCTGGAGACGAAATATGCCCGCATTTGCCTTAGTTGGCGCTTGGGGTCTAGTGGCCATTGGTGTGGCAAACACAGGTAATTATGAGGCTATAAAGCAAATGGCCTATCTGTGTGCAGGGGTCTTACTTTTGAGCAGTAGTATTCACGCCCTAAAAAACACTACCACCAACCCACTTGGTAAACTTTTAAAAAAAAATTAATTGTTTAAATATATCTTAAGGCCCTTTGTAAGGATTTAACTTTGGTCTATTTTTGCATGCTATGAGCAAAACACTTGTTCGCTCTCTCTTTAGAGAGTCTTCTGCACAGGCAGCATTAAAAACCCAGCTTACCGAGCAAAGCAGGGATAACTGCGTGGTATCAGGACTTGTTGGAAGCGCGCTTTCAATTTCAATTGCTGAACTTTTCAAGGAAACAGCGCTCCCTTTTCTACTAATATTAAATGACAAAGAACAAGCTGCATATCATCTCAATGATTTAGAAAACATACTTGGAGATGAAAGTGTGTTATTCTATCCTGGAAGCTACAGAAGGCCTTATCAAATAGAACAGACAGACAACGCAAATGTTTTACTTCGAAGTGAGGTGTTAAACCGAATTAATTCTAGAAAAAAACCGGCGCTTATTGTTACCTACCCCGAAGCGTTATTTGAGAAAGTAGTCACAAAAAAAGAGCTAGAGAAAAACACCCTAAAAATTTCGGTTGGAGAAAACCTGTCTATAGATTTTGTAAACGAAGTATTGTTTGAATACAATTTTAAAAGGGTAGATTTTGTAACAGAGCCCGGAGAGTTTTCTGTTCGTGGTGGTATTTTGGATGTGTTTTCTTTTAGTAACGATGAGCCCTACAGAATCGAATTTTTTGGAGATGAGATTGACTCCATAAGAACCTTTGATGTAGAAACACAACTCTCTCTTGAGCAGTTAAAAAAAGTGTTTGTCATCCCTAATGTAGAAAACAAGCTGATGGAAGAAAACAGAGAAAGTTTTCTTAAATACATCTCTGGAAAAACTATCATTTGTCTTAAAGATCAAGAAATAGTAAACAGCGCTATAGACACTCTTTTTACCAAAGCAACTCAGGCATATGATAGCCTGCAAGGGGAGGTTAAAAGAATTTCTCCTGAGCTGTTATTTTGCACCTCAGGGCTGTTAAAAAAACAATTTGAAGGTTTTAAAACAATAACCTTAGCTAGCAGTAATCCTCACGGGCTAAGAGAAAAAGTAGGTGATACACTGCCAGAGAATACCTCAAAGCTCATTGGCTTTAACACCAAGCCACAGCCCTCTTTTAACAAGCAGTTTGATTTACTGATTGAAAATCTAAATCAAAACACCGATAAGGGATATACCAATTACATATTTTGCAGCAGCGACCAACAAGCCAAACGCTTTCAAGATATTTTTGCAGACGCCAAGGTAGCTGTAACACAATTTGAGACGGTTGTTTTTCCTCTTTACCAAGGGTTTATTGACCACCAGTGCAAACATGTTTGCTACACAGATCATCAAGTATTTGAACGCTACCACAAATTTAGCCTTAAAAACGGGTACGCTAAAAAACAAGCCATTACCCTAAAGGAATTAACCAACCTTGTGGTTGGTGATTATGTAACCCATATTGATCACGGAATAGGAAAATTTGGAGGGCTTCAAAAAATTGAAGTAGAAGGCAAACAACAAGAAGCCATTAAATTAATATATGGGGAGCGTGATATTTTATATCTAAGCATACACTCATTACATAAAATTTCGAAATACAACGGCAAGGATGGCACCGTTCCAAAAATTTACAAGTTAGGGAGTGCTGCCTGGAAAAAACTAAAGCAAAAAACTAAAGCAAGAGTAAAACACATTGCTTTTAATTTGATAGAATTATACGCAAAAAGAAGGCTTCAAAAAGGGTTTCAATATGATCCAGATAGCTATTTGCAACATGAGCTAGAATCCAGCTTTATATTTGAGGACACCCCAGATCAATCTACAGCAACTGCAGATGTAAAAGCAGATATGGAGAGTGAGCGCCCCATGGACCGTTTAATTTGTGGTGATGTTGGATTTGGCAAAACAGAAGTTGCCGTTCGTGCAGCTTTTAAAGCCGTTGATAATGGCAAGCAAGTTGCCATTTTAGTACCTACCACAATATTAGCATTTCAGCACTTTAAAACCTTTAGCGAAAGACTAGATACTATGCCTGTAAAGGTAGATTACCTAAATCGCTTCAGGACGGCAAAGGAGCGTAAAGGCGTTTTAGAGAATTTAAAAAATGGGAGGTTAGATATTGTTATTGGTACCCATCAGCTGGTAAGTAAAGCTATCGAGTTTAAGGACCTTGGCCTATTAATTATTGATGAAGAGCAAAAATTTGGAGTTGCCGTAAAAGACAAGCTTAAAACCATTAAAGAAAATGTAGACACCCTCACCTTAACGGCTACCCCAATACCAAGAACGCTTCAGTTTTCACTTATGGCCGCCAGAGATTTGAGTGTAATTAACACCCCACCACCCAACAGACATCCTGTTGAGACAAACGTAATTCGTTTTGGAGAAGAAATCATCAGAGATGCCATTAGATATGAAATATCTAGAGGAGGACAAACCTTCTTTGTACACAACCGTATAGAAAACATAAAAGAAGTTGCGGGTATGATACAGCGTTTGGTTCCAGATGCTAAAATAGGCATTGGGCACGGGCAATTGGAAGGTAAAAAATTAGAAGGGCTTATGCTCAAATTTATGAATAACGAGTTTGATGTACTGGTGGCTACAACCATTATTGAAAGCGGGCTGGATGTATCAAATGCAAACACCATATTTATAAACAATGCAAATAACTTTGGCCTGAGTGATCTGCACCAAATGCGAGGTCGTGTGGGTAGAAGTAACAAAAAGGCATTCTGTTATTTTATTACACCTCCTTATTCTGCCATGACAGATGATGCCAGAAAAAGAATCACTGCCCTAGAGCAATTTAGTGATCTAGGTAGTGGAATTAACATTGCCATGAAAGATCTTGAAATTCGTGGAGCAGGAGATTTATTGGGTGGTGAGCAAAGTGGATTTATAAATGAAATTGGTTTTGAAACCTATCAAAAAATATTAGCAGAAGCTATAGAAGAGCTGAAAGAAAAGGAGTTTAAAGATTTGTATGAAACCACCGATACAGATTTCAAAAACAGAGCATTTGTAAAAGAAGTTACCATCGACACAGATTTTGAAATATTATTTCCCGACGATTATGTCAACAACATTACCGAGCGGTTAAACCTTTACACCAAGCTTAACGAAATTAAAGATCAAGCTGGGTTGGAGGCATTTCAAAAAACCCTGGAGGACCGCTTTGGGGAGCTTCCCCCTCAGGTAATCTCGTTATTTGATAGTGTGCGTATTAAATGGATTGCTATAAAAATGGGGATAGAGCGGGTGATTATTAAACAGGGCCGCTTTATTGGTTACTTTATCAGTGACCAACAAAGTGATTTTTATCAAACCCAAGGCTTTTCTAAAGTGCTAGACTTTGCACAAAACAATGCCTCAAATGTGAAAATTAAAGAAAAAAACACCCGAGGTGGGCTGCGTTTATTACTTACCATAGAAAACGTATCTTCTATTTCAAAAGTGCTAGATATGCTTGAAAAGACTGGCCTATAAAACGCTTTTTATTTGTGTTTAAAAGTGATAAAATGCATCTTTAAAGTGCGTAATCTCTTGGGTTGATTTATTCTTAATGATGGCCAAAATATCAAACCTTGCCTCTAAGGGGATGTTGTTTGAAACCAAGTACTGGTTTGCCGCCTTGAGAAGCAGTTTTATTTTCTCTGGGCTCACAAAAGACTGTGGGTCACCAAAAAAATTACTGTTTCTTGTTTTGACCTCAACAATAATAATTTGAGCCTCTTTTTTTGCAATGATGTCTATTTCTGCCTTGTGAAACCTCCAGTTTCTCTCTAAAATAACATAGTTGTTTTCTAGTAAATAGCCTACTGCAAGAGATTCTCCCAGGCGGCCTAAATCGTTATGAGTTGCCATTATTTTATAGTGCTAAAAAGGACGGCTATAAAAGGGGGAGTGTTGTAACTATAAAATTAGGTAAATATATTTTAAAAACAACTCTAATTATAGCGTAAGTGTACCTGTTTTTGGGTCACCTCTAAGGTTACTGCTTTACCAAAAACTAGCGCTCTATTGTCTTTAATGTGCCCTGCAGGAAAATTAAAACACACTGGATATTGATACCCTTGGACTGCCTCAAATATAATCTCAGGGGCTGTTTTTCCAAAACCAATGGTATTGTCTCGCATCTCACTCATACCCCCCACGATAAGACCTGCAAGATTTTTAAGACGCCCACTTCGTTTTAAATTTTGCATCATTCTGTCTATATGATATAACATTTCATCAAGATCTTCAAGAAACAAAATTTTGCCCTGCCAGTCTATCTGCGAGGGGCTGTCTAAAATACTATACAGCACAGACAAATTACCACCAACCAAGGTGCCTGTTGCCGTTCCAAACCTGCAAGGTAGCGACGCATCAAGGCTATAGGAAATATCAGGATTGTCTGCAAATAGCGCTTGTTGTAATGTATCTCTAGAGGCTTTTGATTTTTTTTCAATCTCTAGACACATCTGCCCATGAATGGTAGGGATGTTAAGCCTATTGATATGGCTATGCAAGACCGTAACATCACTGTATCCAATAATCCATTTTGGCTGTTGTATAAACTGAGTAAAGTTTAACAAATCAACCATACGTATGGTGCCGTAACCTCCTCTGGCGCACCAAATAGCTTTTATGTTTGGATTGTCTAGAGCGTCCTGGAAATCTTGAGCGCGTAGGGAGTCATCACCAGCATATTGATTATCCTTGGCCTCAATGGTTTTGCCAAGGTGCACCTCTAAGCCCATTTTTTTTGCAAATAATATAGCAGGGGCTAGTTCTTTGTTTGAAACTTTTCTAGCCGTAGAGACAATAGCTATAGTATCACCTTTTTTTAGTTTTTTAGGGTGCTTTTGATGTGTTATATTCAAGGGTAATCTGTTATATATTAAACTTTTAGGTTATATTTATCTTTAAATTTAAATCCTATTATAAAAGTACAAAGTATTTAATCACATTGGAGCATTAACAAACTATTTTTATGGAAGTGACAACCAACCCTCCTTGTAACACCGCGCTACTTGATGTGTACATACCTACAGGGGAAAACCCTTGGACATCACAAAAAATAAAACACCTCTACAGGCGCCTGGCCTATGGTGTTAACTTGGCTGGGATAGACGCTGCGCTGCCACTTACCCCATCAGCCCTTATAAATACCATTGTAGATTCCGCGGTTAGTTTAGATCCAACACCCGCACCACCTTGGGGGTATTTTAGTATTAGTGATTTTAGTGATTTTGATACAGATAATCCTAATTATATAAACCAATGGTATTTGCAAACAGCCAATGATACTGTTGAAGGGGGTTTAAGGGCTAGGCTTACCCTATTTTGGATGAATCATTTTGTTACTGAGCTAGACGGCTACGGATCCTACGCTCCATATATGTTTCAATATTACAACTTAATGCAAACACATGCCTTGGGTAATTTCAAGGAGTTTGTTAGAGCTGTTGGGATTAATTCTACAATGCTTATTTACCTCAATGGGTTTGAAAACACTAGTAATAACCCAAACGAAAATTATGCTAGAGAACTTTTCGAATTATTTACCCTAGGAGAAAATAACAATTATACCCAGCAAGATATTTTGCAAGCCGCCAGAGCATTAACAGGCTATAACCACTGGGATGAGCCTGGCGCACAAATAAATTTTGACCAAAGTACCTGGGATGAAGGCCCTAAAACAGTTTTTGGATCTGAGCAGTTCTACACCTATGATGAGCTTATAGACACCCTGTTTGAACTCAGAGAAACAGAGATTGCCCAATTTATTTGCACCAAACTTTATAAATACTTTGTAAGTCATGAGTATGATGCCATTACACAAGAAGATATTATAAATCCATTAGCACAAACCCTTATCGATGCTAATTTTGAAATGGTTCCAATGCTAAGGCAGCTTTTTAAAAGTCAGCATTTTTTTGATGATCGTGCACTGGGGGTTGTAATTAAAAGTCCTTATGATGTTGTCTTTAATTACATCAATGAAGGTAATTTCTTTTATAATGATACTGTATTGGAATACTTTGTTTATTATACAGGCATTATTGGGCAAGAGATATACAGCCCGCCTGATGTTTCTGGTTGGCAGAGAGATCAAAACTGGATAAATACTGCCAGCTTACTAGCAAGGTGGCAAATAATAGAGCTTTTTAATGGGTATCTATTTGATCTAGAATTACAATCACAGTTTATTGATTTGGCAATAGAACTCTCAAGTGATAGTAATGACCCTTATGTAATAACAAAAGCCGTGGTAGATTTCTTTAACTCAAAAGAGTTATTCACCCAATCAGACTACCAGGTGGCTACTAGTGTTTTAAAATGGGAGGTCCCTCAATATTATTATGATGATGGTATTTGGAGTCTTAATTATCCAACTGCCCCTTACCAGGTATTCTTATTGCTTAACCACATAACAAAATTGCCCGAATTTCAACTTAAATAACACGCCTATGCTTTTTAATGATACTCATTCTAGCAAAAAAGATATTAAAGAGGCCCATGATCAAGAACACGCTACATGGAATCGCCGTTCTTTTATACAGGCCCTGGGTCTTGCAGGAGCCGGAAGTATGATGCTGGGAGGAACCAATGTAAGTGCAACCGCGCCCTCTGCTTTATCTGTAGCGCTGTCTGGGTCAGAGAATGATAATATTTTAGTAATTATACGCCTTAAAGGTGGAAACGACGGGCTTAATACCGTAGTGCCGCTCTATGATTATGACACCTATGCAAATTTACGCCCAACAATACGCCATCAAGAAAATGAACTTCTCTCGCTGAGTCCAGATTTTGCAATCCCTAATTACATGAATGCCCTAGAGTCTGTCTGGGGAGAAGGAAACATGAAAGTAATACATGGTGTTGGATATCCAGACCAAAGCTTATCTCACTTTAGATCTAGTGATATATGGGCCTCTGCAGATGCCATTAACGAGGAGCCAACAGGATGGTGGGGGCGCTACTTTGAAGACTTGTACCCAGATTATTTAATCAATCCTCCAGAGATACCCCCTGCAATACAAATTGGCAGTATTGGCAATCTTATTTTTGAAGGATCAGATTCAAATTACGCATTTTCTGTTGCCAACCCAGAGCAATTAGTCAATATTGCACAAACGGGAGGCCTGCATGATGTAGTGAATCTTCCAGAGTGTGTCTATGGAGACAAACTGTTGTTTCTAAGGGCACAAACCAATACAACATTTACCTATGCAGAAGTAATTAATGATGCCTATATGGCCTCCAGTAACCAGGCAACATACCTGCAAGACGCCTTGTCTGAACAACTAGCAATTATAGCTAGGATGATTAAAGGAGGACTGGGCACAAAGGTTTACATGGTTTCTTTAGATGGTTTTGACACACATGCAAACCAGGTAGACAAACAAAGAGTACTTCATGAAAATCTGGCCAGCGGTATTAAAAACTTTTATGAAGACCTAGCAATTGCAGGATATGATGACAAAGTGTTGGGCATGACAATTTCTGAGTTTGGGAGGCGTCCTTATGAAAATGGATCTAATGGCACAGATCATGGAGCTGCTTCTCCAACATTTCTTTTTGGAGCTGGACTTAACGGAAACGGATTTGTGGGAACCCATCCAGATATAGATGCAAGCGCCTGGGACAATAACAATAATCTTGTGCCCTCCACAGATTTTAGAGATGTATATGCCAGTGTATTGACAGACTGGTTTTGTCTAGATCCAAGTATTGTAAATACAATTTTATTAAATGACAATTACCAAACACTTAATCTTGGGTTTAATTGCCAGGGTTTAACTACTCCAGATTTCGCAAATGTGAGCCACTTTAGCCACGTTGCTACCTATAGAGATAACCGTACTTTTATTGAAATAAATATGCAAAATTCGGCCCATGTAGAGGTTAAACTAATTAATATCTTAGGGCAAGAGATGGTGACCCTCTGTAATGAAATTTTAACTCCGGGCAATCATATAATTGATGTAAAGGCGAGAGCCAGTACAAGACTAGCCTATGGACAGTATATTTACAGGATTAATACCCTGGGGCAATTTTACAGTAAGAGTATTTTAATCAAGTAATATCAATTTTTAAATTACGTGGCACCTGCTTATTAAAATGCTATTTTTGTAGCATAACCTTTTGCCAAAAAATATGAGTCAAGATCCAAAAAGATATACCATTACTGCTGCATTACCATACACTAATGGCCCTGTGCATATTGGACATTTAGCTGGTGTGTATATACCCGCAGATATTTACGCTCGTTTTCAGCGCATGCAGGGAAAAGATGTGGCCTTTGTTTGTGGTAGTGATGAACATGGAGTGCCTATTACTTTAAAGGCAAAAAAAGAAGGGATTACTCCCCAGCAAGTAGTTGATAAATACAATGGTATTATCAAACAATCTTTTGAAGATTTCGGAATATCCTTTGACAACTATTCTCGTACAACGTCAAAAATACATCATGACACAGCTAGTGAGTTTTTTAAAAAACTACACAGTGAAGGAAAGTTTATAGAACAGGTAACACAGCAATTATATGATGCAGATGCAAATCAATTTCTGGCAGATAGGTTTGTGGTGGGTACCTGCCCAAAATGTGGTAATAAGGAGAGTTATGGAGACCAATGTGAAAGCTGCGGTACCTCCCACAACGCAACAGATCTTATAAATCCAAAAAGTGCTATTACTGGTGCTGTACCTAGTTTAAAGGAAACCAAACATTGGTTTTTACCCCTAGATAAGTATGAGCCGTTTTTAAAAGATTGGATTCTAGAGGAGCACAAAAAAGATTGGAAAACAAACGTATACGGCCAATGTAAATCTTGGATTGATGACGGTCTTCGCCCAAGGGCGGTTACCCGTGATCTAGATTGGGGAATCCCCGTTCCTGCTCCAGATGCAGAGGGTAAAGTACTCTATGTGTGGTTTGATGCTCCTATTGGATATATCTCTGCAACCAAAGAGTGGGCCGCCAGAGAGAACAAAGATTGGGAGCCATATTGGAAAGACAAAGACACCAAATTATTACATTTCATAGGAAAAGATAATATTGTTTTTCATTGTATTATTTTCCCTAGCATGCTTAAGGCAGAGGGAAGTTATATCCTACCTAACAATGTGCCTGCAAATGAGTTTTTAAACCTTGAAGGCAATAAAATTTCAACCTCAAAGAATTGGGCCGTTTGGCTGCATGAATATCTAGAAGATTTTCCAGGCCAGCAAGATGTGTTGCGTTATGTACTAACATCAAATGCGCCAGAGACAAAAGACAATGACTTTACCTGGGCAGATTTTCAAGCAAGAAACAACAATGAACTTGTGGCAATCTTCGGAAACTTTATAAACCGTGTAACGGTATTAACTCATAAATACTATGACGGGGTTACTCCTGGTGAGGGAACGCTCTCGCAAATAGATATAAAAACCCTAGAAACAGTAAGGGCATATCCTGCGGTTATTGAAAGTTCTATAGAAAGGTACCGCTTTAGAGAGGCGCAACAAGAGCTAATGAATGTTGCTCGTTTGGGTAATAAATACTTGGCAGATCAGGAGCCTTGGAAAACTATAAAAACAGATGAGCAGCGTACCAAAACAGTTATGTTTGTTGCCCTTCAAATAGCCAGTGCGCTAGCCATTTTAAGTGAGCCGTTTTTACCTCATACCTCCAAAAAATTAAAAGAAATGCTCCATATTAATTCCAGAGAAACTCAAAATGGGTTGCAATGGAGTGATGTAGCTGCTAAGAAAACACTTATAGCTACAGGACATACCATTAATACAAACGAACTGCTTTTTAGCAAAATAGAGGAATCACAAATACAGGCACAAATGGACAAGCTAACTGCTAGTAAATTAGCAAATGAAATTGCTAATAAAGTAACAACGCCGCAAAAAGACACCTGCACTTTTGAAGATTTTACAAAATTAGATATGCGTGTTGGAACTATTATTGAAGCAGAAAAAATGCCGAAAGCCAAAAAGTTATTGGTATTAAAGGTAGATACAGGACTGGATGTGCGCACTATTGTCTCTGGGATTGCAGAGAGTTTCACACCCCAAGAAATTATAGGAAAGAGGGTAACGGTTTTGGTAAATCTAGCACCAAGAGCCCTGAGAGGAGTTGAAAGCCAAGGCATGATTTTAATGACCCAAATGCCAGATGGAACACTTGTGTTTGTAAATCCAGATACTGCAGGAGTAAGCAATGGAGACAGCATTGCATAATGATGCTTAAAATTGCGAATCATCCTATTTATAAATATGCATTGCCAGAGGGACATCGGTTTCCTATGGTTAAATATGAGCTGCTTCCAAAGGTCTTGCTTGAGAGTTCGATTTGCACTCCAGATAATTTTTTTGAGCCCCAAAGAGCAGCCCCAGCACTTATTTTAAAAGTCCATGGGGAGAATTACTATAACAAATTAGTGAGTCTATCTCTTGACAGTAAAGAAATCAGGAAAATAGGATTTCCACTAAGACAAGAATTGGTAGACAGAAGTCATTACATTATTGGCGGCACCATCCAAGGGTGTGAGTTTGCGCTGCAAAACGGTGTTGGTATGAATATAGCGGGAGGCACACACCACGCCTTTAAAGATCACGGAGAGGCCTTTTGCCTTTTAAATGACCAAGCCATAGCAGCACATTATTTATTAGACACCAAAAAAGCCTCAAAAATACTTATTATAGACCTTGATGTGCATCAAGGAAATGGAACAGCGATGCTGTTTGAAGACAATCCAAATGTGTTTACATTTTCTATGCATGGGGCCAAAAACTATCCTTTTAAAAAACAAAGAAGTGATCTGGATATTGGTCTAGAAAACGATACCCAAGACGCTTTATATTTGGAGATTTTAAAAAACACATTGCCCAAACTAGTGACCAAAGTAAAGCCAGATTTTATATTTTACTTAAGCGGTGTAGATATTTTGGCTAGTGATAAATTAGGCAAATTAGGGTGTTCTCTAGAGGGGTGTATGCAAAGAGATCTTTTTGTTTTTGAAAGCTGTAAAAAGGCAAATATTCCTGTTCAAGTAAGTATGGGAGGAGGCTATTCTAAAGATATTGATGTAATTTTGGAGGCTCACAAAAACACCTTCAAGACAGCGCAAGAGGTTTTTTTTAATAAACTATTTTAAATCTTATTTATAAAGTCTTTAAGAGAGTGCCCTTTAGGGATTTCCATCTTCTTTCTAAGATTATAGCGGTAGTTATCTACAGAGGCAGCACTAATTCCTAATTGCAATGCAATTTGTTTTGAGGGCTGCCCTAAACGCAGCATCGTAGCAACCTTTTTTTCTTTATCGTTTAAATTGGTATACAATTGGTCTATTTTGGCTCTAAAAGAATCATTGGTCTCGTTAACTTGTTGGTAGAGTTGTATTTTCTCTTTATTTTGATCAATATCATTATTGATAAAATGTATGGTGTCTTTAACAACTGCTTTGTGAGTGTCGTTTATAACCTTTACTTCTTTTAGTTTTTTCTTAATTTTTTCTAAAAGTTCATTTTTTTCTGAAATGTGAATTGCAAAATCTGTAATCTGTTTGTTTTTAAAAATTACCTGAGCGTCGAGGGCTTCTTGTTTTATGGAAAGCACTTCTTGTTTAGCTATTAAATTTTCTCTTTTAATGGTATTTAATTTTTTTTGGCGGTAAAAAGAAATTAGGAAAAACAATAAAATTAGGCCTAAAACACCAAAAGTAAAATAGGTTTTATCTCTAGATAGTTTTTGTTCTGCTTTTGATACTTGCAATTGTGCGTTTTTGGATTCTAGCTTGGCAGATAATTCATTATAATTAAACTCAGACTGAATTACATTAAACTTATTTTTTTGTAAAATAGCGCGTAAACTATCCTTTATTGTATAGTGTTGTTGTAAGGATAGAAAAGCATTTTTTGGGTCCTTGTTTAATGTATAAAGCTCAGATAATTCTTTATAAAGATCCTTTTTTGATTCCTGAAAAAGAGCAATATTTTCATGCTTTAAAATTGTTTGCAATTCTAAAATTCCTCGACCTAGTTGTTGTTTGTTTTTGAAAATTTTTGCCTGTTGGCTAGCAATGGAAATACGGTGAGAAAAATTCTCAGATATAGAGGCTTGTATCCTTGCGCTATCTAGATATTTAGAGGCAAGGGTATACTTATTTTTGTTGGTGTATGCTTTGCTTAAAAAGGTATATCCTTCTGCCAATATATAGGCAACACTATCTTTTTTATCAAGCTGTAAGAGCGCGTCATAGATTGGTATTGCCAAATCAGGCTTGTCTTGTTTTAAGTAAATTTCGGCCCTGTATTTGTCTAAGAATTGAATGCCCTGGACATTTTCAACTTTAGCATACATGGTTTGAGCGCTATCAATATACTTCTGGGCAAGGGGATACTGTTTTTCATCAAAATAATGAGCAAACATAAACTCATAAGATTCTCCAGTCTCCCAATAGGCGTCTATAGACTTTGATAGTATAAGTGCCTTTTTTATACACTCTAGGGCTGTTTCATTATTTTTTATAGAAGAATATATTGCAGCCAAGTGAGTATAGTTTTCTGCTAAATATGTTTTGGTTTGAATGTCTTGAGCGTCTTTTAATAAAAAACTATTGGCCTTTAAAAAGCTTTCCAAAGACAAATCAAAACGTTCTAGATAGTTATAAGCAAGCCCTTTATTTGTGTGAGCGTATGCAATCCCTGCAAAATGTTTTTGATTAGCAATAGATCCATATTGAAGGGCGCTGTCTGCATACTTCAATGTGTTTGAATCATTTTCAAGGTATTTTTCTAGCACAGAAAATCTGTTGTAGGCTCTAATGATGTTAAAGCTGTCTTTTTCAACTTTACTTAGCTCTAGTGCTTTTTCCAGGTAATAAACAGCGCTATCTTTTGATTTATTGATATTCTCATACCCGAGAATTAGTAAGTTGTCAATGCGTGTTGTTGTAGGCAGATCTTTAGTTTGAAGCTGTCTTTTTATGTCGTCAACTGTGATGTCTGGGGTTTGCTCTTGGCTGTTTTGAGCAGCTAGAACGCTTGTGAGAAGAAATAATATACACCAATAGTTTTTTATCATAACAATATCAAAAATAGACTAATCAAACAAAATTAACCGTGTTATAGCGGTCAAACAAGTTCATAATTTTCTCACATAATAGCTGTAAGACTTTAAATTATGTCGAATTTTAAGGTGTAATTGTGTTTTTACGTCTTTATAGACTCACTAAAATTACAATTGTTATGAAAAAGAATGAAAGCCATTATAATATATAATGGCTTTTTTTATGACCGCTCAAGAGGTTTATTTTTTCAAATACAATCCCAATTTTATTTTATGATAAGGCATTTTCTCTTCAAAATGTTCAAAATAAGCTTTAAGACTATCTGGGTTTTCTAGTACTTTTTTTGCCTGCTGAATCTTTAAAATATCTGAGGGGTTTATAAATTGATGCAAATCTAATGGGGTGCCCATTTCATTTATTTTTATCAAATGGGTATATACGGTGTTTTCAGTAATCCCTCTCTTGTGGGCAATTTGGGTTATAGATAATCCCTCTTGAAACAAATTATAACTCTTTTGGTGGGTGGGTAGTTTTGTGGCATTGCCGTCCTGGTGCTTTGCAATTATTTTAATAAAAGCAGCTGCATATTTTTCGAGTTTGGCTTTTCCTACACCACTTATCTTAGAGAACCCTTCCATGGTGGTTGGCTTTTTTTGCTCCATATCTTTAAGACTGGCATCACTAAAAATAACATAGGCTGGCACGCCCATATCTTTTGCATAAACAGCGCGAAGAACTCTTAACTTTTCAAATAATTCTTTTGTTTTAACAGCGCTAGCTTCTTTAACCTCTTTTGTTTTGGCCTGCTGCTTAGACAAGGTTGCTAGTTTAATTTGCTTGCCAGCAAACAAAATCTGTTTTGCTTGGCTAGTTAAAAGTAATCTACCTCCTTGATGAAACCAAATTTCTAATACTCCTTGATTGAGCAGTTGTATTATATATTGTTGCAAATCTCTCCAAGAGATATCTCTTGCAGCCCCAAATGTTTTAATGTGTTGGTACCCCTTTTCAAAAACTTGCTGGTTATTAGACCCCCGCAATACATCTATAACTAGCCCAAGAGCTTCTTTTTCTTGAAGTCTAACTACCGCTGAGCATATTTTCTGGGCAATGAGTGTACCATCAAAATAGGTTGGAGGGTTTTTACAGATGTCACAATTGCCACAATCTTCTGTTATAAACTCGCCAAAGTAGTTGAGAAGCGCTTTACGTCTGCAACTCAGTGCTTCTGCAAATTGCTGCATGCGCTCTAACTTTGCTATTTGTATTTCTTGAGTTTGTGTGCCTTCTGCAAATTTGCGCAGTTGCATGACATCTGCATAGCTATAAAATAATAGTGCATGTGCTTTTAAACCATCACGGCCACCACGGCCAATTTCTTGATAATATCCCTCAATGTTTTTAGGCATATTGTAATGTATCACCCAGCGTACATTGCTTTTATCTATACCCATTCCAAAGGCAACTGTAGCTACAATAATAGGTGTCCTATCGTTTATAAAATCTTCCTGAATGCTACTTCTAAGCTCTGGAGTAAGCCCTGCATGATAGGCTTTGGCATCATAGCCTTTTGCTTTTAATTTTGTAGCAAGTGTTTCGGTGTTTTTTCTACTCAAACAATAAATGATACCACTTTGCAACCCGCGAGAACCTATAAACTTGAAAATTTGCTGTAATCTTTGTTGGCCTGGTCTTACATCAAGATATAAATTAGGCCTATCAAAGCTGGATATAAATTTAGTAGCCTTAGGAACTCCTAATTGATTCACAATATCTTCTTGTGTTGCTTTGTCTGCAGTTGCGGTTAAGGCAATTATGGGAGCCCCAGGAAATTCTAACTGCAACCGCTTTAACTTAGTGTATGCTGGTCTAAAATCATGCCCCCAGGAAGAAATACAATGCGCCTCATCTACAGCAATCAAACTGATAATGCTTTTCTCTAGATAGTTTGTTATTCCCCAAATACTCTCGGGGGCCACATAGAGTAATTTTAAAGTACCAGCCATTAAACTTTCTAAAATATCTTGCTGGGTTTGTTGGTCTTGAGAACTGTTATAAAAAGCTGCAGATACTCCATTGCCTTTTAAAGCATCTACCTGATCTTTCATAAGGGCAATAAGGGGAGATATTACAATAGCAACCCCCTGCTGAGCCAAGGCCGGTAATTGATAGCATAAACTTTTACCTCCTCCTGTTGGCATAATAGCCAGGGTGTCTCTGCCAGACAAAACATGCTGGATAATCTCTAGTTGGTTGGGTCTAAAACTGTCATATCCAAAGTGCGTTTTAAGCAGCCAATGGATATCGGGGTTTTGAGAGGTTGTTTGATTTTGCTTCATGAATAAGTAA
>Ga0209302_10001010_pt1 | contig 16170 bp, 15 predicted proteins | sample ArcOceMetagenome_2_FD_187445 | JGI IMG/M metagenome (GOLD analysis project Ga0209302, IMG submission 187445) | Marine eukaryotic phytoplankton communities from Arctic Ocean - Arctic Ocean ARC135M Metagenome (SPAdes) (version 2) | ecosystem: Environmental > Aquatic > Marine > Oceanic | place... | reverse complement strand
GCAGCAGCAGCAGCAGGCGCAGCAGCAGCAGCAGGCGCAGCAGCAGCAGCAGGCGCAGCAGCAGCAGCAGGCGCAGCAGCAGGCGCAGCAGCAGGCGCAGCAGCAGCAGCAGGCGCAGCAGGCGCAGCAGGCGCAGCAGGCGCAGCAGGCGCAGCAGCAGCAGCAGCAGCAGCAGCAGGCGCAGCAGGCGCAGCAGCAGCAGCAGGCGCAGCAGGCGCAGCAGCAGCCCAGAATGCCCATGGCAGCGGCACCCGTGGCGCAGACGGGCCCGTGCAACTCCTCACAGCCGGATGACATAAGCGTTGCCGACTGCGCGGGCTGGTGCCGCGTCGAGGAGGCGGAGGTGCACTGCAGCTGCTCTGGCTAGCCCTAAGCCCAACCCCAACCCCAACCCCATCCCTAGCCCCAACCCTGACCCCGACCCCGGCCCTGAAGCCGGCCCTAACCCTGACCTCGACCCCAACCAGATGCACTGCCGCTGGTGCCGCTGCCGCGGCTGCCAACGACTCGCTGGCGCGTGCGCATTCTTCTCGAGCGCGGCGGCGAGCTCGATGCTGCCGTCCTCGCCGCTCAGCCGGATCTCAGAGGCCTCCGAGGTCAAGAAGCTGTCGACAACAAAGCCTCCTTCGGGGCAGGCCAATGGCGCGCGTGCAGAGCAAGAGCCTGTGTTGAAGGCCAACGGTGATCCGGAGCCGCAGAGAAGGTGTGTCGACGGCGACACGGGCAAGCCCGTCTACTGCTCGGAGGAGGGCGCGCGGCCTGCGGCGGCGGGCTGCGTGGGCCCCAGCTGCGTGGGCGCCGCGCCGCCCTACACAAAAACCTACGCGGCCGACGAGGAAGCCAAGGGCGAGCAGGCGGTGGCCGAGGCGGTGGCGGTGGCTGAGGCGGAGGCGGTGGCCGACGCCGACGCCGAGTTCACGAGCGAGGCGGAGGCGAAGGCGGAGGCGGAGGCGGGGGCGGTGGACCCGTCAACTCCGCGCGAGGCGAACGCTGCGGTGGTGAGCCCCCTTCACGAGGCGGCGGCTGGCGGCGAGGCGGCCGTGATGCGCTGCGTGCGAGAGACGTTCGCAGACATGCACAGCTGGTACGAGCACATCCCGAGGCGAGCCAAGGACCATGACTGCGAGTACATGTGCTTCAACGACCGCAAGGAGTGGTGCGCGGCGTACGACTTCGGCGACGAGGGCAACGGCACGTGCAAGATGTTCGACGACTGCTCAGCGTGGACTCCTGGCACCTCGTTGGCGAGGAGACCAACGGGGACCGGCGAGGCAGCGGTCGCCCGCGAGGCGGCGGCCGCCCGTGAGGCAGCGGCCGCGTGGGACCGCGAGTCAGCGGCGGCCGCCCGCGGGCGGGGAGATTGGATGCGCCGGCCACGTCGCTACGGGGCGCACGTCCATTAGCCATTAGGTCTCGCTAGTAGTACGGTTACAAGATACTTTTTCTTACAGATAAATGACTTTCGCAAAATGACGACTGGATTTAGCCCCGATGCTGGCTGCAGTTGGATGTCGCGTGTCCCGTCGGCCAGTCGGGGGTACTCAAACTCACAACTTTACACCACCCTGCACCCACGTTCCCCCGCGCGCCCCCCTAGAATTAATGTTGTAAACGGACTGGAATCGTGGCGACACTGACTGGAATTAGACTCTAGGAAGGAAGAGTGGAGCTCGTGGATCAGCAGAGAGATAAGACAGAGGCCGGTTGCCGACCCGTTTCCCTAAAAAACTTGGGCACCAACAGAGCGCTGCTGCTGCTGCTGCTGCTGTGCTGCTGCTGCTGCGCTGCTGCTGCCGCTGCTGCTGCCTTCCATGCCCACTGGCTCAAGACGGTCCTCGTTCTGGCTCAAGGCGGGGGAGCAGGCGCACTTTGCCATCTCCATCCCGGTGCTGCGCCGCTGCAGCCTCGTCCTCGTGCTCGAGCGGCTAAGCCCAGCCGGCGAGCCGCTCCTGCTGCTCCGGCACGAGGCAGCGCCTCGCATCGAGGCGTGGGAGCGTAGACGCGCATCGGTGCTCAAGGTCGAGGCGGACGCTTGGGACCACGAGGGCTTCCACGGCGGAGCCCCGCAGGCACGCCTCACACCTCCCTCACGCCTCACGCCTCACGCCTCACGCCTCACGCCTCGCTCCACGGCGACCCGCAGGCGTGCCTGCGGTGCGCGGACCTGGCGGCCGGCCTCTGGGTCGTCGGCGCGTTCAACTACTCCGAGGTGCAGCTGATGCTCACCGCGGTTCCCTGACCCTGACCCCGACCCTCTCCATCATCCCTGACCCTGGCCCTAAGTTGGCCCGAACTCCGACCTTGCTCCTGGCCCTAGCTCCTAACCAGGCCGAACCGGTACTCGTCTCGCTGCGGGTCAGCCTCGATGGGATGGCCGGTGCCCAGCGCTGGCTGGGCGCCGCTGCGGAGCGCGCGCTCTTCGCCGGCGACGTGCTCGCCCAGGTGCGACCGCTGGGATACACCGTGCGATGCACCGTGTGATCCAAGCTGCAGCCCTATACATCCAGGGGGAGGCGGTCGCCGCGGCCAAGGGGATATTAAGCAGCGGACCGGGGCAGCGGGCCGCCGCGGCCAAGGCTCAGGCCGCATGCGGTGCCCCGTGGCTCGCGCGGCGGCGGCGGCGGCGGCGGCTCGCGGCCGCTCTGCTAGAGTGGCGGGAGGCCGCCGCGGAGGCCGCCGCGGAGGCCGCCGCGGAGGCCGCCGCGGAGGCCGCCGCGGAGGCCGCCGCGGAGGCCGCCGCGGAGGCCGCCGCGGCGGAAGCTTCAGCCGCCGCCGCCGCCGCCGCCGCCGCCGCGGACGCCGCCGCGGACGCCGCCGCCGCCGCCGCCGCCGCCGCCACCGTGCGGCGCGCGGTGGTGCGCACGGATTCGGTGAGGGTGGGGCTGCGTCGCTGCGTACTGCGCGTGCTACTCGGCGCTCGGCTCGACGCCACGCTCCGCCACGCGTGCCGGCGGTGGGCCGCGGCCGCCGCCGCGCGGTGCGTGGAGGCGCGAGTGGGTGCGGCGGCGCGGCTGCCTCAGGTGCACGAACGCGAGGCTTTGCTGTTCAAGCGTGGTGAGCAGCTGCAGCTCCAGGCGCGGGTAGTGGTAGTAGTGGTAGTAGTGGTAGTAGTGGTAGTAGTGGTGGTAGTGGTGGTGGTGGTGGTGGTGGTGGTGGTAGTAGCAGTAGTAGTAGTGGTAGTAGTCCTGACGACTACTGGTATTCCACCACCACCACCACCACCACTACTGATTCCTAGTGGATTTACCAAATCTGCTAGTTTTTACCTTTCAGGCCGAGACTCAGCTTGCTCTGCGCGAGAGTAAGGAGCGAAGCCTAGGTACGGAGCGTGACGAGCTCGCTGCGTGGCGGGCCGCGCTGCTCGCCACGCCCGCCGCGCGCGCCACCGCGCTGTCGGCCGTGCTGGTGACGGCGCCCGCCCGCCGCGCCGCGGCGTGCGCGCACGCGCTGCGCCTGTGGCAGCTGGCGGCGGCCCGGCTGAGCGTGGCACCGCCCAGCCCATTGCTCGGCCCGGGCTCACCGACCCAACGCGGCGCCGAGCAAATCGAGATCGCCGCGTCGCCTTTGTTTGCGGCGGCGCGGCGCGCGGCCCGACGCAGCGGCACGCGGCGTGGCGGCGGTGCCGCTGGCGCCGCCACCGCGAGGCCGCCTTCCGAGGATCGGATTGACGAAGCCGACGAGGCTCGGATCGACGGGGACAGGGTGCTGAGTGCTGGTCCATGCTCGGATCAAGTAGCCACGAACAGGTCGTGGTGTAGGTGAGACAAAAGTCATTATGTATACCGCAGGAATAATGCCCAAGGGTGGTAACATAAAGCCAGCACGAGGATGGGCATGGGGGTGGCGTGGGGATCCTTTCCTACGCTATAGGTATAGCCAGGCTGTGCCTGTGGGCTTCAGTCCACAGTCGCGGCTGCGCGACTGGTCTGCGGACTGGCGACATCTGTCATGGCTCATGCGCCACTTTGCCACATGCCAGCATGCTTGCCAGGCATCTCGTGCCGCCCCGAGCGATGAACCTGAGGAGGCACGGCTTTTCAGAGTTGTGGATTCGGCCCATGCGAAGGCGAGAGGAGGCAGTGCATGGGAGTGGCCCAGGCCGCCACAGCTTCAGCGGCGCCTAGGGCAAGGGGCTTGGCCGGGCTCGTGCCACTCATGCACTACGCCTCTCACGGTGAAAAAGGAGCCCGCGAGCGGCAAGACCCTGCCACACGGGGCGCAAAAAACCAGCGCTAATTATATTATATTAATCGCATCCAATCGTGAAACGCCGGCGCGCAAGCCGAACAGCCCAACTCATAAACGCTGAGGGAGATTGATTTTTGGTCGTGCTCCCACGAGCAACCGTAACTGTGCTGCAAAAGCCTCCAACACAGGCTTCTTGGGTGGTAGCTCGTTCAAAGGGTGCGGCTCTCATGGGCGACGCAAGGCGGGACGCCACCCCCCCCCGATTTGCTGGCAAAGACGGGCGGCTTGAACATTAATAAACCTATTCCTCCAAACATGCACCGCTAGTTATTATCCCCTGAAACAGTTCAAGCGGGCCCCGTGGACGCGCTTGGGGTAAGCCCAGTGTGTTCTGTGCCCCAGAGCGGAATGGTGCCTTCCAGCCCCGCTCGCTCGCCATCCCTTTGCATCTCATGGGCCAAATCTCGGCCGCGCCTCCAGGCTGACGCACTCGGCACCCTCGTCGTCGCAGGTCAGCGTGGACCACCGTGCACCAGGCGGTCGGTCGGTCTATCCGGAGGCGCTCGAGTGGGCGAGTGGGTGGAAGAAAGGCGCAGGGACCTTTCAGGGAGGGTAAACAGCGGCTGCCAAACATGCGAACTTGCAAACTGCGGTGGTATTTTTTCGGCCATGCTCGCTACCACGCATGGCTTTGCCGCCCCGACGAGCGACCCACGCAGCTCGCTGCCTGATCTGCCGCGGTGCGCCTTCTCGCCGAATAGCATAAGACCGGGCATCGACTGTGCGGTAGATCGCCCCGATATTCCGCTGCGCAACGCCTTCTTCTCTGACTTGCGGCGGCTGTCTTCGTCTGAGCGAGATCGAGCAGTCTCCCTGGACGTTGGGGCGAACAGCGGCGAATTTTCTAACTGGATCGCCATCCTGGGTAATCAGGTTGCTCCGGGGCGTCGCCTGCACCTCGTCATGTTCGACCCGCAACCACGCATGGCTCGGCGCCTGACAAAACTGGTAAGGCAGCTCAGCAACTTGGGCGGAGTCAACGCGACCTTCCTACCCGTCGCTGCCTGGACACGGACCGGCAACGCGAGCTTCTTCTCGTCTAAAAAACGTTCGGTCGAGTCCTCCCTCTCGATGTCGCAGGCAGGCCAAGATAGCGCCGCACAGGTGGTGCGCACCATTGACCTTGCCGCGTACCTGCACGCCGACTTCTTCGCGGGCGCGGCGGTGCGGCTTCTCAAGATCGTGAGCACGGCCATTGCCCACCGCACCTCGCCTCAGGACCTGAGCCCCAGTAACTGCCCGCACCCGCCATACCGCTGCACCGCTGCACCGTCGGACCGCTGCATCTCGCAGCTGAGCTTGAATTCGTTCGCGCCCTCGTGCGCAGGACGTGGAGGTTGCCGAGTATGACCTCTTGCCACACCTTCTCCTGTCGGGCGCGTTGTGCATCCCGACGCACCTCCTGATCGAATGGCACCTCAACGCGTTGCCACCGGCCCGCCGGCTGGCCGGCCTCGCTCTGCGCCTTGGCTTTGACGAATTGCTAAAGACGGGGTGTGCCAACAGCGCCCACGGTACTGGGCCTCGGGTCACTGTGCAAGACGACTTCGATGTGAATAACGCGTATGCCGTGGTGCCTGGCCTGGCGGAAATCCAGCGGAACCACAGCGGAACATGGCCTGCAGGCTGTGCCAAAAGACCTCATTGCCGGCATAAGTGGCGGCAGTTGATCGAACATGCTAATGCGACAGATGCGGATGCTGCCGCGATTTGATCCACGCTGGCGCGGGAAGCTACGTTCTTTGGTCACGTTATCACCCGGCTGTACAGGCCAAGGCCCGACGTTTTTGCCATCGAAGCACGAAGGCGGGGTGTTAATTTGGTCCTGAAGACCGGCCTCTCAGCGTTGAGAGTAGTCTACAGATACGCGTTCGTTCCGCCCCCCCCCCCCCGCCTCGGTGTTATTTTGTGATTGTCACCGAACCTTCAATGGTAACTGCCTGCAGTAACTGCCAACCGAACCTTCATCAACCCGCCTGGCCGCGCTGTGTATTATAGCTATCGAAACCGTGGCCGGCCGCACCTCCAGCAGCGAGGTGCGCCAGCTCACGGACTGGCATCACAGCAGTAGCGCTACGCGGCCACTCGGTGACTCCTCGATACGTGCATCGCCGCTGAGCGCAACGGTGATCGATGAGGATCAGTCGATGAGGAGCGGGTCCTCGTGTGCGTCTGGGCGAGTTGGACTCTGTGAGAATCGAGCCTGGCTGCGAATCGAGCCGGCCCCAATTGTCAATCCAAACCAGCTTCCACGCATCTCTCACCAAAAGTATGACTCGGCTCCCGAATGGTGTCGCAAAAGCCTCCGACTGGTGGCCAGAGGCTGTCACCACATCCTATGGGAGCGGCTTTTCTGGAGTGTCGGGTGCGGCGCGGCCCATGTACCGTTGGTGTGCACCACCTCGCGGCGCAATGCCTCCCTCAGCGCACACACCACCTCTGGAGAGCGAAAACCCAACCCGAACCCTCACCCTCACCCTTTTACCAGTTCTCACATCTGGAAGGAGAGCTTCTTCCCGTGCGTGCTGTGCATCCCGGTAGCATTTTGCTGGAGCTACCTGCTCTACTACGAACACATCAATCGATGGGACCGGAGCACTTGGACCTTTGTCGAGACGCCCGTTGCTTTTTTGCTTCTCGGCAAGATGAAAATCTCCTACGACCGCTGGTGGGAGGGGCGCAACCACCTCGGCTGCGCGACCAAGTGCTGCCATTCGCTGCTCATCCTGCTCAGACCAAGGGTCCTGCAAGGGCACGTTGTGGCGTACGAAGGTGCTAACAACATACGAAGGTACTCAATGCTCTACTACTGGCTGCTATGCTTCCAGTTGCTAGGCATGGCTCCGGATCAGGGCGTGGTGATGCACCACCTCAAGGAGTGGCCTGAGGAGGAGGAGGAGGTCCTTGGTCGTAAGGGCAACCGTGCGCTCACCGCGCTGGCGTGGCTATCCTCGAGCATCGGCGATCTTGCCGAGGCGGAGATCATGACGCAGCATGAGATGCAGGAGGCTCTCGCGCGCGTCGACGAGATGACACGCGCCTTTGAAGGCGCGACGAAGATCAAGGGCACTCCCATCCCCATGTCGCTCGAGCACTGCTGCGCAGTCCTCGCCAACCTCTACGTCTACTCCGCCCCGATCGCGCTCGCCTCAGACTTCATCAGCCAGAATGAGTCGGCAGGCACGCCGAGGCTCGGTTTCCGCGAGGTGACGCTACGCACGATGTTCGCCTCCTTCTGGCTGGGACTTGCCATCTTTGGTATATTCGAGATGGGCAACTGCTTCACGGACCCCTTCGGCGACGACCCCGCAGACCTCGGTGCATATATGATGGCTGCGGGCCACGGCCTCGAGGCGGACCTGCGCTGCATGCTCGAGAGCCACGTGCCCCTCAGCCGCCTCTGCCGCATGTCGGGGCGGCACATCTACCGGGGGCGCGGCACACCGATAGCCCGCAGCGGAGGGGAGCTCGAGCGCGGCGGTGAAAACCCAGGCCGCCCTCGGTTACCGCTCGGAACGTGACGAGTGCGCGCAATAAGGAAGGCCACGTGCACTTCTTCTCAGGGTCAAGCCAGGTAAGTATAAGTGAGTTGGTAGGAGTTGAGTGAGTAAAAAAGGACACATACACGACGATTCCGTGCTTGCTGTACTACTAATAGTACGTAGTTTACTTGCTTTTTTGGTGAACTTAGCTCTTTATTGACGGTGAAAACGCTAACAGGCATGACAACGGTTTTTTAGTATTAGTACTCGCCAAGGCATCGCCCTTAAGGACGTCAGCTTCGGGACCTCCGCCTGGCTCATCTCGCGCCAGGCGCACCTCGGCAGCATGTGTGCCGCGCGCGAACGTACACGCACAGTACGTGCATGCAGCGCAGCGCACATCACATGCGGGTGGCTGCCTTTGGACGATGCCAGCACGAGCAGCTGGGGAGAGAGAAAACGAACCCCTTTTGACACAACGCGGTACGCCAAAGGTCTTATCGTTCTGGTCGCGGTCAGCTCCTGCGCCGATCAAAACCTTGACGACAGGCAAGTGGTTGTGTCATGCCAAAAGGGCTCGTTTTCTGTTAGCGTGAAGAAGTTTGGGGGAAATAATTTAGCTAGCCGCCTTTTCGTGGGTGGCCAGCGGTGCCATGTGTGATAGAGTGTCACATGACACATGGATGATATCCAAAACGCGTGCAGAGTTCGGGCAGTACATCACGCGAAGTGTATGCGGTAATAAGGAGGCGGGTCCGGAGTTCCACTAACACCCCCACGTCGAATGGGCCGGTGTGTTCGAACCAAATTCGGGTTTGTCGATCGGAAGAGTCAAGATGTCCGTCGAGGTAGGTCAAGGGCAACAAAAGGCGTGGTCGCGCTTGCTAGCCGCGACCAAACTGGTAGGTCACGTAAGAGAGAGAAGGATCCCGCGCTCGTTAGACGTCAGGTGGTATAGAGCTCACTTGAGGACAATCTTGTTTTCACACCATCGGGTTCTCGATCCACGTTGGTAGGCTTGCAATCTCATCCAGTACCGGATGCGTCACGTTGACTCCCCACGCCTGGTAGAATGGGCCGAGGTTTTTGCCAGCAACTTGAGACGAGCGGCGCACCCACTCATCGATGCGCGCAGCGAAGTTGCCTGGGTTGGAGATGTTGCGGTACTGCCCAAAGATCGTCGAGTAAAAGGACCAGCCGAAGGCTTCTTGGAGCTGCATGTACATTTCCATCCCAGACCCGCTGGGTAGATTCCAGCTGTTCAATCCGAGCTGTATGTACGTCACATTGTTCTTGTTCGCTCGGTAGTCGGCCACCCTCGCAGCCCACATCGCTGGCATGTCCGCAAGGACACCCGCCGCCGATTTACCGAGCGACTCGTACATCCTGACGGCCCAGAGGTTGACCGTGGTCTCGGTTGTGCCTGGTGAGAAGTGGTGCATTGAGTGCATGTGCATGTGACAAACCTCAGATGTCTATCCTACGCTTTAGGAAGCTGACCTGGCAGATGCCAGCCCTTGTACTGATGGCTGTGGCCGACCTCGTGGAATGCTCCCCATGCATCACCGTCGTTAACACCTACGAGAAGAACCCTTTTTGCTCGCGTTTCAAAACCCATGATGGGATAGCCTGCATGCATGCGGCCCCCATTAATCTGCCGGTCCGCAACGATACGTTCCTCACGAGCGCGCGCGTGCGAACTCCCCTCGAGGTCTGCTGCAGCGTCCATCAGCAGATCCCATGTGTTCATAAGTGTGATGGGATCGGCAGCGGCGGAGGACCTCAGAAGAGACGACGGCACGGTGATGATGATCTTAGATGAGACGAGCTCACCCCACGGGGCAGCCGACGCAGCTAGCCGCCCTTGCCAATCGGCGAGCGAGTCACTGCCGTGTATAAACAGCGGCGAAAGGTAGGCACCGTTGATTGTGACGCTGATATTGCCTAGCGCTGCCCCTGCGGGGACCGTCACATAAAGCAGCCCACCAAACGCCGACGAAGTAGAAACGAGCTCTTGGTCGAGGTCGATGGTCTTTGTGATCTTTGGGAGTTAGGGGTTATGGTTATGGTTATGGTTGGGGTTAGGGTTAGGTTAGGGTTAGCGTTATATAGGGTTAGGCTGTTTGGGTGTGGGGTTCAGAACCTTTGGGAAGCGCTTCATCAAGTCGAGGTTTATGAGGCTGTCAGAGTGGCAGCCGACACGCAGCTGGAGACCCGCGGAAGTTGCGCTGCTCGGCAAGCTCACATTCACCAGTTCACCTGCGTTAGCATAGAGGCCAGTCGAGCGCCAGACAGCTTTATGAGCACCGGAGACCCAGTAGAACAAGTCCCGTCCGGCATAGGTCCCATCAATGCTGAGTGTCTGGCTCACTGGTAAACTAGAGGGAGGCATCGTCCCGGGGAAGTCCGCACTGGTGCGGTGAGCCCCACTGGCGGGCAGTCGGTCGAGTACGAGGGCCTCAATCTCCAGAACTTGCTTCCCCGCAGGATCGGCCGCTGCGTTGAAAGGAGTATCAAATGTCGGCCTGATGGTAAGGTCGTTGACAAACGCGTGCAGCCGCGCCCAATACTCAGCATATATATGCAACGGTTGCGGAAGCATATATATCTTGCGCCTTTGCAGTGAGGTCTGCCGCACCGGCGAGCGCGTCGAGAGCATACGATGCGTGGGTGAAGCGCGAGGGTGGCTCCGCGCCGAGGGGAAGATCGCCACGCTTGCCAGACTTTACGGAGATTGAGGAGATGAAAATACCAAGGCCAGCCGCCCAGAGCACCTGGTTACCGACGTTACTCCCAATCGTCGCACTGTTGAAGTCCTTCCATGCATGGCCTCCGAGGATGAGATTACCGCCACGTGCCACAAGGGCGGCGGCGGCCACGACATCATCGGAGGTGATCGATCTGCCAATTAAGGATTCGAGCTGCTTTATAGGTCATACGTATAGAAGTGATCATATAGCTATTGGCTGGGGGCTGTGCGGAATGCGTGCGCGCTTACCCGGATATGTCTCTGACATACAAGTCGACGCTGGTCAGGCTGTCGCTCGTGCCACTCACGTCAGTATGTGCAATGCCATGACTCGTGAGAAATGCTGCCAGGTCTGAGAGGTCAGCCCCTTCCTGCAGCCCCACCGTCATTGACGTGGATGCACTTCCGGAAGACTGCCGGCTCGCCATCCAACCAATCGCGTTGAGAATGAGCTGACCAGTCCCGCCACGTGTGAGATTGCCTTTCAGCTGCCCCATGTGACCCACCATGAGCGCACACCCCGCATCAGACGGCGCTGCCTGGCAGCCTACCGCGGCCAGGATGTTGCCTTCTGTGTCGGATAAGATCGGGAAGGCAGCAGGCCCATGGAGAACCAGGCTCGATGAAGTCCCACCATAGGCGATGGAGGTCACCCCCGAAGTGAGGCTCGACCAATCGGAGGCCCATTCAGGAAACGGAGGCGATAGCGGTGGCGAGGGCGGCGAGGGCGACGGCGGTGGCGGCAACGGCGGCGGCAGCGACGGTGAGGGCGGTGGCGGGCTGGGCGAGGGTGGCGGTGGCGAGGGTGATGGGGGCGGCCCTGGCGGCGGCAGCGAGTCGCACAAGTCGCAGGTCTTCTTGCATTTGTACCACCAATCCTTCCGCGGCATGTCCGGTTTGCAGCGCTTCTTCGTGCACTTGCGGTTTGGCTCGTCAGCGCACGGTGGCGGGCTGGGCGGCAGCGGCGGCATCGGTGGCGATGACGGGGAGAGCGGCGACGATGGCGACGGCGGTGGTGGCGAGGGCGATGGCGGTGCGGCGGGCGGCTGCGGCGGGCAGTCGCCGCAGGTCAGTTTACAGTTTAGCCTGACTTTCTTCTTGTCGCACAACTGTTTCTTCCTTTGCTTCTGGCACTTGTTCTGCGCCCATGCGTCCGCGCACGTTGAGGAAGGCGTGCAAAGCCCGCACGTCACCTCGCACTTTGTCCTGGCCTCCTTGCACGCTTTGGAGGTGCACGTAGCACTGCACTTGCTTAACTTCTTGGTGCACTTGCTAACTGCCCACACGTCGCGGCACGAGAAGGGGCCAGCCCCGGCCAGGGCACGCCCTGGCGACTTAGAGTCCGTGGAGCCCTCGAGGCTGGCACCGCCTCCGGGCACGCAGCAAATGAGGAGCAGCAGCACATGCATCGCGGAGGACTTGCGCTTGGATCCGCTCCTCTGTGCCACACGCCGGCCCTGGTTAGCAAGGGTTAGGGATAGGGTTATAAGGTTGGGGTTAGGGTTCTCCTGGGTTAGGGCTGACAAGAGGCGCACCTGGAAAAGCTAAGGGCTAGCCGGGTTAGATTAGGGTAGGGTTAGATTAGGATAGGGGGTTTAAGGTTGGGCAGGGGGTTATGTGTTCAGAGTTCAGATTTTATTCGAGGCTAAAAACAGCAAACCGACTACACTGGCCCTATGAGCCGTGTCTAGCGAGCAACGGTTAGGGTCAGGGTTAGGGTTATAGGGTTGGGGTTGGGATTAGGGCTGGGGTGGGGGTACTGGTTGGGGTCCGGGTTGGGAGGTTAGGGTTGATTCTAACCCTAACCCTACCCACCATGCTGCAGTTGGTGTTCCCCACGGGCTGCGGCTCGAGCAAGAGGTTGTTCATTGTGCACCTAGGAAGGGTGAAAGGTCGCGATGGGTCGGAGCATGCGCTCCATGCACAGCGCAGTGCGGAGGCCAGAGGAAGGAGCGGCTCGCCAGGAGCGGCTTAACCAAGCAAAGGAGAGCTGGTAGGCTGGCAGGCGAGCAGATACCTAGCGGACTCACCCCGGGACGAACAACCAGACGGACTCGGAAAGAACCGTAACGGGATTCAACACAGCCCAGCACACTGTGACACTGTAACAGGAAAGAAACGGTGTTCGTGCAGTGAGAGTGTAAAAGCGCGGGATGCTCCCATATCCTGCTGTGGTGAAAGTTCGCTCTTTATTTACACAGAACTGAACTGAATAAATTAGGAATCCGAGAACCGTTGTTCACACGCTGAAGGTATGCCTTTTAATTGCATTTCTTTTGCTTTCAAAAGATAACTTTATATCGATAGCCTACATGCGATGGTACCGTTTTCGCAAAAAACAAAAATATATAGCAGGTGCAGCGTGTGACCACGCGGTGTGATTCTAACTCAGTTGTACGCTGGTAAGATAAGCGATGTCTTTATCTTATCTTCTTTGTCTGGTTGCTTGGTGTGCAAAGAGGCGGTCCAGTTCAGTATAGTATGAATTATCCCCCGCGGAAAGTTGCGCTGTGTGGTGATTTCGCCCCGAACGGAACCCCCCTCAGCCTGAGCCTGGAGCTCCTCAAAAGTGTCAATAAAGCCCGTGAAAGTGAATCTGAAGAGTTTGCCAAAAGATCTTATTGAAGAGTGATCGGGATCGAGATAACGTTAACGATATCCGCAAAAGGCGCTAGGCGCGGACCGCGAGAATGCGGAGGAATGATTTGGGAAGGATGTTCATTGTTCTCTTCGCTTCACGCTGTTGTTGTTGGATTGTTATTGAAAAGGGGGCTAGGGGCTTTACCTTTAGTCGTTCGTTTTTTGGTTACCTCCTAAACAGACCTCTCCTGACCACCTGAGCTGTATGGCATGGCGCGCGGCGTGGCCCCCCAGGCAACGCAAGGGGCCCCCTAAAGCCGTAACGATCGTTCGGGTCGCGCGGCGCCGAGCGCGAACTCGGAGCTCTGTCCAGCCCTCATACCTTACCGTTTACTTTACGGCTTTAGTCGTACTCAACGATCGGGGCTCGTAGAAAATTTGGTGAGGCCCATGGTGACGATCTGCTTGACAGCGACGATGGGAGCGCCGCCGCCGTCTGTTCCGCGGCCTTGGACACCTCCGCTTGCGTTTCTTGCGCCTGATTCATGCTGTGGACTGTGGCCTCAACACGGACTACTGGCCTAGCGGTGGGCAGGGTGGGGGCGGCGACGATAGAGGGCCGACCATCCGAGCCGCCCGCACCGCCGAGGCGAAGGTTAAGCGATCGCGAGACGCCCTTTTGCCGCCGTCGCCGCCACCAGAGCCAGCACGCCAGCAAGCACAGTAACACGACCCCAGCAGCCAGGCTGCCGGCTAGCCAGAGAACGCCCGCGTCCATCCAGGCGTCGCCATTGGACACGTGGCTGCCGTCACCGTCACCCGACGGCAGTGGCGGCGCCGGGGGTGGCGGCGGTGGGAACAAGGAGGGCGGGAGCGAGGGTGGCGGCATCGGAGGGAAGATAGGTCGTTGCTGCACGTTGATAATCAGAGTGTCCCCGGCGAGTTTCAGATCGGCGGAGATTGTGGCGCGCACCTGGTCCACCGCCAGGCTGCCATCGAGAAGCGCGTTGGCCTCCTCCGCGCCGCCCTGCTTCGTCACCGAGAGCAGAACGTCGACACCATTAAAGGAAGTCGTGGTGACCGCCACGCCGCTGCTCCCGAGATTGGGAATCTCCGCAGCAAGGCTGCCTGTCGTCAGCAAGCGTAATAACACCGCGTGGTCGATTTGTAGCGCTCGGCCGCGGCTCGACACTACAGGTCGGGCGAGCCTGCAGTCGGGCGAGCTGATCCGGCACGCCGCCTCCAACTTGGTCGCCTGAATCAACGCGTTAACCGTAACGTCTTCGCCTGCGTCGACGGCAAAGCCAAGCTCCCAGGACTGCGTGATGCTGACCACAGTGCTGCTAGCATCGCCGTCGGCAGGCAACCTCATCGCGGCAGCAATAACCTGCTCGGCCGTCAGGCTAGCGGCTGCAACGCTGGCCGCCACTTGCAGCCTCACGTCCACGGTGAACTGCTTCGGCGCAAGCGGCGGCGGTGCGGAGGGCGGCGGCAGCAAGAGTCGTGGTGATGGCGGTGGCGGTGGCGGTGGCGGTGGCGGGCTCGGCGGCGTGGAGGGCGGCGGCGGCGAGGGCGAGGGCGGCGGCGACGAGGGCGAGGGCGGCGGCGGGCATGGCGATGGTGGCCTCGGCGACGGCGGCAAGGGAGGAATCGAGGGCGAGGGTGGCTGTGGAGGCGGTTGCGGGCTCGGCGGCGTGGAGGGCGGTGGCGAAGAGGGCGAGGGCGGCGGCGGGCGTGGTGATGGTGGCCTCGGCGACGGCTGCAAGGGAGGAGTCGAGGGAGAGGGTGGCTGCGGCGGCGGTGGCGGGCTAGGAGATGGCGGCGGTGCAGGTGGCGGTGCAGGCGGCAGCTCGCAGTGAACCCACGCGGCGCCCGCAATCGCCGAGTGCTTGGAGGACGGGCAGAGAGACGGCCTTAGCACGTAGCAGAAGGTCTCCTCGTCGCCGAAAGGCGCCAAATGCGCGTCGCAGCCGCACCGCTCGGACACCTCCGCGATACCACTGAGGCAGCTTGTCTCAACCGACGAGCACGTGCAGTCGATAGGCGGCGACGGCGGCAACGGGGGCAACGGCGGCGGTGATGGCGGTGCAGGCGGTGGCGACAGGGTGAAGAAGAGGCCGGTGGTGTTCTCGATCCAATCAATGTACGAAGAGACTCGCGTGTACACTCCAGGAAATGGCTGCTGTGAGATACTGTCGATACGCGCGCAGCCATAACCCCACGAGACGACCCCAACGAGCACGTCGCCACCGTCGGCCTCGACGAACAAAGGACCGCCCGAGTCGCCTTGGCACGAGTCCTCTACACTGCCGCCCAAGTCGCCGACGGCGCAGAGTGTTGAACTCGGGAGATTTCCACTCAGGTATAGCCGGGCATCGCACGCCGCGTTGGCCAAAAGCGCGAGCTCCACGGAGTGCCTAGATTGTCAAACGTGGTAAAAGCACAGACTGGAAGAGGTCCATCTATCTTGGGAGAGGCCCCAAGACTGGAAGAGACTCCAAGACTGTGTTGCGGCGCCCGAGCGACCTGGCTCTGCTCTAGAGCCTAGGGGGCCGCCGTGCCGCTTGTGCGAGGGCGCCGTGAGGCCTGTACGGTATAGATGGCTATATAGCTCTCTTGCCACTACAAGGACAACCAGACGGGTTTGACCATGCTGGAGTGCAGCTCGTCAGGCGACTTGCCGGCTAGCGGATCCGCCCCTTCCGCGTCGGCAAGGTGGCCCCACCCCGCAATCACCGCCACGTTTCCGGGCTGGCTGCGGTTGCCGATGTCTAGCTTAGGGAGCGTGATGGAGGCGAGACACCTGTGGTTCCCATAGCAAAGGGTCGGGCCACAGAGCTCGGGCTGGGGCTAGGGTCAGGGTGGAGGTGAGGCCGAGGGCGCGGGAGGCGGGGGGGAGGGTGAGGGAGGGCGAGAGGGCGATCGAGGGCGGGGGGCAGAGGGCTGAGCGGAGGCTCGTGCACACGTTGGAGGCCTAGAGAGGCGGAGCAACGCGATGTCATTCCTAAGCGTCGTGAGGGTGAGGGTGAGGGTGAGGGTGAGGGTGAGGGTGAGGGTGAGGGTGAGGGTGAGGGTGAGGGTGAGGGTGAGGGTGAGGATGAGGGTGAGGGT
>Ga0209302_10001005_pt1 | contig 16194 bp, 13 predicted proteins | sample ArcOceMetagenome_2_FD_187445 | JGI IMG/M metagenome (GOLD analysis project Ga0209302, IMG submission 187445) | Marine eukaryotic phytoplankton communities from Arctic Ocean - Arctic Ocean ARC135M Metagenome (SPAdes) (version 2) | ecosystem: Environmental > Aquatic > Marine > Oceanic | place... | reverse complement strand
GCACGTTTTTTGCAGCGCTGAAAAGCGGCTGACCATACGGGCCCGTACGTACCGCGGCCGGGCGCCAGAAGCGGCGCCAGACCACCGCACCTGAAAAATCGCACCACTTCCGTGCGGACGCTTCCTAATGCAGATCGGATCGAATTGGGAATTCGAGATGCACTTGCACGTTGCAGATATTGCAGTGCCACGGCCCACGCCAGTGGCCAGTTGTGTGTATCTTTTATTGTATACACGGCTTTATACCGTATACCTGGCCGCACCGATACCGTACGGCTTTACCACACTCATCGAGCTAACGCGCTGCCTCTCACGCGCCCGTCCCGTTCCACCCCTCTTTCTAAACCCCGTAACATTATTTCGGCATTCGGGCGTCACCCACTCTCCCACTCTCGGATACAGCGCAGCTGCTGCGCGCGCTCGCGCACCTCCATCCCCGAGACGGGCGAGGCGGTGGAGGCGATGCGCATCATCGACTGCGAGCGCGACATGTCATACTTCAGCAGGCCGAGGGAGACGCGCGGCCAGAAGTCTTGCACCGCCTTACCCATGGCGTGCAGCGCCACGGTGAAGCCGATGAATCGCTGCAGGCTAGCGAAGCGTGACTCATAGAGCAACTCGAGCGTCCGCTGCCGCGCGAGCAGTTCCGCCGTGCTCAATGCCGCGCAGTTGCCGCCGAAGACCGACGAGGCGCCCACAAAGTCAGCGCCCATCGCCCGCCCTGGCACAGGCCGCTCGGCCGCCGCCGCCGCCGCCGGTGCCAGCCCAAGGCGATGCGAGAGGGCGCCGAGCCGCCGCCGGGGGGGTGAGGCGCGGCCGAGCGGCTCTGTCAACAGTACGCCTTCGTCCGTGGGTGCGGGCTGCAGCGCGACGTCTTCGGGGGCCACCGAGGGCTCGACGTGAGCGGCGGTGGCAAGAGGCGGGGCGATGGCGGCGGCGGTGGCGGTGGTTGGCGGCGGGCACCACGCAGGCCCTGGCTTGGACGACTGCTGCGGCTGCTGCGAGTCGGGCGCGCGGGTGCACGGGAGGCGGCCGCCGAGGCAGCGGCGCGAGGCGAGGAGCAGCTCCTGCATCCGTATCAGTAGCGAGGCCGGCGCGCCCTCCGGCCAGCGCATCTCCCCCGCTGCCTCGCTGCCGCCGCCGCTACTGTCACGCGCGGACGGCACTGCTGGTTCGCACGACGAGAGAAGAGCCTCAGAGAAGAACATTGGGCGCAGCGTGGGGAGCACCGCGTCGGTACTCGATCGGCCAGCCGAGCAAGGGAAGGGGTGGTGGCCGAGGGTAAAGGTGTCGCACGTCGTACCAAGGCTCTGGATCGAGCTGGCCTGCGTTTAGAATGCACCCCACGGTGCGTTCCATGGTGCACAGCATGCTGCACTCCATATCACACAGAGGCTGCACAGAGGTATATCACACCGAGGCTTTGGGTTGAGCTGACCTGCTTCACTGAGAGCAACGTGGCCGCCTCCGCACTGGCGAGCGAGTGCATCCTGCCGTCAGGCCGACCGACGGCGAGCAGCGCGCCTCGCACGACCCGGTGCGTGTGGCGGTGGACGAGGTGGTCGCTGGGGTTGGCGCTGTACACGGTGAGGCCGGCGATCGAGTAGGAGAGCGCGAATAGCTTCGAGGCGAAGGCCTCGAGGGACTGCGCCACCCACGGCACGTCTCCAATGAGGAGAGAGCGGCCTGCCACGCGATGTAGCCACGGGCGGCGCTGCAGCAGCCGCAGCAACATGGTGGTCCATATCGGTAGGAAGATGTAGACGGCGGCGTCGAGCAACATGAAGAGGTGGAGCAGCGGCGGGCGGGGTGCGTCCGGCGCGGCGGCGGCGGGCAGCAGCGCGGCACCTACGGCGGTGCACGGTGCAGCGCCCAGCACAGCGACGGTGACGAGGATGTAGAGCGCGGAGATGATCCACGAGATCGGCCCCTCGAGGATGCTCGCCGCCCAGTAGCGGCCTTGCTGCCGCAGTCGCCGCCCGGTGGCCGTGTCTCGCGCGACGGAGAGCGAGTCTCCAACGATGTCCGACACGGCCTCGAGATGAGACGTATGCAGCCCTGCCAGCGTGTCTGCGTCCTCCGCCATGAGGGACCCGACCGCACCCAGGGGCTCAGGGCCAGCGCCAGGCTGCGGCCCACCTGCCCCGCGGCGGAGGCTCGCGGCGGCTTCCCCCGGCGCAACCGGGTAAGCCGCACGCGCGCCTCCAGCGGCGTGGCCCGCGGCTTGACCCGCGGCGTGGCCCGGACCCGTGGCGTGGGCCACGGCGTGGCCGCTGCCCTCGCCGAGCGAGCGCATGAGGTGGAGCAGCAGGTGGGTGAGGACCTCGTGCGTGGCGGCCACAGAGATGGAGCACGGCTCGGCGGGGCGGTGGCCGGTGAGGCCGGAGAAGACGCGCGGCTCGGGCGTGAGTCGACCCACGGCGCGGCCGAGCGCGGTGTCAGGCTCGGAGCAGAGCGCGTAGACGCTCCGGCTCAACGGGGCGAGCAAGTGGCAGCAGCCGAGCGTGCCGAAGGTGGCGCCGCTGTGCGAGATGAGCAGCACCACGGTGTCGCCCACCGAGAGCGACGCAATCAGCCTCTGCGCGTCGAGGCCGAAGCCGAGGGCGGGCAGCGGGGCGTGCTGCCCGAGCAGGCCGAGCAGCTTGTTGGCCGAGAGGGCACGCACGCGCAGCGAGGGCTGCACGGCCGACAGGTCCGACGCAAACTGCTCACCAACCCACAGGCTGACCTCGCAGCCTACCACGAGCACGTCGAGCGCGTCAGCCGCGGTAGGCTGCTGCTTGCCACTCTTGAGTGCGAGACGGCGTGCGACATCACGGCCGAAGGCGCGCAGGCAGGCGTGGTTGAGCGTATGTGGCTGCGCGAAGGAGGCGCGCACGGCTCGCAGCACCTGAGGGATCTCGCCGATGTCAAAGCCCACTGGGTCCGGAGTCGCCGCGGTGAGCGGCAGCACGCGAGCGTTGCCGCCGAGCATCACCATGCGCGCGGCGAGGGGTGACTGCCGCCGCGAGGCCTGGGTGGCGGGGACGGGGACGGCGTGGCGGAGGCGGGTGGAGGACCCACGAGAGGCGGGGCCGTAGCAATCCGCTCCGTCGGGCTGCTCCCTCCGGGCCGCATGCGCCTGAGCCTGCTGCTTCGCGGCGTAGGAGCCGAAGCGCAGGCTGGCGCCGAGCAGCACGCGCCGCGCCCCCGCCTCGCCATACACCATCAGCACCTCCTCCACCGAGGGGGGTGCGCCGCCGCCCGCCGCCGCCCCGCCGCCGCCGCCACCGACGCCGTCGGGCGGAGCTTGTTCGAAGGGCACAGAGGCGCGGAGGAGAAGCAACTCACCGTCGAGATCGTCCAGATCGAGCCGTGTCGAGCCGGCGCACAGCTCAGCCCCCGATTCCTCGAGCCGCCCCACGCCGCCCTTGGCCGAGGCGGGAGGGCGCCACCACGGCGTCGTCGCGTCAAGGGTGAGCGGCGCCTTGGTGGCCGCAGCCTCTGACCCAAAGGCCACGAGGCCTAGCTTGGGGTAGAAGGCCACGCTCATGCTCTGCCCCCTCGCGGCGATCGCCACCTCGGCCGGCGAGTCGAGCGCGTGAGAGAGCACGAGGCCGAATGAGCCCTTGGCCGCCTCGAGCAGCAGGCGGCCGGTCTCCATCAGTCCATTGTCGAAGAACGCCGCCACCGCACAGCGCGCCAGCCCGCGCACCGCCTTCGTGACGTTCTTGCCGGGCGCGCCTGCGCGCACGGCCGCCGCAAGCCCGGTCGCCTCGGCCTCGTGCAGCAGCATGGCACACGCGCGCCGCTCGATGCGCCGCCGCAGCGCCGAATGCTCAGCCGCCGCGCCGCCGCCGCTACCACCGCCGCTGCTGGCGCTGCTGTTATCGTCGCTGTCTAGCTCGCTGCAGAGCTCGCCCTCTTCGAGAGCTGCCAGGGCCAACGCTGCCGCCTCCTCGCCGCCCTCGCCGCCGCCCTCGCCGCCACCTTCGCCGCCCCTACCGTCGGCCCCTGCGCCGGCGGCCATCACTGCGACGAAGCTCTCCTCGAAAGTGGCGGCAAGCTTGCGTAGCTGGGCCACGCTCAGCAGCGCCGCGGGGCGCGTGTGCAGCGGCGGCGCGGCGAGGCGTTGCGCGGGAGAGGCGGGCTCGAGCGCACCGTAGAGATAGCCGTAGCGGGCGGAGGCGAGCCACAGTCCCTTAGCGCGCAGCAGGTCAAGCAGGCCTGCGATGCACGCGCTATCGACGGCATCGGGCATCGGGCGGTGGAGCACCGCTGCCAGGAGCTGCTGCAGCTCCGGCACCGGGTAGCCCACGCCGTGCAGCGAGAAGAAGTCGAGGTCGCCGTTGTGCGTGATGAAGCCCTCCACTGTGCGCTGTGTCGCCGCGAAGCCGCCGCCACCACCGGTCCAGCTCCAGTGCTTTTGCTTGCTCGGAGGGCTCCACTGGTGCGGGTGGCAGCCGCCGAGCGTGGTGAGGCTCGTGGTGGCGAAGCGCGTGTGGCCCTGGAAGAGCTGCGGCGCCGCGATCAGGCCGGCGCCGAGCAGCGGGCGGCGGCGCTCAATGACGCGCGAAAACTTGGAGAGCAAGAGCCGCGCGAGGTCGGTCCGCTTGCCGCTCACCGTGCGGGCGCGGCAGCCCTGTGCGTCGCCGTCGGCCTGTCGGTAGGTGACGAGACCGGCGCTCTGTGCTCCTCGCGTCATGGTAACCTCGAGCATCTTGCGCAATAGCTCCATCACCATCGCCTGCGCAGGAGGGTCATCATGCTGGTGAGTGGTGAGAATCGTGAGAATCGATATGGTGAGAATCGTTCAATGTCCCTGGCGGAGGGCAGCCTTGGGTTGGAGTAGGCTTGGGGTCACCGCGTTGCGGTCGTCAAGATGGAGCATGCCGAGGTTGCCGCAGCCTCCGCGTGCGCGCAGCATCAAGTGCAGCCTCGCCTCCTTTCGGATGCCGTAGTCCACCAGGTCGCGGTTGTCCTCGAGTTGCGAGGCGTGGTAGAGAAGCCTCTGCTGTGAGGGCGGGATGTTTTCCTGCACGTGGATCTTGGACTTGACGCTTGAGATAATATCACTGGGCTCGACCTCGAGGACGATGATCCTGCCGGTGAAAGTCGTGACGAAGATCTGCATAGCGGAGGGCCCGTCGACCGCGCAAAACTGACGAAACGAAGTCGCTGCAAGTTCATGATGAGGGAGATGTGCATTTGCCACTCTCTCTCATTTGCATGTGCATGTGCCCACGCTGAAGCATCCCAACTTATGGACGCGTCCCGGAAATCCCAACCGTCCGGGGGGGCGCCCGCAGACTGGGCATACGCCCAGAGGCACCCCTTGGCCGCCAAGCAAGGCTCCCACCGCTCGATCGGGGATTCGCGCCGCCTGAAAGCCGCCCGCTCACGCCTCAGGAGGCGCCTGAAGCGCCTCGGCAAGCTGGTGCTCCCTGGCCGGCTCGAGGCGCCGCTCGGGCATCCGGGGCCTTCGCCCAGTTGCCCCGGGTAGCCCCGAGCAGCCCCGGCGCCCCACCTCCCTCGCCCCCCGCAACCCGCAAGATCAGCTCACCTGGACGGCCGACGGCAGCGGGGAGCTCTCCTGGAGCTTGGCCCGCCGGCGCGCGCTCGGGCCGAGGCGGGAGGTGGGGGCGACGGGGAGGAGCGGTTTCACCGTCAATAAAGAGCTAATTTCACGAGAAATGCGGGTGCCACGTATCGCAGGCAGCGCGTGCGCGCAAAGGCGGCGCGGAGCCGCGAGTCGAACGCGGAGCCGTGAGCGTCCGTCCAGAACGCGAAACGGCGTTTCAAGATTTTGACGATCTCAGGCATTCATTAGAGCTCGTCACATCATCATCAACAACGACCACAACCCAGGAGCGTACCAGGAGCGTGTCGTCTCTCGTCTAGAGCCCGGCCGCGCCCGCGCGCCACGCGCCTGCCGGCACGATGCGACGCCTGCCTGCCTACCTCACGCCTGGCCACCTCGTCTCGTCGCACGTATTCGCACCGAGGAGCGCGTACCTCGTGTACGGCTGTCCGTCCCGCCTGCCCACAGTCACGCCTCTGCCATGCGTGATGCGCGCCCGCGTGCTTCCATCGGTCCCGCCCATCTCCCCTTGCGAGACACCTGCCCCTTGCGAGACACCTCATCGAAAGATGTGTCCTCCGACCTCCCGCAGCAGACTACTGCTGTACGAGATGCAGACGAACAAGGTCCCCACACCCCACTTCCGCCCCAGGCGACCGTGCTCCCACTTCCGAGGAGCCCGCTCCGATCAAGATGACCAATCAGCAGACCGAGCTGGACCAAGCAATACCGGTGCGCACGAGGTCACCGCACGCTCTCACTTTATGGCCCCGCGGACTCACAAGGGAATTGCGCCTCGGACACAAGGGCAACGCGACCCGTCTGCAAGTAATTCCGCGTATGCAATCGATCGTCGCAGTCGGTGCCCAGGTCGCATGCGCACACTGGGCGCCGATCGCACCATCGCCTTCATCCTGGCAGACTTTGTTCTTGACGAACTGCGAGCCGCCGCTCCCCCAGAGTTCGTCGTTCACGTTCTTTGTTTTCTCTAACGGCTGTAACAATGTGTTACTGTCTGTCATAGATGGCGGAGAGGGAGGGTGCGGAAAGAGAGAGAGAGCGCGCCGGCCGCGTCGGAATAAGCCCCACTCACAGAGAGAGAGAGAGATTGGTCTTGGTAAAACACGACATACCCGGGTCGCGAGTTACACCTCACGCAGACGGGTGGTTCCACGAATGGATCCACACGCTTGAGTACGGTCCTCAATGGTGGGAGCGCCCATGCGCCTCCCACCCCGGACACGGGTTACGACACTACACACTGGTTTGAATCAGACGATTCAGAGTACCAAGCCGTCGGGCGCAACCTCCAGTCCTACAGCCCAAGGCGGGGCTAGAGGGATCCTGGAGGACGCCATCCGGGCAAGGGGGGTGGTGTGTGTCATATTTGTCGTGAGGTCACCTACCCCTCGTTTACCGAGAGGATCCTTGATTGCTCCGGGCCGTGCGCGCCGAGGCCGGCGGATGTAGCCGGCCACGTCGCCACGGAGGTTCCCCGGCTCACGTTGGCGCCACCACCGCCGCCCCCAGAGGCGGGGGTGGCCCGCGGTCGCCGAGAGACCATCTTCAGCCGTGGCAACCACGCGCCGAAGAGCGCTGCTAGCACAAGGCCGTCTCTCTCTCTCTCTCTCTTATTTTTATTACTAGGGTGGCACCCCACTGTGTCAACACGCTAATGATACTGCACGCGGCACACACTCTCATGATGTCCGCTGGTTAACACCCATGTGTCCGCTGTTTAACACCCCCGCGGGGGGTCCCGGTGCTAGAGTCTCGAGTGCGCCGTGCGCACTCTAGAAGCTCGCGTTCTTCTTGATCGCCCGCTCGATCTCGATCGCGACCCCCCATTCTCTCTCTCTCTCTCTCCACTCACAGAAGATCGGCTTCAACGTTCCGTGTTTTCAAGTTGCAGGGTCCTCTCAACGTGAGTTAAGGTCCAGCTCAGCCTTTCTGCAACAGGGTCCTACATGCCCTTAAAGTGAAAATTGTCTGTCTATCCGTCCTCATGAAATTAAAATCAATCGATCTCACACAAGCCAGGTGCGACCTTCTCGCGGGCCCGGGGCCTGGGCACGGGGCCTGCATGGGCTTAGCGGCACCCATCCCTCATAATGCTTCATGCCGCATGCCTCGTGGCCTAGCGCATGCTCACCCTCACTCTCTATCGGAGCTCTGATGCACCACCCGAACCCTCCTCCCTCACGGGCCACACGGGCCTCGGCACCTCGTGGCTCTGCCCGCCAGCACGGCTAGCCTTAGCACGGCCACCATTAGCCCTGCCTGCGGCTCACCACCGACGCAGAGGAACCTTCTCGTTGACCCTCCATCTCGACCCTCGCAGGAGGGTGCAATGATCAACTCCAAGATGAAGCCGCAGCCCGGCGATGGCGGGGACTGTGGTCGCGACAAGGTGTGGTTGGACCCTGATTATAGGCTCTAGTTAGGGGCCTAAAGCCGTACTACTAGTGTGACGGCCCTGGCGAGGACCCCGCTGGTGATGGCCCTGTGGTGAGATCAGCCCTGGATGTGGCCCTGGTGGCCCTGGTGAGATGTCCCTGTGGTGAGATGGCCCTGGTGAGGGGCGAGGGCTGGTTCGAGCGGCCTAGAGTTCGGCCTGGCCCGGGTTAGCCTGGCAGCTGAGACTATCCCTAACTGCCGCCCAACCCCTCCCCTCGGCGAATCCCTGTGCCGCCGCCCCACAGCTCCTCGGCAGCGCACTATAACCGAGGCTCCTTAGCGCCCTCACCTTTCCGTGCCGGTACCTCGCTGCGTATACTATCACATTAAGACCCCCTGTCTGGCCACAGACAAAGACCGACGAGAAGCTCGGCGGCAACAAGTTCGATACACGGCAGGCGCGTGATCATGACCTAACACCCCCTCGATCACGAATGTGCATACTACGTTCCTGATCAACAACAACAACTATTCCTGTAGTCTCCTAGTGCACCCCTGGGTCGCCCCCGGATCATCAACAACTACTACTAATATGTTACTTGTTGTGCATATGCATGTCACATAGCATGCACATGGACTTGCATATGCACATGAGCATGCACGTGAACATGCACATTATCACTTTCCAACAACAACAACAACAACTACAACACTTTACTTGCAACAACTACAACAACTACTATTACTACTTGTCAAGCGCATATAGGCTAGTTATAACAGCCTGGTAAGGGCCGGGCACAGGGTTGGCGTGGTTGGTGCCTATCGCGGAAGAAACCCAAGCTGCCCCCGCCGCCGGCCCGCCGCCGCCGCCGCCGCCACGACCGTCGCCCGCCGCCCCGCCGCCCCGCTGCCCCGCCCGCCACGACCGTCACCTCTTCGCCGCCGCCGTCGCCGCCGCCACCACGCACACCAAGGTCATCCACTGCTTCATGGAGACGGGCCAGTTCGACAATCATGGTCTACTGCCAAACGGTCTGCTGCACACCGCTGACTGGGGCTTCCTGCTTGAGGGTGCGAGAGCCCACCCACCCTCGCTTGCGCCACGCCGTCCTTGAATCCGTTTTGGCGTTGCTGCCCTTCCCTTTCCGCTGCCTTTCGCGTCACGCCGCTCCTTTTGCACCCTGCCCCACGACACCTGCAGGTGATCATCTACAGGTGATCGTCCAGGCCGCGCGCGAGTACTCGAAGAGAAGCTGTGATCGAATTGTTTGAGTACAACACTTGAGAGGGCCTATATTCTCCCAAGGACGTGCACTTCAAGTACATCGCGAGGTCATGCAAGGGCTACCTGCACCGGAGGTCAAGCGCGTCACGCCGCGAGGACGATCACTTAGACCCAAAGCCTGTGGCCGACTTCTTCAAGGAGGTGCGCCTGCCCGAGACCAGCCGCCGATCATCAATGTGTGCGACCGCTTCGACATATGGTCGAGACGACGACCTCACGCACTACCTCTACCCCATCGACATGTCCCAGTGCATTGAGCTCACGGGTAGAAGGTCAACCCGATGGCCGCGCCGCTGGTGGCCGACGCCCTGCTCGACGTTGACTGCTCCGGTTTTTGTGCACGCGCTCATCCCCTCGGTGCGCCCGCTGAGCAGCTCATCCAAGAGGTGGACAGCGCAACCGCCTCAAGCTGCTGCAGCCGTTGCTCGAGGCGCGCGTGAACGAGGGCGTGAACGAGGGCGTGCACACAGGAGGCGGCGGTGCAAAATGCGCTCCGGAAGATCTTCATTGACACGAACAACCGCCCCGAGGAATACATCACCACCAACACCCCAAGACCGCGTTGTCGGCGACTACCGGTACTGCCGCCACTATCCCCCCCGCCCTCGCGCCGACGCGTCGCCGCCGTGTCGCCAATGCCGCCGCCCGGCGCCGCCCAGCGCCGCCCAGCGCCGCCCAGCCCGCCGCCGCCGCCGTCACCCTCATCTTCTGCTCTTCGGCTTCGCCTTAGTGACCACCACCATCACCATCCTCGCTACCGCTGCCACCACCCTCGCCCTCGCCCTCGCCACCGCCACCGCTACCGCCGGTGGAGCCACGGAGCCGTCGCCTCTCCGCCAGATCCATCGCCGATGCCGCCACTCAGCCTGCCACCGCCATCATCACGATTGCCGTCGTCGCCCTCCCCGCCGCAGCCTATATCATGCGCTACCAAAACGATCCTGCATCCCTATATACATGCTCCCTAGTCATCGACGAACAATGCTAGTTTTTGAATCACATCATGCAAATGCACAAATACAAATGCACACATGCATATGCACACATGCATTTGCTTGATGTTACAAATCACTTCAGGCCAAGGTGGTCATCAAGCCTCTCAAGTTTGCTGACGCGTGCGCCAACCCGAACGCCAAGCCCATCACGGTCTATGGGCCTACCGGCCCGCTCAACGCGGTGGACGTCGACGGCACTCTCTTCATTGAGAACGTTGAGGCCGAGGCTGCGGCTGAGGCGCTTTACTCAAAGGCGCTTGAGTCGACGTCCGAGTTGGCGCCGGTGGCGTCGGAGGTGGCGCCGGCACTGAAGCCGACGCCCGAACCGGCGGCAGCGGCGCTCAACTCCGAGCCCTCCTGCAGCGTTGCGACTTCCTCGGCTATCTTGTACTCTGCCGCAGCCTCCAAGCCTCCAGTCATGCCCAAGCCCTCTGCGGCAACCTTCCAGATGCGCTCTTCCAAGTTTTCGGCAGGCCTCAAGCGCTCTGCCCCAGCCTCCCAGCCTGCGGTGGTCCTCGCTCCGCTCGAGGTAAACATGCGCATGCACATATCTGTAATGCAGTGCACATTACATCTCTTATGCAGTGCACATTACATCTCTAATGCAGTGCGCATTACATCTCTAATGCAGTGCACATTAATTGCATTGCCGTTAGTACTATACATCGCTACTAATTGCCGTGCATAATTCGCTACTAAATGTGTTTTGTGCCGACCAGGAGGTTGATGACTTCGCCGTCGCCCAGAGCACCCCCTTGCCGGAGTGCATCGCCGGCTTCGAGGGAGACACAGTGCGCCGCCCTTCATTGCCGACCTTCATTCAGCATCGCTATGCTTTCTCTGTCCCCTCCGAAGCCATCCCCTCTGTAAGCCCACGCCCTCCCTCGTACAGGGTGGCGACATCTACGCTGAGGGTTTCGGCATTTCGATCCTCATCCCGAAGAACTTCCACCACGAGTCCTTCGAGGCCGAGGAGACGGTGAAGGAGTTGACGATCAAGGCGCAGAAGGCAAAGGCGGCGGAGGTGAAGACGGAGGCGAAGGATGAGCCGACGGCGAAGAAGTCGGCTGCTGTGAAGCTGGCCGGCACCAAGCAGAAGATCAAGAAGCAGGCGGCCACGGACACCAAGCAGAACACGGCGGCAGCACCGGCCAAGGAAGACGCCAAGCGCTGCAACGTGAGCTTCCTGGGCGCTCTCGTCGTCCTCGTGAGCGCTGCTTTCTTCTTTGCGGTCACGATGGCGCTTCGGAGCAATTCAAACGTGTCAACCGGTGCGCCGGCGGAGGTCATCACCACCAAGTCCATTTCCAGCTGGGCCAACAGCCAGCAGTGCGGGCTGTACGAGAACGACGACTTCTGTGCCGTGCAGGAGGCCTTCGAGACGACCTGTTCGGTTAGACTCGACTTTTCCGCCACTTCAATCCTCACCTTCCCTCACTTTAATTAAGCCTCGAGCTCCACTCCTTTTGAGCCTTACCTCACACGCTTGAGCAGGCCGACGTTGTGCCTGACGACGGGGCCAAGGGCTACGGGCACAGCACTTCGCTCGACGCGACCGGAGCGGAGGGTGCCGAGCCGTGCGCCACAGCCGCCTCCACACGCACACACACACATCACAGCACCACAAAGCCATCATGACACACCAGCCTCCACACACTTTTTAGGATTAGGGACTACAGGGTTTGGGTCTTCACAGAACCTCCTTACAAGTATCGTTTGCGCCACCGCCAATCCTAGTTCTGAGGTTTGCCCGTCAGGCGCGGTAAGACGAAAGAGGGCGTCGCTTACGCGCCGGGGTGGATGCCTGTGATGCTGGGAGTTGCCCATGATGCTGACGCATCCACAGTCAACGGCTTGATGACCGCCCCGCTGCCGCCACCGTGCTCGGATTCGTGCACGGACGTGGTAGGCCCGTTCGCGTATGACCCTGCTACGCCGACATGCGCGGCGGCGAGTGTGGCAATCCCGGTCTTCGGAAGGTTGTGCAATGGTGAAATCGGAAACTGGCCTGGGTCGGTCACCTGCCAACAGTCATGCGCCGACGTGGGCCACAACTACGCCGACCCTCCGTGCTGCACCTCGCAGCCGCCGCAGCGGCCGTCCCCCTTGTTGTCGCCACCGTTGCCGTCGCCATTGTCGCCGGAGCCACTGCCGCCCAGCCCGCCGCCGACGATGATGGCCTTGCCACCGCCCATGCCACCGCCACCGCTCCCCTCGCCGCCGCTGGCTTCGCCGCTGGCTTCGCCGCCGCTGGCTTGCCCTGGTACTCGCGCGGCATTCCGCAACCCGGCCTTTACCCTCCCCGTCTACCCGGCGCTAGACCCGGCGAACCTCCCCACCCAAGCGGAGCATGGTGTGCTCGGCCAGCTCGACGGCGTCTGGGTGAACGCACCCGGGGCCTATGGAATTCACACGACGATCATGCCGGCCCCCGGAACCACTTCGGAGCAGATGTTCGGCGCCTTCCATTTCCTAACGCAAGAGTACTAATACGCCTAACCCTCATCCTAACCCTATCCTAACCCTATATCCCTGAGACCCTGACCCTACCCAGCTCACATCATGCTAACATCACGCTAGCCCTAACGTCCACACCCTTGCGATCTGCCACACCTGCCACCTGATGCCTGACATCCTGCACTTCTCCTATACCATGCAGCCTCACCTCACAGCTACTAGTGATCATCAGGTTCACGGAGGAGCTCAAGTTCACGAAGAAAAACGACCCGGTGCGCAACCGCCTTGGATCCAACGAGCAGTTCGTCGGCGCCGTCAACTATGAGACGTCCGTCAAGGACCGTAACGGTAACGGGATTCACTTCGAGGTGGGCCAGTACTTGTGGCTCGGCGTCTGGACCCAAGAAAAGGCTGCCCCGTACGACAAGGGCGAGTCCTGCTTGTACTCCCGCCAGGCAACGGAGGCGGACGTCAAGGTGGACATGACGTTCCCAACCCTCTCCGCAGGGGCACAAGGGCCGCAGTTCATTCCGCCCTTCTCCATCTCTCGCCAGGGCAGCATCCCCCACGGCAGCTCAATCCAGCTCTTCGGGAGCCAGCCGACAAACGACAACGGCACCCCGCAGAAAAACATCACGGGCGCCCCTGAGATCTATCCTGGCGCCAGCCATGGCGTCGTGTGGGACCAAGACTCCCTTGCCTTCGACCCGACGATGGGGTATACGGCTGAGCAGCTGAACGCGGTCGAGACTCCACCTTCGCGTACGAAGCCAGACTTCGCAAACTTCACTACGCCGGAGAACTACCCACGTCATATTGATCCACAGAGTGGCGAGGCCTACATGGGTCGCATCTTCAACGGCGCGCCGCTGGTTATTTTTGGCTATAGGCTTAGTGTAGGTTAGGAGTAGATTGTTAGGGCTACGGCTACGGCTGGGTTAGTTAGGATTATGGGGCTAACATTTTAGACTCTAGCGCTATAGCCCTGGCCCTAGCCCTAACCCTGAGGTGTTCATGTTAGCCTAAGAACCACCTAGCCCTAACCCTTTTCCTAACCAGGCGCGCAGAAGCTGAAGCATCCAGACAACAGCGTCACTGAGAGCCCACTGTTCCCTTACTGCGTGCAGCCCAACTTTAAGCTCGTCGACGCCAACAAAAGGCTCGTCGAAGATGGCTTTGAGATCGTCAGTCACGACAAGTTCACGCTCAACTCGCAGGTCCCCCCTAACCCTGACCTAAGCCCTCACCCCCTAACCCGAATCACAACACCATAAGTTAATCCTAAACCCTGACCCTGACCCTAACCTCAACCCTAACGCTGACCCTAACCCTAAACCTAACCCTAACCCTAACCCTGAGTGACCCTGACCCTCCCCTAACCAAATTTTTCAGATAAATGGCCCGCGTGGGGCGGGCCTTCAGGGCCTGCAGGGCGCAACCCTCAACAACCATGGCACCGAGCGCTACTGCAAGGTGCAGAACATGAGGTTCACGATGTGGATCTCAAAGGTATATTCTACCAGGACCCAAACCAGGATCCACACCCTAACCCTGACCCTAACCCTAACCATTTACCCTAACCACAACACCCTAACCCTAACCCTAACCCTGACTCTGACCCAAATCCTCGAAGGTCAAGAACAAGGCGACCGGCGAGATCCACGACCAGCTGCAGTATGAGCAGGTGGAGATAGATAGATAGATAGATAGGGGATAGACGGACGGATAGATAAAGCAGACAGCACGCTGAATGGCCAACTTCGCGATCTACTCCGAGCACAGGTGGTACACTTCCAGTTCGGGTTCGGTACCGATGGAACCAAAACCCTGTGGCCTCACATCCAGTGCAACACGCTCATCCGCAAGTCGGACCCGGCACCCTCATCCACCACACCACCACCACCACCACCACCACCACCACCACCACCACCACCACCACCACCACCACCACCATTGCCCTCGCCACCGCCGCCGTCGCCCTCGCCGCCGCCGCCCTCTCCGCCACCACCTTCGCCACCGCCGCCCTCTCCACCACCACCTTCGCCACCGCCGCCCTCGCAGCCGCCCTCCGCCATCTCCTCAGCGATCACCTGCTCCAGCGGGTTTTATCCAAGCGAAGTTGGCTGGAGCCTCAGCTGCTCCGATGACATCACGCTCAGCGGCGGCGCGCAGTACACCTCGAGCGTGCCATTGGCTGTGGCGCTCGGCGCAACGTGCATCCTGGACATGACTGATTCGTACGGTGACGGCTGGAATGGGGCGGAGTGGTCGGCGCCCGGCTTTGGACAGACCTTCTCTTTGGCAGGCGGCGAACAAGGAACCAAGTCCTTTGTGGTACAGTTCCAGCCGCCGTCGCCGCCGCCGCCGCCGCCGCCGCCGCCGTCGCCGCCGTCGCCGCCGCTCTCGCCGCCTGGCACCTTCACGACCAAGGCCTCCCTGCAGACGGCGGTCTCAGCGTTCAATCATAACCCGGCTGCCGCCACTGCGGCGTACGGCCTGATCGCCGACTGGGACGTCTCGGCCATCACCGACATGAGCTACCTCTTCTATAACTCGAAGAACTTCAACGCGGACATTTCCAGCTGGGACACCTCCGGCGTCACAACCATAAAACAGATGTTCCGGTACGCGGTTGCGTTCAACCAGCCGCTGAGCTGGAAAACGTCCAGCGTCACAACCATGTCCGGCATGTTCTGGGTGCGCAACTCCCGTGCCCACTGCGCCCCAGCTGCAGTCGGACCGTCCTCTTGCTTGCACTTCTGCCGCCCAAACTCTTGCTCACCTCTCCCGACCCGCAGCTCTCGCCCCGCACCGTATATCCCCCTTTTGACTCTCGGCAGGGAGCGTCGGCGTTCAACCAGCCGCTGAGCTGGGACACGTCCAGCGTCACAGACATTTCGGCCATGTTCTACGTGGGCAACGCCCGTGCCCACACTGCACGCGTTCCACCTGCATTTTGCCCCCCCCCATTTCCACCACCCCGCGCCCACCCACCTCTCCGGGCCCGCACACTCCGCCCGCACCGCACGCCCCCTTTTGACTCGTCAGGTCACTGAGCTGCATGGATTCAACCAGCCATTGAGCTGGGACACGTCCAACGTCAAAAGCATGCGCTTCATGTTCACAGTAAGCACTGCGCGCCCGTGCCCACTGCGCCCCACCTACAGTTGGGTCACACACCCCTGCTTGCACTTCCGCCGTCCCCACGCCCACACCCACTTCTGCCGGCCCCCACCTCGCTACTCACCGCACGCGCCCCATTTGGACTCGGCAGGCTGCGCGTGCTTTCAACCAGCCGCTGAGCTTTGACACCTCCAGCGTCACAGACATGACCTCCATGTTCAATGTGCGCTTCCACCTAGCTGCGCCTTCTGCCCACACTCCCGAGCTGAGCCACACGCGCGCGCCGCGCGACCTGCCGATTCGCACTTCCCTCTGTGTGCCACATCTCCGCGCCACGCGCTTCCCTCTGTCGGATGCCCCCTTTGGACTCGGCAGCG
>Ga0209302_10001004_pt1 | contig 16200 bp, 18 predicted proteins | sample ArcOceMetagenome_2_FD_187445 | JGI IMG/M metagenome (GOLD analysis project Ga0209302, IMG submission 187445) | Marine eukaryotic phytoplankton communities from Arctic Ocean - Arctic Ocean ARC135M Metagenome (SPAdes) (version 2) | ecosystem: Environmental > Aquatic > Marine > Oceanic | place... | reverse complement strand
CCCACACACCCACACACCCACACACACACACACACACCTTCCTCCGCCTCCCGGTGGTCTGCCTCAGTACTCAGATGGCGATGCCGCGCTGCATGTTCTGCGCCTTATCGTAGTAAGTGGTGCCCTTGTGGTTGGCGGCGCTGCTGACGATACGCATCGCCTCCGCCTCGAACTCGGCGTCGGGGAGGTCGAGGCACAGCCGCTCGCGCAGCCGCGGCGCCACCTTGGCCACTGGCACCACCTGCAGGCGGGCGGAGGGGAAGGGGTGGCGCGTGGGGCCGAGCTGGTGCCATAGTAAGCATGGCCATAGTAAGTCCGGCCCTATTAAGTACGGCCCTAGTAAGTGTGGCCACAGTAAGTATGGCCATAGTCAGCATGCGCCTGGAAGCAAGGGAAGACCGAGTTGGTGCCGACCACCTCGACCAGCGTGCAGATGGCCTCTCCATGCGAACGCGCCGCGCGGAGGTTGGCGACGCAACTGGCGCAGAAGGCCTGGTAGGCCTTGGAGCCCAGCCCGTCGAGGACGTCGATGTACTCCGCGGTCATCTTGAAGGGGGAACACTCGACCAGCCCACCGATCTGCTTGCCGGTCGAGTGGCCGAGGATGAAGCCGAAGTCGACGTGGAAGTAGTGCCCGTCGTCGTCGAGCATCAGGTTCTCGTTGTGCCTGGTCAGGGGCAGGGGTGAGGGGTAGGGTCAGGGTCAGGGTTAAGGGTTAAGGGTCAGGGTTGGGGTTGGGGTCGGGGTCAGTGGTCGGGGTCAGGGCTAGGGGTTAGAGGTTAGAGGTTCTGGTGGTACCGGTCGCGCAGCAGAAGCATCCACATGAGCACAGAGTAGGCGGCGAGCGAGCGCGAGAAGCGCGCCTGCGCCGCCTTGAAGGGTGCACCCTCGGGCGGGCCGTGGCGGCTCTCGAATAGAGCACGCAGCGTCGTGTAGCCGGGCGACTTCTTGAGCCTGCCCAGGTTAGGGTTGGGGGTGGCGTACGGGTTGGGGTTGGGGTGAGGGTTGGGGTTGGGGTGAGGGTTGGGGTTGGGGTTAGGGTTAGGAAACTCTGCAGCCCGAGCCTGCCGAGGTCCTGTGCCGAGGTGATGGTCTCGATGAGTCCTGTGTCCGGCCCGGTGGCCTGGATGTGGTACGAGGCGAGCCACGCGTGGTCGGCCGGGAAGATGCGTTGGCAGAAGGAGATGAGCTGCATCACGAAGACCTGGGGTAGTAGCGAGTGGGCAGCAAGGCAGTAAGTAGCGAGGTAGTATGTTAGCGAGGTAGTATGTTAGCAAGGTAGTACGTTAGCAAGGTAGTAAGGTAGTGAGTGAGTAAGGTAGTAAGTGAGTAAGGTAGAAGTTCGCAAGGTAGTAAGTTAGTAAGGTGGTAAGGTAAGTAAGTAGCAAGGAGATGGGCTGCATGCCGAGCACCTCCTGGCGCAGGTCGTCGTTAGACTTGACGAACATCGAGGTCAGCTTCCAGCCTGAGTTGCCCGTGGCCAGCTCGCTCGCCTTGCGGATACGCGCCACCTTAGCGTCCCACCTCTCTCGCTTGCGGGCGGTCACGTCAGGGGTGGTAGTCTCGGTGATGACCGTGGACACCTCTTGGAGCGTCTCGCCGCTGGCTGGAGCGGCAAGGGTGCCGCCCTGTAGCATGGCACTCGCGACCGTGGTGGGGAGCTCCTGCACCTCCACGAAGAGCATCAGCGGGCAGCGCGCCTGGTGTGTGTGAGCGCGCGCGCGCGCGTGTGTGTGTGTGTGGGAGCGTACGTGAGTGTACGTACTTGCGTGTGTGAGTGTGCGTGTATTAAGCGTGTTCGGCTCAGCGAGAACCTCATACAATAAGCATGAGGGGGCGGCGCGCCTGGGCGTTGTGGCTACACCAGGTGAGGCAAGTGGGGAGGTGTAGTAAGTGTCTAGAGGGAGTAGGGCGCGCCTTGGTGTGGAAGACAACACTCTCGTGCGGAGCGAAGCGCAGCACCTGCGGCACCGTAACCGAGGGTCTATAGGGCTGGGGTCGGGGTCCGGGTCGTGGTTAGGGTAAGGTCGGGCTCGGTGTCGGGGGGTCGGTGCCGGGGGGTCGGGCCCCGCAGCGCCTGCAGCATCTGGGCCGATGATTGGCCGAGCGGGAAGAAGGTCATGGGGGGCAGCGGCATTGCACTGAGCGCGGGCTGCAGCAGGGGCTGCCGCTCCGCCTCGGCTAACGGGCGCAGCTCCTCGGCGAGGTCGGTCAGTCGGCGCACCTTGGGAGGGTGCAAAGGTGAGGGGTAGTAAAGGCGAGGGGTGTAAAGGTGAGGCGTGAAGGTGAGGGGTGTAAAGGTGAGGCGTGAAGGTGAGGGGTGTAAAGGGATGCGGGGCGTATGCGAAGTGCGGCTGTGCGAGTGTGCGTGGGTGGGTGGTGAGCGGGTGAAGGCTGATCAGCAGGCGAAGGCGCACGAAAGCCCGCTGCGAGCTGAAGTAGCGATAGCGCTGGGTCACGCTGCCCCCCGCCTTGGCGCCCGCCACCACGGCCGAGGAGGGCGACTTGGGCGACTTGGGCGACGAGGGCGAGCGTGCGGCTAGCTTGTGCACCAGGGCCTTGCGCTCAGCCCTGCGCGAGTAGGCCTCCACCAGGGCGGGGGCAGCCTCCTCTGCGGACTGCGGCAGCTTGGCGACGAGCGCCTTGGGTATTGTTAGGGTTAGGGTTGGGCTCAGGGTAGGGGGTGGGTTGGGCTCAGGGTCCGTGGTCAGGGTAAGTGGTCAGGGTCGGGCCCAGGCAGCTTGGCGGCGAGCGCCTTGAGCTCCACGGTCGACATGCCGGGCGGCTCGGGCAGCAGCAGCAGCGCGCGCAGCACCTGCAGCCACTGCTTGAGCTGCTCGGGGCCCTGCGCCCTCAGCTTGAAGCGCAGGCCGCACGTGCTGTGCACCTGCCTTTCTCAGGGTTGGGGATGAAGCGCAGGCCGCACATACTGTGCACCTGCATTTGGAGGGTACATGACTACACTTGCTATCGCACCTCGAAGTAGTGCTTGTACTCGCGCTTGGTCACGTCCTGCTGGCCTATGACCAGTGTGGCGGAGGAGAGGTAGATGGACCCCTTGGCCTGCCCCTGCCGTGCTGCCGCCTCGTTGGCATAGTAGTAGAGTACCCGCTGCCTCACCTGCACACGCAAGGTTGCCGCCTCTGACACATGGTGCACTAGCTGAGGGGCGGTAGCTGTGGGCTGTAGCTAAGGGGCAGCAGCCAAAGGTAGCAGCTGAGGGTAAGTAGCCAAGGGGCAGTAGCTGAGGGTGAGCAGCCAAGGGGCAGTAGCTGAGGGTGAGCAGCAGCTTGAGGCCCACCTCGAAGTAGCGAGGCTTCCACGTGCGGCGGCCGAGGGTGGAGGTGCCCCCGCCTTTCTTAAAGAGGAAGCCCGCGTAGATGGCCTCATCACTGGAGCTCGTGCCCCGCGCCATCGCCTCCGCCGCCGACGCCAAGCACGCCGCCACTAGCTCCTGCTGACCCTCGCCGCCCGGGGCGTCAAGGCCCGCACTCACGCCATAGGCCACACACTGCTCGAGCCGCAGCAGCATACGCGCGCACCTGGAGCGCGTGGGGCCCAGGGCTGCAGCGGGTGGGCAGGCAGTGCGCTGCGCTGGCACTGGCGCTGGCGCGGGGCTTCGGGGCGTGCGTGGTTGGTGGAGGTGGCGGTGACAGTGGCAGGGGCAGGGGCGTGCCGTGTGTAGATGCCCCGCTTGGAGCCGGCCTTCTTCGGGCAGTGCTCCTGCAGCGAGGCGTAGACGATCCAGAAGAACTGCAACGCGAAGTGCACCGACATCTGGCACGCCGCCAGCACGAACTTCTCGAGCTCCGCGCTGCCCTCGATGACGTCGCCTGGGTGAGCATCCAAGGCAGGCCTTTGCCGCAGCAAGGGTGCACCTGGGCGGGCCGGCCGCGACCGCACAGGCACTACGATGGCATCACGTTATCGACCCGGCGCGCCACCCAGCTGGATGAGCATGTGGGCAAACTGTGGCAGGTAAAACTCCACGGCGTCGAGCGCCGCTGGGTCCTTGAGCATGCTTTGCAGTTGGCTGGTCGTTTCGGCGACCGCGGCAGCCTCGCCACGGCGGCGCCACAGGGTGAGTACCAGGGCTTCCAGCTGGTCGGCCTTCGTGGAGGCCATTCCTCCAAGGGACGGCGCGTGCACAGCGACGATTGTCGGGCTTTCGTGGTGAATCGCGCCGACCGCCGCAAGTTTGACGCGTCGTCAGAACCTTCAGACATTCTGGGAAACTAGAACATGGTTTCGGAGAACCTAACCCTGTGAAACACGGCGCTCCAATGAGCAATAGAGATTTATTTTTCGGAGAGTGTGGGTTAGGGCTCGATGCGCTACGTACTGCTTACAACACGACTGCTGAGCTCATGCAGGCGTACTGCTTACAACACGCCTGCTGAGTAAATGGGGTTAATTATTACCACCGCATCAAATTATAGGCCAAATTTGCTCATTGGACCCCCCTAATATGACCTAATTTGCAATCTAATTATATTACACTTGCAATCTAATTCTATTACTAACTCCGCCAAGTGCTATTAGTGGACTGCCCCATTAACCCCATTTACTACGTCAAGGTGAGCTTTTGAGGCTCCGGGAACCTCAGAAATGGATTCTACGGCCAATTTGGGGTCTAGGAGGGTGTACCTAGGTGTCCGCTGAGTATCACCCCTGACCCATATATATATGTATATATGGGGTGGTAAACAGCGGACATATATATGATGGGTGGATATATAGGGGTGATAATTAGCGGAAGTAAAAAACATACCTCTAAGATCGGAAATTCGTCATGGATTCCGAATCTGGCCTCAGAAATAGGTGCTCTCTGTCATATGTTTCGAGATATTTACGTTTTCAGTGCTTTTCACGAGGTGGCCCTTTTGGGTACAACCTTGGGAAAAGCACTGAAAATGTCAATATACTCAAAAATCGCACCCTAACCCCTAGTTTTTTCGCCTGTTCTCCTCTAACCAGGCGGTCGACTGCACCCTAGCACCATACTGTAGGCGAGGTCTGGGGAGGCCTGCAACATGGTACATGCGTAACTGATGTCCACTAATACCACTTGGGGGAGGGTCGTACACGACTAAGAGTATGATTGATATTACACGACTAACCTCACAACCACACCCACCCTTAGCGATGCTTTTCTCGTCCGTACCCTTGCGCAGGGGTATGGCGGGGAATGCGGTGCCTCGGGCTTTTACTCATCACACATGCACCTCACCAGTCACTTCAAAAGGTGTTCGCGCTGTACGCAACGGCTCGCGCAGCTCCTCCTAGGTGGCTTTGGCATTTCAGCTCAGACTTCTTCCTCATCCTCTCCCTTGGTCACTTTGATAACGGCCAGACCCGGCAGCAGCGAAGGCGAAGCAGAGAGAGAGGCCGGCACAGCAGGGGACGACAAGGCATGCTGCGGAACTTGGGCTAGGCGCAGAGCAGGGGCCATCTTGAGCACAGCCTTCTTGAGCGCAGGTGCTCCCGCCTTGGCCTTTAGGCGCACTAGCACGCTGGTCACCGCGGCCTCGAGCTGGTGCTTGCCACCCTCGGGCTCCCAGTTGACGGCAATGATGCGTGGCAGCGTGGCAAGCAGAGCCGCCTGCAGCTCGCCGACGGTTGCAGTCTTGGAGCCAGGGGTGTCACTAGCCAGACCCGCAAGCGCCTCGCGCAGCTCGACAAGCTTCTGAGGCCCCAGCTGTCCCTCGAGGTCACCAAGGTGAGCCTGTGCGTCCTTGAAGTCGTAGCCACATCCTATAAGGCAAATTGGCAAGATGGGCTTACCCTGCTGCACCGCATCATAGATCTCCATCAGCGCGGTTGGCTCATGCAGCACGTGCTTGCTGAGCAGCACCGCCAAAGCCTCCGCACTGTGGGCTACTGTGTCCTTTGAGCCAGTTGCGTTGCTGATGGAGACCAGCCGGTCAAGCCGCATCGCCAGCTCTGTCTGGAGCACGCGCGCTTCGGTGAGGACCTCATCAGTGTTACAGACAAGATGGAGAGCCGGACAGGTCAAATGAGCTGCTGATGGCTTCCACTGCTTGTGTGAAAGGCGTGAGGGGTCGTTGCTCTTCCACTCAAGCTTGCTGCCAATTGCCTCAGCCATCTCGTCGGTGATGTCTTTGAGGCATGCAATCAACTCCGCATCTGAGGCATTGGGGTTCCATGAGAGCATCTTGCTATCATCGGTTGATGAGGTCAGAACAGCGGTGCATGCCGCCTTGAGCTCCGTGAGGTCTTGGCCCAGGTGCTCATGCAGCAGATCAAGGCTACTTGGGTCGTCCGTACCCATGGTCTCTTCAAGATTGTCAATGTATCGCTGGCTCTCTTTGGCGTCGAAGCCACTATTCTTGATCTCGACGATGATGGTGGGCACCTTGAGCCGAGCACTGTGCACGACCTCAAGGAGGCACCATGGACGTGAGAAGAGGCCCTTAGTGCCCAGCATAAGCATCACGTCACTGTCGGCCACGCCGTTGCTGATGAGCTGGCGCAGATCAGTTAGGTTGGCTGAGTCCAGGAAAACAGGGTAGCGCAGCATCTTGGCGAGCATGTCGTGCAGCAGCCGCGCGTCTGAAGCCGCCTCCATCTTGTAATGCGAGAGAAAGCAAGCGTAGCTCTTCTCTGCTGGCCACTTGACGGTGGGAGGCTCAATGGTACAGCCCGCCCACTTCTCGCGCTGGCGTGACTCGGCGCGCTCCTTGGACGCCTTGGCAGCCATCTCAAAGAAGAAGAGGAGCGCAGCTACGGCAAGCACGCCCACGATTGCGAAGAGCATCATGAGCGAGACCGCGTGGCCCATGCTCGACAGACGGTCCGCCTCAAGGTCGTCATCCCCACCCAGCGCGCCGGTCTGCAGGAGCGACGTCCAGAAGAAGAACAGAACAAGGCTGAGGTTGACCATTGTGGCGAGGATATTGTCCATGTTGCGGCGGTAGGGCAAGCTCTGCAGGTGGAGCACAAGGAAGAGTAGCGAGACAATCACTGCCACCGTGATTTGAGCGAGCGTGCCCGGCTCAATCAGTGAAGCAAAGCCAATCAAAAACAACTTCTTAGCAAGCTCGAGCAGGTCGAAGTAAAAGTAGGTGGGCTTGAATGGTGCGTGAAGAAAAGAGATTGAGCGTGTGTACGGAGTGCTCTCCTGCTCAAGAAGGAGTGTGGAGCGGCCGAGGTAGAGCAGCCACGCCGAGAGCAAGATGACGCCAACTGGGTACAAAAATATTGCTAGCCATGCTGTGGACTGCGCTCCCTTGAGCTCGTCCGATGGACACGGCACCGCATAGTGCTTGCGGTCTGAGATGAGGAAGGCCTGGCTCTCGCCCAGCTCGTCCGTAAACGTTGTGCAGTCCTCGAAGAGGCGGAATGTAAGGGCCGTCACTGGAGGGAAGGCAAAGTAGAGGATGAGCATTGTCAGAGGCATTGCGTACCCCAGCAGCACGGTGTCTGTGAAGCTAGGGCTGCCACGTTGATGTCTTAAGGCGCACAGCTCGCGCAGCGTCGTCTGCTTGAAGAGAAGCGAAAGTGCGAGCCCGATAAGCGGCGAGGCGCAGATGCCGATTATGGGCCAGATAACCAGAAAGCCGATCTGCCCGTCGATGCCACTGGCTCCATAGCAGCTGATGTGGATGTTGTACGCCTCGAGCTCAATGCTGATGCGGAAGAGATCCAGCACCTCCTCAACCTGTGTAGGCAGCTGAACGAGGTAGACGACCGGGATCAGGGTTGCCACCTGGTAGAAGCTCCACGCAATCTTCACCTGCGGGCGCAAGCACAGTCTCATTGCAAGCACAATCTCATTGACGTGCAGAGGCACTAGATAGGCTTTTCTAGCGGTGCCATGCACCTTGGTCAGGAACGAACAGAAGCCCTCCCACAGCTTGATGAGCACACGTCGCTTCGGTCTGCACACCTTGGTAGCTGGCAGCGAGCACAAGCGCATCAAAATGGTGCAGACTGCGGCCAAGGCAACTGCCGTGGAAAGCACCGCGCCCATAGTGCCGTACCTATCAGGAGGTGGGAGAGGCGAGGGGTGATGGTGGCTGCAGAATCATGGTTGCTGTGGCTGGCTCACCGGGTATCTGCGCCACACTCATAGCACGCCTTGTCATCTTTGTCATAGTAGTGGCCCACTCCACCGCGACAGAGCACGCAGAACGGTCCATCGAGGCTGTCCTTGCACACGTCCACACCGGCACCATCCCCGCCCACGCAAACGGAGCTCGAGGACTTGAAGTCTGGGCACTGCTTGACGTCGACCGAGGTGTTTGACATCCGCCACCAACCGGCCTGTAGGGGCAGGCTGAGAATGTCGATGCCAATGGTCTCGCACAGTGTTCCGGGCGGGCAGCTGATGCATTCGCTCAACACGGAGGCGTAGTAGCCGGCGGCGCAGACGATCTTGACGGATCGTTCAACGCTTACCAGCTCCGTAGTCCCGTTGGCGGAGGCAAGGCTGAGGCGCAGCAAGAACAGGCCCATTTTGGGTGCGTCAACGTAGACGGTGTACCGCCCATAGCCAGTGTATGCAATTGGAAGCTCGTAGACGGCACCGCCGCTCGAGTCCGTGAGCGAGGCCTTGAAGTTGCTGCCGTCGTCGTGGTCGACGGGCAGGTGATCGAGGTCACATGCAGTGAAGCTGGTTGCCAGTGGCGAGCCGAGCTGCACTTCCAGGATTTCGTTTTCTTCAGAAGCCGTGCCGTCGCAGAGTCCACCAGCGTTTGTCGTGCCCCAAATGCTCGTGCTTGCGACAGTGGAAGCACTCACGTAGAGCTTCACAAGCACTGGGAATGCCTTGCCGCGCTGCGAGACGACGCTCAGGTTGAGCAGGGCCTCATAAGGTGTGGTAAGCTGCTCAGCGAGGCCATTGGTACTGGCCGTGAGCGAAAGGTTGCCAGTTTGCTCTGTGGCTCCAATCATGCCGTGGAGAGAGGGAAGCGAGAGCCAGAAGGGGACAGAGGAGGCGTCTATTGTCCAGTGTGTGGGATAGGCATCGGTCCCACCGATGAGCATCTTGAGGTCGAGCGTGTGCGCATCATTGGCGGAGCCAGTTTTGGACAAACGGATCACCTTCTCAAGAACAAAGCCATCCAGGTTGGCAGCTTCCGGCACGCGCGGCGTGACGCAAAAGTCAGCGCTCGGGTCCACACCGTACGGCGCGAGTGCTGCAGATGCCGCTGCCGGAGCTGGAAAAGTTTCGCCCGTGCACGAGCAGTTGACGCTGGTCAGGTTGGGCGCTGATAATAAGGGCACCATGTCAGTGCACGTGGCAGCGGCACCGCACATATCACCATCGTCGGAGCAGCGTGACAGCCGCACCCCGTTGTCCAGGACCATTGGGCTGCTCGAGGCGCAGGTGTTCACCTGCAGACCCCGCATGTGCATCTCCTCCGAGGTTGGCTTGTCCACAGAGATGAGCGCTCCACTGTGCTCAGCCTCACAGGGATGCACAAGCGTCAGCAGCTCAGCACGAAAGGCAGAGGCTGCCCATGATGATGCCAAATGGATGTAGGGGCCTGTTCGCGATGTGCAGTTTGACAGCGTGGCGTTGCGCACGGCCATCGTGGTTGCCCCGCCGACATAGATGCAACCACCTAGGTCTCCGCCTGCTATATTGCTGTACTGCGTACCGGTGTCGGCGATGCGCGAGTCAAGCAATGTTGTGGTACCACCAGTAACCATCAGCCCAGCACCGGCCCCCCGCCCTGTGGTGCTGGTGGCCACGCAACGCACGATGATGATCCGAGTGAATGTGTGCGTGCCCTCATCGATTAAGATGGTTGTAAAGTCGCCGGTGCAATCCGAGAAGGTGCTGTCGATCCAGGTGGTGGTGGCGCCTCCTGTAAGCGCCAGTGCGCTGCCTCCGGTGAGCAGCGCACGACACCTGGCCATGTGGACGCGTTCAGCGCGCAGCGTGGAACCCTCGTTCATGAACATGCCGCCGCCACCCCGCCCACTTGCGCAGCAGTGGACTACGAGCGCCTCGCAGTCTTCGATGCGGACGTCGTTGAGTCGCGCGTCGGTGTTCTCTTCAAGATACATGGCGCCTCCATGTTCGGCTGTGCAGCCCTGCACTGTCACTCCGCTCAACTCCATCTGCACACCTCCACCTCCCGATTTGATCCCGCCACCGTTTCCGTGGGGAGCATGGCAGTTGCGGATAGCACCACCGTTCATGGTGAGTGTGCCGCTTCCAATCAAGATGCCGCCTCCGCCAATGAATACAGTGGTTCCAAAAATTTCGTCTTCGTATTCCGTGCCAAACGCGTGACAATCGTTGATCAGCACGTCAATAAACGAGTTCGGGGTATCGCTCACATAAGCCCCGCCCACCTGTCGTCCGCTGCAACCAGAGATGGAACCCCGGATCATTCTGAATGCAGTAGCTCCACCAAATTTGGCGATGCCGCCTGCCATACCTCCACCCGACCCAGTCGAATGGCACCGGCGGATGTGGAAGTCGATGAGCGTGACTCCGGCTCCGAGGGGGTCATATGAGAAGACCAAGATCCCACCCGCGCCCTGGCCAACTGCTGAGGACTGAGTAGTGCAGTTCTCGATGGTCTACCCAGGCGCAGGGGGTGGCAATCAATAGGCAATTAAGCGGTGCTTGTGAGGTTGGATGTGAGTTCGACTTGCCCACGCGCACGCTGTTCGTGCCCACGAAGAAGTTGGGTTCTACAGGCCCCGAGAAGCCAGCCAAAATCGCAATGCCGGTTCCATTGCAGTTGGTGATCGATGACTGATTCATCCATGTTTGCGACTCGTAGAGGTACCTGTGGGTCTCTCAGAAGAACGTGTGGGCTGCCTGGAAAGGCTATCAGCAGAGCACCAGAGAGTGGCGCCCTAGCTATCCTTGGCCACCACTGTGTCCTTCGCTCGCTCGCTGGCTGACAAGAGAGGCCGATAGCGCGGGCTTCGATGCAGACATGTGCGACCAGCCCGGCGCGCATGCCGCCTCCTCCGTCCGCGGTGCACTCGGTGACGATGCTGCCATCCAGAAGCTCCATGTTGCTCCACCAGGCAACCACCCCTCCGCCTTCTTTGCTGAGGCCATGGCAGCGCCAAACACGACTGCCTTTCAGTGTCAGGTTGGCCCAACCCACCGCCAAGCCGCCACCAGCCCCACTCTGGCCCCCTGCCGCGTTGCAGCCCGCAATCGTGCAGTCCAGTAGCAGAGCACTCGCACCCCAAACGGCCAGCCCACCTGCGAAAATGGGCAAGACCGGATGGGGCTGAGCGTCCGGAGATAGGGCTGATGGACGGTGTGAGGAGAGGCGCTGTATGTGGGCGCTGTGGGCGCGCTGTGAGGAGCTCACAAATGAACATGCAAGCCTGCCACCAAGAGTCCCAGCGAAGCAGTCGCGCACGGTCACCTGCTCCATGAGTATGTCTGCACCAACGATGCGCAGGCCTCCGCCATCTGATTCGGCAGCTCCGTTGATCACTTCGATGCGCCGCAGGACCAGCCGGGCGCCGTCGACTACGTCGATGGCGCGCGACATGGTCTCCGCATCGATTGTCGCCCCGAAGCCCATGCCTTCAAGGGTCACGTTGAACCCACTCACGTTGAGGGGCACACCGCCCAGGGGGTAGACAATGGGGAGCAGGTACACTGGCCGAGATCCCGCTGTTGCCAGCGCGGCGCGGAGCTCGGCCGTTGTTTTGACCGCCAAAAGCTCGGGCGCAATCGGCGGCAGCAGCGGTATGGGCGGGGTCGGCGCCGGTGGGAGGGGCGGCGGTGTGGCGGGCGGGGCGAGCGGGCTCAGCGAGGCCAGGCAGCAGCCGCTGCAGTCGCAGCCCATGCCATTGCTGAGCATGACGCAGCTGAAGGACCGGTTGAGCTCGCCACAGTAGTGCTCACGGCCGCACGGGCGAGCGCACGGGTCGTTCGCTTGCCCGGCCACCGCGGGCACCAGCACGAGAGCGAGCAGCGCTCGCGCGCATCCGGAGCTGGGCTTGCGCGTGGACCGTGGCGGCGGCCATTGGGACATGCGAGACGCTGTGAACCAGAGCAGCCACAACAAGGAGACGCACCCTATGACCTTGGCACCACCAGACGATTCAAAGCGCTCGTCGGTGAGGTCCGCGAGCACGAGCAACAAGCAGGCCAAAGACAGCATTGGCGGAAGAAGCGAGGCCCTCTGCGCCACCGTGACGATCCCGTCAGCCTTGAGGCTCCGGCGGCCACGCTTGTTGCGCAGGTCTGGGAGCGGCAGACTGGGCCGCCGGCCCTCTACGAAGGGCCCGTCGGCCAGAGCGCGCACCGCCTCTCTCCATGGCGCCGCCATTTGCCAAATCATTTGCCGAGATCAATCGAGTGAGCGTCGCCCGGCACCCTGCAATCACCCGGGGGTACCAGCGACGAATTGGTGTCAAACGACTTCCGTGTGCAAGCACAGATGGGCATAAAACATGCTAAAGTCGCCCACTTGCAGTCGCAACTGACCGACTTTAGCAGGTCAACTCTGCTAAAGCACGTCGGTTCTGCGCAACGAAGACCTCCCTCCCCCCCCCCCCCCCCCCCCCCCCCCCCCCCCCCCCGCCCGGTCTCTCCGGGCGAGGGTCAAATCTGCTAAAGTCCGACCCACCCCTTACGTCTACGACCCCCGGGTGCCTGCAGGGCACCGCACGGGTGCCCCGCCTTTCATCATCATGTGCTGATGAGCACGTCGCGCCCTTGGAAGCGGGGAGGGAGGGTGGCAGGCTCTCCCACCCATGGCGTGCGTGTTCTTTCTTTCTGAAGTGATCGAGTTCGCACCGGGCCCGAGCGAACGAACGCACCCGGGGCGCGAGGCTCGATACGATCGATTCTCCGGACGCCGTCAGCTGCGGAGTGCGGTGTGCCGCCCGCCAAGAGCGCGTGGCGAGTACGGCGGTAGGTAGGTACGGGTAGGCGGCGAACGTAGGGTCAGCGAACGTAGGGTCGGCACCACCGACACCTGCAAGTTTTCGATAAATGCACATGCACGTGCATAATACTGCAAGCGATGGCGCCGCCGGCCAGTGTAAAGCCGGGGGATATCACCTCACCGGCTGCGGTGCACAGCGAGCGTGGCGGCAACACTTTTGCTGGGTCGGTCGCCGACCTCGCCGACGGTGCTGCTCACATGCAGCGAGGCCCTCAAACTCCCAGCAACGGCGGTGCGGCACGCGAGGCGGTGGAGCTCGAGGCGGCGCCACCTGCGGCGAGTCGGCCGCTGTCGATTGATGACGTGTTCAGGGCCATCGGCGAGTTCGGCACCTACCAGAGGTGGCACTACGCCAAGGTGGTGTCGAGCCAGCTGGCGATCGCCGTCTGCACGCTGGGCATGGTCTTCACCAATCGGCCGCCGCTCTGGCGTGACTTGGCAGACCCCACCCCTGGCTCCGGAGACCTGACTGCGGTGGCTCGCCTCTCCGAGGTGCCGTGCGACGGCGGCCTCTCCTGGGCGTATGTCGCGCCGTGGCAGTCTGTGCGCAGCGAGTGGGGTCTGGTGTGCGAGCACGAGTGGGTGTCAAGGCTGCTCGATGCGCTCTTCTTCGTCGGCTTCGGTCTCGGCGCCACCTTCTTCGGCAAGGTCTCCGACGCGCGCGGCCGCAAGGGCGCCCACGCCGTCTCGCTCTCGCTCGCGGCCGCCGCCACGCTGCTCAGCGCATTGGCGCCCGGCGTGACCTCGTACGCAGTGCTGCGTTGCGTCTGCGGCATCGGCGTGGGCGGGGTCAATATCGTCGCTTACGTGTGGGCGTGCGAGCCTATCGGCCAGGTAAGTGGTCACTAGTGAGTAGTTAGTAAGTAGTGGTAGTGCGAGCCCACTGGCCAGGCGCGCTGCAGCCCCCACCGGCCACGCCTCAGAGGCTGCGGTGATGCGTGCCCGGGCTGCAACCCGGGCTGCCAACCGTATGTCGGCCTAACCCGAACCCAATCCTTACCCTTACCCGTACCCATACCTTGCCCTAACCCTTAGTAGGCGTGGCAGTCGCGTGCCGGCGTTATGTCGGCCATCACCTTTGCCGTCGCGGCGGGGGCTCTGCTGCCGCTGCTCTCGCTGCTGCTGCCCGGCTGGCGCGCTCTCACCCGCCCACCCGCTCAGCCGCCCACCCGCTCACTGCTACCCCCAGCCTCAGCCCTAACTCCAACCCCGACGCCGAAGCCGACGCCGAGCCCCGACCCGAATCCGCACCCGAACCAGGCGCGCGCTCACGGCCGCCTCAGCCGCCCTCTGCCTGCCGCACATACTATGGCTATCGCTCACCGCCGACGAGTCGCCTCGCTGGCTGCTGGGCGCGGGGCAAGTCGAGGCCGCGCGTGCTGTGCTGCGACAGGTGGCTAAGCATGGCCATAGTGAGTAGCGAGTAGTGAGTGGTGAGTAGCGAGTGGTAAGTAGTGCGTAGTAAGTAGTGCTGCGCCGCGGCAGGTGGCGCGCGTCAACGGCGCGATCTCGGATGCGGAGATGACTGATCTGGATGCGGAGATGATGCGCGCCAACGGCGGCGGCGCGGCGGCAGGCGAGGAGCTCCACACCGAGCCCCGCCCTCGGTGCTCCGAGGCCTGCTCCGCGCCCAGTCGCGACTCGGAACCTCGCGCCCTCTCGCCACGCGCCCTCTCGCCGCGCGCACCGTCGGTCCACCAGATGCTCCAACAGCTCTCGGCGGCACCGACCTCCAAGGGGGACGGCACGGCGGCGGCGGCGGCGGCGGCGGCAATGGCCGTGCAGCCTCCCGCCTTGGGCTCCGACCTATTCGAGGGGCAGCTGCAGGGGCGGACCATGGCGAGCATGTACGTGTGGCTAGCCGTCTCCCTCATCTACTACGGCCTCAGCCTCAGTGCGGGGCACATGGGCGGCGGCGGCTCGCTGCACACCAACTTCGCTCTCAGCATGGGCGTCGAGGTACCCGGTGCGGCCGCCACTATACTGACGGTGGCCTCTACTTAGCTTTCCCGGTGCCACCACGCGCCTGTGCAGCCCGACACGCCTGCAGCCCGACGAGTGCACGCCCGCAGCCCCTCTACACACGCGCCTGCTAGCCCTACCAACACACACGCCCGCTCCTATACCCTTATTAGGCAAGCTCCTCAGCGGCTACCTACTCGACCGCATTGGCCGCCGCACCACGCTTCTGTGCGGGCTGCTCGTCGGAGCGTGCGCGTGCCTAGCCTGCGCGGTGCTGCCGCCCTCGCTCGCGCTGCGATGCGCGCTCGTCGGTCAGCTCTCCCGCGTGTGACGTTGGGGTTAGGGCGTGGGGTTAGGGCGAACCCACCCCCCAACCCGAGCCTAACCCCGGCCCCAGCCCCAACCCCTGAACCCAACCCCAACCCCAACCCTTCGCCCCAACCCCAACCCCAACCCTTCGCCCCACGCCAACCCCAACCCTTCGCCCCACGCCAACCCCAACCCCTGCTCCACTCAGGAAAGTTCGCCATCGGGGGCGCTTTCGCGCTTCTTTTCGTGTACACCTCGGAGATGTAAGTTGCAAGTAGCAAGTAGCAAGTAGTAAGTAGCAAGTAGTAACTAGGAACTAGTTGCCATTCGTGTACACCGCGGAAATGTCCTCTACCCCTACCCCTACCCCTACCCCCCTCTACCCGTATCCGTACCCCTGACCAGGTTCCCCACCACACACCGCGGCGTCGCGCTGGGGCTCTGCTCCACCTCGGCCCGCTTCGGAGGCGTCGCCGCGCCTGCCATGCTGCACATTGGGCATATATACCCCGCGCTGCCGTGGGTGCTGCTCAGCGCCGTGAGCTTCCTGGCTAGCGCGTGGGCTGCGATGGAGCTGCCGGAGACGCGTGGCGCCCCGCTGCCTGAGACTCTCGAGGACTGCCACGTGCCGCACAAGGCTAAGATCAGGCAGGCGGAGTGACAGCGAGCACGGGGCCGAGCGTGGCCTTCGCCTTTGAGCGATGGACTGAAGAGTGGAGTTTAATAGTGGTCCAGCGCGCAGCGGCGGTTTGCTTTGCATTCAGGCCCACGCGCCACGGCTATTACGCGTTACTAGTAAATCAATATAACCCTTCGCCCCCTGCGTGCGGTGACCCGCGGCAGGGGGAGGAGGGACTTTATTTAAAGCCGTAAACACCTGTCTAATTCATGAAAATGGATAGATCTAAGAAGTAAGAACTAAGATCATGCTCGCGCGACTGCTCTCTGAGCTGACGGCTTTGCATTGTCCCTGCGTGCGGGTGGGCGCGGGGGCAGGCGCTGGGGCAGGTGTGCGGATGGC
>Ga0209302_10001002_pt1 | contig 16223 bp, 12 predicted proteins | sample ArcOceMetagenome_2_FD_187445 | JGI IMG/M metagenome (GOLD analysis project Ga0209302, IMG submission 187445) | Marine eukaryotic phytoplankton communities from Arctic Ocean - Arctic Ocean ARC135M Metagenome (SPAdes) (version 2) | ecosystem: Environmental > Aquatic > Marine > Oceanic | place... | reverse complement strand
GGTGTCGGTGGTGCGACGGTGGCGGTGCCCCGCACTTCATCACTCCGTCTGCATCGCGCCGTCGGCGGCAGCCGCCGCGGCTTCCCCGTCCGCCCCGGCTGCCCCGGCCGCCGCGGCCCCGGCGTACGACTACCCCCGGGTGCTGTGAAACTTGCTGGGTCCAACACCGAGCGCATTATATGTATTGACGCACCTCATGGGGCAATCAGAACCTAGCCTACTTTACCCAACTAGGAGGGCGCGTGACGTCCGGTAGAAACGCCATCGCCTTGTCACAAAGCGGGAAGCGCGCCCGGAACTGGCCGCCACGTGCGCGCGCCCTGCGGCTGACGACAACGCGGCTCGGGTCGGTCCTCAGGTTGCCCTCGAGTGTGGCGGCGAGCTGGTCGACGACTTCGGGCCACGCCTCGGAAACGGCATCCCGCAGCCGCGCCTCCAGCACCGAGAAGCGCGAGCTGCCTCGCGCGCCCGGCAGCTTGCGCAGCAACGCGAGCGCCACGATGAAGCACGTGCTGTACAGCAGCCGGAGCACGCGCAGCGGAGCGGTGGTTAGCGCAAACTTGAGCTGGCTCGTGAGCTCGACCTCGAGCGCTCGGACCGCCGCCCAAATGTGTGGCACACGCTCCTGCACGACCTGGTCGTAGAATGGCAGCCTTGACAGCTCCTCCTTCATCCAGACGTCGAGGGCCCACGTGATGATCGGCCCTCGTTCCGTCAGCCGCTCCTGCACCCGCTTTATTACCTCGCTCGGTCGGCGGCTCCCCTGGAACCAAGCGGCCTCGACCAGGCGATCTACCTCGACCTGAATGATTCGGCCCACCGCCCTCGTCGACCCCTTTTCATTACCGCGCATGTAGTCAGTTAGTACCCGAGTACCAGCGGGGGCATTTTCTAGCAAGGCCGCTGGCGCGATGAGCGTGCTGGTTGCGGCGGCGGCGGGTCCGGCAGCGTGCAGAGCGACACCTGCTAGCTTCACGCCTGGTTAGGGCTAGGGCTAGGGCTAGGGCTAGGGCTAGGGCTAGGGCTAGGGCTAGGGCTAGGGCTAGGGCTAGGGCTAGGGCTAGGGCTAGGGCTAGGGCTAGACGTCGCTTGCCACCTGCAGCTGCGTGAAAGGATGCGACAGCTGCAGTGTGGAGGCCAGCCAAGCCAACAGCCATGGCATGGGCCGCAGGGATGACCATAGGGACGGCCGCAGGGATGACCGCGGCGTTGGATACCACGAGAAACCAAAGGGTGGCCCAGAACACACGACGCATTACGTCGGTTCGTGATTCCCTGCCAGAATTCAGAACTTCGACGAATTCAGAACTTCGAAACTTGCATCAGGGGGAGTAGATAAACGCGTGAGAGGTGTTACTTCCTTCCCCATACATCCTACGTCGTGCGTTGGGGCAAGTATAAATACAAGTATTGAACAAACATGCGCCCCCTCCCCTACAGTACGGTGGACGAAAGGGCTTCCCACGGCGATAACACGTAGACGACAAGGGCGAGCAGCAGCACCGCCAACGGCAGCCACCACCGTACGGTGCGTGCCGCGACGCGCGCGAGCTGCGGCAGCAAGTGGCGCAGCAGGTGGCGGGTGTAGTGCCAGGCGAGCTTGTTCCGCACGGAGCGCGGCGTGGCGTGCGGCGGCGGCGCGAGCAGCTGGTATGCGGGGAGCGAGAGCGGCAGTGCGTGGAGCTCGCCTGTGTCGAAGGCAAGGTGGCACAGACTTCAGCCAGCTGGCTCTCCGGAGGCTGCTTTCGGGGCCAGACCACGCCTCAGGCTACCCGAGGCCCCGGCCAGCCTCGGCGAATCAGCATCTCGGGCGGCTCTGGCCGGCCGCATCGCGCTGGCTTTCGACTCAGGAGCTCGCCGCCGTCCCTGTTGAAGACGCGCCGCCACTGGCGCAGCAGCAGCCCGCCCGAGCTCAGCGTGAGGCGCGCGCGCAGCGGCGAGACGCTCAGCCCCGCGAGCAGCAGGTGCGAGCCGCCGCCGCCGCTCGGCGGTGGCAGCAGCAGCAGCCGGTCCACGCAGCGACCGCCCTCGCGGGCCAGCGCACGGAGCGGCGCCGAAAGCTGTGCGTGTGTGGGGGGGAGTGTGGAGGTGGCAAGGGTGGACAAGGGTGGACAAGGGGGTGGGGCGGGCGGGCATGGGTGGGCACGGGCGGGCGCGGGCGGGCGGGGGCTGCGCGGGCACCTGTGCGAGGGCAGCGACGAGCGCCTTGGCCGACTTGAGGTCGAGGCGGAGCGAGACGCCGCCCAGCAGCAGCGTCGCCTCCTCCACCACCACGCCGCGCTGGTCCTGCCGCGCGCGGCAGTCGAGTCGCAGCAAGCCCGCCGCCTCGCCATCGCCGTCGTCGGGCACTGCGCCGTCGCCGGCGGGCACGTCGGCTGGCAGCAGCTCCTCGGCAGGGCCGAGCAGCTCGGGGTAGGCCGCCGCCGGGTGCTCGTTGAACACGTGCAGCGCGCGCGCGCGCGCCGCGCCGCGGTGGAGCCTGCCGCGATCGCGGCGCGAGCCCGCAACCTCCAAGGTCGCGAGCTCGGCGCTGGCGAGCTCGAGCCGCGGTGCCGACACGGCGAGGCGCAGCAGCAGCGCCTCCGCCTCGCCACCCGCCCCCCCGCCGGCTACCTTTCCGGGCGACAGCGCCTGCTGCCTCTCCACCTCCGTGGCAGCGGCGGCGGCCGCGGCGGGAGTAGTGGCGGCGGCTGCCCGACCCGTGGCTTGCGGCGGCGGCGGTGGTGCGGGCGGCGCGGCGGCGAAGAGCAGCACGTGCAGCTCGGGCGCCTCGAGACTCAGCCGGACGGCCGGCTCAGGCCCTGTCGGCGGCGGCGAGGCCGCACCACCCGAGACCTCGGCGGACGTGGTCCACTGCCGCAGCAACTCGCTGAGTACCGCGACGCGCGCTGCCGTGAGCGGCATCGTGAGCGGCGCGGCGGAGCGCACCCGCCGATCCTCCGTGACCACGCGCCCATGCCGGCTGCGCCACCCCTCGAAGGTGTGCATCTTCCACCCCCACGGCTCAAGCAGCGCCACAAGCCCGCCGCCGCTGCCGCCGCCGCCGCCGCCGCCGCCGCCGCCCAACGCAGCTGACACGGCCGGCGCGGTTGGCGCGGCCAGTGCGGTGCGCACCGCTAGGCTCAGTGTCCCCTCTAGCGTGGAGTGCTCCTCGAGCTTCGTCATCTCGTTGAACAGCCGCAGCCCCACTAGGCACACCTCCGCCGCCGCCTCCGCCCTCGCCTCGCCCGCCGCCGCCCCTGCGCCACCCCCTGCGCCACCCCCTGCGCCACCCCCTGCCGCACCCCCTGCCGCACCCTCCGCCGCACCCTCCGCTGCACCCTCCGCCGCGGCGACGGGGTGCAGCCGCAGCGTGAGCGTCGGGACCCAGGCCGAAAGCCGCTTGCGCTGCAGGCTGCGCGCAAGCCCGCCCCACACGCCGGCGGCGGCGGCGGCGCGCCTGCCACCCTTGCACAGGTTTTCGCGCCAGATGCGCCAGAGGAGCTCGTACTGCGCCGCGCTCGCCTCGCAGGTGATCTCGCGCGGCCCGAGCTCGAAGCCGAGCAGCGAGGCAGGCACGAGGGCGTGCGGCCGGTCGATCGTGCGCACCATCTCGACGCGCAGCGCCGCGGTCGAGCCGGAAGGCAGCAGCGGCACGAGCGGCGGTGAGGCGCCGCCCGGTGGCGCGAGGCCGAGGCGGGTCGCGGGGCGGAGGCCCTCGAAGGCGATTTCGACGCGGTCGACGAGCAGGAGCTCGTCCTCGGACAGGCCGGGGATGGCCTCGCGGCGGAGCACGTTGGTGACCTCGATGCGGTCGGCCTCGCACCAGAGCGAAGCGGCGCTGAGCTGCGCCTCGTCGCACGCCGCGAGGTGGTTGCGCGGCATGAGAATCAGGGGGTCGTCGAAGACCAGGTGCATCTTCGTCGGCCGCCGTCGGCTGGGTGGCGCCCACCGCGGCGCGTGCAGGAGCGACGCGGTGCCGCGCAGCACGGCGGCAAGCATGGAGTCGTCCAGGAAGTCAAAGTAGCCCACCACCCACTGCTGCAGCCAGACGCCGCGCATCGCCGCCATACGCAAGGTGATCTCCGATGCGTACTCAGCCGGCGCCTCTTCGTCCACAGCGGCCGACGGCGAGGGCGGGTTCGAGAAGCGGTGGTAGCCGAAGCTGACCAAGTGCGCGCCGGGCAGCTGCGGCTGCGGCGCGCCGTCGCACTCCTCGCGCGGGCACACCATCGGCGGCGACGAGGGCGGCTGCGCGAGAGCATCTTCGCGCGCGAGATGATTTCCCCGGAGATCGAATGCTGCTAGCCGACCCATCGTGCCGTCAACACTGAAGAGCGCGTTGTCTCGAACCGAGAAGAGCATCTGCGCGCGCTCGATGCGGACCTCGCTCACCCGCACGCCCGCCTCGCCGCCCTCGCCGTCGCTGCGACCGTAACCGACGCTCTCACCGCCACCCTCACTGCCACCCTCACCGCCACCGTCGCCGCCACCCTCACCGCCACCCTCACCGCCACCGTCGCCACCCGCCACCGCGTCGCTACCCGGAGGGACGAGCCCCTGCAGCCCCTCTTCCATCTCGTTGAGACGCACCACCGTCTCCCCCACCTCCACGTGCACCAGCGTGCGCACGACGGCAGCCTCGGCTTCAGCAAGTAGCACAGATGCTTGAGAGGGCCGGGCGGTGGGCGCGGCGTGCGTGGCGTGCGCGGCGTGCGCGGCGTGCGCGGCGTGCGCGGCGTGCGGCGGCAGCTCGAGGAACGCCTTGAGGGTGGCGATGCACGGCGCATTCCACGCCATGAAGAGCGCGCCTAGTCGAGCCTCCACTCGCGCGGGCCGCGCCGCACCGTCGCCGTGCCACGCAACGTGAGAGACGAGCGCCGCGCCCGAGCCTTCCGCCGCCACCGCAGCACCGGCCTGCAGCCAGCTCGCTTCGGTCTCATCCAAGTGCGGCACCTCGTCCAGAGTTTGTGGCACGGTGGCGGCCGGGGCGGCCGCGAAAGGCAGCGGCGGCAGCAGCGGCAGCAGCAGCGGCGGCAGACCGCTGCGGGGCGACGGCGGGCGCACCGGGGTAAGAGACGTCGAGAGAAGGCACTGGCAGTCGTGACGGCGCGCCGGGCCGGTGAGGTCCTTCACGTGCAGCGCGTGCAGGCGCAACTGGCTGATGGAGAAGCCGTGACGACGCGAGAGCAGCGCATGCAATTGGCGCATTTGGACCTGAGACGCGGAGGGGGCGTGGCGTGGGCGGCAAGAGGCGGCGCAGCTATGGGGGGGGCGGCGGTAGGGGGAGCGGAGGGGCGGCGGTGGGGTTGAAGGGGCGGCGCAGGTGTGGAGGGGCGGCGCGGGTGCGGAGGGGCGGCGCGGTTGTGCGGCGTGGGGGTGGAGGCACCTTGATGAGGCCGTGCTCCTCTTGCTCGGCGTGCGGAACGAAGCGGAGGGTGAGCGACACCTCGGGCACTGACACAAAGAGCTGCGCCTCCGCCGCGTCCGGAGGCAAGGCCGCCGCACGGGGCGGCGGCGACGCGGCAGTGGTGGCGGTGCGCGGCCCACTTGGCTCAGCGAAGGCGGCGGTGGCGGCGGTGGCGGCGCGCATGAGGGGCCCGGAGAAGTCGCGCATGAGCGGGGCCGAAGCGTGCGAGGCTGTGGCGATCCAAGCGCTGATGGTCTCGATGGTCTCCTCGAGAGAGGCGGCCGAGCCTTGCGAGACGCGCGACGAGCCTTGTCGCGACAGCGGCGGTGGCGCCCTTCTTTCCGACGCCGCACCAAGCGGAGGCACGCCCGCCGAGGCGGCGCGGACCAAGTGGGGCGGCGCGCGGGGCGGCCGTGGCGTCGTGGGCGTCGTCGTCGGCGTCGGTGGCGAGCACGACGGCGAGTAGGGTGGCGCATCGTAGGTGGGCGTAGGACGGGGCGGCTGCAGCGTCGCGGCAAGACTACGCAGCAGGCAGTATTGCGTGGCCGACAGCCGCACGTTGAGCGCGGGGCTGAGGCGCAGCCCCAGCCTCCAGCGCGGCAGCGGCGGGATGGTGAGCACTGGCGGCGGCGTGGCCAGGCGTCTCTGCAGCCGTAGCACGACGTGGAAGCTTTGGATGATGACCGCATCGGGCGGCGGCGCAACGAGGCTGCTACTACCGCGCGGCAGTAGCAGCGCCTGGCAAGGGTTCGGGCTCGGGTTCGGGTTCAGGGTCGGGTTCCGGTTCGGTTTAGGGCTCGGGCTCGGGCTCGGGTCAGGGTCAGGGTCAGGGTAGCAGCGGCACCTGCATCTCGCGCATCTCGACGTCGAACGTGTCGTAGTGCCGCCGCTGCCGCAGCTCCTCCTCCCCATCCGTGCCGGCTCCGGCTACTCCGCCCGCAGCGGCCGCGCCTCCGAAGGGCACCTGCTCCGCCTCGCCGTCGCAAGCCGCTTCCGCCTCCGCCTCCGCCGCGCGCCCACCGAGCGCAGTGGGTGGCGACGCAGCAGTAGGTGGCGACGCAGCAGTAGGTGGCGACGCAGCAGTAGGTGGCGACGCAGCAGTAGGTGGCGACGCAGCAGTAGGTGGCGACGCAGGCGCGCTCGAGGCAGAGGCAGGGGCGCTGGCCGAAGGCAGCGCCTCGCTCGTGAAACGGAGACGCCCCATGTCGAGCGCTAGCATCGGCCCGGCGTCGCCCAGTGCCTCGCTCACCGGCAGCAGCAGCCGCGGCGTGCGGATGTCGAGCTCGAGCTCGAGGCGCAAGCGCGCGCCCGCGCCCTCGAGCGCGCCCAGCTGCTGCGGCGCCGCGGGCACGAGCGCGGGCGGCAGGCGGAAGAAGCCGAGGAGCGCATCGGCGAGGCGGCCAGTGTAGACGACTTCAGTAGGTGTGAGCAGCAGCAGAGAGAGCAGCACGCGCGTCGGCGCGTCGCCGGCTGGCGCGTCGCCGCCGCGCGCGTCACCGCCGCTGCGCGCGTCGAGTCGCGAGCTCGGTGGCACGGTGGCGAGAGAGACCATCCAATCACTCTCGGCCGCGCGCAGGTCGGCCGCGCCCGTGCGCGGCGGACCCAATGCGCCCGGTGGCTCGGCCTCGGCGGCCGCGACCTCCGCCTCCCACTCGGTCACAAACTGCTGTGCGCAGCGGTGCATCAGCCGGCTCAGATCGCCGCCGCCGCCGTGTCGGATGATCCAGCCGCGCACGTGGCGCTGTAGCAGCACCGCCGCCGCCGCTTCGGCCGCCGTACAAGTGGGCGCCTCGTCGCCGTTGATGGGTCGCCTCCGCCGCCTCTCCCGCAGCGCAACCACGCCGCCCCACAGCCGCCTCGCCGTCGCCACCACCGGCCGCTCGGTCTCAGCTGAGATCGAAGGGGGCACGCCAGGGTCTGCCAGGCTCGCATGCAGGCTGCTGCTGCCGCGCCGCGCCAACCAGCGCCGCACGTGCCCCTGCACCAGCGCCGCCGCCGCCGAACGTCGCCCATGATCTGCCTCGCCGCCAGCGCCAGCGCCGGCCGGGATCGCTTCACCAGTGGCGAGGCCCTCGTCGGCCTCGTCCGGCCCCCGGATGACCCGCCACAGGCGGTGCACAAACTTCTCGGCTCGCGGCGCGCCCTCGCCGCCGCCCGCCGCCCCCGCGCCCACCAGCCCGCCAGCAGCAGGCGTCTCGCCGGGCGCAGTGGCCTCGGGGCAAGTGATGCGAATGGCGACGCTCGACGAGCCCGCTGGCACAATGAGGGTGTGCGGCGGTGGCACCCGCCGCGGCAGCTGCAGCATTTCTGCGAAGCGGCGGCCACGCTCTGCCAACGCTCGATCCCACAGCTCCCTGGCCTGGTTTGGGAGCTCCCTGGCTGCCGCGCCAAGCCTCGAGGCCGACGAAGGTTGCACGTCAAGGGCCAAGGGTGCGCCACACACCGAGGCCACGGGCCCAGGGCGCTCGCCGGCTCGCTGCAGCGCGCCAGCTTCCCTCGGCAACGGCAGCAGCGGCGGCACGGGCGGTAGTAGCGACGGCGGTAGCAGCGAGTGCAGCGCACCGCCTTCCCTCCGCACCCCGAGACCCTCGAGCGTTCGCCACACCCGCTCCACTCCTGGTAAGGGGGTAGTAGCTCCCGGGCGCCACAATGGACTCGCAGCGAGCCGCGGCGGGCTCTCTCGCACCTCCGACAAGGCTCTTGCCACCCCGCCGCCACTGAGGCCGCCGCCAGCGCCGCCGCTGAGGCCAGCGCCGCCGCTGCTGCTGAGGCCGCGCGGGTGGCGGGGTGGCGTGCGCATTGCAGCGTACGCATACGGGCTGGAGGCGTGCAGTGGGTGCAGGTCCGCCCGCGTATGCGTGCGACGGCCTGCCGCGCCCACGAGGTGGAAGATGGCGGACGCGGCGGTGGCGGGGTCGTGTGCGCCGCCCAGGTCGTAGGCATCGAGGGAGAGGCCGCTCAGCCGCAGCCGGGCGCCTTCGCGCGAGGCACGCTGCCCGCGCAGCACCAGCCGCTGCATCCGCAGCCGCAGCAACCCGCCCCCGCCGCCGCCCTCCTCCCCGTCGCCGTCGCCGTCGCCGTCGCCGTCGCCGTTGTCCGCCTCCGCCTCCGCTTCCGCGTCACCCCCCTCTGCCGCGTCGCGTCGCAGCGTAACCGACAGCTCGTGCAGTGCCGCGCCCACCTGCCACTCCAGGCCGCCGCCCCCCGCCCCCGCCGGCGAGGCCGCTCCCCCCGCCCACTCCTGCGAGCTGCTAGCGGGCAAGGCGTGCTGGTCTGCGCCCGCGCCCGCGGGCGGCGGCGGCGCGCCACCACTGCGGGGGAGTGCGACGCTCAGCGCCGTCTCAAGCAGCTCGAGCTGCGCACCGTTGAGCCTCCCTGCCGCGCCGTAGAGCCGCTGGTTAACACCCCTGGTTAGCCCGAAGCTCGTGGCGCGTTGCGCCAGTAGCGCACCGCCCACGCCCATCGAAGACGCCTCAAAGTAGCCAGGCGGGCCGCCGCCGTGCTGGTGCCCTCCGCCGCCGTTGAAGCGCTCGGCTGACGCCATCCGAATGACGCCATCCAACACTGTCGTGGGTGCCGCCCCCGTGGAAGCCGCTGCACCGCCGCCCGCCGCCGCCGCCGCCGCCGCCGCCGCCGCCGCCGCCTCCTCCTCCGCGCCGTGATCGCCAGTGCCCACGCGCGCATGCCGCTCCTTGCTGTCCCCGCCCAGCTGCGGCAGGTGGGGCAGCCCCTGCCGCTTAAGGGGGTAGTAGTGCCGCTCGAGCTGGTTGTCGATCCACTCGAGCCAGTCCACGTAGAAGCGACGCCGCTCGAGCGACGGCGCTCGGTCCACCCCAGCCTCCTTGCTCCGCGTCACCACCTCCCCCAGCAGCATGCTCGTCGCCTGGTTAGGGTTGGGGCTAGGGTAGGCACAGTGTTAGGGCTAGGGCTAGGGCTGGGGCTAGGGCTAGGGCTAGGGCTAGGGCTAGGGCTAGGGTTAGCAAGCTCGTCACCTCGTCCATCTTGCGCCTCGCCATCGCTAGCTCGCGCGCCGTGGCGCGTGGCGCGCGCAGGGTGGCTTGATAGGCGAGCAGCGCCGCCGCGGGCTGGCCTTGCTTCAGCTGCATGTTAGCGAGGGAGAGGAGCACGTTGAGGCGAGGCCGCAGTGCAGCCGCCTCCTCCATCAGCGCACACGCGCGGCTTGTTTGCCCCTCGCGGTTGGCCTGCAGACCACGGTGGAAGATCTCGAGCCCCCTCACCTCCTCCTCGCTAGGCTCCTGCCATGCGCCCCGCCGTGCGTGCTGCCGCGCCGCAGCCACCGCCGCGCGCATCGCGTCACACGCCGCCAGCTCCGCTGCACCGAGATCACCCACGCGCGCACCCACCCGCCGCCACCGCTGCTGTGCGCGCCATTGCACCTGCAGAGCGAGGGCCGCCGCGGCGCGCGTCTCCGCCTCCGCCGCCTCCTCCTCCAACTCCACCACCACCTCCGCCTCCACCTCCACCTCCGCCTCCGCCTCCGCCTCCTCCTCTGCTTTAGTCTCCCCTGGGCCTAGGGGCTCTGGGAGGTGACTCGAGGATGCGCGGGTTCTGTCCGCCGCCTTGGCGCGATGCGGAGCGGATGGGCGGTTGTGCGTAGACGAGCCACCGGATGCCGCCACCGCCGCGTCCGCCGATGCTCCCTCTCCTGCCTCCGCCGGCGATGGCGCCGCGACCTTCGACTCACCGACCAGTGACTCGCCGACCACCACGATCGCCGCCCCTAGCTCCCCCCCCGCCGCCATCGTCGCCGCCTCCGCCGCCTCCACTTCCGCCGCCCCAACCGGCCCCGCAGCCGCCTCCGCCTCCGCCGCCTCTGATGAATGCCCCAGCCCGTGTGGCCTCCTCGCGTGCTCCTCCTCGCGAGATTGCTGCTGCCTCGCCCGGCGCTGCGCCTCCGCCGCCACCCTCGCCTGGTTAGGATTAGGGTGCGGGTGCGGGTTCAGGTTCGGGTTCGGGTGGAGGTTCGGGTTGAGGTTCGAGTTCGGGTTGAGGTTCGAGTTCGGGTTCGGGTTCGGGTTCGGGTTCGGGTTCGGGTTAGGTTGGCATCCTCGCCTGCCGTTCCACCTCGCGTCGCTCCTCGCGCTGCCTGTTCCGCTCCGCACGCTCCTCCTCTCGCCTGGCCTCTCGCCTAGCGCGCTCCTCCTCCCGCCTCTCGCGCTCCTGGCAAGTACAACCATGGTGGATACAGCCGCAGTAACTAACTAGGGCTATAGTAAGGATAGCCATAGTAAGTAAGGGCTCTCGCGCTCCTTGAGCCGCCGCTCTCGCTCTCTGCGCTTCCGCTCGCGCTCCACCCTTAGTGCGCGCAGCGCCCCAAGCGACTGCGCGGCGGCGAGGGCGCGAAAGGCGCAGATCTGCTCCACGGAGAGCCAATGTTGCTCCGCAGCCAGCAACCGCGCCGCAGACTGCCGCGCGCGCGCGCGAGGGTCGGGTCGCGGTGGCCGGAGGAGCAAAGGGGGGCGAGAGGGGCGGGGCGGTGGTGATGGCGAATGGCCAGAAAAGAGGGGCGCAGGGCCGCCGTGTGTGCGTGCGGGGGAGGGTTAAGTGCTAGGCGGTCGCGGCTCCACCTGCGCGCTGAGGTTGGGGCCTCCGGTGTCGGCGAGGAGCGACTCTCTGTATGCCTCGAGATACTCACGCCGCACGCGCAGCAGCTCCGCGCCCAGAGGCATCCGCCTGCCGCCCCACTCCGCCGCGGCGGCCTGGGCGGCGTAGGCCCACCACGCCCTGGCCGCCGCGCCTGCGCGCACGCAGTGCGTGGGCCGGCTCGCGGCATGGCGCGCCCTGCGCTCGAGGCAGAGGTGTTGCTGCGCGTAGAGGAGGAGGTGGGCCGCCGCCACGTGCTGCCGCCGCGTCAGCTGCAGCACAACGCTGTGCACCTGCGCCTGCAGCTTGACGCGGGGCACGTGCGCCGGCCGGTGCAGCGACGGCTCGAGTACCACCAGCAGCCGCGCACTCATAGGTCGCAGCAGCGCGCCAGATCGCCCGCGGCAGCCGAGGGCGGCCGACGCCGCCTCAGCCCCGCCACCACCACCGCTGGCACCGCCGCCGCCGCCGCCGCCGCCGCCGCCGCCGCCGCCGCCGCCGCCGCCGCCGCCGCCACTCGCGCCTGCCTCGTCGTCCACTACCTCGGCCGCCCTCTTCTCCGCCAAGAAAGCACGCAGGATGCTCTCGTCGTCAGGTAGGTCGACAAAGAGCCCGCCGCCGCCGCCGCCGCCGCCGCCGCCCTGCTCCGCGCCGACCACGTCAAGGTGGAGCGAGAGCTGGCGCACCTCGACCATCTTACTCACGGGCTGGCCCGGCCGCCGCTCGACGAAGCGCGGCCGGCCGTGCGCGTCGACCGAGCGCACGTGCACCGCCGCCAGCCGCATTCCCAGCGCGCATGGGCCACCAGCGTTCATGCGGTCCTCGTACCGCACGTGCAGGTTGCAGATGGTCATCTGCACATTGTCCAGGACTCTCGCCAGCAGCGTCGCGCTCGCAGAGGACTCGGCGGGCTCGCCCTGGGCCTCGCCGTCGGCCGCCGCGCCGCGCAGACGCTCGAGGAACTCCTGCACGACTTGCTCCTGCAGATAGATGATAGATCGATAGATCGATAGATAGATAGATAGATGGGTGGGGTATCACGCGCACTACCCGGTTCCGCGATGCTGGTTCCCTCACAACCCAGGCACAAAGCTATCTATCTTCGCTCCTGCACGCGGAGCTTGGCCTGCTTTCGCACCCAGTGGAACGACGAGGCCTCCTCGGTCGTCCAGCCTGCGACGGCGGGGGCGGAGGCTGAGGCTAGTGCCGCGGCAGCGGCTGGGGACGCTGCTGCGGCTGTGGCTGGCGCTGGGGTTGGGCTCGGGTTGAGGCCGGGGCTGGGTTTGACGCTTGAGCTGGGGCTATACCGGCCTCGTTGAGCGGCATCGCGAGCATGAAGACGTCGTGCAGCTCGAGCGTCACAGGCGAGCTGCCGAGCTTGTGCCACGGCACGCTCATCTCGATGCGCCCGACGAAGCCAGCGCGAACGCCCACTGGCAGCAGGCCGACCAGCGCATCTGGCCGCAAGGTGAGGTTCTCTAGCACGACTCTGCCGCTCCACACGGCCACACGCAGGTTGCGACCCTCGAGGCCCGTGATGTAGCGGCCCAGCAGACGCTGAAGCAGCGTCGCCGTCAGGTCTTCCAGGGGCCTGTAGATCGGCATCGGTCAGCCACCACGCAACCAGCCACCACCAAGCGCCGCGCGCGACACAAATTTGTCGCGCGCAAGTTTGACTTTGACAGCGAATGAGGGGACAGCGAAACGTGGTGAACCCAGCCAGCCAGTGTCCGCTGTCGCGAGCAGGAAATCGACCCGCGGGTGCGCATGTTCGCTCTCGGCGCGGTTGCCGCGGGGGCGCAGCAAAACGCCTCGGCGTACTCGCTCCTGCGCCTGCAGGCGCCGTGGCCCAGCGGCGTGGGAAGACTGTCGAGGGCAGCAGCCCGCGCCATCAATGAGGAGCCGCACGCGAGCACAGTCGAGTTTGCTGCGAGCCCAATCGAGCGGCGCCGGCTCGAGGAGGGCGGTGCAGCACCTACGCTCGTCCACGCCGACGCGAGCCAGTTCTTTGCCGCGCGTGCTGCTGCGGATACCATGGTCGAGGCCCGGCGGCTCGAGAGCAGCGGGGCCCCGGCGCTGCTCGGCAGCATGGGTGGCTTCTACACGCCAGCGGAGGTGCAGGCCGAGATGAGGCGGCTCGCGGAAGTGTATCCGACGTATGTCAGCCCCGCCAAGGTGATCACCCGCAGCAACGACGGGCTCCCGATCGAGTTTTTCTGCGTGACCGCCGATCTGGAGGGGTGCGATGCGCAGAGCTCGAGGCCCGCGGCGCTGTACACTGCACTGGTGCACGCGCGCGAGCCAGCCACGGTCATGTGCATCATCGCCTTTGTGCGCAACGTGGTGGAGCAGGCGGCGGCGGGCCACCACGAGGCCGTCGCGCTGCTCTCGCAGCGCAAGCTGCTCATCATGCCCATCGCCAACCCCGACGGCTACGCGTGGAACGCGAAGACGCACCCGAACGGCGGCGGCATGAAGCGCAAAAACGGGCGGCAAACGTGCGCCCGCGGCGGCGCCGACGACGGCGTCGACCCGAACCGGAACTTCGGCTACAAGTACGCCTTCGACAACCTGGGCTCATCCAACCTGGGCTGCTCTGAGGAGTTCCGCGGCTCCGGCGCCTTCTCCGAGCCCGAGACGCAGGCGAGATCCGCCCCCAAGACTGGAACCCTCAGCCTCAGCCTCAGCCTCAGCCTCAGCCTCAGCCTCAGCCTCAGCCTCAGCCTCAGCCTCAGCCTCAGCCTCAGCCTAACCCTAACCCTAACCCTAACCCTAACCCTAACCCTAACCCTAACCCTAACCCTAACCCTAACCCTAACCAGGCGATCCGCACGGTGACACGCAAGTTCAAGCCGTTGGCCATCCTACACTGGCACGGCTGGGGGAACGACCTGGCCTTCCCGTACTCGTACGACTGGCGCGCCAAGCTGGCGGCGAACGAGCTCGGGCTCTTCCAAGAGTTCGCGAGCGAGATGACCGCCACAAACGGCTACGCGTATGGGCGAGCGTGGGAGTCGGTCGGATACATGACCAACGGCGAGGCCGACGACTGGGGGTGGGACCGTCACCACTGACCCGAACCCGAACCTGCACTAACCCGAACCCTAACCCTAACCCTAACCCTGACCCGAACCCGAACCCGAACCAGGTGGGGCGAGGAGCACGCGGTCTCGCTCACGCTCGAGGTGGGCTCATCCAAGGACTCCTTCTGGCCCTCGCCCTCGCGCGTCGGCCCGATCGCTGCGGAGACCATCCTGAGCGCAACCTACCTGGCGTGGGCGGTGGGGCCGATGCTGCAGCTTGACTCCATGTCCATCTCCGACGCGGCGAGCTGACCCGAACCCGAACCCGAGCCCGAACCCGAGCCCGAACCCGAACCCGAGCCCGAACCCGAGCCCGAACCCGAACCCGAGCCCGAGCCCGAGCCCGAGCCCGAGCCCGAGCCCGAACCCGAACCCGAACCCGAACCCGAACTCGAACCAGGCGAGCGGCCGCTCCGGCGTCTTCAGCCTACGGCTACAGAACAACGGCCTGGGCGACTTTGTCGGCTCGCACAAGGCGTGCCTCGTGCCGCCCGCCGGAGTGAGTGCCGAGCTCGTGCCGGGCAGGTCGGGCAGCTGGAAGGCGAGCGCGGATGTCATGACCCTTCTCGGCTCACCGAGCCAGCGCTGCTTCTCGCTGCCTGGCCTCCCCGCGCGCACGCACTCGACGCTGCCGCCAATCAAGCTCGAGTGGGGGCGCGAGCTCAAGACGCTCGACCTCGAGCTCAGGGTGGAGCCGTCGACCCCAACCCCAACCCCAACCCCAACCCCAACCCCAACCCCAACCCTAACCCTAACCCTAACCCTGACCACTGACCCTGACCCTGACCCTGACCACTGACCCTAACCCTAGCCCTAACCAGGTGGAGCAGTCTGCGGCGGCCGGCGGCGAGGTGCAGCTGGTGACGGTGGCCGTGCGCGTGCTGCTCTCGGCCGCCACGCTCACCTCCTGCGACGAGCTGTGTATCTGCAAGTCGTCGGACCTCACGCGCTTCACCCTCTCGCACGAGTGCCGCGAGCAGGTTAGGGTTAGCCCTAACCCTAACCCCAACTCTACCCCTACCCCTACCCCGAACCCTATCCCTAACCCTAACCCTGACCCTACCCCTACCCCTACCCCTACCCCTAACCCTAACCCTAACCCTAACCCTAACCCTGACCGCGCGCAGCTGCCCCCCGGCTCGCACTGCCGCCTCGCCAAGCCATCCCACACCGGATCCAACTGGGCCTCGGGCGTGGTGGACGAGTACTTCGCCTACAAGGCGACGGCCTCATCCTAACCCTAACCCCAATCCTAACCCCAACCCCAACCCCAACCCCAACCCTAACCCCAACCCTAACCCTAACCCTAACCCTAACCCTAACCCTAACCCTAATCCTACAAGGCGACGGCCTACACCTCGGGCGGCATGTGCCAGATGGAGAGCACGCACAGGGACACGCTGCTCGGCGTGTACAAGGCGTGCACCCGCTTCGGCGCGCAGGAGCCCGTGGGCTTCGCCAACTCGGAGGGGAGCTCGCACGCCTCGGTCACCTTCCCGTGCGAGGCCGGAGCCACCTACTTCCTCTTTTGGAACGCCGAGTACGTGCCCGGCCGCTTCTCCTTTAACATCATCGAGCGCTGCAGCGGCTCCGCGTGCGTGCGCGCCCATCGGCACCGGCTGCTGCGCCGCGCCAAGAAGCTGCGGGCCAAGCTCCTGTAGAGCGCGCGCTCGCTGCGCGCTGCTCCGTGCTCAGGTACATGCGAGGAACCGGCGCAGCGTCGCTCGGGCGCCTCCCACAGGCCCAGGGCTCCCACACAGATATAAAGGGGTGATGGAGATCTGAGAGGGGCGCTACCTACGTATAATACTATGACAGGCTGCAGTAGGTGTTGCTCTGTGCCTATTGACGTTATTATTACAAAATCCGTGGTCGTTTTTGCAACGAGGAACGAGCGCTTGACAGACAGAATGTCTGTCTGTCTCAGTCTATATGAGCGCTTGAATCGAAGAAGAAGAAGAGAAGAAGAGAATTCTCTTCTCTTGATAGATCATCTTGTCTGTTCTCTTATCTCTTAGCCCTCTGTCCGCCACTTGTGTCCCCTGACTGAGCAAAGTTCTTCAGACAGACCCACCCCAAAAAAGGGCGGCGCACAATGCGTGCGACGCTGGCCACAGTGGCGCTCCTACTAGTCCCGGCGCGCGCAA
>Ga0209302_10001000_pt1 | contig 16259 bp, 9 predicted proteins | sample ArcOceMetagenome_2_FD_187445 | JGI IMG/M metagenome (GOLD analysis project Ga0209302, IMG submission 187445) | Marine eukaryotic phytoplankton communities from Arctic Ocean - Arctic Ocean ARC135M Metagenome (SPAdes) (version 2) | ecosystem: Environmental > Aquatic > Marine > Oceanic | place... | reverse complement strand
TGGCGACGCGGTGGCGATCCGCCGCCGCCTCCAGGCGTGCGGCGAGGGGCCGGTAAGGCTCCACTACCCCTTAGGGCCGGTAGGGATACTGGAGGACTCTGGAGGGTGGAACCAGTTCGGGTCCACAGTGGAGTCCGACAGTCGGTGGTTGCACCTGTCCTCGACGTCCTCTACCCTACCGGTCGGCGACGCGACGGACAAGTAACGGACAAGGGCTACTGGGAGGCTGCCAGTCGAAGGCCACTCTCGATCTTTGTTTCAACGTGCTCGTGCGCCCCACGCGTATTTCGCCGCGCCAGTCAGGGGCCGCAGGGCCGTGTAGTACCCGCTTCGGGGGTGCACGGCAAGGCCCGGAAGGGATCGTCGGTTACGTACTGCAGTCAGCAGCGCCGACCGGGCCGAGTCCCTAGATTTATACGGGCGTATCATCATCGCCGAGCGTACACCGTGCCTTTTTAGTCTCACCGGGTGTGCGAGGGGCCCAGGCATCGCGGAATTGATTACAGATATTAGCGTCGCGAGTCGTGTAGCGTCGTTAAATCCAACCATCTTATCTCTTTTATCCTGGTACAGTGGCAGCCATGTCATTTTGAGGCTTTCGCTTTGAGAGCAAATACAAATTCTACCCCGCTTTCTTTGGCCAAACTATACAGTTCAGGACCGTGGCCCAATCCTTTGCTTTGTAAGTTATGAGTATATTTGATGTGTGCGCGCGGTACCGGTAGCGGTACGACGGCTTCAGTGCGTGAAAGCAATTATAATTATAGTTTTAGGCACACACGGTAAAAAATATAATTAATCTCATCTCTCTCGGATATATTACTCTCTATAATATATATCTTATCTTAACCATAACCTTAACGTCGACCCGCTCAGGCTGTCCTCAGGGTCAGGCCGAGGCCTCCCCAGTGCCCCACACCCCTGCCAGCGCCCAGGCGCCAGGCCCAGGGTCTGAGGTGTGAGGACGCCGGGGTCAACCTCATCCTCAAAGGACGCTCGACGGCACGACGGGATACGTTTATTCAAATACGCGATTCGGATTTAAGGTGACAAAACGGGGCGGACCCTTACCCTGTTCAGCTTCACGAAAAGTCGTCGTCCGAGTCATCATCATGCACCACACACGCGCGGCCCCGGCCCTTCTTCGGCTGCGAAGGCGGCGCCGGATTTAGCCCATGCGGCGCCAGCTCGTCGCCCCCCGCCCCGCTCTGCGGCCGCGCGCGCTTCTGCTTGCGGGTCGTGGTCTCGCCCGCGCCGCCTGCGCTCGCCTCGCCCAGGGCGCTCGTGGCGGCCGCCTGGCCGCCCTTGGCGCCGGGTTTGGTCGCCTTGGTCGCGCCGCCGCCCTTTGGCTTGGGGGTCTTGGCGCTGCCCTTTGGCTTTGGCTTCAGCTCCTCGTGGCGCGCCCGCCATTGGCCGATCTTGTCGGAGATTCGCCCGGAGCTGCCGCCGCCGCCCTCGTTGTCGCCGCCGCCTAGCAGACCGCCGCCGCCGCCAAACAGGCCGCCGCCGCCACCGCCGCCTGGAGCTTCGTTGCCGTCGATGGCGCGCAGCGGCGTGGCGAAGGCCTGCCCAGCTCTCAGGCCCTGGGCTCCCCCCGGCCGCGGCGAGGGGCGCGGCGAGGGGCGCGGCGTCGGCGGCGCGCGCTGCGCAAAGCCCGCGCCGCCGGTGTCGCCGCTCGTGGCGTGAGTGAGCTCAAAGTGCTGCGCGCGCTCGATGAGCTCGGCCGGGAGATTGCGGAGGAAGCGCGAGGCGGAGGCGGGCACGTTGTCGGGGCCGACCATCGTGTACGAGATGGCGAGGTGCCGCCGCGCGCGCGTCATCGCCACATAGAGCAGGCGGCGCTCCTCGCGCACGTGCTCCGCCGCCACCTCGCCGTCCTCTTCGTAGTCGGCCTGCGAGAGCGGCAGGGTGTCCTCGTTAACGCGCACCAGCAGCACGGCGTCCCACTCGCGGCCCTTGGCGCCGTGGATGGTGCTGAGCGTCACACCCGGCGCGGTGTCGCGGCCGGCGCCGGCGCCACTCTGCTCGTGCTCGCAGAAGGCGTGGTGCTGCAGAAAGGCCGCGAGCTGCTGCAGCGTGGAGGCGCACCGCGGTGTGGGGCGGGGGAGCAGCGGCGTGGAGGCGGAGACGGCGGTGGCGGCGGACAGCAGCGGGCGCGGCGTGGCCGGGGCGGAGGCATTGGACATCGCTGAGGAGGGGCGGGGGGGGCGCTGCGGTGTGAGCGCGGAGATTTGCTCAAAGGAGAGGTGGTGCGCCTCGTCCTCGGCCTCGCGCAGTGCGTGGCCCATCTCCTCCGCCAGCAGCTTGGCGCCCAGCGGCGGCGCCTCGGGGCGGATGTCGGCGATCAGCCTCGAGCGGAGCACCTCCTGGAGCAGCTGCGCCGCCGTCAGCCTGCGCGCCGCCTCCCGCAGCTCGTCGATCAGTCGCAGCAGCCTGTGCAGCGCCTCGCGCACCGCCGGCTCCGCATCGAGCTCGCCGCCGCCGCTGCCGCCAAGCACGCTGCCGCCGTCGCCGCCGCCGCCGAGCGTGCCGCCGCCACCGCCGTGCGCACCGCCGCCGCAACCGCCACCACCAAGCAGGCCGCCGCCGCCGCTGCCGCGGCTGTGGAGGAGGCGGGCGCTCTCGAGGAGGGAGAGCCCGCTGGAAGCGGCCTCCGCGGCGAGCTGCTCGAGGCAGCGGGGCGGGAGCGGCGGCTGGGTGGCGGCGTTGACGGCGCGGAAGGCATCGTCGGCGGCGGGGCTCGTGAGCAGGCGCAGGACCTGCAGCAGGGCGCGCACGTCGGGCCGCGCGAAGACGTCGGAGGCGGAGGCCGCGCAAGGGATCGACGCCTCGCGCAGTGCGTGGAACAAGGGGCGACCGATGGCGTGGGTGCGGTAGAGCACGGCGATGCGCGAGGTGGCGATGCCTACCCTCGCGAGCGCTCGGATCTGGCTGAGCACCCAGTCGCGCTCGCACGCCTCGTTGCGGCACTCGCACACCTCCACCTGTGGCCCCTGCGTTTGCTTGGTCCACGTCGCTTTCGGCTCGCGGCCCTCGTTGGGCGCGACCGCCGCGGCGCTCGCGCGCACGATGGCACCGGTGGAGCGGAAGTTCTGCGTGAGCTTGGCCACCGACGCGCCGCGCACGTGCCTGCCGAAGAGGGCGAAGACGCGCGGCTCGGCGCCCCGCCAGCTGTAGATCGCCTGGTCGTCGTCGCCCACCACCGTGACGCCCGTACCGGCCGGCTCGCCGCGCAACCTGCGCACAATCTCGAGCTGCTGCAGGTTGGTGTCCTGGAACTCGTCGATGAGCAAGTGGCCCACGCGCGCCTGCAGCGCCTGCAGCACCTCGGGAATGCCGAGCAGCCTTAGCGCGTAGGCCTGCAGGTCGGCCATGTCGACGAGCCCCGCCCGCCGCAGGGCCGCCGCGTAGTGCTGGCACACGAAGCGGCCCATCTCCGTCGCGAGCAGCCCGCCGCCGCTGCCGCGCCCGCTGCGTGCGCCCTCCGTCTTGGCGGCGAGCATGGCGTGCTGCAGCTTGCGGCACAGCGCGTTCAGGGCCTCGTTGCCCTTGCCGCCCCGCCCGCCGCCGCCGCCACCCCGCCCGCCGCTACCGCCACCCCGTCCGCCGCCGCCGCCGCCGCCCGAGGTGGGGGGCGAGCTGCCCTGCTGGACGTGCCAAGCGAGGACGGCCTCCTGCAGCAGCCCCAGCTGCTGGGATGACGACGATAGCTGGAAGTCGGTGGGCTGGCCGACGTGCTGGCCGAAGGAGCGGAGCAGCCGCAGGCACCACGAGTGGAAGGTGGCGACGGTCACCCCGCCCGGCATCGAGCTGCGCAGCCGGCCTCGCAGCTCGTCCGCAGCCTTGCGGGTGAAGGTGAGGCACAGCAGCCGCTCCGCCCTCAGGCCTTGGCAGTAGTGCAGGAAGAGCACGCGGTGCACGAGCGTCGTCGTCTTGCCTGAGCCGGCCGGGGCGAAGACCACCAGCGGCGTGTGCGCGGGCTGCGCCGCCGCCGCGCGCTGCTCCTCGCTCAGCTCCTGCGAGCCAGGCCACGCCGCGCCTGCTACGGGCGCACACGCCGCGAACAGGCCGGACACGCCCCCCCTGCCCGCCGCCGCCGCCGCCGCGGGCGGCGGCATCGCATGGTCAGGCCGGGCGGAGGGCCCGCTTTGCGGGTGCTGCGGTCGCGAAAGCGGCGGCGGCGTTTGTTGCTGTTGCGGCGGGGGCTGGGGCGCGCGGAGCTGCTGTTGCGGCGGGCGTGGCACGGGCGGTGGCATGGGCGGCGGCTGTAGCTGTGGGGTCTGTGGGGTCTGTGGGGTCTGTGGGGTCTGTGGGGTCTGTGGGGTCTGTGGCTGCTGCTGCGAGCATGGATACGCGTGCTGCAGCGCCGCCGCCGCCGAGGTGAGCGACGCCCTGCGCAGCGGGGACGGGAGGAGGCGTGAGGCCACCGTGGGTGTGTGTGACGGCTGACACCCGCAGGTTCGACTCGCGGCCGCGTACTCAGGAGCCGTATCCGCAGTCGTGCGCACGGCGAGCGGAGGCAGCTGACGCGCCGCGGCCTTCTCGCGCGTCCACTCGTAGTCGAACACGCCCGCGCCCTCGTCCTTGTTGGGAGCCTGAGGCGGTGGCAGTGGCGCCATCCATGGAGCCAGCACCTGCGGCAGCGGCGGGCCCTGCGGCTGGTGCGACGGAGGCGGCGGCTGGTGCAGGTGATGTGGCGATGGATGCACTGCTGGCGAGAATGGGAGCAGCTGCGGCGACGGCTGGGGAAGCGGCTGGTGCTGCGGCCGCGGCTGGTGATGCTTGTTGTGCGTCTCAGGGTTGACGATTCCACTTGCACCCGCCGCGGGCGTGACTCCGTTGCTGGAGGGGTAGTCTCGGCGTGGCGTGATGTGACCGGCGCCCAGCGACTTGCTCAGAACCGCTGGGACCGGCTTCACCTTGTCTCGGCTGAGGTAGCAGCTCGTGCACTTGTCGCGGCGGCGGCCCTTGTACAGGTCTGTATTGCGACTTCTGCATCGGCCGCAGTTCCAGTCCTCCATCCGCACGGCGCTAAACTGGAGTGGAGTGGACAGCGCTCAACACCGTCGCACAGTGTCCGAGGCCACGCAGCAGCCCAGCAGGTTGAGGGGAGCCGCAGCCGCCAAAGATGAAGGTCGACAGACAGACAACTCCAAGAAAGAGGGGTAGGCCGCTGACCGCGCGTGACTTTACTACCGACGCACAAATGCTGCGTGTCATCGAATGGTGGTGTTGAGAAACACCGGTTGTGTGTGGATCCAAAGTGTTTAGGCGTTGGACGTGTACTTGGTGACGGCCTTGGTGCCCTCGGACACGGCGTGCTTGGCGAGCTCACCCGGCAGGATCAGGCGCACGGCGGTCTGGATCTCGCGCGACGAGAGGGTGCCCTTCTTGTTGTAGCGGACCAGCTTGCCCGCCTCGACGGCGATGCGCTCGAAGGCGTCGTTGATGAACGAGTTCATGATCGACATGGCCTTGGACGAGATGCCCGTGTCCGGGTGCACCTGCTTGAGCACCTTGTAGATGTACGAGGAGTACGACTCGGTGCGCTTCTTGCTGCGCTTCTTCTTGTCGCCCGACTTCTTGGGCTTCTTCTCGGACTTCTTGGCGGGGGTCTTCTTGGCGGGCGGCATGATTGAGTTAGTTTTGGGTGATAGGTAGGGCTTCCGGCCGCCTGGCGCGGGGTACCGGTAAAAGAAGCCGGCAGCTCGGGGCGCCGCCCACGCGCTCACCGCCCCCGCCCCCCCGCCCGCCAGCCACAGCCGGGCACGGAGGGCCGCGGTCGCGCCAAATCGTTGCCAACGTTCCTGCCGCAACGATCGCCGCCGTCCTCCACCCGCCACCGCCACCGGAGCCGGCAGCAGCGGCGGCGGTTGGTGATGACGGCGGCGGTGTGAGAGGCCGCAGCAAGTAGTGCGGCCGGTGGGGCGACGGTGCGCCAGAGCCGGAGCTGCAATTCGCCGTCGTGTCGGCTGCACCGTGTGGCGCAACCATCCCAAGACGATCCCTCGCTTCAGGAGTTGGACGCTGCGCTTGCCGTGCTCGTGCTCCATCCTCCAACCTGGTGTCGCAGGCCAAAGCCACGCCGCCTGCTGGGCGTGCTCAAGGCTAGTTAATGCAAAGTGCCGGGCGACGAGGTACACTGCAAGCGATCGGGCGACGAGGTACACTGCAAGCGACCAATGCGATCCAAGGAGGAGCGCACTCACACGCCGCTGCCGCTAGGGTGCGCGCCCTGCCCGCCTCGCGCGCGCGCTCTCTTGCTAACCCAATCACGCGCGCGCGCGCCTTCCGTGCGAGCTTCCTCGATGGTCATCGCGCCGCTCGCCGCTCGCAGTCCACGCGCGCCGAGGCCGCTCTCCTCTGTGGGGGAGCCCGACATGCCTGGCGCGTTGGACTCTGCGTGTGCGTGCATCGAGGCCGGTCGGCCAGAACGGTGGGCAGCCTCGCTCGGGCTACCTAGACGTGGCGCGGGCTGGCTAGTCCTCGACCTCGGCGTTATCGGCGAATCGGCGAATCTCGCGGACGGACACGCCAGGGACACGCCGAGGTTCGCTACGACCGTACGAACGACGCGCCCACCTACTGTAGAGCCTTTGTAAGCGGTACGGTAGCCCGCGCACGGGGGGGGGAGGGGTGACGTCCGCGCTTCACTTTCCTGGCCTGTGTCCGAGGGGTGGGCTGCATCCCCGCCGGCCGTGTCCCCAGGTGGGGCTTCACCGTCCCCAGGTGGGGGGGGGTAGTCAGCCACTTTCGCAATGTATGCCGCCTATGGTTCCACACTGCCTGCATGAAGAAGATGGGCGACGGGGCCAACCCGCTGTGCGAGGGCTGCCTCAGGGCTGCCAAGGAGGCTGTCGCCGAGCCACACGCCAAGCGCGGGCGTCAGATGTGAGACCGCACACACATATATATGCCCCACCTGGGGCTGTGCACCTGGGGCTGCACATGTGTGGGCCATGCCCGAGGTGAGGGTCACCTGGGGTTTCATAACAGAAAACGTGTCCCCTACTAGAGGTATCACAGTGCAGCCCCAGGGTGTCCCCTCTCCCCCCCGTGCGCGGGCTACCGTACGTATTACACTTGGGCAGGCACATTACAGGCACATGATCGGGCGCGCATGATCTGACACTAGTTACGTTGACACTATCGTGAGCTGTTAAATCGAGCGTTGGCCCGATGTCACCCGCCCAGTCGCGATGTCGCGCTCGTCGGCGGTCGAGGCGCTAGGCCTCGAGTCCGTCCTTCCTATCGAGGCGACACGCCCGCTCGAGCTGATGGAGTGCAGCGCGGCGTGGGTGCGGCCGCAGCAGGTCAGCACACTCGTAAAGACGCTTGCCGCCTCGACGAGGCAGCCGGCGCTCAGCCACCTCAAGCGCGTCTGCCGCAAGCCGCCGCCTCCGGGCTCCGCGGCGGCCGGTCGCGAAGGGCCGCCGTCGATCGGCGTCCTGCTCTGGCACGGCGGGCCGGGAGAGCTCGGCGCACTGCCTGCGTCGCTGCAGGAGGTCATTCGCGCCTTCGAGCTGGTGCCGCTTGCCGTCTCAGTGCCTCGCCACTCGCCCATGACGCGCGAGCAGTTCGCGGAGTGGAACGAGCACTGGCCGCTGACCTACCACGAGTCGGCTGTGCAGCACGCGCTCAGGTGCGGCCCCGCCGGCCCCCGCCACGCGTGCCACCCACGCCGCTGAGCCGTCCAGCCCCTCCAACCCCCTCCAGCCTCTGCACGTTCCTCTCTCCCTGGCAGCGCGTGGCCGCCGCCGCCGCCCGCAGCGGAGCGCGAGGTGATGGCGGGTCACATGCGCGCGGCTATCGAGCTGGCGCGGCAGGCGCACGCGCAGAGCGGGCGGCGTGCGGTCGCTGCGATCATCGTCCACCCGCACAGCCAGCCAGGGGGGGAGGTGGTGCAGGTGCGAGGAGAGACACGCCAGACGCTCACCAAACGCCCAGCCCACCCCGCCCCAACACACCAACACTAAGTCCGCTGCGCCGCCCGGCACGCGTGCCGCTGCTGTGACTAACGAGGGTGCTTTGTGGCCACCGCAGGTGCTGGCCGCGTGCCCCGACTGCACGGTGGGCGGCGGCGAGGGCGGCGGCGAGGGCGCGCCCGCCCACCCGCTGCACCACGCCCTGATGCGCTGCATCGAAGAGGTCGCGCGGCGGCGGCGGCTCGAGCAACGGCCTCCAGCGCGGCACGCGGTGGCGGCGGGGGCGGCGGCGGAGACGGCGGCGGAGGCGGCGGCGGAGGCGGCGGCGGAGGCGGCGGGGAGTGCGACGGCGGCGGTGGCGGGCAGCAAGCGCGCGGCACCCACGAGCAGCGGCAGTGGCGCGTCAGACGGCGGCGGCAGTGAGGGCGGCGGCAGGGAGGGCGGCGGCAGTGAGGGCGGCGGCAGTGAGGCGGCGCAGGCGGATGCGAAAGCGTACCTGTGCAGCGGCTGCGATGCCTACGTGACCCTGGAGCCCTGCGCCATGTGCGCCATGGCGCTGGCGCACGCGCGCATCCGCAGGCTCGTGTACGCCGTGCCGTGCGCGAGCGAGGGCGCGCTGGGCTCGCGCTACCGCGTGCACACCGAGCGGTCGATCAACCATCACTACCAGGTCTTCCGCGGCCTGCTGTGCGATGAGGCGCGCGCCGCGCTCGACGTAGACGAGTCGAGGGCGGCGTGACGCGCCACCTCTGACGCGCGGCGTACATAGAACACGAGGCGCGAGGCGTAACTGAGAAGAAAAGATGATCAGATGCTTAGTTATTTCTGATATCAATCTTATCATCTCCTCACTCCTGCGTCGGACGACTAAAACACCTCCTATATAGGCTAGATATACGTACTACGATAGGTCGATACGGCATACCGGGGCGTTCGTCCCGTATTAGCTCCCCAATTGTGCCCGCTGCAACAGCCAGTATCTAGCGCCGTTGGCGTTGCGCTATCAGTAGTAGCGCTGTTGTGGCATGCATGTATTGTCTAGCGCCGCCGCGGGCGATTTCCTGTTCCGTCTTTTATATAACTTAATTAATGTGTTGAAACAAACGCACATGATGTCGATGCTCGCCCTCCTGGGCCTGAGCCTCGCATCGCTTCATGGCTTCCTGTCGGGCAGTAGCCTTCCCGCACACGGATACTGCAAGTCCTCCATGGCCTCCGCCTCGCTCGTTGTCGAGACGTTTCGACGCACGACTCCAAGTTGATCATGGCTCCCGGCCCCTACGACAACGACCCGGCGTGCGTGTGCGCCCGCTGTCTCCAACGAGCTGTCCAACGTCACAGACTTTGCCTGCTTTGCCTACTCGCGCAAGTTGATGATATGATCACCGGAGCAGCGACAGACGTTCTGCGTCCTGTCACAGTGGTTCGAGCGACTCCCTCCTCACCACAAGCGTGCATGCTAATCGTCACGCCCTCGCATCTCGCACCTCGTTTGAGCTAGCTCTGCTATAGCTCTGCCCCTGAGTTCTTCTCACGTGCTTGCAGCTCGTACCCAGTCGTCGAGCTTACTCCAAGCGTGCATGCTGATCGTCACGCCCTAAAAGGTGACAGCGTACCAGCGGATTCGTCGACCGCCACTACTACTTCCTATATCTCCCAGGATCTATCCCAGCTCGTGTTGTGCTCAGAGCCGGACGAGCATATTCTCGTCTCCCTTCTATCACCCTCTTTGTGGTTACCTGCTGCCTGCTGCCTAATTGCTGCCTGCTGCCTACTGCCTGCTGCCTACTTGCTGCCGCGGTTGGTTCCGCCTTTGCCGCCTCAGAGTCCGGATCCGGGCGCTTCGACCTCAAATCGAGTACTCACTGTTCATGTCCGCGTGCTCGCCCGCTTGGCCGGGAGGGGCCGGTGGTACTCTCCCGTGTGGTACTTACCTTGGATGGTGGCCTCTGTGTCGCCCTATGCTTCGCCATCGCCGCCTGCAGCCCCTGCTTCGCTCCGCCATGCCATGCTTTTTGCCATCGCCGCCTACAGCTCTGCTCTACCTCTGTTGGCGAGCCTCCTCCCTGTGTGCATGTTCGAGCTCAACACGCCCTTGCAGCTCGTACTTCTGTCCATGAGCTTCTTCCATCCATACATTCGTACTCCACCTTAACTCCACCTTGCAATCAACATCTGCCCATTGCTGACTGCTTGGTTTCACCCTCTTCGATGTACTTCTTGGCTTTGGCACCACTCCCAATTCGATCACTCGCGATCCATTGCTATCAGTTGCCTGCTGGTCTCTTGGCTACCACAACTCTCTTTGGTTGCTGTCTCCAGCGCACTATGCTTCACCATCACCGCCTGCACTTTGCCTCGCAGCTTGCGATGATTCGCTGCTTGCACTTCAACTCTAGAACTACTTTGCCTGTTGCGTGCTTCACTTCGCCATCGCCACCTGCAGCTCGCTACGCTTCATCTGCAGCTTGCTGTGCTTCGTCAACGCCGTCTACAGCTCGCCTCACTCCGCCTGCAGCTTGCTATGCTTCGCCATCGCCACGTGCAGTAATGGCCCCGTGCTTCTCTTTAAAAAATGCCCGCAGCATGCCATGCTCCGTCATGTTTCGCTGTCTGCAGTTGGATATTCGCTTCTCCTGAGGCTTGTTTTGCTTCGCCATCGCCGTCGTCACGTTCTGACGCGAAGCGATCCGAATCAGTGGACTAGCCACCTCCTCCATGCATCCCTACCGGCCCTTCGCCGCGCGCTCGCGGCGGGCGTCCCGCTCGCCTCACCCCCGCCCGTCGTAGTAGCTAGGCTACTACGAGGCTACTACGAGGGCTACTACGAGGCTACTACGAGGCTACTACGAGGCTACCCCTAGGCTACCACGAGGTCTACTACGGGGCCACCACGAGGCTACTACCGTACTACGAGGCTACTAGGAGGTCTACTACGAGGCTACTACAAGGCTACTACCAGGTTCCTACGAGGCTACTAACAGGAGCCGCGCGCGCGCCACTCGGCCAGCAGCACAGCAGCGGCAGCACAGCTCGTCTGCCGGCGCCGCTCGTCCTGGCAGCTCGAAGCCGGCGTCGACGATCCGCACACCGAACGGAAGATCTCGAGGAGGCCGTTCTCCACGTGCAGCTCACGTCGGCCAAATCTGGAGGCCGAGCACGCCACACCCGCTGGTGCAGCCAGCCCTCGTGCTGGTTGTGCCAGCAAGCTACCACCGACTTGCAGATGAAGCCGGGCACGATGATCGAGCTGGACTGGGTCTCGGACATCACGAATTCACGATGGAGCAGTCCAAGATGATGTCGAGGCACCAGCACAAGCCAGCAGCCAGCACACAGAGCTGCATGTAGCCAGCAGTGGCCCGTTGCACCACAGATGTGAAGCACACAGGAGGCGGCCAGCAAGCGCACGACGAGCAGCTCCAGCAACCAACCCGCAGCGGTCGGCGAGAAGGTCGCGCGCAGCACGATCGAGCCCACGAGCCCGCACAGACGGCCGCCACGGGCGGCGCGAGCGAGCACGACAACGGCATTGCCATCGCGCGAAAGTTATATTTAAGATCTTATCGTATCGTACGAAGCGTCCACGCCCTCGCACCCACCTCCCTCCCAACCAGCCAGGAGCCGAGGCGGTAGGAACCAGCCGAGGCCGTAGGAAGCATGGCGCAGTCGTACCAAGCCTTCCGGGAGATGCTCAATCTGCCTACCGGCGATATCGACCCGCAGTATATCGCGCTCCCGCTGCCGAAGCTGCCCATTCCACCGTTTGAGGTGCCAGCGTCAGTGGCGGCGGAGGCAGCGCGAGTGGCGGCGGCGGAGGAGCTGGGCATGGAGGAGATGACGCTGCAGCAAGGCGCGTCGCGCGACGCGACGCAGAGCCCGAAGACGTGCAAGCTGCGCCTGGACAACTTTTTGGATCCCGCAGATATATCTGACGACGATGAGCATGAATGGGCGGATCCCTCTGGCGACTTGCCCGGGATGGTGCCCGCGATCTCCGAGCCACCCGCTCCGGGTGCGATGCGCTCTGTGGCGCTGCACCGGCCCGCGGCTGTCCGCGCGACTGCGCTGCCAGAAGACGAAGACCCCGAGGGGCTGCTGGCGGCGATCGGAGCAGAATGGGATGAGGACGAGGGCGAGGGCGGGGGCGGGGGGCGTCCGGCAGAGCGGGCATCCGAGCCCACAAGCGCGGGGCAGGCGGCGAACGAGCCATCGGCCGAGCTGGGCACAGGCGTGAGCCTCGAGGGCGTGGAGGCCTTCTGTCTGGACCCCTCGTTCGACTACGACAACGTCAAGTGCAGCGAGCGCTTCAGTGTAGACAAGGCCAGGCGTGAAGGTGAGTTTTACGATCGCGAGTGACCTCAGCGTGGTGTTGTATCTATGCATTAAAGCGTTAAAAAGTAATCTTGCTCCCGACTCGTGGTCCTTGCCGCTGGCTGACACGTGACACCGGTATACACACCTCATAGAAATAAGAAAAAAGGGAGAGTGACCAACGCACGGCGCCCCGCACGACGGGGAAGGGGGATAGAGCGATAGACGGTACACAAGGCACACGAGCACACACGGGCCTGTGGTGCGACACGCGGCGCCTCGGCGCGCCGCGGCGGCGTGCCGGCGCGTCATGTCTCATGTGTACAGGCTGGCGGCAAAGACGACGTCGCGGATCAGGAGCTTCCTCGCCTCGGCGCAGCGCGTCTCGAGCTCGTCGTTGCCCACGAGCTTGGCCGCGTCCATGAGCTGTCGCAGCAGCTCCTCGAGCCTGTGCATGGTGCGCACGATGGAGCCCTCGTACCAGTCGCACATCTTGCAGACTTCGATGAACTTGGCGCCGCCGCACCACGCATGCACGACGTCGACGAGGTCGGGCTTGAAGCGCTCGACGTACTCCTCGACCTCGACGGGGAGCTTCGCCTCCTCGACCACGCTGGCGATGCGCCGCGCCAGGTCGCGCATGCGCTGCACGCTGTCGCGCATCGCGACGGTCTTGATGGCCGCCGCGCACGCGCCGTCGCCCTTTTCGTCCTTGCTGTTGCCGCCCTCGGTGACGACGAGGCAGCTGAGAAGCGAGGCGAGGCCCTGCGCCGTCATCTCGTTGAGCACGCCCGAGAAGATGAGCTCGGTGACGAGGAGCTCGTCCGCCGTGCTCACCTCGCACGCGACGCGCCCCTTGTTCTGGATGACGCCCTCGTCGCTCACGTGCCCCAGCCGCCTCAGCACGCGGCGCATGCCCTTGAGCTCGTCTTTCATCAGCGTCGCCTGCGCGGCTTTCACCTTCTTGCGCAGCGCCATCTCCTCCGCCTCGAGGTCGAGCTTGGCGCGCAGCGCGGGCAGCGCCGCGCGCAGCGCCGCGCCGCTGAGCCGCGGTTCGGCCAGCCGCGCCTCGACGGCCTCGAGCTTGCGCTGCAGCCGCGGCACGCGCTCGTCGTCCACCTGCATGTCCTCGACCGGCTGCAGCAGCGGCACCGTGTCGCCCGGGAAGCGGCGCTCCACCTCGCGCAGCACCTTGAGCACCGTGAAGCGCGCGTCGCCGCCGCGCAGGTCGCCGGGCATCTGCAGCTTGACGGAGCTCAGCCGGTCGAGGTGCGCCAGCGGCATCGACAGCACGTGCAGCTCCGCCTCCTCGCCCTCCCTCGCCGGCTCCGGCTGCCGCCCCGCCGCCACGGCCGCCTCGGCGCCAGGCGCGCAGCGCAGCAGCACCTCTATGACGAAGTCCTCCACGCGGCCACCGCCCGCCGCCGAGGCAGCGTCCGCCCCCTTGCCGCCGCTCTTCCGCCTGCGCCCCTTTTCGCCCTCGGCCTCCAGCCGCAGGTCTTTGAAGCTCACCAGCACGCCCCACCCCCAGTCCACCGGCTCGGCCTGCGGCGGCCGCTGCCCCTCGTCGCCCCCCGCCTGTGCCTCGGCGGCCTCGGCGGCCTCAGCCTCGCTCCGCTCCCTGGGCAGCGGCTCGCGCAGCTGCGCCAGCCGGCCGAGCTGCAGGAAGGGCAGCACGTGGATGGGCTCGTTGGCGACGCCGCGCAGGGCATCGCGCAGCTGCAGCTTGGCCCGCCCCGCCTGCAGCAGCGAGGGGCGCAGTGAATGCTAAGTATTAATGCGAAGGGGGTGCAGCATGATCCATATGCACATGCACATGCACATGCAACATGCAACATGCAACATGCACATGATGAGGGGGTGCAGCATGGTCCACATGCACATGCGCAGGAGGGTGCAGCATGGTCCACATGCACATGCGAAGGAGGGTGCAGCATGGTCCGGCCTGCAGCAGCTCGGTGAGGAGCGCCTCGTCGGCGATGGCCATCTCCGGCGTGGCAAGGCGCGCCACGAGCGCGCGCTGCTGCGCCTGCATGGCGGGCAGGGCCTTCTGCAGCTGGAAGGTGTAGAAGGACTTGGAGATGAGGAGCTCGACGTCGGCCGTCTCGACGCGCACGCAGTTGAGCAGCATGTTGTACGAGAGGTGGAACTTGCTCGAGAGTGAGTCGGCGGAGCCCTCGAGCATCTCGCGCACCTTGACGAGGTCGGTGCGCTCATCCGCCATCTGGATGACCACGCCGCGCGTGTCGAGGCCGCGCCGCCCCGCCCTGCCGCTCATCTGGATGTACTCACCGCTGCTCAGGTAGCGGAACTCGCTGCCGTCGAACTTGGAGAGGTCGCTGAAGATGACCGTGCGCGCGGGCATGTTGAGGCCCATGGCGAAGGTCTCCGTCGCGAAGAGCAGCTTGACGAGGTTCTCCTGGAAGAGGAGCTCGACCACCTCCTTGAGCACGGGCAGCAGGCCCGAGTGGTGCACCGCCACGCCGCGCTGCAGCAGCGGCAGCAGCCCCTGCACCTGCGGCAGCTCGCGGTCGTCCTCGCACAGGAGGTCGATCGCGCTATGGAAGATGTCGCTCACCATGGCGCGCTCCTCGGCCGAGTTGAGCTCGAGCGCGCTCATCTGCCGCGCCAGCGTCTCGCAGCTCTTCTTGCCAAAGGCGAAGACGATCAGCGGCGAGTAGGCGCGTTCCACGATCATCTTCACCTGGTATGCAGTGGTATGCAGTGGCGGCTGTAACGGGCGTGTGGGTTAGTGTGGGTTAGGTTCACTGGGCGCCGCCCCACGATCACCACGCGCTACTCACTGTGGCTACTTACTACTTACCAGCTTGAACGTGTCCGTCGGGCCAGCGTCCTTGCCCTTGCCCTTGCCCTTGCCCGCCTTGGGCCGCACGCGCGGCTTGATGGCGGAGGTGGCGCGCTGGAAGTTGGCGGGCTGGAAGGTGCTCTGCTCGTCGACGATGAGGTGGATGCCGTCGCCGCCGCTGGGGAACATGTAGTGCTGCAGCGGCGTGGGCCGGTACTCGGTGTAGACGACGTGGCACGGCTGGCCGTGCAGCGAGGCGATCCACTCGGCGAACTCGAGCGCGTTGGGGATGGTGGCCGAGAGGAAGACGTAGCGCACCTTGTGCGGCAGCAGGATCATCACCTCCTCCCACACGACGCCGCGCTCCTTGTCGCGCATGTAGTGCACCTCGTCGAAGATGACCCACTTGACCTCGCGCATCACCTCGCTGCCGCGGTAGAGCATCGAGCGCAGGATCTCAGTCGTCATCACGAGGCAGCTGGCGTTGACGTCGATGGTCACGTCGCCCGTCAGCAGCCCCACGTCGCCGAACTCCTCCTTAAGCTCGCGGTACTTCTGATTCGACAGCGCCTTGATCGGCGAGGTGTAGATGACGCGCTGCTTCTCGCGCAGGCCGGTGGCGATGGCATACTCGGCACACACGGTCTTGCCGGCAGAGGTGTGCGCCGAGACGAGCACAGACTCGTTCCGCTCGATGCACGCAACCGCCGCCTTCTGGAACGGGTCCAGCGGGAACGGGTACGTCTTGGCGGGCACCACCTCCGGGTGCGTCAGCTCGATCATGCCCACGTCCACCACCGCACCAGGCGGCACCGCCACCTCGTGCTTGCACGACTTGCCGGTCGGCTTCTCCGCGCCGCCGGAGGAGGCCGCGGCGGCGTCGGTGGCGTCAGGAGCCGGCGGCGCCGACACAGGCGCGGCCTTCGGCGCAGGCTTGGCCTTGGCAGGAGGCTCCGCCACCGTTGGCGCAGCCTCGGCGCGCTGGCGCTTCGCAGGCTTGACCTCGGCAGCCGCGTCTATATCGAGTACATCAAATGCATCCATATCGAGTTCGCCGCGCTCACAGAGGCTGGCGGGGCGAAGAGGGCGTGGATGTGTGCCGGCTCAGTCGCAAGGGACACCGCTGTGTGCGGACGGCGGCGACTGTCAACTTTCGGGGGAGGGATGCGCGGCCGCTGGGTGACCATCTGCTTCTCATCTGATCTTCTCGGACT
>Ga0209302_10000999_pt1 | contig 16260 bp, 16 predicted proteins | sample ArcOceMetagenome_2_FD_187445 | JGI IMG/M metagenome (GOLD analysis project Ga0209302, IMG submission 187445) | Marine eukaryotic phytoplankton communities from Arctic Ocean - Arctic Ocean ARC135M Metagenome (SPAdes) (version 2) | ecosystem: Environmental > Aquatic > Marine > Oceanic | place... | reverse complement strand
ACGCAACAAACTCATAAATCCGTTAGCACTAAATACATCGTCAGCAATGCCTTTTATAGCATTACCAGCTTGCCCTATTAAGCCTTCGCCAAATTGTGCTGCGCTGCCTAACAAACTGCTTACTGACGCAGATGGACTAACTGTGTTACGAGCTTGAGATTTTGCTGCTTGAGTAAATGATGTCCCAACTGATCCGCCAGGATTATAATTTGGCATGTTGATTTTTTCCTATATACATTATTTGTCTCCTTTACTATGTTATTTAGTTGACTTTTTAATGTATGTAGTTTATAATAGTAGTAAGACAACCGGAGATCTTAATGGCTAGAAAAATAAATTACCTAAATAATAAAGATATACTTAAAGAAATACATAAATCAAAAACTACGTTTTGTAGCTTTGTATCTGATAACGATCATAGATTTGATCTTATTCTGCTTAGTATTGACAAAATTAATATTAGAACTATTGCTGAGGCGAAACGAGCGCAAGCGAAACGGCTACAGCACATAGACTTTGATGCACGTAAACTTGCAGGGGAGAAAGTTAAACTTGCAGAGTGCGCTGTTGATTATCGTAAAGTTAAAAAAACAGACTTAGTTTTTCGTATTATGACGTTTGATCACATTCCAGACGAGCCTGGCAGGAAAAAGACTCCTAAAACAGTTGCAGACCATAAAGTTAAGTTAAACTTTCCACCGTTTCAGCACTTTCGCTTTAACGAACACAACGAGTTACAGTGTGTAGGCAAATCACATTGGACTGGTGGTATGGAAAATGGTGGATTTGCACTGCGAGATGGCAAGGCAACTACTAAACTTGCTATGATGTGGATGAAACTGTGTGATCGCTATGCAACTAGAGGCAATGTACGTGGATACACTTACAATGACGAAATGCGTGGACAAGCAATACTGCAACTTGCACAAATTGGCTTACAGTTTGACGAATCTAAGTCGGATAATCCATTTGCATATTACACTGCCGCAGTTACCAATAGCTTTGTTCGTGTTATCAATATTGAGAAACGTGCGCAAAACATACGTGACGATATCTTAGAAATGAACGATATGAACCCTAGCTTTACAAGGCAAAATATGGGTGAGTGGGAAGCGCAACAGCGTAGAGAAAAGATTAACTCTACTAAAACATAGGTTGACTTTTTATAATATCTGTTATATAATATAAAGGTATATAAACTAAAGGATAAACTGTTTTGTTTAAAAAAGCTGCTGTCTTTACAGACATTCACTTTGGATTGAAGGGTAATTCAAAAGTTCACAATCAAGATTGTGAGGACTTTATTGATTGGTACATTCAACAAGCAAAAGATAACGGTTGTGAAACTGGTATCTTTTGTGGCGATTGGCACCATAATCGAAATAGTCTAAACTTAACTACTATGGACGCTACCATTAGAAGCATGGAAAAGCTAGGAGCTGCCTTTGAGCAGTTCTTCTTCTTTGATGGCAATCACGACCTGTATTATAAAGACAAGCGTGACGTTAATAGTACTGCATTTGCTAAACACATTCCAGGTATTACGTTTGTAGACGAAATTACTACAATTGAAGACGTAACTATTGTACCTTGGCTTGTAGGAGACGAATGGAAGAAGTTACGCAAGCTAAAAAGCAAGTATGTGTTTGGACACTTTGAACTACCTAGCTTCTATATGAACGCTATGGTGCAAATGCCCGATCACGGAGAGCTTAGAGCAGAAGACTTTGCTAATCAGTCGTATGTGTTTAGTGGTCACTTCCACAAACGTCAGCAACAAGGTGTTGTACACTACTTAGGTAACGCATTTCCACACAACTATGCTGATGCGTGGGATGATGCACGTGGGATGATGATACTTGACAGAGAAAACGACAAAGAACCAGTATATCTTAACTGGGAAGACTGTCCAAAGTATCGAACTATTAAACTAAGTCAGTTGATTGATGAAGCAGATACGCTTATTAAACCTAATATGTATCTGCGTGTTAATTTAGACTTGCCGATTAGTTATGAAGAAGCAAGTTTTATTAAAGAAACATTCATTAATAACTACAACTGTCGTGAAATTAGTTTAATCCCACAAAAGTCACTAGAAGAAATTAGTACACAACTAGACATCGAGCAATTTGAAAGCGTAGATCAAATTGTAGCAGGAGAGATTGCTGCAATTGACTCTGACAACTTCAATAAGAAAACATTAATGGATATTTATAGCGAATTATGATACGTATTAAAGACTTAACCGTAAAGAACTTCATGAGTGTGGGTAATCAGACTCAAGCTGTAGACTTTGATCGAGATCAATTAACCCTTGTACTAGGTGAAAACTTGGATCAAGGCGGTGATGATAGCGGATCACGAAATGGTACTGGTAAAACTACTATCATTAATGCACTATCGTATGCACTATATGGTACTGCACTTACTAATATTAAGAAGAATAACTTAATTAACAAAACAAACTCAAAGGGCATGTTAGTTACACTGCACTTCGAAAAGAACAATGTTAATTATCGTATTGAACGTGGTCGGTCGCCTAATGTGCTCAAGTTCTTTGTAGATGAACAAGAACAAGAGATGACAGACGAGTCGCAAGGCGACAGTCGCAAGACACAAGAGTCAATTAATCACTTACTTGATATGTCGCACGACATGTTTAAGCACATTGTTGCACTTAATACGTACACTGAACCGTTTTTATCTATGAGACAAAATGATCAACGTGCTATTATTGAACAACTACTAGGTATTACTATTCTTAGTGAAAAAGCAGAAGCCCTTAAAGAGCAAACTAAGCAAACTAAGGATGCAATTCAAGAAGAGACACTAAAAATTAATGCCATACAAACTGCAAATGAAAAAATTGGCACTACTATTGATAGTTTGAGCAGAACGCAACGTGCTTGGCTTTCTAAAAAGGACCAAGACTGTGCTAAATTGCAATTAGGCATTACAGAGCTAGAACATTTAGACATTGACACTGAATTAGATTCACATGAAAAATTATCAAATTGGTCTAAGCACAATAACGCTATTATGGCTCTTAAAAAGGAATTAAGTACGTTAGAACCAGCACTAGTACGTGCGGACAAGAGTGTTGAACAAGCAAATAAAGACATCGTAGATTTAGATGACGCAACGTGTTATACTTGCGGACAAGAGCTACATGCAGACAAAAAAGCAGAGATTGCAGAGCGCAAAACTAAAGAACTAGCCGATGCTATTGCATATCAAGCAGAGATTACTGTTAAAGTTAACGATGTTGTAAAAGGTCTTGAAGACATTGGTGATATTAACGGCAAACCTACTACTTTCTATGAGAGTGCTAAAGAAGCATACGATCATAGACAGAATGTTGATAGCTTAACCAAGGCGCTTGCGCAAAAAGTAGACGACATTGATCCTTATCAAGCACAAATTGACGAATTAAACAATAGTGCAATGCAAGAACTTAACTGGGGAGCAGTTAATGACCTAACTGAATACAAAGAACACCAGGACTTCTTGTTAAAACTGTTAACTAACAAAGATAGCTTCATTCGTAAGAAGATTATTGATCAGAACTTAATGTATCTTAACAACAGACTTACATACTATCTTGATAAGTTAGGGTTGCCGCATCAAGTTGTATTCCAAAACGATTTGAACGTTGAAATAACACAACTAGGTCAGGATTTAGACTTTGATAACTTGTCAAGAGGTGAACGTAATAGACTTATACTAGGTATGAGCTTTGCATTCCGTGATGTGTGGGAGAGTTTATATCAAAAAATTAACTTGTTGTTTATTGATGAGCTGATTGATAGCGGTATGGATACTGCTGGCGTTGAAAGTTCACTTAGTGTTCTTAAGAAAATGGGTAGAGAAGGCGACAAGAACGTGTATCTTATATCCCATAAGGATGAACTAGTAGGAAGAGTTAACCATGTTATGAAAGTTATCAAAGAAAATGGATTTACTAGCTATGAAAATGATATCGAGATTATTGAATGACAAATAAGAAATTTGAAAATGCAATAAACAGAGTACAGCAAGATTGTCCTCCAATTTGGATGATGCGACAAGCAGGAAGATATCAACCTTCCTATATGGAGCTCAAAGAAAAGTACAATTTTGAACAAATGTGTAAACTTCCTAAAATTGCGTCCGAAGTTGCAATGTTACCTATTAACGAGTTTGATTTTGACATTGCAATTTTGTTTAGTGATATACTTTGGCACTTAGAAGGCTTAGGTCTTCCGTTAAAGTTTGATCCGGGTCCTAAGTTTCAAATACATCTTAGTGAAGACAACTGGGAACAATATACCGACGTCGACAAAGCACTACACCATATCAAATTTCAAAGTAATGCACTAGAAGCAACTCGTACAGCTCTTCCGGATAATAAAAGTCTAATCGGCTTTGTTGGCGGTCCTTGGAGTTTGCTTAACTATGCACTAGGTGCTAACAAAGCAAGCAATGAATTTAAAACAATGTATCTTAAAAAGGTAATCATTCCATTACTAAAAGATAGTATTAGAGTACAAAAAGCAGCTGGTGCTGACGCTGTTATGATACTTGACAGTGGCTTAGGTAATATAAGTAAAAACTATTACGATAAAACGTATTTGCCAATGTTAGAATCTATTGCAAACATTGGAGATGTAGGTTACTATGTTCGCGGACTTCCTGCTTCTAGTATGTCTAAAGTAAAGAAAATGAAGTGGACAGGGATTGGCATTGATAGCACAATAGATTTACAAAAAACATTGAAGACTACTACAGGCTTTGTGCAAGGCAACTTTAACGAAGCTCACATGTTGTTAGACACAAACGCATATCACTATGAACTAGACAAATGGCTAGACACAGTAAGTAATACTACTGGATGGGTTTGTGGGCTAGGCCATGGCATTACAAAAACTACTCCTACAGAAAATGTAAAACACTTTGTTGAAACAGTTAGAAGGAAATTTAGTTAATGTTTGAAGAATCTAGTCAATGGTTCAAAGAGTTACAAGAAGAAATATGCAATACTATTGAAGATTTAGATTGCGATATGTTAAATCCTCAATCTCCTGCTAAAGAAGGCTGGACACAGTCACATAAAACCATTTACGGTGACGTCTTTGAAAAGGGAACCGTTAACTTTAGTAAAATTACTTCAGAATTTGATCCTAAGTTTGCAAAAGAGATTCCGGGTACAGAAGAACATAATAGATATAGTGCCACAGGCATTAGTGTTGTACTACATCCGCAGAATCCGCATGCGCCTGCTATGCATTTTAACACTCGTTACTTGAAAACAAGCACTAAAGAGTGGTTTGGCGGAGGAATGGATATTACTCCGTGTATGCCTTTTGACAAAGAGTCATATCATGCCAAACTTCAAAACATATGTGATTATTATAACCCCGAATACTATCCTAAGTTTAGTAAGGCGTGTGATGAATACTTTTATTTGCCGCATCGCAAGGAAACTAGAGGAGTAGGAGGCATATTCTTTGAATACCATGATCCAAAAGATATGAATTTTGACTTTGTGAAGGACGTAGGCCGAACATTTAACGATTTAATTAAAAGTATTGTTACTCCTACACTAGACATGGACTATACTCAAGCGCAAAGAGATACTTTGCAAATCAAACGTGGCCGTTATGTTGAGTTTAACTTACTTTACGACCGTGGCACACGCTTTGGATTTAAGACCGGAGGCAATATGGATGCTATTTTAATGAGTTTACCTCCAACTGTGAGGTGGACATGATACGAGTTGGTGTAAGAGGCAGTGAACTAGCACTAGCATACGCAAAACGTGTATGCGATGCACTTCAATTCGAGACCGAAGTAGTTATTGTTAAGACAGCAGGCGATTTAAATCCTGATACCCCTATACACGAAATAGGTGGTAAGGGAGTATTCTGTAGTGCAATAGAAACTGCACTACTTAATAACGAAATTGATGTTGCAGTACACAGTTTAAAGGATATGCCGGGCGATGTAGAACATCCTAATTTAGAAATTAGTGGAGTGCTAGAACGTAACAGCCCACATGACGTATTGTTAGGCAATGTGTTTGATGGATTTGTATTAGGTACTAGTAGTCCAAGGCGTAAAGCACAATTAGAAAAATTATATGCTAATTTGAATGTTGTTATTAAGCCTATTAGAGGAAATATAGATTCTCGGCTGAAAAAACTTGACAACGGCGAGTATGATGCTATAATATTAGCACAAGCCGGACTTAATGAACTTGGTATAGTTAGAGAATGGACTAAATTATCTATTATACCGGCAGTTGGACAAGGCATTATTGCAATGCAGACTGTTAAAAATAGCAACGCAAGTATAATTGTTAAACAGGCAAATCACGAACTAACATATAGGCAAGCACAGTTAGAAAGAGCATTACTTAAAGGCATAGGCGGAGACTGTACTACTAAGGTCGCAGCATATGCAAGTGGAAGCAATCCAATTAAATTGGAAGCAGAGTATTATGATTGAAGACGATGTACATGACAGATTAACAAAGGCATACTTAGAATACTTTAAAGCAAACGAAAACTTTGAAGCAAGACTAAGCCATCGTACCCATGCTGCAAGTCGTAGATGGTTACGGGAAATTAGAACACTAGCAAAACTAAGGCAAGAAGAGATACATGCTACATATGCAGCCAAGAAGGCAGCAGAAAAGCAATAGGCACAATAAGTACTTGATGCAATGGACTTATAAGGGTAAACAAATAGACGAACTTCCGGAAGGGTGTGAGGCTTTTGTATACTTGATAACAAACAAAGTCAATGGCATGATGTACGTAGGCAAAAAACTAGCAAAATTCAAAGTAACAAAGAAACCGCTCAAAGGCAAAAAAAATAAAAGGCGTAGCACTAAAGAAAGTGATTGGCAAACCTATTACGGTTCCAGTGACAGACTTAATGCAGACGTTTTAGAGTTAGGCGAAGATAATTTTATAAGAGAAATTATTCACATTTGTCCTAGCAGAGGCATAGCAAGTTACTTAGAGGCGCGAGAACAGTTTGAACGCAGAGTACTCGAAACAGATGAATACTACAATGGTATTATTAATGTTAGAGTTGGCGGATCCAAAATTCTTAAAGAGCATTTACAGGCAAATCATTCCAACACATAAGGTTAGCGGGCCAGTTTAAATTACCGCTGTGGAAAAAGCTCTCGTATAGAAGCACACGTACATATTGATTGACTACCCAGAGGTAGGAAGCCACCAAACAAATTGGGCTCACTGGTTGATATAGATTGCATTGTTGGCAGTCGAAAAACACAACATAGTTCATAAAAACCCTTTAGCACTAGGAACGAAGCGGGGGATAGCTGTAAAAAGCGATGTCGACGGAGGATGGGAAAGGTCAGAGCCCATTGAACTTGTGTATAAACATTACCTCTTTCCAATGTCTTGGCTGTGCAGACTCACATGAAGTTGCCCAAAAAGATGACGGGACTAGAAATAGTTCCGTCTGACTAAACAATCTACATGAAATTAAAACATTAATACATACGTATTAATGCAATATAATAATATCATATATAAATCATTAAACAAACATAATATTATAGTTTGAGCGTTAGCGAAAACTTGTATGAACTTGTTCATACACTAAGCATATAAAACTATATCATTGATAAATAACTTTAATAATACATTTAAGGATTAGTCACGAATGAAAGTATATCACATAACTGAAGCAGGTAGAACTGAACCCCCTCTTGGTGGTCTTGGAGATAAGACAACCAATAGAGGTCCTAGTGTCAGCAGCCCAGCAACAGCTAGTGGACCTCTCAAAGGACAAAGTATTAAATTAAATGGCGTAAGTTATCAATTTAAAGGTAACGCCTGGGTAGTTACTGATACATCTGAATTTAAAGGAAGAAATCCTCCTAAGAAAGGACAGCTTGCAGATAGAAACGCTAAAGAATTACTTAATCAAAAATCAGCTAAATTAAATGGCGGCGGTGCAGCACCTAAAGCTGATGCTCCTAAAGCAGATGAAATTAAACCTAAGGCAGATGATACTAAAACAAAAGCACCAAAAGCTAAGGCAGGCTTTATAAAGAAGTTTACTAAGTTTATTGGAAAAGGTACTATAGTTTCGTTTGTTTTTACAGTAGATAGTATGACTAGGCATGCTGACACATATATTAAAAGACTCCAGGCGATGGTCGATAATGGAGAACCTATAAACATTGCAGACCCAGAATTAAAAAGAATTAGATATAACATAGCAGAAGAAGGCGTAACTTCGATGTTGACATTAGCAGGAATGGTTACTGCTGGCGGTCTTGTAGCTACAAAAATTATTAGAACTATTGGTCTTGCATCTGCAACTTTTCCTGGCGCTGGATGGGTTGCAGCAGCAATTGCTGGTGCTACATGGCTTGGAGTTGGATACTTAACTCAGTTAGTCGCTGGATGGTTATCTAGCCGTGTGTTTGCGCAAGGCATGGTTAACTGGATGTTATCTAAACCATTTACTCCTGGACACGCACATAGTTATGCTATTAACTATGCTAAAATCACAGGCAAACCAGTACCGACCATAGTAGAATCACTAGAAGAATCAAGTAATGCTAAGGTTGACTTTGCATCTATTGGTAAAGAACTTATGGATCCGAAATTAAAAGCAGCACTTATTAAAGCTAAACAAAAAGGCGCAACTGGTAAAAATGCTATGCAAGTTATAGATAAAAGACTAGACAAAGTTACATAAGCGGAAGTCTAGTTTTTTCAGTTGTTTCAATATTATCTTTAACAATTTGATTTAGTATTTCAAGATCTTCACTGGTTATTTTATACATTAAATCATCATACGTAAACGAGCCACGCATATACCATCCTAGACGATATCTAGAATCTTTAATTTGTTTTGTCTCTCTTTCTAAATCGTCAGCAAGTTGGATTATATCAGGTTCCGAGAGTTTAACGAGCTGACTCCGAAAAAATTTGAATAATCAATATCCAAATTAGTTTTATACTTATTTTTACATTCTTCATTTTGGCACTCAACATCAAATAATGGAAAATTCCATTGTTGAGTAAGTTCAAAAATCTTATCTTTTAGTTTTGAATAAAATTCCGCATCTGAAGTCTTAATAAAGTTACTAACTTCAGTTAAGTCTGTTTCAATTTCGTCATCTTTAGATATAGATTCAATATGTGCTACTGCAAGATCTAAGTTTAATGATGCAGTTCTAGCATACACATCTTGCATTAGTTTTTCTAAATCTACAATATTTTCTTCAGTACGCTCTAATTGTTGTAATTGCCATAGCTCTCGTTGTAACTTATAGTTCTGCATACTAAAATCTGTAGTTTGTTGATATGTAATAGGGCGAATGTGAAATATAAATTTGCCCGATTCAAACGCAAATTCTAATGGATAGTTATTAAACCCTTCTAATAACTTTCCTAAGCTAATGCTACTTTCGTTTACATTACTACACTTAGGACAATTAGTATTAGCCGGCATGCTATCACCGTATGTTGATATCCTCATACTAATAAGAATAAAATCAATATCATATCCTACTAGTTTCCAAGGGTCTAAAATTGTAGGAATACAACTTTTTATTACATCTGCTGTAGCTCTTCCAGTAAACAATGCATCAGGAGTTTTAAACAATATTTCATCCATTGCATTCATACCAAATACTGGCATACTTTCAGATTCACTACCTTGCAGAATGTCTTCGTTGTACCATTTGCCTTTACTTGGGAGATCTACAAAGAGTTTAGGCTGTCTTTGATGGTTTTGTAAAAAACTGCTCATATTATAATCCTGCTAAATATATACATACAAATATTTATATCAGATATTTCTAAAATTAATAGAACTGGATTTTAATATGGCACTAGACCAAAATGACATAAACCAAATTGTAGGAGCCATTAAAGAAGGCTTTAAATCGTCAGGTGGCAACCAATTCGGCGGAAACACTTCAGGCGGAAACACCGGAAAAGGTTTAGGCATTGCAGTGGATATTGTCAAGGATGGCGGCAAAGCATTAGGCCAGGCTTTGGCTAAAGGGGGCGGATCAGTTACTGATTTTTCTAGTACCCTTACTAAAAGTATGGGAGGTCTTGGTACTGCATTTAGTGGTATTGTTGGTTATATTGATACCACTAATAATACATTTCAAGGATTAAGTAAAGTAGGAGCTGGGTTCAACGGAGATCTAGGTCGCCTAAGAGTATCAGCTGCTGATACTCGTATGAATTTTGACGAGTTTGGTTCAATGATAGGCAACAATGCACAAATGTTAGCAAGTTTTGCTGGCGGTGTTAACGGCGGTACAAAACAATTTACTGCACTTAGTAGGGCAATGTTTACAGACGGTAATATGATTGAAGGCTTTATGAATTTAGGTTATACAGTTAGCGAAGCTAATGAATTCTTAATGACTAACATGAAGTTGTTAGATCGCCAAGCTAGGCGTGACGGTATGAGTACTGAAGCGCAAGTTAAAGCAGCATTAGAGCTTGCAAGCACGATGGATGTTATGGCAAAGCTCACTGGTAAAAGTGTTAAAGAACAACAAGATCAGCTTGTTGACTCTCAAAGAGACGGCGCAACACAAGCCAAGCTACGTTTATTAGAAAAACAAGGTATTAAAGGAGTTCAGCGAGGCTTCGACACTTCTATGGTAGGCCTACAGGCTGGCGGAGCAGACTTGCAGAAGTTTTTCCAAGACATGACACAAACAGGTGTGCCAATGACTGCGGCAACAAAAGCATTTGCAGCAAGAAATGGCGAAGCAGCAGCAATTGCTAAAAGGATGGCAGCAGTTAATGCATCAAGTTTGTCAGCAGAAGAAAAACAAGCACGGTTAAAAGATTTATCAGCACAAGCAGTAGCAGCTACATTAAAATCACAAGACAGTGTACAAAATCTTACAGTAGCATCATTAGGGCAAGTTTCAGAGTATGCTAAAGCAGCAGCCGACGGACTAGAACAAGTTGGTCCAATGATTAATCAAATGGCAGACTATGCTGCCAAGCACGGATTAGTACTAGGAGAAACACTTGGCTACCAAGAAGCATATAAACAAGTGTTTCTTGATCTTACAACTGAAAGTGAAAAACAAAAAACTGGCGCAGGTCAAGGTCAAGGTGCTCAGGAAGCAATAAACGCAGCAACATTAGCACTAGCAGAATCTGCTTCTAAAGTTAACGCTGCATTAGGTGATCAGATTAGTACTAACACAAAAGTAAGCACAGCACTTGCTAAAGCAGCTAAAGTATTAGAAGGAGTTCTTGGAACTGCTGCAACAGCCGCAATTTCGGCACTAAGTGTTGTGCCAGGATCATCAAATGCAGAAAATGCCGGTACAATAAACGGCATGCCAACCGCAGAAGAAATTAATGATATAAATGATGAAAGTACAAGTCAAGCAGATAAAGAAGCGTTCGTATCTATGTTTGGTCCAGAAAATTTTGATCAGGGTGCATTAAAAGTTGGTATTGTTAGTATTGACCAAGCCGCAATAGCAAGAAATGCTAAAAAAGATATGGCCACAAGGGAAGAAGCATTTAATCCAGAAGCACAAAGTATCTTTGGTGACTTGTTTGACGGCGCAATGAATTTAATTGGGCTAGGCGATAATGAAACCCCAACGGCAAATGCACTAGGCGGAAATGTAAAAGCAGGCGAGTTCCTTAAAGTTGGTGAACAAGGTCCGGAAACTATGATTGCAGGGTTTGACGGAGCAGTAATACCAAACATGAAACAAATGATGAATAGGTTGCCGCAAGCAATAGAAAGTATGAATTTACCACCAAGCGCGGCTGAACAAAGTGTATTGGCAAATATGGGTATGAAAGATAACGATATTGCAGCACTGGTGCAGCAAGCACAAACCACGAACGAGCTTTTATCACGCTTACTTGGGGTAAATACAGCACAAGGACGAATTGGCGAGAAGCATTTAAAGCTGTCACGCGGCGCTGGTAATTTAATGACGGGACTAGGTAGAGCATGAGCTGGAAAAAACATTTTACACCTGTACAAACAGGCGACAACCCAAACGGAAGCTACGGTCCTATAAGTGGATCTAGTTCTGCTGGCAGACCTGGACCTGCAAGAACTAATTACAGTTCTTACTTACCAGATGTATATGTAGGCAGTCCAAACAGAGTTGAACGCTACGGCCAATATAATACTATGGATATGGACAGTGAAGTAAATGCTGCACTTGATATCCTTGCTGAGTTTTGTACACAAAAGAATAAACAAAACGCTACTAACTTTAAATTTGCATTTAATAAAAGTGCAACAAACAATGAAGTTAATATTTTAGGACAATATTTAAAGCAGTGGTGTAAACTAAACAACTTTGAAACACGTATGTTTAGAACATTCCGTAATGTATTCAAATACGGTGACGCAATATTCCTTAGAGATCCAGAAACTAAAAAACTGTTTCATGTTGATCCTGCAAAACTATCACGTATCATTGTTAACGAAAGCGAAGGCAAAGTACCTGAACAATATATCATTAAAGATGTAAACTTTAACTTTACTGAAATGGTTGCAACAACTCCGCATATTACTAATGGTAATATTACAGGCGGTGGCGGCGGTGGATATACTACTGGCGGCGTTCGCGGCATGACAGGAAATGCTCCAACACAAAGCGGTTCACGATTTGCTACAGCAGACGGCGAAGTTGCAATTGATGCAAAGCATGTATTACATTTAAGTCTATCAGAAGGATTAGACAATAACTATCCATTCGGTAACAGTTTACTAGAAACTATTTTTAAAGTATTCAAACAAAAAGAATTACTTGAAGATGCTATTATTATCTATCGTGTACAACGTGCTCCGGAAAGAAGAGTATTTTATGTTGACGTAGGTAATATGCCAAGTCACTTAGCAATGCAATTTGTTGAGCGTGTTAAAACGGAAATACATCAAAGACGTATTCCTAGTGCAACTGGCGGCGGAACTAATGTTATTGATAGTAGTTACAATCCGCTTTCGATTAACGAAGATTACTTCTTTCCACAAACTGCTGAAGGACGTGGTTCAAAAGTTGAAACACTACCAGGCGGCACTAACCTAGGAGAAATTGATGACCTTAGATATTTTACTAATAAGCTCGTACGCGGCTTACGAATTCCTTCCAGCTATCTACCTACGGGGGCTGATGATGGGGCAAGTTCCTACAATGACGGACGAGTTGGTACTGCATACATACAGGAATTAAGATTTAATACATACTGTGAAAGACTACAAGGTTTAATTGTAGAAGAATTTAATCAAGAGTTTAAACGCTACTTACTTGAAAAGGGCGTTAACATTGATACAGCAATGTTTGATCTATCTTTTGAAACACCGCAAAACTTTGCAGCATACAGACAGTCAGAGTTAGATAATGCTCGTGTACCAACATTTACGCAAATGAGTGCAATTCCATATATTTCAAATAGATTTGCAATGATGCGTTTCTTAGGAATGAGTGAAGAAGAAGTTGCAGACAATGAACGTCTATGGAAAGAAGAAAATGACGAGACATTAAATACAGGCGGCGAAGATGCAAGTGCAGAAATGCGTGGCGCTGGTATTAGTAGTGCAGGCATTAGTTCAGACATCGACGGAGCAGAAGACATCGCACCAGATGAAGGTGAACCAGAAATAGGCGGAGAAGCAGCTCCACCAGAAACTTCAACAGGAGAAGTACCGGGCGGCCAAGGCGCAAGCGCAAGCGCAACTACAGCACAAACGATATAAATACAATATGATACTACGTGAACTATTTTACTTTGATAAAGAAACAATTGAGTCTACTGAAGATGATCGATATGATCCTCGTTACGATGACAGTGTTGTTAAAATGAACGATACTCGTAAAACACGCCTTACATTAAGTCAAATTAATCGTGCAAGGAAAGCAAGTGAACTACATACTACTGAGAAGGCCGGAGAACTGGAATTCATAAGACAAATGTATGGAATCGCTGCACAAGTTCCTGAGATGTAAAATTAATGGCAAAGATCGATAAGAGTCTTTACACTAAAGATCAATATAAAGCACTTAAAGCTGCTGCCAAAGCTGAAAAAATAATAAAAAACAGCACACCTACACAAGCCCCTAGTATAACAGTTATTGAACATCAGCAATCGACGGTTCCTATTGCATTTGTATTAGGTAACGGCACTAGTAGAAGTAATATATCACCTAACGAACTTCAACAGCTTGGCAAAGTATACGGGTGCAATGCATTGTATAGAAGTTTTGCTCCAGATTACTTAATTGCAGTTGATACAAAGATGATTGTTGAAATTAATAAGACAGAATACCAAAAATCTAATGCAGTATGGACTAATCCAAACAAGCTATATTCATCTATGGAAGGATTTAACTTTTTTCAGCCTAGTAAAGGATGGAGTAGTGGTCCTACAGCGTTATGGCTAGCAAGTCAACAAGAATATCAAATAATATACATATTAGGATTTGATTTTAAAGGTACTGACAGCAATAACTTTAATAATATATACTCTGATACTGAAAATTATAAAAAAAGTAACGACACCGCAACATATTACGGCAACTGGCTACGCCAAACTAAGACTGTTATTGAACAACATAACACTAAAATTAAATACGTAAGAGTAATAGCACCAGATAATTTTATTCCAAGTGAGCTAAATAAAATTAGTAACTTAACACACATTACAACGGATATGTTCAAGAAAATGTACTCTTTATTATAAACGAGTCGTTTTGGGCCTATTATAGCCTCATATATATTATAAATAGTAAATACACATGACAGCCTTACCATAGGTACTTACTTTACAGGAGATTAAAAAAATGGCGAATCAAAATAAATTTGAACAGATGCTTGAAAAACTTGTCAATGAAGACAAGGCAGGCGCTGAAGAACTATTCCACGAGATTGTGGTAGAGAAATCACGTGACATATACGAGTCACTATTAGAATCAGATCTAGACGATGAAGAAGTAGATGAAGCAACTGATGAAGAAGTAGATGAAACTACTGATGAAGAAGTTGACGAAACTACTGATGAAGAAGTTGATGAGTCTGATGACGAAGAATTAGACGAAGACTTTAACTTAGACGAGTTTGAAGTTGAAGCAGATCCAATGGACGCTATGATGGGCGACATGGAAGTAGACGGCGGCGACGAAGCACCAGCTATGGATATGGATATGGACGCTGAAGAAGGCGAAGCCGAAGTTGAAGATCGTGTAGAAGATCTAGAAGATGCACTTGACGAACTAAAAGCAGAATTTGAAAAAATGATGTCAGGTGACGACGAAGACGAAGGCGAAGATGACGGCGAAGAAGATCCTATGGATATGGATATGGACGCTGAAGAAGAGCCAGAAGAAGAAGCAATTACTTTTGAAACAACAGACGAAGAAGTTGACGAAGCTGCTGACGAAGAAGTTGAAGAAGCTGAGAAATCAGAAACTGAAACAATGCGTGAGTATGTAGAAAAAGTAACTGCATCAATGGGTGACAATGGTGTAAACACTAAGTCATCAGTAGCAACGCCAAACAACATGGGCGGCGATGCATCAAACTTAGTACAAGGCGGAGAAGCTGACACTAAAGGTACAACAGGCGGACTAGCTGCAAATACTTCTAAAGAAGATAATGCAGGTAACGTTAACGTACCAGGCGGTAAAGCATCAAAATCACTAAAAGGTACTAAAGGCCATGGCGCAGAGAAAAAAGGCGCTGGCGAAACTGCTGACAACAAGAAATCAACTGTTGGCAAATAAGTAAGGAAACTAATAGATGAATCACTTACGGGAACACCTAAGTTTCGACCAAGCGAATATTGTCGTTGAGTCTGCTAACGAAGGAAAAGACTTGTACATGAAAGGTATTATGATACAAGGCGGAGTACGCAACGCTAACCAGCGTGTGTATCCTGTAAACGAAATTGGCAGGGCTGTCAAAACTCTCAGCGAACAAATCGAGGGTGGATACAGTGTTCTTGGCGAAGTTGATCATCCAGAAGGCCTTAATATAAACTTAGACCGTGTAAGTCACATGATATCCGAAACTTGGATGGAAGGTGATAACGGTTATGGTAAATTAAAAATACTACCTACTCCGATGGGGCAACTAGTTAAAACAATGTTGGAAAACGGCGTAAAACTAGGAGTTTCATCGCGTGGTAGTGGTAACGTTAGTGAAGACGGTAGCGGCAACGTTAGCGACTTTGAAATAATAACAGTGGACGTGGTGGCTCAGCCTAGCGCAC
>Ga0209302_10000996_pt1 | contig 16280 bp, 9 predicted proteins | sample ArcOceMetagenome_2_FD_187445 | JGI IMG/M metagenome (GOLD analysis project Ga0209302, IMG submission 187445) | Marine eukaryotic phytoplankton communities from Arctic Ocean - Arctic Ocean ARC135M Metagenome (SPAdes) (version 2) | ecosystem: Environmental > Aquatic > Marine > Oceanic | place... | reverse complement strand
CAGGCGGCGGCCTCGAGCCAGGCGGCGCCGTCGGCGCGGCGGCAGACATGCTGGTGCGCATGGGCGCGCAGCTCGGCGGCGGCGGCGGCGGCGGCGGCGGCGGCGGCGGCGGCGGCGGCGGCGGCGGCGGCGGCGTGCCGGCGACCGGCGCCGCGCCGCGTCTGCTGCTGCTCTGCGTTGACGAGACCGACGGCCTCACGCTCGCGGCGAGCCTCGCCGCCCGGCTGCTCGGCATCAGAGCGCTAAATGTCTGCGACGAGGACGGCGTCGTCGACGGCACGAACCCGCTGCCGCAGGCGGCGCAGCACGCTGGGCTGCAGGCCGCGCTCGACGCGGCGGCAGACTGCCCGGTAGGATAGTGGCGTGTGGCTCACGAGATAAATCATATCTATCCTCTCTGATCTTGTGAGATAAGATAAGATAAGATTGTATCTCTTATCTGATCTTGTGGCTCAGGTGAAATACACTTGCGCGAGCTGGTAAACCCTCTCCCCCAAATCACCAGGTCCGACGCGAGCGAGAAACACGCTGACGCAGCACTCACGGGTCGGAGCTGCTGAAGTCGCAGCCCTGCCGCGGAAGATGTTGGGCTCCCTGCAGAATTCGGCCCACAAGCTTGTTTCACGCCTGATGAGCGGCCGTAAAGAAAAGAAGCGCCGGGTGTCCTTTGGGACAACCGCAACCGTCTTTGAGTTTGAGCGCAAGGTGTTTGGCGGCGGTGGCATGCCGGACGACGATTCGACTGCGCTCGGCCTCGGCCCGAGGCTGGTGGGCACGTCTGAGCTCCCGCTGCAGGAGAAGGATGGCAAGGATGAGTATGGATGCTCTGGCTGTCTTGGACCGCAAGAGAGGGCCGATCTGCTTGCCCAGTTCGCGACGCCGAAGGCGATTCAGAAGGAGCTCGACACGCATGTATCGCCGTTGGTGGAGCGCACGCAGCGCGAGCGGGCCGAAACCGCCGTCTCCGAAGAGGAGCAGCGGTACATGCCGAACAGCACAGAGGAGGCGGTAAACCTGGCCATGCAAGACGCGGCAGTCGCGCGCAAGTACCTGGCCCCGAGGAACGCCACGGGCCTCAAGCCCGGGCCCGGTAGCATCCGCAAGAAGAAGAGCCGAAGCTGAGCGGGGGCCGTAGAAGTGCGCGACGCGTGGTCCGGATGGAAACATTCGCAGCAATACGCTACGTACGGCTTTTTGCCATGCCCTTTTGCCCATGGACCGGACCGTATTGGATTGATCTTTGATGTGTGTAGTATGTGTTGATGTGTGTGTCTGGGCTGCTTGGAGCAACCCTTAGATACATTGATTGTGGATGTCGTGTGGGGGGGATGTCGTGTGGATGGCGCGCGGAGACACCGGAGAAAAGGCTAGGGCGGTTGGCTCCGGTTATTACTGAGTTAACCTATGAAGCACGCATGGCTAGCTACATCAGCTAGACTATCTTACATCAGCTAGAATACCTTACACTCCACCAGCGATGCGGGAGAAATCTAAGCGATCTGCTCGGCGTTGGACGCCTCGATCGGTGAGGCCGGGATGGACTCGTCGGTGCAGGTCTCGAAGATCTTGCGGGTCACGACGTACGGGTCGCAGTTGGACGACGGGCGGCGGTCCTCGAGGTAGCCGCAGCCCTCGGTGTCGGTGGCGCGGGGGATGCGGATGGAGCAGCCACGGTTGGCCACGCCGAAGGAGAAGGTGTTCATGTCGGCGGTCTCGTACTTGCCGGTCAGGCGACGCTCGTTGCCCTCACCGTACTCGGCGATGTGCTCGTCGTGCTTGGTGCCCAGCCTCTTGATGGCCGCCACAATGTCCGAGAGGCCGCCCGCATTGCGCATCTTCTCGGTGGAGAAGTTGGTGTGCATGCCAGCGCCGTTCCAGTCGCCCGGGATCGGCTTGGGGTCGAGGGTCATGTACACCTGGAAATCCTCGCAGACACGCTGCAGAATGTACCGCGACATCCACATGTCATCGCCAGCGGCGATGCCGACCGACGGGCCGACCTGGAACTCCCACTGGCCCGGCATGACCTCGGCGTTCGTGCCCGAGATGGCGATCTCAGCGAAGAGGCACGCCTTGTAGTGCGCGTCGGAGATGGCGCGGCCGTAGGCGCGGTCGGCGCCGGCGGAGCAGTAATACGGCCCCTGGGGGCCGGGGTAGCCGCCCTTGGGCCAGCCGAGCGGGGTGACCTTGTCGAGATCGAACAGGGTGTACTCCTGCTCGAGACCGAACCACGAGCCAGTGCCCTTCTCGACAACACCGGTGTCGCCCTTGAAGGCATCAGCGGCAGCCGCGCGGGTGTTGGTGGGCAGCGGCGTGCCACCCGGGGTGTAGGTGTCGCACAGCACCAGGATGTTGTCGCCGCCACGGAAAGGGTCAGGGTAGATAGCCTTCGGGTGGATAATCACCTCAGAGTCATCGCCCGGGGCCTGGCCGGTCGAGGAGCCGTCGTAGTTCCAGAGCGGCAGCTTGGTGGCGTCCTCGGGGATCTTGCTGGCATCGAGGGTGCGGCACTTGGAGCGGCAGGTGAGGTCACCATCGATCCACACATACTCGGCCATGACCTTGCCCTTCTGGGCGAGGCCCTCGTACTTGGCCAGGACGTTGGGGTCCATGGGGACCGACTCGGCCATGTTGACGGCGGCACGGGCCGCGCTGGGCGCGCGCACACCAGCGGTGGGCGAGAAGGCAACAGATCCAGAGAGGGCGGAGAGCATCGTCGTCGGGGTCGGCCGAAGGGATCGCGCTCGGGAGAACCACCTAATTCTCATCTCGCGGCTTTCGAAGCTTGCCGCCCCCCGCGGTCGGCGCCGAAAAACAGCGAGGGGGTCAATATACAGAGTAATAGCGGCATCGTTAGTATCTAATACGCTAACCATCTTATCTCTTACTTATATGAGTAGCCCCTAGAACATTAACCTTTGAGTACCTGAACCCCAGCACCCACCTTGGCACCGGCGACCTGCGCAGGATCGCCCTAAACGCCTAAAGTACCTCCTTGGTGGCAGCAGGCTTGGGCCGAGCAGGGTCTGCGGTCTGCACGGGAAAGGGCATGACTGCCAATAGCCGCTCCTCCGCCTCGTCCCGAGCGTCGTCCTCGGCATCCACGCCGGCATTCGTCAGCGCGGCGCCGCCGCGCGGGTGCTGTGCGGCGGGCAGCGTGAAGCCCGCCAGGTCGTCGATCCACATGAAGAACTGGTGGAAGTAGACGTTGCCGTGCTGGTGGTGCAGCTCGTGGCGCGGCGCGCCGCCAAAGACGCGCGGGAAGAGCCTGTGCGACATGAAGGGCAAGTCGTAACCCGAGTGCGCCTCCGTGAGCAGGTACGTGACCATCAGGTTGTGCAGCGCGCGCGAGAGCGGATCCTTGTAGCCCCACGGCGAGATGTTCTGCACCAGGATGTTGATGGACACCTGGATCCCCGCGTCCAGGTACGAGTTCTGCACCGTCTCCACCGCGTTGTGCGCCACGCGCTCCTTCCCAGCCCACTGATGGTGGCGCGTATGATGGCGGCGCCACGGGCCGACACGCAGCTTGTGGAACGAGGCGTGGAAGGGGTAGAAGAGGAGGTCGTAGAGGAAGATGCCCAGGCCCACCTCGGTGACCACCCGCCAGTAGGTGGGTGGCGGTAGCGAGTCGAGCGGCGGCTTCTCACCGAAGAGCAGTGTGCCGAGGTGAAAATGGTGGAAGAGCGCGATCGAGGCCAGATACCCAGCCGCAGGCACCACGGTCTTATGCAAGTCTCGCCCGAAGCCTCGGAGCGGGTTCAGCGCCGGCTGCCCGTCGAGCCTCCATCTCTCGTTGCCCGGCACTAAGGATAGCGACTCGAAGAAGCCTATCCACAGCACGAATGCCGCCACGGCCAAATCGGCCTCAAACATTTTGTCGGCGGTGAATCCCACTGAGCGGAAGGTGTCCGAGAGCGACGCGGCCATGCCATCCATCGCCTCGGGCTGCAAGAGCCCGCCCCCAAACATGGCCAGGTGAATCGACTGCATGGAGAGCGTGAGCAGCTCGCCGCCGCCGACAGACTCGGGCACAGCGTACACAGCGACAGCGCGGCGCTGGGCAGGCAGCGTGGGCCGGAGCAGTGTAGCTGGCCGATGTGTAGGCTCGAAGGAATGCACAACGAGCAAACTGGCGAAGAGGCCTGGCCACTGTCGCCTCATCACCGCGGAGGTTGGGCAGAGCAGACGGGGGGCGGGGGGGGGGATGAATATCTGGTGAATATCGTTATCTTATCTCTCTCGTTTAAGGTCGGAGGGGGAGTATAGAGAGACAGCTCATCATCTTATCTACTGCGCCCCTCCGCCCATGAACTGCACGCCCCACTGCGTCAACCCTACGCTGCGCGACCGCCCGACAAGAGCCGCCGAAACGCCGCGCCGAGGCGTCCCCGACTGTAGATGCCGAGGCGGCGCCGATTGTAGATGCCGAGCATGATGCCGAGGCGTCCCCGACTGTAGATGCCGAGGCGGCGCCGACTGGAGCGCCGAGGTCGAGCGCGCGCGCGAGCGCCGCTGCTCGCCATGCACCGGCGTGGACGTCCGCGCGCATGGCAGCTCGGCCTCCCCCCTGGCCACGGCCACGGCCTCGATCTGCAGGGGCGAGCCAGGCACGTGCGTGCCGTCAAGCGTGAGGGCGAGGAGGTACTTGCCGGAGAAGTGAAGCGTGTACGTGCACTCGTGCACACCGACCTCGCGCTCGACGGCCGAGACGTGGGCGTAGTGCGCGTGCGCCTGGGGAGTCACGCGCAGCGCGCAAACGCCACCCTCGCGGCTCTGCGGGTTGCCGTGCGCGTCGCGTGCGCGCACCGTCACCTGCAGCGGCACGCCCACGCGCACACGCGCTTGCCAGCCGCCGCCGGTCACCGCGCACGCCGAGACGAGCGTCGGCCCTCCGTCGAAGCTCATTTGCAGAGGGCTACCGCGCACGGGCTGCCCGCCCACGTGGCCGCTCAGCGTGACGACCCCTGCTTCGGGCGCCCTCACGCGACACGCGTACACGCCGCCGCCGCGGTGCTCGAGCGGCGTGACCTCGGCGCCGCACCCCTCCACTGCGCAGGCCACGTGGTCGCCGCCAACGCCGCCAACGCCGCCAACGCCGCCAACGCCGCGCCCATTCCCCTCGGCATCGCGCACTTTGAGGAGCACCTCGGCCCAATCGCCCGCCGCCGCGCCAGACCGTCGACCCAGGCTGAGCAACGAGGCGGCGGCGGAGGCGACCGCGGGTCGCACCTCGAAGTGGCGCGGCGCACCGACGGCCACACCGTCGACCCAGGCCGTCAGCCAGTAGCGCCCCGCCCTGCGCGTGACGAAGCGGAGGCGCCACCATCCGTCGGCCGCCTGCACCGCATCGCAGCCGCGGCTGTGCTGCAGCCCCTCGGCGCCGCCCGCCGCCTCCGCTGCGCCAAACGACTTCATAGTGCCTGCCCACGTAGCCGCCGCCTCGGCTGCGCTCACCTCGGCTGCGCTCGCCTCGGCTGCGCCGGCGGCGGTACAGCCAGTCGCCAAGGTGCCGCCCCTGGCGGCGGCGGCTGCGATCTCGGCTGCGATCTCCCCGATCTCATCGGTCTCGTGTCGCCCCGCGAACACACGCACGTCCGCGCCGCTGCCCGGCCGTGCCGAGTTGCCGAAGCGGTCTCGCAGCTCGAGATTGAGTAGCAGCGCCTCGCCCGCCGTCACCGCACCGCCCGCGTCGTCGAGCAGTGCACATGCGCGCGGCGCGATCGCCGCAGGGCGCACGTCGAGACGAAACGGCGCACCGCCGACGGGGCTGCCGTTGCTAGTAATGTGTAGCTGCGCGTGCGGCGCGGCGCGGAGACACGTGAAGTGCAGCACCCACGCCTCAGCATCGCGCGCGCCGCGCCGCGCCGCCGCCGCCGCCGCTGCCACCGAGTCTGCCGCCGCCTCGACCGCCGCCGTCTCCAGCAGCGCCGCCTCCATGCGCAAGGGCTCGTCCTCAGCTGCGGCGGCCGCCGCCAGCCCCTGTGCGGCGAGTGCGGCCGCCGCGAGCGGCGCCGGGAGCGCGGCGAGCGGCGTGCGCAGCTTGTGCACTGCGACCACCGGCCCGCCGCCGCCGCAGCGCATGTCGTCCTCCTCCGCATCGCACATCGGCGCGGTGCAGCGAGGGCAGGGGCAGCTGCACTCCACCCACGCGTCGAGAGCCTCGAAACCGCGCGCCGCCACGGCACGCGCCTCGCCGTACGAGGCAGGAAGGACGAGCAGCGAGGCGGGCTCACCCGCCACGGCCGAGGTGAGCCCCGTGCCACGCGCGGTGAACCCCGCAGCGTCGGCGCCGCCGCCCGCGCCGCCCGCGCCGCCTGCGCTGGGGCACACCTCGAAGGGCACGCGCAGCGCGGGGTCGCCACTGCGCATGCCGCGCACCGTCGGGGTGAGCAGGAGCACGTGCGGCCCTGCGCGGCGCGGCGACATAGTCACGACGTACGAGCCATCACGCCGGTCGGCGACGGCAGCCCAGCCATAGTCCGCCGCCGTCTCCTTCCCCTCCGCCTTCTCCCCCTCCGCCTTCTCCCCCGCCGCCTCTTCCCCCGCCACCTCCTCCGCCGCCGCCGCCGTCGCCGCCGCCGCGCCGCCACCGTCGTCGATTAGCCGACCCTCCCATGTGCACCCCGCGCCGACTACGCCGCACAGGTTGTGTTGCGCGTCGCGCGTCTGCAGCACGAGCCGCGCCGCGTCGCCCGCACACACCGTGCCCAGCGCCTTTGCATCAACCGTGCAGCTAGGCGCGTGCATCGGCCCAGGCGTGACCAGCAGCGCCGACGTGCGCGGGACGCGTCGCCCGTCCATCGTCGCCGCCACCCGGTACAGCCCCGTCGCCTCGGCCCGCACCAGCACACTGAAGTAGCCCTGCCCCTCGTGCAACACCTCGGCGACGAGCACTTCGGATGGCGACCCATCGCCATCCACCGGCGTCGCCTGCGCCGTCACCACCGGCACCGGCACAGGAGCACCGCCGCACGCGTTCCCATATGCGTCGCACGCGATGAGTACCAGCCGTATGGGCTGCCCCGCCGCGCCGCAGTAGCTACTCTCCTTGAAGTGGCTGCGGTCGGCCGTGGGCGCTGCAGCAACGCACCGCAGCACAAAGGGCGAGCCCGGCACGTGGAACCCTTCTGCCGTGACGGCTAGCAGGTACTGCCCAGCGGCTTGCAGCGGGCCGAATGTCAGCAGCGCCCTGCGTGTTACTCGTGGCACGCAAATGGCAGAGTGCGTGACTCGTTCGGAAGCGTGACCCGCCCGGAACCAGACGGAAGTGCACAGGTTGACGGAGCTGTGGGTCTTGCCCGGCATCGCGGGCAGGGCCAGAGTGAGCTCGCTCGCAGTGCCAGCGTGGCACTCGCGCAGCGACCCGGTCACGAGGCACCGCCTAGCGTACGCCGCGGCGGGGTCCTTGGACAGGAGCGCGAGCTGGGGTACGGGTGCCATCTCGTGAGAGAGCAGTTGAGACGCACGCGCTCGAGAGAGCAGTTGAGACGCCGCGCTCGCCAAACTTATAATCTGAATATTGACAGAACCAACGTGATCATATCTGAATATTGACAACTGACGCTTTGAACTCGCACTAGACCTTGCTGCCGCGCCGTCCTTTGAGCGCAGGTGGTCGCACAGAGCGAGCGCCACCGCCACCGCCACGCCGCCCACCGGCGCACGGGCCGACGACCACCCCCGCGTTCAGTGCCGAGTCCGAGTCCTTGTTAGGGTTAGGGTTAGCCCGAGGGCTAACCCTAACCCTAGCCAGATCGAGGGATTCGTCGAGCTCGCGGGGCTCGACTCTATGTTCGACTCGGAGGAATCGAGCGGCGGCGGCGGCGGCGGTTGGAAGGCGTCGCACTCTTCCGTGGGGAAGGTGGCGATGGGCGTGGCCGTGAAGGCCGCCTTGGCGAACTCCACCACATCCGAGGCGGGGCCGCACGCGGCGCAGAGGCGCCGGGCGGCCTTGACGGCGGCGGACGCGTCGCCGGTCTGCAAGAAGAGCTCGGTGCGGTACTCGAGCGTCGGGCAATGCGTCGGCACATGCGAGAGCGCGTCGTCATAGTACTCGAGCGCGAGGCGGAAGTTCGGCTGCGGGCGCGACCGCGTCACATATCCGGCCAGGTTGTGCACATCGGCGAGGCACGACGCCTCCGTGGCGTCTGGGTGGAAGTCGCGCGCCGAGCCGCCCGACGGCGCGCAGTGGGCCTCGAGGCACCAGATGAGCTCGAGCGTTGCGTTGGCCTGCGCCTCGGTGCCAAAGCCCGTGTCCATTTTCGGATAGTTGAGCATGCGCATTGTCGCAGCGAGCGACGCCATGTGAACGCCGCCCGGCGCAGGATGGACGTTGACACTGGAGCTAGTGGTCAGCGCCACCTTCTGCCCCATATTGCAGTGGTTGCCGACGGAGCATGCGAAATAGACCTCCTCGCCCGGCGTCTCGCAATGGTACGAGTAGCTCTGCGTGCCGCTGCCGCTCGTTGGCGCGACGAGCGATACCGCGTCGCTGAAGTCGCAGGAGTCGTAGTGCGCTTGCGAGGCGAGCCGCACGAGGTCGTGGCTCCAGGCCTTCTCCCACTTGAAGAAGACAACGCCGCCGATGGCACAGCGCACGCCGCCCGTGTACTTGGGCAGTACATCGGCGGAGGTGGACCAAAGTCCCTCGCCCTCATCGCCGTCCACGAATCGCAGGCGCGAGGTGATTCCCTCAGGCGCGGGTGGCGGCAGTGACGGCGACGGAGGTGGCTTGGGCTGAGGTGGTGGCTTTGGGCTCAACTTGGGTGGTGATGGAGGCGGTGGTGGTGATGGCGATGGCTTCTTCGGGCTAGGAGCAGATCCGGCAGCCAGTGTCGAGGATAGGGAAGCAAATAGCAGCAGCACGGAGGCGAGACGCAGCATTTTCCCGGATGGAAGTCTCAGACATTCCAAGAACCGGGGAGAAAAAAGTGCCACCGACGAGGGCCCCAGCCAGGGGCCCCTTTGTCCCGCAAACAGCGGGATGTGAAGGCCAGAAAGCATGGCCAACAGCGGTCCTGATGCCGTCGGGCGGCTCGAAAACTGCGGTTTTGGACACGTACGTCGCCGCCGGCCGGAGATGTGCTCAGGCGGTCCAACCTGCCCTCGTCGCTGCTGGCCTCACCCGGAACAAGCGCCCGCGAGGGCGCGCGCCCGCAGGCTACTGCTGGGATGAGCAGAAGGGCGGCTGGTTCGACGACAACGGCAAGCCGTTCGAGCTCGCGAGCTCGTCGACCACCCCGCAAGGAAGCGGCTTGCAGCCGAGCGCACGGCAGCGATGGAGGAGGCCAAACCGGAGCTCGCCCAAACCTCTTCCTCACCCTACCCCACTGCTGCCGCCAGTACACGCCTAGCTAGTACACACCTGGTACGCCTACCATACCTACTACACCTCCTACACCTCCTACACCCCCACCACACCTATTCCGCCTGCTATTACCAGGATCACGGGAAGCCGGAGGAGCAGGAGGCCGCCAACCACCCCTCTTCCAATTCAGCATCCTCTTGTTCTGTCTTAAGTTCTGTCTGTGCTCAGTCTGTGTACCGACCCCCGCTCGCCATTATGACACTAGATCAAAGAAGTGGTGTGCCTTTTATAGCCCGCGCAGCCTCTAAAACCATATTCGTCCCACCCAACAATTATGGTATTGAGCTTGAATATTTTTAGGGGCCAGGGCCAGGGCTGGGGTCATTTTTTGCCGCCCACTCCGCACACTCCAGCCACACGACGCACAACAGCACAGCATGGCGTCTTCACAGACACCATTGTCATCAGTCGAGCCTGCGGGGCGGCAAATCAGTTTGGAGAGGTGGTGTGCTGGTGGCCGAAGCACGCGCGCTCGCAGACGCCACTGTCGTCCGAGCCTGCGGCGCAAATCAGCTAGGAGAGGCGCAGGCTCTGTCGAGCCTGGCACACAGGTCTTAGAAAGCTCTCCCGCTCCGCAGAGCGCAGTTGCACCACCAACTGTGGCCCATGTCACGCCGTGTGACCGTAGCACGTGGAAAAGGCGGCGTGGCCCCCCCAGAAGTTTGCTCAGTGTTTCGACGCGAACGAGTCGGGGTGTTCAACAAAAAACGTCTGGTTGCGCAGCAGTGGGTGTTCAAAAACGTATGGTTGCGCAGCAGTGGGACGTCTGGCTCACCCCGTGCGCGAAGAGCATCACTGTGCCCATCACTGCTGCTGCGTCGCTCGACGAGCTGAAGGAGGCGGTCTTGAACGCCTGCCTGGCGGCCGCACCTGAGCTGGTGCCCGTGAGCTGGCTCGACGCGAGCAGAATACGGCAGTCGATGGTGCTAAGCGCCCGCGCGGATGCGGGTGACCTCACAGCGATCCGATTCGACGACCTGCGCACGCTGACGCCTGCACTGCAAGCGGACGTCGTTCCAGCGGAGGAGGCAGCAGCGCTGGCGCTGCTGCAGGTGGAGGATCAGAGGCGGCAGGCCCTCGGGGAGGCGGCTGCACTCGAGGCCCTCGCGTTTGCGCGGGCGAACCCTCTGCCGCCACCATTGCGGAGCGTGCCGTTCCTGCTCAAGCGCACCGTGCCCATGTACGGCATCGGCATCGCATGGGGCGCGCAGTACGCCAAGGTGAGGCCCCTGCTGCAGGAGCTGGGGCTGCCGCCGTGGGCACTCTCGGTGGCGTGGCTCGCCGGACCGGTCTCCGGCCTGGCCGTGCAGCCGCTCGTCGGGCAGCTCAGCGATCGCACGCGCGGCTCGTCGCGCTGCTTCGCCGGCAAGCGCCGCCAGTGGATGTGGCTGGGCAGCCTGGGCCTCTCAGCCTCGATGCTGCTCATGGCCTTCTGCGCCGACCTCGGCCTCGCGCTCGGCGACGCGGGCAGCAGCGCGCACCCGGTCGCGCTCGTGCTGGCGGTGCTCGCCTTCTGGTCGGCCGATGTCTTCCTCAATGCGCTGCAGGGGCCTGCACGCACGCTCGTCGTCGACGCCGCTCCACCCGAGCAGCAGGCGCTAGCCCTAACCCTAACCCTAGCCAGCTCCACCCGAGCAGCAGGCGCTAGCCCTAACCCTAACCCTAGCCAGCTCCACCCGAGCAGCAAGCGCGAGAGGCGCTCCAGCCACCACGGTGGCGGCGGCAGCAGCAGCAGCACAGCACGCACCGAGCACTGGCGCGGACCCTCTCGCCCAGCCCCGCCACCCGCACTCGCGCCCGCACTCGCACCCGCACCATTGCCCCGACAGGCGCTGGCCAACGCGCTCTTCTCAGTGTGGGACTCCCTCGGCAAGGTGTCGGGCTTCGCATTCGGTGCGCTGCTGCCCGACAGCCTACCGAGCAAGTCCCAGCATACCTTGGGCAGCAGCGCCTTCGGCAGCAGCGCGCAGCAGCGCCCCGACCTGTCCGGTCACATCGTGCCCGGCCAGCGCGCGCTCTTTGAAGACTGCCGCGCGCTCTTCGGCTTCAGCATACTCGCGATGCTCGCCACGCAGGTACGCAAGCCTGGCGTAGCGCTGTAGTGCCGCCGACTGGGGCGCGTAGGGTTGTAGCCCCACCATGCTCGCGATGCGCGCGAGGCAGGCAGGCCTACGCCCCCTGCGCCCTCTCCTGCAGACCCTGCCACACGCCCTGCCACACGCCCTGCCACACGCCCTGCCACACGCCCTGCCACACGCCCTGCCACACGCCTTGCCACAAGCCCTGCCACACGCCCTGCCACAAGCCCTGCCACACGCCGTGCTGCAGGCGGTCAACCAGATTGGCTACGTCGAGCCGCCGCCGCACCCCGACGCCCGGGCCGAATGCCTCAGCTGCCTCAGCTGCCTCAGCTGCAACTGCAACCCGCTCCGGCCGCTGCTCTCCTCGCTGCGCCTCGTGCCAACGCTGCCGCGGCGCGTGCGCGGCGTCTTCGCGTGCCTCTTCTTCCTCTTCCTCACGTGGTCCACCACCTGGATATGCCTGCCCGCCTTCATGGGGGCAGAGCTCTTCGGCGGCTCGCCCGACGCTGCGCTGCCCGACGAACACCCCGCCAAGCTCGCCTACAACGAGGGCTCGCGCGCCTATAGCCTCGGCATGGCCGGCGTGTGCCGCCCTCGCCTGCCCTTCCCGCACGCCGTATGCCTCACACCACGCCACGCCACACCACGCCACGCCACGCCACGCCACACCACGCCACGCCACCCCACCCCATCGTTCCCCTCCTCGCACGGCAGGCGCGGCGGTGATCACGCTCGTGTGCGCGCCGACGCTGCCCGCGGCCTCGAGGCGGTGGGGCGAGGGGCGCGTCCTGCTGGCGCTCGAGCTGCTGCACGTGGCGCTGCTGCTCACCACCGCCTTCGCGACCCAGCGTACCCTCGCCATCGCCGCCATCGTCGGCCTCGGCCTGCCCTTTGCCGGCGTCCTCGTCATCCCATACACCATCGTGGGGCAAGCCGCCGCCAAGACCTCTGGCGCGGGCCAGTACATGGCGACGATGAACCTCTTCCTCTGCCTGCCCGAGCTCCTCCTCAGCCTGGCCGTAGTGCTAGCACGCTGAAGGCGCCGTCCTGGCAGCGCCGCGGCCCATACCCTGCTGGCAGCCTTGTCTCGGCAGGCTTGGCCGTGCGTTTACCTATCTATCTCTTTCTACCTCCATCCATCTCTATCTATCTCTATCTCGCTCTATCTATCTGTCTATCTGGCTCCGGGCTGCGAGGCGCAAAACGCGCGCGAAGCCCCCCGTGGTGCCGCCGCCGGGCCGCAATCCCGTGGCCTTCACCTCTCAGGTCGGGCCGCTCGTCGCGGGCACTGGCGGCTCGACACGCACGCCGATACTCGTGGCCGCCAGCTCGTGCCTGATTGCAGTGGGGCTGGTGTACCACTTTTTCGTCGCGTCGCCGGGGGAGCAGGGCGCGGCGACGGTGGCTGGCTCGGGCGGGGACGAGGCCAATCTTCTAGCCGGAGATGACGCGCGCGGGGCGCTGGAGCTGCCCGTACGTGCGAAGCTGGCCGCGGCGGTTAGAGACCTGAGTCCTGACGTGTGGAGGGCCAAGGCGGACGAGCCACCGGTTTGGGTAAGTCCAGCGGGTGGTCATGTGTGAAATGTGTGTATGGAAGCGGGCGCTTCGCGAAGCGAGCCTACGGTAGCGTAAACTAAAGCGCGGAGGCTAGCGGGGCAACGGCCGGGGCGATAAACCTTAAACCAGCAAACCAAACCAAACGCCCGGCAACCGCGAACCGCGTGAGAACCATTGAATTACTTTAGAACAGCGGAGAGAGAGAGTCACCGACAGTCCGAGACCAGTGCGTTACGTTTGTAAAAAGCACGTCCGGAGTCCTGTCGCAGTGCTGCCCCCTCGCCCTGCCACCTACGGGTAGTCCATGTCCGTGTCGCATTTTTGGCATATGGGGGGCCCCTTTTGCGTTTTGGGGCGAACAAATGCGAAATCCGAAAAGTGTCTCTTACTTGCTGGAACGGACGAGGTGCGTACGCTCCGTACAGGCCAACACGCCGCACTACGTCGAGATTCTTACGAAAGGCGCGCTGCATAACGTAGCAAAGTTCATACCGCGAGTAGAGCTAGAGACGTAGGCACGCCAATAGCGTTTTAGTGCCAAGCCTCGTCATGAATCAGTGCTGACTCGTGAGTTTGATCTGTGATCAGCTGCCTGAAGCCAACTCAAGGCTTGAGTTGGCCGGGGGCTGACAACTCAAGGTGGTGAATCGCACCCTTGCGCTTGTCAACTCAAAACTTTCACTTCAGGCAAAACTCATGAATCGAATTCATGAAAAACAGAGAGCCTCGCGCGTGAGCAGCGATAATATTGTGTGACACGCAGCACAGCTGAGTGGCACAACCGCATGTGGAGGCATTACTCGCTCAGCACCCAGTAGAGGGATGCACTGCACGCTCTGGAGGGGCCACACTTCGCACACAAGCACTCGCATCCGAGCTCTGTAACTTGAGTTGCTTGTTGGCGAGTCTGCTCTTCTGATTCCACGTGCGGTGAGTTTGAGTTGGGCTCTAGTTGCAACTCAAGGGCATGAGTGTTGGGCTCTTCACATAAACTCATGTCAACTCATCTGATTCATGACGAGGCTTGAATGGTGCCCCTACCCCCTGTAGAGCCTTGCTTCGTAACGCGATCGATGGAGGCGCTGCGTAAGCGGCGGGCGGGGTCTGGAGGTGAGTGGAGATGGGTGAAGGGCAGTGAGCGCAGTGGCGGCAGGGTTACTCCCAGGGAGCCTGTGGCGTCGAGGGGGCTACGTGAGGTGGCAAGGGGCATCAGCTAGTAGTGGTACAGTACGCTCGGTATCTACCTGATCGATCGCTACGGTAGGAGCCGGTTGCGGGTTTAGCTACTCTAGTCTCGAGTACCTAGTGGCTGCCGCGCGTTCTGCCGCGCGGTATAGCCACTCTACTAGTCTAAGTAGTATCTCCCAGAATCTCAAGTAGCACTAGCTAGCTCTACTTCTAGCTCTTCAGCTCTTAGTAGTTAGGACACGCGTTTTGTGTGTGTCCGTAGAGTTCGTGTTAAGTTCGTGTGACATGCAAAGTGCACATGCACATGCACACGAACCTCGTGACGTGGAAATCAGCGCGTTAGTACGTTTGTAAAGCACGTCCGGCCGCAGTGCTGCCCCCTGCCACGCACGCACGCTGGGTGGGTCGTCCGCTGTCGCGTTTTCGGGCCCCGCTTTGTGACTTGGGCGTGACTTGGGAGTGCTTCGTGCTCACTTATTCTCCTCCTCCTCTTCACCAAAAACACGACGAATCTTAAAACACCAAAGCTTGCCTGCCCCTCCCTTGCGGGGCAGGCAAGCCCCTCCTTGCGTTCAGTGACATGCACACGGAGGGCTTTGAACGCGCCGTTTTGCAGCCTGTCAACCTTAGTGTCCGGGATCACCACTGACTCAACTCTGTCCACTTTCTTCAGCCCCTTTCTCTATTGTTAAGGGCCTGTATCTAGGTCAGGTGTCTAGTCAGGTGTCAGCTGTTGTCTGTCTTTGACTTAAACTTGTTGGACAGAAAAGAGGCGATCGCACGGGCTCTTTTCTCACCTTCGGCTTTCCGGCATTTGGGCCGCACTTCGAGCCACAGCGAGTCGACCGCGCCAGGGCATTCATTCATCCGTCATCACATCACCTCAAACACTTAGGGCAGCACCCACCTCCCACGCACGACTGCACGAGCAGGAGGAAGGGGAACGAGATGATTACAGTGAGGAGCCGAGGAGAGAAAGGAAGGGAGAGAGGGAAGGAGGGGAGGAGGAGGGGGAGGGGAGGGGGGAGGAGGAGGGGGAAGAGGGGGGGAAGAGAAGGGGGGGAAGAAAGAAGAAAGGAGAAGAGGAGGGAGAAGAGGAGGAAGAGGGAAGAAGGAGGTCGTGTGTGGTTTGAGCAATGCAAGTATCAACCAAGCATTGTATCTCCAACGTCCCATATCGGGAAAGAAGAGGAGGAGGAGGAGGAGAGAGGAGGAGGAGGAGAAGGAGGAGCAGAAGAAGAAGTGCGACGATGCCTGGACTTGGTGTCTCCGTGTGGTAGTGGTTTTGTCGTATCGTCGGAGAGAGAGGCGAAAAGAGCTTGAGAGTGGGGGGCAAGCCCCCCATAACCCTCTCTTTTTTTTTCTTCTCTTCTCCTTTTTTTGCCACAAAACCACAAACCACAATCCTCCTTTTGCCACAAAACCACAAAACCACAAACACACAAAACCACAAAACCACAAAACCACAAACCCACAAAACCACAAAACCACACACACACAAAACCACAAAACCACAAAACCACAAAACCACAAAACACACAAAACACACAAAACCACAAAACCACAAACCCACAAACCCACAAAACCACACACACACAAAACCACAAAACCACAAAACCAAAACCACAAAACCACAAAACCACAAAACCACAAAACCACAAACCCACACCCCCCGGAGCGTACGCACCTCGTCCGTTCCAGCAGGTAAGAGACACTTTTCGGAGAGGAGGAGGAGGAGAGGAGGAGGAGGAGGAGAGGAGGAGAGAGGAGGAGGAGGAGAAGAGGAGGAGGAGGAGAGGAGGAGGAGGAGAAGAGGAAGAGGAGGAGGAGAAGAGGAGGAGGAGAGAAGAGGAGGAGGAGAGAAGAGGAGGAGAGAAGGAAGAGGAGAGAAGAGGAGGAGAGAAGGAGGAGGAGAGAAGGAGGAGGAGAGAAGGAGGAGGAGAGAAGAGGAGGAGAGAAGAGGAGGAGAGAAGAGGAGGAGGGAAGAGGAGGAGGGAAGAGGAGGAGGGAAGAGGAGGAGAGAAGAGGAGGAGAGAAGAGGAGGAGAGAAGAGGAGGAGAGAAGAGGAGGAGAGAAGAGGAGGA
>Ga0209302_10000993_pt1 | contig 16284 bp, 21 predicted proteins | sample ArcOceMetagenome_2_FD_187445 | JGI IMG/M metagenome (GOLD analysis project Ga0209302, IMG submission 187445) | Marine eukaryotic phytoplankton communities from Arctic Ocean - Arctic Ocean ARC135M Metagenome (SPAdes) (version 2) | ecosystem: Environmental > Aquatic > Marine > Oceanic | place... | reverse complement strand
GCCGCCACCGCCATTGCCGCCACCGCCATCACCTTTCCCGCCGCCCCCAACCCCATCCCTCCCTCCCCCGTTACAGCCGCCCCCATCGCCGCCGCCACCGTTGCCTTTGCCGCCACCGCCATTGCCGCCACCGCCATCACCATACTCTCCTCCTCCGTCACTGCCGCCCCCGTTGCCGCCGCCACCAACGCCTGCACCGCCTCCTCCGTTGCTGCCACCGCCCTCGTCGCCACCACCAGCTTCACCGCCATCGTCACCACCGCCATCACCACCCCCTCCTACTCCCTCGCTGCCGCCGCCATCGCCATCCTCTCCATCACCCTCGCCCCCTGCCCCGTTTCCGCCTCCACCTTTGCCTTTGCCGCCGCCCCCAACGCCACCGCCACCGTTGCCAGCGCTACCCCCACCGCCACCAACAACACCATGTCCATCACCACCACCCCCTTCCGCGCCTCCACCAGTGCCCTCCTCACCAACCCCAACGTCACCACCACCCCTGCCGTTGTCTCCTGCACCCTCGCCGCCGCCGCCATCCTCTCCGCCGCCGCCCCCTTCGCCACCGCCACCGTTGCCCTCGCCGCCTCTGCCCGCGCCCCCACCACCCTCGCCACCACCACCACCACCACTGCCGTCGCCACCTCCACCCTCACCCTCACCTCCTGCACCACCATTGTTTCCACCGCCACCGCCACCGCTACGACCACCCTCTCCGCCCTCTCCACCCAGCCCACCACCACCAGCATATCCGCCAACCGTGCCGATCGCAGCCCCGCGCCGGCCTCCGCCTCCTCCCCTCCTGCCGCCATCCCCACCGCCACCGTCAAAACCACCATCACCACCGCCACCACCACCACCATCACCACCATCACCGCCACCATCGCCCAGCCCACCGCCGTCTGTGCCGCCCAGCGTGCCGCCGCCTTCCCCTTCTCCCTCGGTCCCGCCCCCCAGCAGCCCGCCGTCCGCCCCACCACCAAGCTGCCCCCCAGCTCTCCCTCAACCTCCATCTCCACCAACCATCGTCCTGGTCGACATCAACATGGCTGGCGATGTCCGAGGGGCCTCGATGGCGGCCAGTCAGCTGATCAATGCGGCAGAGGGCACGAGAGGTGCGGCCGTGGTCGACATCACGATCACGGTCACGACGTCGGCCAGCTCCGCCAGTGCTGTGGCCAATGCGCTGGGCATGGCCCCTTCACCCCCACCCTTGCCGCCCCACCCCCCGCCCCTGCTGAGCGCGTCACCGCCCTCGCCACCACCGGATGGGTTGCCACCGCTGCCAACCCCATCACCCCCACAACCATCGCCCTCGCCGCCCCAACCGCTCCCCCCGCCCTCACCCTCACCGCCTCAAACCCCGCTTGGCAATCCCATCACGCCACCGTCGCCACCGCCACCGGATGCGCCACGACCCACCCCACCACCAGACAAACCGCCGTTTTCGCCGGCACAGCCACCGGCACAGCCACCTACACAGCCACCTGCACAGCCACCCCCTGCGACCCCGCCCCCTGCGACCCCACCACCTACTTCGCCCCCTGCGGTCCCGGCGCCAATTTCGCCCCCAGCGTGGCCCCCAGGGATGGCGCCTCAGCTCCCACCCCCAGCCTTGCCTCCGCCCAACCTCCCGCTTCCCTCGGCCGCCGGCCGTCGTCTCTCGCAGCGTGGCTACAACGTCAGCGTTAGCGCCATCCAGCAGAGCAGCCTCGATCGGGACCGCGCGTCGAGCGGCCTGAGCGGTTATGGGCGGCTCCAACGGCGCCTGCAGGTCGATGAGACCCGTGACAGCTGCACCACGATCACGGTCACGTACTCTGCCGAGTCACCCCTCGAGTCCATCTCAGATGAGATTGACAGCCTCAGCGCGCAGGCAACGTCAGACAACGCGACGCTCACTGAGCTCGAAATAGATGATGACACCGGCTCAGGCTGCGAGATGACGATCGACACCAGCTTTTCACTCACTTCCACCACGTACATCAACCTTGACTCAATCCAATACCTTGACACTGAAATCACGCTCGAAAACATCCACCCGTCGCCGCCACCGCCGCCGCCCCACCCGCCGCCGAGCACGCCGCCGCCAAGCGTTCCGCCAGTAACTGTGGGCTCGGTCAACGAGGTCTTGAGCGGCCTGCTCTCCGGCGAGGGAGGTGTGATATCCGCAGAGAAGGCTGGCCTCGCTGTCAACACACTGGGCAGGATGCTCGACGCCACGAGCGGCGGCACCGCCGGCAGCAACGTGGGGGGGGCGCTGGTCGCCGGCATCGCGACGGTTGGTGACGCGCTGCTGGGCGGCATAGAGGTGGGCGCGCCGCCCACCCAGATCTCGAGCCCAGACCTGCAGGTCTCGGTTTCGAAAGTTGCCCCAGGGGACATGGCCAAGGCTCCATTTGTGTTGCCGGGCGCAGATGGCAGGAGGCGTCGTCTCAGCGAGATCTCCGCTGGTGTCGCGGCCCCCGACGACATGGACCTGCCTGACGTTGACGGCATAGGTACGGTGCTCTGGTCGAGCCCAAAAGATGTGCGGGGTGCCGACATGGGTAACGCGACCCTCGCCTCGCCGACGCTCGCCTTCTCGCTGCAGGCCAACGGCGCAAAGCTCTCCATCAGTGGCCTGAAGACGCCCTTATCGCTCAAGCTGGCACCCTTTGAGGAGCGCAACCCCGCGACGACGTGCGTCGGCCCGCCCAGCGGCAAGGGTCTCTTCGAAGGCGCGCAGAAGGGCAACTCCCCGTGCGATGCCATGGAGCAGTGCCAGTACTTCGACACGGTCGCGGGGGCGTACAGCACGGACGGCTGCGAGACGGTCGAGCTGGCTGATGGCTCGAGCGCGTGCCAGTGCGACCACCTCTCCGAGTTTGTCTCCCTCAAGGTGCTAATGGCACCACCCCTTACCCCTACCCCTACCCCTACCCCTACCCCTACCCCTACCCCTACCCCTTCCCCTACCCCTACCCCTACCCCTAACTAGGTGCCTACCAGCTTTGACGACAAAATCCAGTTCGCCAGCCTTGATGTGCCCACAGAGCTCTGCCTACACTGCGCCTGCTCCAAGGGCATCGAGCTGATGCTCGAGAAGAGTGCAGAGCCGGGCGCGAGCAACCTTGTGCGGCAGGACGTCGACCTGCTCAACCTGGTGCACGAGCATCAGATCGGGGGCGTCAATGGTACGCTGGTGGCGTGGCGGCTCTACAACCTCACGGTAGACGGGGTCGCCATTCCGGTTTACGACCTCATTCCGCCACCTCCAATGCCGTCAGTACCTCCGATGCTCCCAGTTGCTCGTGAGGACTGGCTAGTCGCACCAAGACCTTCTCCGCCTTCGCCGCCGTTGTCACCACCGTCGCCACCGCCGACTCCGCCACCGATGCGGCGGCCGCCGCCGAAATGGGTGTCGCTGCTGGCGGAGCAGGGCGGCCGACAGCCTCTGGCTGAGGGCGACTTCAACCCCAAGCTACAGTTGCAATTCAGCCCTCAAGGCCTGGCTGAGACCACAGCGGCGGAGCCGTACACGGCAACCTACTACTTCGAGGTGTTTGGCGAGCAGAAGGACCTCACTGATAGCCGGCTCGTCCCGATGTCCGTGCAGGTGGAGGTGCGCGCCACAGTCTCTGCGGACACGAGCGTGTGGGGCGAGGCGGGCACTGGCACGTGCGAGCACCTGGGGCAGACGCTGGTGCTCTACCTCGGCCGCCTCTCCAAGGTGCCTTTCACCGCATGCGACGCAGACAGCCTGCCTGTCAACCACCAGCTGCCGCGGCCCGGCGCACGCGACGTCGCCAGTGACGACCGGGCCTTCGTGTCGACCGTCGCTTCCTTCCCGGCGATGGTGCCAGAGAGCTACAAACCGCTCAGCGAGGCGCACGAGGTGGTATACGTCGCGGCGGGGAGGTGCACTACGCTTGCCTGCAGCCCCACCCATCAGAGTTTGCAGCCGTATGTAGTAGGGGCTGCCACCCCAAGTAGTAGTGGCTGACTCCCCACACACGCATGGGCCGGGCCAGGTACAATGTACTCGCCGAGTTGGGATCGGGTTTGGGATGGTACGAACTTGCGCTCGAGCTCAACGGCACCGAGACCAGCCAGCGGCAGGCGGTACTTGTGGTCTGCCCACCACCACTGCTGCCAATGCCGGGCAACCTGAGCTGCGGCTGCGGTGCAGGGCTCGAGCCTACCGAGTCTGGCGAGTGCGTGCCGTGCTCCGAGGGCTACTACAAGGCGCACCGCAGCATGGACCTGTGCGACCCGTGCGAGGTTGGCAGTTTCCAGCCAACCACCGGCCAGAGGTCATGCGTGCGCTGCGCCAGCGGCTCCTTCCAGGGATCCCGCGGCATGGACGAGTGTGCTCCGTGCGGGCCGGGCACCTCGTCAGAGGCGGGGGCTTGGCGGTGCACGGACTGCTTTCCTGGTAGCTACGCGACGGGCGGCGAGTCCGAGTGCCTGCCGTGCGCACCCGGTTCGGCCACAGACAAGGAGGGGCAGGCGCAGTGCACCTTCTGCATCGACGGCTGGTACGCCGGGACTGGCTACACCCAGTGCCGCAAGTGCGGCATGTTCGACCACAGCCAGCTCACCAACGGCGTGCCCAACGGCGTCGATTGCACGGGCGGAGTCCTCAACGGCACCAAGAAGGGCTTCTGGGCGGCAACACCGCTCACAGAGGACAACGCCAGCTGGACGCGCGTCTGGAAGTGCGAGATCCCACTAGCCTAACCCTAACCCTTACCCTAACCCTAACCCTAACCCTAACCCTAACCCTAACCCTAACCCTAACCCTAACCCTAACCCTAACCCTAACCCTAACCCTAACCCTAACCCTAACCCTAACCCTAACCCTCACCAGGTGCGAGATCCCAGGTGTCTGTCTCGGTGGGGACGAGTCGGCGTGCACCGAGGGCTACGGCGGCGTGCTCTGCGACTCGTGCGCACCAGGCTACTGGGGCAAGCCCAAGAAGGAATGCCTCAAGTGCCCGGTGGGCGATGATGACCTCGGCGTCGGCAACCGCATCATGTTTAGAACCCATTCCACTCGTTCCCATCCCTATTCAACTCGTCCCTAGCCCTAGCCCTAGCCCTAGCCCTAACGCTAACTCCTGACTCCTGACTCCTGACTCCTAACTCGTAACTCCTAACGCCTATCCCTAACCAGGCAACCGCGTCATGTGGTGCCTGCTCATCAACCTGATGGCCTTTGGCGTCGGAAGTGTCTTTGCCTTCGCGCTCTTCAAGTCACACGCCTTTGACCAGGCTATCAACTTCATCTACCGGGTCAGGACCAACCCGATCCTCGCCATCACGCAGGTAAGTAGAGTCAGTCTACTAACATTACTCCAAAAGCTTAGATTTAGTGATGGTAGTAACCTACCTGACTGGGAGTTGGTTACTACCTTACTTTACCGTTAGGAGCTAGGAGGTAGTAGCCTGACTGTACTAACTCGATCCTCGTAATCTCGCAGCTCTTCGTCAAAAAGCATATCGCCGCAGGCAACAAGAAGCGCGCAGCAGCAAAAGCGGCGGCAGATGTGGCAGAGGCGGCAGAGGTGGCAGAGGTGGCAGTGGCAGCAGCCGTAGCAGCCACAACAGCGGCGGCAGTGGCTGTGGTGGCAGGCCCATCACCTGATGCACCGTCGCCAGCGCCGCTAGCGGCAGTAGCAGTGTCATCAGCGTCCTTGGCGCCCTTCCAGGGCACGGGCAGGGTGGCGTGGGTCGGCGTCAGTGCGCCGCCATCCGAGGAGGGGCGGAAGACGTTGAACGAGCTCCCAGAGGGTGTCCCGCCCAGGGGCTGCCTCCCTCCTTCCCTCATAGCCAGACCATCCACGCCGTCGCTTACAGCGGCAAGGTCCTTCTCCCCTCTGTCCTCCAATGCCCTGAGCCGCGCACGCCAGGCCTCGGCCGACGGGCGGCGCACGCTGCATAGGGACGGGCTCACGCTGAGTATGGGTGCGCAGCCTCTGTCGCGCCCGCCGCCGAGGAGGCTAAGCAGGGGTACGCAGCCCTTGGCGCGCCCGCCGCCGCGGACGGACGACCCTGTTGCCGCCGACGACTCGGCCAACTTGCTGGGTCCTGTGGTCGACCTGGACATGCTACTCGCCCGCAGGATGTACGCCGCTTACAGCGCCTACTACTACTCTTTACCACTCACTACTCACTGCTCACGTACTACTGCTTACTGCTCACTGCTTGGTGTTACTACTGCTTACTATACCACAGGTACGCCGCCAACCGCGCCTACTCCGCCAGCTCCAACCGCGTGGCGCTGCGCCGGCCCCATGGTTCAGGCCGCATACGCACCAAGCCTGAGTCTCCGCAAACAGTCGGCATGATGCTACCGCCTGCTCCTGCCACCGAGCGGCGTGGTGGCGCACCGGCGCTGCGCAGTGCAGTGCAGCAGCAGATCCTGGTTCAACCGGCGGTGCAGCAGCTCATGCCTGTAGTGGATAAACGGCGGGCGTCTAGGCCGCTGCCCAAGGGCCTCCCGCCTAGCTTGGACACGCGGCGGGGCACAGCCTCACCGCTAGGCCTTACCCTGGAGGCGGCACCCTCACCGATGCGCCGCCTAAGCTCTGGGGGCCTAGACAGAAGCACTAACGGCCTCAGCTCAAGCGGCCGTTCCAGCCGCCGTGAGAGACCTGGTAGCCCGCCACCTAGTCCGCCTGCAGATGAGCCGCCTGAGCAGCCGCAGCCGCCGAGAACACTGCGGAGGTCGAAAACAGCTGCGGAGGTCGAGATGAGTCCTGAGCTCAAGGAGAAGGAGGAGGCGAGGGAGCTCAAGGAGGAGGCGAGGGAGCTGGACCTGAAGGGTAAGGGCGTGGTGCGTGTGCGTCTGCACGGCGCACGTGACCTAAGGGCCTCAGATGACACAACCAAGGACGGTAAGAAGGACCTGAGCGACCCTTACTGCACGCTTGGCCTGCACGAGACTGAGCACCGAGGCACAGCTTGCCATAAGACTAACCCTAGCCCTGACCCTGACCACTGACCCTAAGCCTGACCCTAAGCCTGACGCTAAGCCTGTCACTAAGCATTGACCCCAACCCAACCTCAACTAGGCAAGACCCTCCACAAGACGCTCAGCCCCGAGTGGGATGAGGAGTTCGAGTTCAGGGGCACGGTGGGAGGAGACTACCAGGTACTAGCCCTAGCCCTAGCCCTAGCCCTAACCCTAACCCTAGCCCTACCTCTAACCCGAACTCTGACCTTAACCCTAACCCTAACCCTAACCCTAACCCTAGCCCTAGCCCTAACCCTAGCCCTAACCCTAGCCCAAACCCTAGCCCAAACCCTAGCCCAAACCCCCATAACCCTTTCAGGGGCACCAGAGGCTGACCCTCCGTGCGCTACTTGAGATGCCGCTGGACCTGAACGTGTTCGATGAGGACCGCTTCATGGGTCGCGACAAGCTTGCCAAGAATGAGCACCTGGTAACCTATTCTTAAGTCTAAGCTAGACCTGACCCTAAACCGTGATCCTAACCCTAACCCTAACCCTAACCCCAACCCTAACCCTAACCCTAACCTTAGCCCTACCCCTAGGGGGGGGCAATTGCGGACCTAAGCGCGCTGATGGCGACGGACGACTTCGCGCGGGAGATACGCACGCGTGTCAGGCTCGACACCCAGGGCCTCCTTGAGCTGAGTGTCTCGTACGAGGTGGCTGTCATCGTACGAGATGCCCACAGCCCCTTACCATTCCGTGCAGCCCCTCACAGCCCCTTACAGCCCCTCACAACCTTTTACAGGTGGAGGAGGAGTACAACCCGTTGGAATTGTTGCTTCGGGGCAAGGGTGTGGTCCACGTGCACGTGCACGGCGGCAGCGGCCTCAAGCCCATGGACGACACGACCAAGGTAGTACTTGCTACTCACCACACGGCATAGTACAGGTCGGTGGTGACGTACTTCCTACCGACTACTTCATTATTACTACTTACTAGGACGGCAAGTCCGACAATAGCGACCCGTACCTGAAGCTCTATCACGGTGACGAGCAGCGTCGCACCGAGACCCATGCCCTGTCGCTCGACCCGATCTGGGACGAGATCTTCCAGTTCGATGGAAAGGGGGTAGGCACTTCCCAGTGCACCACCAGTCCTTTCCCACTTACTTGTGTTTTACTGCTGAACCGACTGACTGCTCACTTACTCTACTAGGTCGAGGGTGATCGGCAGACCCTCGAGGAGCTGCTTCACACTAAGCTGGAGCTCGAATGCTACGACGAGAATAAAGCCTTTGGGATCAACATGCTCGCCAATAACCCCTTGCTTGGCATCGCCACAGTCGACTTGAAACTGGTCATGCGCTCGCAGGCAACTCCACCCCGCCTCCGCCACCTCCTCCTCCTCTTCCTCTTTATCCTTCTCTCAGCCTTCTCCTCTTTCTCTTCCTCCTGTCTACGCTGCCGTGCCAAAGCCCCAGCCACCGCCACCTCCACCGCCATCACCCCCGCGCCCAGGTTCTCCACCTCCACCGCCACCGCCACCTCCACCTCCACCGCTCTTGCCTCGCAGGAGGCACCGTTGCTCGTGCCGCTCTCGACACAAGGTTCCATCTCGCTGACCGTGACGTGGGAGGTGGAAGAGGAGTGGGTCGACGAGGAAGAGGAGGCGAGGTGGTTGAGGGAGCATGCGGAGAAGGACGAGGACGTTCTCGAGGAGATCTTTGGCAGAGGGGAAACGCACGAGGAGAAGGTCGCGGCGGCCGAAGCCGACAGTGGTGCGGCCAAGGCCAAAGCTGAAGGTCCTGCCTCGCCCAAGGGCGCAACCGCGCCCCCACCGAAGCCGCCCGACATGCTCTCGCTCTCGATTGCAATCACCATCCTGGTCAAGTTCGTCCTCTTCGACCTCGTCGGCTTCTTCCAAGTGAGCTTGCATGGTAGTCCCTCACTTATTTTGTGCCCGCTCACTCCCATTTCTCTTACCTAGGTCAGTGCACTTACTTATTCACTTTGCACCATCCCCCCCCCCCGCCAGGTCAACTCGTCGCTCGCGGGCTCGATGCCAGACCTTACGTTCCCGCCAGAGTTCGGCGAGATGAGCCGAACGCTCAGCTCGGCGTTTAACCTCGACTTCGTCACCGACGTAGGAGAGGCCAACTGCTCGCTCGGATCCAACCACTGCTACCGCATCATGGTTATGATGTTCAGTTTGCTTGCCTTCCAGCTCGCCTCCCCCGCTGGTTACTCCCTCGCAAAAGGGCTGCAGACCAAGGGGATCGTCTCCCAGAAGCGCGTGGAGGCCCTCGTCGACCGCTGCATCCATGGCAGCATCCTCCTCACAAACCCCAACCCCGACCCCAACCCCAACCCTAGCCTAGCTCTAACCCTAACCCTAACTCTTGCACTAACCCGAACCCCAGCCTGAACCCGAACCCAAACCCGAACCCAAACCAGGCAACGCCATCGTCATCATGGCGTTGCACCCACCCATCTCCAAGAAGCTCGTGAGCATCGTCGACTGTACCATGGTAAGTGAGTAAGTAAAGTAGTAGTAAGTAGGTAGTGCAACACTGTGTACTAGCGCGTAATGCCTTTTCACTCACTGACTGCCTTACTTACTTGCTGCGCCCAGTACAACGACGTCAGCGTACTCTCGGGTTTCAAAGACATCGAGTGCGGCTCCCGCACCTGTACTGCCGTCGCGCTCGTCTTCGTCTGCCTGTACACGCTCGGCGTCCCCATCTATCTCTTCGTCTGCCTGCGCGCCTACCTCTCGCCGACCGCCAAGAACCGTTGGAAGGGCAACCCGATACTCGCGCGGTATAAGGCAAGGATCGGCTTCACCTGCGGCAAGTACGAGGCGCAATTTTGGTAGCACAAAGCAGCTCCTAACCTAAGACCCTAACCCTAACCCCAGCCCTAACCCTAACCCTAACCCTGACCCCAGCCCTAACCCTAACCCTAACCCTAACCCTAACCCTAACCCTAACCCTAACCCTAACCCTAACCCTAACCCTAACCCTAACCCTAACCCTAACGTTTACCCTAAACCTAACCAGGTACTACGAGCTCCTCGAGATGACGCGCAAGACCGGCCTCATGGCCGTGACCTCCTTCATTCGAACGGGTAGCTACGGGCAGCTCTTTGCGAAGATGCTCATCAGCGGCTTCTTCTTCGTCCTGCTCATGCGGTGCTCGCCCTTCAACTCGAAGAAGCTCTTCCTGCTCGTGATCACCGGCCAGTTCTGCTCGCTGGCCACGCTCTTTTTCATGCTGATGATGAAGATTGGCTTCTTCGAGGAGGAGGGTGTGGACGTGGGCGTGATGAATGCCATCCTCATGTACATCATGTTCTTCCCGCTCTTCGTCGCCGTCTACATCATCGGCGCGGCCATGCACGAGGCCTTCGCCGCGCACTTCAGGCAGTACGTGTGGCCCAAGATAAAGGCGTGCGCCTGGACGGTGGTTAGGAAGCTGAATGGTTGCCTTGACTCTCAAACGAAGTACGCCTACTAAGGTGCTGACAAAGGGAGAGAAGGTCCTCACAAATCTCTTACTACTACGAAGAACTGACGCAGCCTTGATGGAGGCCAACGGCAACTTTTCTTTTTGCCTTTTTTTGTGGCGTCGCATGTCCACTTTGTTGCCTTGCTTTTAATGCCAGAGTGCGTCGCCCAAGTAAATGTCTTTGGTGAGTTTGGTGATGGTGGTAATTATATTTTGTTCCCTCAAATAATCAACAACTGCCGTGCGCATGCACGCACATGCACACGCACATGCACATGCGCATGTGCATGCGTATGTGCATGTGTGCATGCACATTGCATGTGCATTTCATGAACTACACCATGAGACACATACGCATGCACACACGCCCATTATGAGAGAGACGGGGTGGACGGGGTGGACGGGGTGGACGTCCACCCCCGCCCTCGCCGCCACCGCCGCCCTCGCCGCTGCCTCCGCCGCCCTCGCCGCCGCCCTCGCTCTCACCGCCGCCGCTCAACGCGCCGCCCTTCACCCCGCCGCCCTTCATCGCTGCGTGGGTTGGCGTGAGCGGCGGTCGCCTACGCGCGGTGCCACCGAGTGCCACCACGCCACGCGCGTGGCACTGTGCGACGACGCGCGCCCTTCAACGCGCCCGCCCTTCGCCGCCGCCCTCGCTGCCGCCACCTCCGCCGCCGCCTCCCTCACCGGCGCCGCCCTAGCCGCCGGTCGCTCGAGCGCTTGCCCGCGGAGAAATGAGAAACCCGACACAGGGTCTCGCAGCGGCCAGCCGCATCGCCCCGCTGCGATTCGGCCACAGCGCGCCTGCATACAAGGCCACATTTCGCACCGATAGCGTCCTTGCGAAGGCTTGCGCCCGGCGACCACTCGCGCACCCAGCTCACTATGGCGCGCCTGCAGTGTCTCAACGCTCCACTATATAGCCGAGGCCCATCAGCTGCTCGTGATCCATGCTGCCCTGCCACTTGCCAGCACCAGAAGCTATGCCGCCGCCAGCCTCAAACCTTTTACGGCACAGCTGCGCGGTGACGTGCTTGTGCACGACGGCCGCGCGCTCGAGACCTATGAACTTGGCCTCTCATCGGTGCCGCGCTCCCCGACCTCGTCCGAGGCGGCTATCTTGACCTACAGCACATTTGACTGTTCCGATGCGGCGCACACCATGCCGCTCACGAGCTCTCTCATCTCGCGACGCTTCTCGAGCAGCACCTTCAGGACGCACATTCGACGTCCGTCCGCCTGCACCCGACCGAATCGCAGCCGGGCGATACGGTTTGGCCGCCACGAGACGCTGCCTCGGATTTCTCATTCTCCGCGGGCAAGCGCTCGGATGAAACTTGCGCGCTTTTGTGTCCGCTAAGGCCTCTCGTGGATGTGGAAATGCCGTTCATGGTTAGGAGTTGAGGGGCCGTGAGTGATAGAGTGAGTGAGAGAGTGAGTGCAGGGTAGGTGGGGATGACTCTAACCTCTCACTACCAACATGGGAAGTTACTTTCGTGGTGCAATCAATCCGTCTTGACTGTGCCGCTCCCGTTTGTTCGCCGTTTGTTCCCGGTTTGTTCCCGTTTCCCTGGCACACTCATTTTCGACCTTCCCTACTGTGCCGCGCGCCCGCCTTGCCGCGAGGACCCCACGTCGGAAGTTTCTTCCGACCTTTTTTGGCGCAGCTGACGCGCACCCCTCGGTGGCAGTTTGTGTCGCGCCCGTGCAGGGGGGAAGCGCTCACAGGACGACCTACAGTCGTTGGCCAATGGAGAGTGGCGCTGCCGCAACTGCGACGCCGTTTTGAGCGAGGGTGACGACCTGAGCGCCGTGCTGCAGCAGCACCGCAACCAGGACCGCAGGCACCCGTGCGCTTCCAATAGCTCACGGCGCGGGTCGCTCTATCTATAGACAGCCAACGGGAGGCGGTGGCGGGAGTGGTTTGCGCTCAGGCGCGGGGGTTGTACCGGGGGGGGGGGTAAGATAATAATAAAAACCCATCGACTCGCCCACCGCGGAGCGGCACATGGGGCACATCGACACGTCCGCAGCGCAGACCGCGCACATGCTCAGGTGGCGACACGGCAGCAGCACGACGGTCCTTGGGGTGCTCGAGGCACACCACGCACGCAGCGACATCTGCCGCCCAGTTTTGACCCCAGCGCGCCTGCGCGGCGTCCTTGCGCGGTCCTCGGGGGTGGGATGCCTTGTCTGAGTCGTAAGACACCGCCCCCAGCCACCCGGCTCAAAGCGTTAATACATATTCCTGTGGTTTCCAGTATTGTTTAATTCCCCATCACACTTGGCCAACAGCACGCGCCGCCGACGAGGTGGTGGACGAGGCGGTAGTGTACACCTCTCTCCACCCACCTCTCATGCTTTTAGACTTTGCCTCGCGCTGGCTCATGGGCTCCCGGCTGTCGTCCCCAGCAGCTCAGATGCTGGCGGTTGCGCCGCCGCAGCACAGCCACCCGAGTGCCGTCGAGGTGGGCTACCTCACAGACGTGGAAGGCAACCTGGGGTACTTTGACCGTTGGGTCGCGCAGAGCGAAGTCCTGCGGTACAATGTGGCGGGCGAGCTCGAGCTCACCCACCCGCACGCCTACTTCGTCTACGGTGGTGACGCGGTCGACCGCGGCGACGGCGGCTGCCGCCTGCTGCAGCGGCTCGTCGCACTGAAGCGCAGCGCTCCGCACCGTGTGTGGCTGCTGGTCGGCAATCGCGACCTAAACAAGCTGCGCCTGACGTCTGAGCTCGGGGAAAACGAGATGGCACGAGATCCCAGCGCCATCCCAGGGCCGCACTGGGACCCGCGAGCACCGACGCTCGCGGAGTATCTGGCGGCGACGGGCCACGCCGACTCGCGCGCGGAGCGGCTGCGCTATCTGTACCTGCACACGTTGGGCTGCCCCGAGACCTTCGAGCTCCGCCGGCGCGAGATGTCGCTGCTGTCCGGGAGGGCGGCCGAGGGAGATGCGAAGGCACCGAGCGACGAGGAGGTGGTCGAGGCAGCGGTGGGCGACGTGCTGCCTGGCGGGCTGCTGCGCACGTACATGGAGCACGCGGACGTGGCCGTGCTGCTGGGGCACACACTCTTCGTGCATGGCAGCGTCGACGCGCGCACAATGCGATTCGTGCCCGACGAGCAGACGCGCTTCTGCCTGCCCACCGGGCCGCAGCCGGGGCGCACCGTGGACTCGGTCGACGAGTGGTGCGACGGGCTGAACGCGCTGCTCCGCCGCGGGCTGGCCGACCACGCGGCGCGTCCGTATTGGGACGCGGCGCGGTGTGGGCGGGGCGGCGAGCAGCTGATGGCCTTGCAGAACCGCGACGCCATGTGGGGCCGCTCTGTGATCTCCAACTGCTACTGCGACGGCGGCACGATCACCTCCGCCGCGGCAGCGCAGCAGCGCGCAGCTGTGCTAGAGAAGGAGCCGCGCACCGTCACCGCCGCCTCCTTCCGCGCCGTGTGCGCGGACCCGCGCGATGCTGTGGTCGCGGCGTGGCTGCGGCTCGGAGGCGTGCGCAGGGTGGTCGTCGGGCACAAGCCGAGCGGCGATAGCGTCGCGCCGCTGTCATGGCGGTACACGGGCGTTGAGATCCTCTCGGCCGACACCAGCTACGCCGACCCGGCGGCGGCCGACGGCCGCGGCGTCACGATGGCCTGCCTCACGCTGCGCGGCGCCTCGCTGCTCGAAGACCACGCGGTACTCTCCGGCGTGCTATGCGATGGGGCACGGCACGCCGCACGGCTGGACACGCTCGGCGGACCCGAGCACGGCCTCGGCGGCGCAGCTGGTTTGAAAGGGCGCCTGCCCTCGGTGAGCGCCTGGCTAGCTGGCCTGGCTAGCTGGCTTCCGCGAGGAGAGGGCCGCCCTCAGAGGAGGATCTCCCGCATTCAACCCACAGGCGGCGATCCGTTGGTCGGAATCGAGCTCGAGGAGGACTGGTGGGTCAAGACGCTCACGTCGCCCGTCGCGGGCGGCGCCGCCGCGCGCTATCTGTGCTGTCGCGGCGCAGGACGCCGAGTGGAGTACGAGTACCGCAGCGTCGCGGCGTTGCGTGCGAACGCGGATTCGTGTGTGCGGAGCAGGGCATGGGCGACGTCATGAAACCGCCTCGGCACGGCGCGCTGATAGACGGATAGAGACACCTGCTCCTTCCCGCCCCGCCACCCGACGGAGCCCATGGCACATACAGCCCACCCTACCCCACGCGCCTCACGGCACACCCAACTTTAGCAAGTTTTTTTTTATCGGAGACCCCTTTCTTTCTTTTTGTTCATTACTTCTAGAAGTACAGCGCTTGTGTGTGCGGCCGCTCCAGCTGGGAGCTAGGAGGGGCGGAGCCAACTGGAGCCAGCAGCTCAGGAGCCGCAGCTAGCAGCGAGCGCAGGAGAGTAAGAGAAGAGAATTTTCACACGTCCCCTGAATAACAGCCCCAAGTTCATTGGCCTGCGGGGCTCGTTCTTTCATCATCAGTGCGAACGAGAATGCTCGCTCTGCTCGCACTGTCGCCTTCAGGACTGCTTGTGCAGCAGCCGCCTCGCCTGCCGAGGGTTGTGGCAGAGCGATTAACCACCGCCGCCGCTGCCGCTGCTGCGTTTGGCACTTGCGAGGCTGCACAGGCGTTTGCGCTGCCGGCCTGGGATGACGTGATGGTCGAGCTTAACAAGCCTCCGATCACCCTCAACCCCTTCTCGCTTCAGCCGGCGGGAGCAGCCTTTTTCGCGGGGTATGGCGCCTACCTCGTCTGGAACGTGTTTCGGCCACCGAATGCGGCCGAGGTGGAGGCTCAGGACAAACGTGATGCAGAGAGTGTCGTTGCCGCTGAAGCGGCGGCTCCCTTCCTGAAGGCCGCAGCGGAGTCCCCCGGCGCACGCACGACCGAGTCGGGTCTGGTCTACGAGGAGCTTGCGGCTGGAGAGGGCGCGTCGCCCGGCCTCGAGCAAATGGTCAAAGTGCACTACGTAGGTGCAGCGCGGCCCTCCCCTGGCCCAGCGCAGTTGGCGCGCGCCACCAAGTGCTCTGAGCACTGTGCTCTCCTTTGCAGGCACGCTGTCGGACGGCACCGTCTTCGACTCCTCGCGCGACCGCGGCGAGCCGACCGAGTTCGTGCTGAACCAGGTCATCAAGGGGTGGCAAGAGGGTGCGCCGCGCGCCGCCCAGCTCCCGCCGAGCTCCCGCCGAGCTCCCGCCCAGCTCCCGCCCAGCTCCCGCCCAGCTCCCGCCCAGCTCCCGCCGCCCGCAACACTGCCCGCCGCGCGCCGGACGCAGGGTTGGCCCTGATGAAGCCGGGCTCGCGTGCCAAGCTCACCATCCCCGCTGAGCTCGCCTACGGCCCGATGGCGATGGGTGATAAAATCCCCGCCAACTCGGCGCTCTGCTTCGACGTGGAGCTGATCGAGGTGAAGGAGGCGGGCGGCTTCAAGTTCCCCTTCTAGTGGCTGAGCTCACCGATCACTTGGGCAGTCTCGCTCTCAACGTGTGCTCGGGATGGTGTGTTAGGCACGTGGGAGAGCAACACTGATGCAGAAGAAAAAACAGGAAAGATGGTGATTGGTAGGTTTCACGCGCTACACGACGCCGACACTAGGTGGAAAAAGTCGAACTAAAAGATCACGCAACTAGTGATGTAGTGAACGGTCCATCTGCCCCCCCCTTTCAACTCTAGTGAGTAGTGTATTAGACGTAGATCCGCCTCCAGCCCCAGGCGGCGCTAACCCTAAGTCCCTAACCCTAGCCCTAGCCCTAGCCCTAGCCCCAGCCCTAGCCCTAGCCCTAACCCTAACCCTAACCCTAACCCTAACCCTAACTCTCACCCTAAACCTAACCCTAACTCTCACCCTCACCCTCACCCT
>Ga0209302_10000992_pt1 | contig 16294 bp, 17 predicted proteins | sample ArcOceMetagenome_2_FD_187445 | JGI IMG/M metagenome (GOLD analysis project Ga0209302, IMG submission 187445) | Marine eukaryotic phytoplankton communities from Arctic Ocean - Arctic Ocean ARC135M Metagenome (SPAdes) (version 2) | ecosystem: Environmental > Aquatic > Marine > Oceanic | place... | reverse complement strand
TGCTGTTGGTGTCGTCGTGGCACCTTGTATAGCAGTTTGTATATCTTTCATGGATTTTTGAGCTGCATTTTTAATACGTGCGACACCAGTTGTAGCCATTTTTTTTGTGTTATTTATCGTAGTTGCTCCTGTGATAAGTATTGGACTACTTTTACCAACGAAAATTTTGTAGGTCGCCATTAAAGTATTAAATGCCTTTCCTATAGCGATAAATAAATCAATAATTCCACCCAACCAAGGTATCTCCGCTAAAAATGCCTGAATAACACTAATGGTTGTAGCAGTGACACCAGAAACAAATTTCGCAGCCACGTTTTTCATAAGTTCAATAGCATGTCCAGCTATTTCAATAGTGGGTTCTCGTATTTCATCTATAAAATCATCCATGGTTATAGCAAATGCCTTGGCAATTTCTTTTATAGCCTGTTTTGTTGCTGGATTAGTTGACAATTCTTTCAATATACCAGCAATTAAGAGAACCTTGCTGTTTAATCCTGGACTTAATTTATCAATCGGTGTTTCCAGTATAGATTCCTCGCCAGTTAATGTCATGACATAATCAATAAATCTACCCAATGCGTCAGCAGACCATTTAATGCCTGTTTTTACACCAGCCTCACCTACATCCTTTGCTTTTGAAAAAGCCACACTTGATAAACTAGATGATTGTTCGCCTAAAGAGGAAGGTGAACTCGGTATAGAGGTCGTTGTTGACGTATTTGTTGATGGGTTAATAGCCTTTTTTGTTTTTTCAATTGCCCCACCAATCATAGTTAACAATTTATTCGCATCATTATCAATTATATCGGCCATAGAGAATTTCTCTATTCCTCCCCCCCCACTTTGAATTTTATTTACGTCTTGTTTGACGAATTCAATACCTTCTTTCAATCCATATAATACATCAATTAAAAGAGATGCGATTGCTGTTGCGACAAATTGTACTGTTGATTCTGGATTCATATTAATCGGTGTATAGTAAACACCAGAAGCCTCTTGTTGCTTTAAATTTTCCAACTCCTTGTTTACTTTTTGTGATTCATTTTGTTTCTGCAATACAGCTTCCTTTACTATATTTTTTATTTTTTCCTCTGGATTAGGTACATTTAATAAATCATTCATATATATTCTACCTTTAATTTTTTTTTGCCATTAACTTCTTAAATGTTTCGTAGTTCATATTATCCATAGGTTTTTCTATTTTATATTCATGTGTTTTGAGAAGTGATAGTTGGCCAAACTTTCCTCCATAAGAATATCGGTTTGCTTGTTGACGCAAAACAAATTTTTTATTTGTTGAGTTAGTTCCGTCTACTGACCCCTTTCTATTGTAGCTTTTAAACGACGCAAATAAATTATCCTTAGTAGAAACATCATCACCAATTCCATTTGTGACGAGAATATTATTCTTTTTCTCCTTAGCCAACATCAATTCTTGTTTCATATCAACTACAATTATTTTACAATGAAACGTGACCGCATATTTTCTAGCCACTGTTTCCAAAAATAAATATGGAATATCCTTCGTATCACAATAATAAACAAACGATTCTTTTTCAAAATCGTAATACATAGCAATACCACCTTTGGGTGTGGACTCAAAAAGCACATTATTTAACAAAGATTTAACAGAATCCTCCTCCAATTGACGTGATTCTAGATTATCGTATTCATCATAATATTTATTTTCATAAGATTCGATCTTCTTTACAGGGTCATCACCCACACTCTTAGTCCAACTAGTCCATTTGGTCAATATATTACGTAACCATAACCAATTGAAATCACATTTTGAATACAAATAATAACTTAATGTGGAAGTGGTAACAACACCACCTCCAATGGCGATCAAAGTACTCGTTTTTGGGGGAAAAGAACAAAAACGCGTTTTGTTAAAAAAAAGTATAGATGGTTCACACATGCGATTAAAAATATACGGAGACATAATAGTAATATATATGTTATATGTTGTATATTTTTAAGCACTGATTTATATTAATATAATTTTACGTCGCATCGCATCACGTGTTTCCGTTTATTTCTTGGCGACGTAATTCAAATAATTCCTTGACTTCCTCTTGTAAATCAACGACTTTAATTCGCTGATAATTTTTATTTTTATTGTTGGGATGTAAACAGACCAAGTACAAATCTTCCACCACCTTTCCATAATTCTCCTCTAAAATCGCCTTGTAAGTATTCAGTTGTAAACAATAATGCCAATAATTTGTATCTGGCAAATGTTCAATACATTCTTTCTGCCCCCATTTTCCAAACGCATTAGTCTTGACAATTTCCTTACATCGTTTCCAATCATAAATCAAAAGGGTTCCATCTGGTTTCTCAAAGACCATATCGATAGAACCAGCCAACTTGAGTTCTTCATGGAACACCGTCCATTCAGTGCGATAAGGTTTCAAGTCTGGAAAGTCGGTCAAGAATTGTTGGAAATATGTGTATTCAATAGAGTCGTTGTCGACCTCCATATCATTGTAATAGCACTCAATATCATAGTGCATTTTGGTTCCGGCTTCTGCGGCTTCATCACGATTACTGTCCCATCCAGCCTTGATTTCATCCACCGTCTGACCATAATACTTGCTTTGTGACCAACGTTTAGATGCCATCATCCCCTTGATAATGGCATCCGCATCAAAATGTTCAAAATTAGCATGATTAAAGGTTGTTACAGACACATAACCATCGCTACTACCATCAATAGTGTAAATATGAGGACCCTCGTCAAACTGAATTCGCGAATCTCTTTCATGTGGATATAAGTTTGCCAAATAAGAGAGAGGATTTCCGTTGACTTCTATTTGCTTTCGTTGAACAAAGTCCATTGTAAATTTATTAATATCATAGTAGGTATTAATAAATTCAATTTTAATTTTAAGAGATGCTAAAAATATTTAATAAATTGTCTTTAAATAATCCGGTGTTATCGTATTATGATGTGCTTCGTGACGACTATGACTCTTACTCTTACGCTTACTCTTACTCTTACTCTTACTCTTATCTGTATCATGTTTCACATGCGACGATTTCTTACCTTTTCTTTTTGTCTTTTTCTTACCTTTTCTTTTTGTCTTTTTCTTATGAACTACTTTTTTACGAGGGATGAGTTTTTCAATCTCTTCAATAATAATGGGACGAATATCAATTTCATTTTCTTCCAATAAATTATCTTCTAATCGTTTATCTATTGACTTATGATAAGCGGGTACTTCAAATAATTTTAAAATTTCGTCTTTATTTAAATTCATATATATTGCTTTATCGTTATTTTTAGCTTCTAAATTTAATTCATCTCCGTTATATGCCAATGACCATTTGGTATTATCAATAACATTACCATTAATCATGGTTTGATATTGACCTGTATTTTGAATATGTGTATCTAGATAGTTTTCCATATAAAGTAATGACATATTTTAAATTATTAAAAATAGCATTTTAATTTCTCATTGATGTATATACTTATCTTATTATGAACGCAAAGAAGACCAATTGCACTCAACAAAAACTTGATTATTTTAAATGGAAACATCTAACATATATAAACCAGATATTTGGCGACGTTGCGGTACGAGAAATTATATCCGAGGTTTATCCCAATACGTTGCTAGAGTTCAGGGTGGAGAAGGTGGAACTTGGGAGTGGGTTTGAAGATGGTACAGACCACCACGTGTTGTTTGATAAGTCCAAAAAAAAACGAATTTGTAGTGTAGATACGCTGAAAATACAAAATACAAATATCAACACCTATGATACACTTTGCCAGTCCTATACATTACTTATTTACTTTGGTCGTAAGATATACAAAACGCACAAGGCGAGACAGATGGAGATGATTAGGATGTATCGCGACATTTTAGCCAATCACACACTCGTAAAAAAGATTCAGACTGAAATAGTTGATAATAAGCAGAACAATGGGGTATGGAGCGACTACACCAAGGATATAAATGGAGACGTATTATTGGATATGGACATGCCTACTATTCTTCGCAATATACGCGATACGTTGAATCGTTGGGAGGATTACGGATATTATTATTTTACTAAAGATGGAAAGTGTAAAAACACATAGAAAATAAAGAGCTTACCCCCGAGCCATGAAACCACCAATGGAATATTATAGTAAATAAACAATTATTTTTACTATAATTTTGTGGAATGTGAGATATAAATAAAACTGTTTAAGAATAAAAATATTCAATGTTTATATATAAAACGGATATGAATATATTTGGAACAAATGTCAATAAGAAAGGAAAGCGTGAAAAGAACCAAAATGTAAAGGAGGGTCCATGTATATTTCCATTTAAACATCAATGGAAAGAACACAATGAATGTATAGACAACGATGACAAGGGAAAGATATGCGCAACATCAGTAAGTGAAAGAGGGACTCTAAAAACATATGGATATTGTAATGAACGAGAGAAAATATCTGTAAAATCGGTATCGAATCATTCCATGAGCAATAGCCGTTCAAAAAGCAAATCAAATAGTAGCGTTAAAAAAGGCACTAAAAAAAAGGCACTAAATAGACCTAGAACCCGAAAATTGAAAGTTGTGGATAAATTCACGTCCAAGTCTCCAGTAATATCACAAAATACCACCGCAATACTCAATGAAGAAACAACAAACAATAATGACATAAAGATAGCATCAAAATGTAAATCAATGAACAAACAATTGATTGATATTATGGACGAATTGGCTGATATAATGGCGAGACAAGGTGAACCATTTAAGTCACGTGCTTATAAAAAGGCAGCTGAAACAATCATGTCATTTCCAAATGATATTACGGATGTTGAGCAATTAAATGGCAAACCAGCTATTGGTAAAACAATCATGGATAAATTAGGCGAGTTTCAAAAAACAGGTACACTAAGAGTACTTGAACGTGAGCGGAATAATCCGCTGAATATTTTTACAAAAATATACGGTGTTGGACCAAAAAAAGCGAAACACTTAATAGAGGAAGGCATTATTACCTTGTCGCAACTAAAAGAAAACGAGTCGAAATTAAATGATACGCAGAAAATAGGTCTTCAATATTATGAACCTTTACAACGCCGTATTCCAAGAGATGAAATTGAAGAATTTGCCAAAGTATTTGATGTTATTTTTAAAGAAGTAGTACCTGAAGGAAGTAAATATGAAATAGTTGGTAGTTATAGAAGAGAAGCACAAACATCTGGAGATATTGATGTAATAATAACAAACGAAGATAACAATATTACTGCATTCAATGCGTTTTTAGACAAGTTAATCATTGATAATATAATTACTGAAGTATTGACAAGAGGGAAAACGAAAAGTTTGACAATTGGTAAATTACCAACGTCAAATTCCATTCCTCGAAGAATAGACCTTCTTTATACAGAGCCAAAAGAGTATGCGTTTGCTACATTATATTTCACAGGGTCAAAAGCATTCAATACGGTCATGCGACAGAGGGCATTGGACTTAGGGTATACGCTGAATGAACATGGTCTATCAAAAATGGTATCGGGTAAAAAGGGCGACCAATTGACGAGTGATTTTCCTACAGAACAATCTATATTTGAATTTTTGGGTATGAAATACAAGGAGCCAAAAGAAAGAGAAGGATATAAATCCGTTGAGTTATTGGATGGTCCAAATAGCCCGTTAGTAGTCAGTAGTAAAAAAACGGAAAAGGTCAAATCAATCCGCAGTAATTATAAAGAGAATATAAAATCGTTTAAAAAAGATGGTATAGACGCACTAATCATGTTGACTGAAAAACAAATAGCTACTATGATGGATGAATCCCAAAAAGCATATTACAATGACAGTGAAAACGTTTTAATGACTGACAATGAATTCGATATTATTAAGGAATATATGGAACAGAAATATCCAAAGAACCAGATTCTATCACAAATAGGTGCTCCAATTCAAGAGAAAAATAAGGTTGAATTACCCTATAATATGCCATCGATGGATAAAATCAAACCAGATACAAACGCATTAGCAAAATGGAAGGCAAAATATTCAGGGCCTTATGTACTGTCAGCCAAGTTGGATGGTATAAGCGCCATGTATTCCAGTGAAAACAAGGAACAAAAATTATACACCAGAGGTAATGGGTCAGTAGGTCAAGATATTTCACATTTAATTCCCTATCTAAGATTACCGAAGTCAACCGATGTGACGATTCGTGGAGAATTGATCATGAAAAAGAGTACATTTTTAGAAAAATACAACAATGATTTTTCCAATTCGAGAAACTTGGTCGCAGGGATTGTAAATCAAAAGAAAATAGAGGCAGACAAATTCAAAGATGTTGACTTTGTCGCCTATGAAGTGATTAAACCCGAAATAAAACCGAGTGAACAAATGGATTTTTTGGAAAAGGAATCAGTTGATGAGGTAATTCACAAAACAAAGACGGATATTGATAATACTCTTTTATCAAATATACTAGTCGATTGGAGAGAAAACTATGAATATACAATAGATGGTGTTATTGTAACCAATGACAAAGTATATAGTCGTACAAATAAAAACCCGGATCATGGTTTTGCCTTCAAAATGGTGTTATCTGATCAGTTGGCTGAAGCCAAAGTAGTAAATGTCTTATGGTCACCAAGCAAAGATGGATATTTAAAGCCACGTATCCAAATAGAACCGGTTGTTTTAGGTGGGGCAAAGATTGAATACGCAACTGCCTTTAATGCTGCGTTTGTAGAGGACAATAAATTGGGTATAGGTGCTCTTGTAAAATTGGTAAGAAGTGGTGATGTGATTCCCCATATAATGTCTGTTGTTGAACCAGCAGACAAGGCGAAAATGCCTGACGTCCCTTATAAATGGAATGATACTCATGTTGATATTATTATGGAGGATGCTGAACAAGATGAGACTGTAAAGGGGAAAAACATTGTAGGGTTTTTCAAAGGTCTGGAGGTGGATGGATTAGGTCCAGGAAATGTAAAGAAAATAATGAAGGCCGGATATGATACCGTTCCCAAAATCATCGCCATGACGGAAGAAGATTATTTAAAAGTAGATGGGTTCAAAAAGAAAATGGCTGAAAAGGTATATAATTCAATTCGTAAGAAAATTACAGCAGCGCCATTAGCCAAATTAATGGCGGTTTCAAACATATTTGGCCGTGGTTTTGGTGAGAAACGTATTGAACCGATATTGGCAAAATATCCTGATATGTTGAAAAATGCCACATCGAGTAGTGACGAGGAGAAAATTCAACAAATAAAATCCATACGAGGTATAGAACAAAAAACCGCAGAGCGATTTGTAAAAAATTTGCCGAAATTTATGGAGTTTATTACCATTGCCAAATTGGAAAGTAAATTGAACGACGTTCCAAAAGAAGACACAACTCATAAAGACGAATCACATCCTTTATATGACAAATCCATTATTATAACTGGTTTCAGGAATAAAGAATTGAGCGAGGAACTAAAACGTATAGGAGCGAGAGAATCGTCTTCGGTTAGTAAAACTACCTTCGCGGTCATTGTCAAAAATAAGGATGAAGAAACCGGTAAGGTAGATGCGGCTAGACAAAAGAATATTCCTATTTATACAGCCAACGAGTTCAAGGAAAAATTCGCTTTAACATTTAACATTTAACATTTAACATTTAACATTTAACATTTAACATTTAACATTTAACATTTAACATTTAACATTTATATCCATATAAGTTAAATTATTGATACAATCACAAAACATAACATGTATATATCTGCTTCATTTATGTAAGTTAAGTAATACCACATAAATAATAATTTAGAATTCATGTAGTGTATAGCATAGGATTTACAAAACAGTATAAAAACAAAATATTACTTTATGTATATAATGCAGTTATTTACTATCGTAGCATCTTTGTGCCTTGCCACGGCAACAACCGCTTTTAATGCCACTGAACATCATTGGTCTGGATTCCAAAAATTCATTACACGTTTTGACAAATCATACTCCACTCTTAAAGAGTTTGAGAACCGTTTTGAGGTTTTCAAATCCAATATGGAATATATCCATGAACACAATTCCCAAGATCATTCCTACAAATTGGGTGTGACTCCTTTTGCCGATTTAACTGAAGACGAGTTTGCTCGTTTCAATGGAATTCGTACTGAAGGACCATTTTCCACTGGTTGCGACAAGTTCACTTCAATCAATACTGACATTCCTTCTAGCTATGATTGGCGTGATCATGAAGCCGTAAACCCTGTCAAGGATCAAGGCCAATGTGGTTCTTGTTGGTCATTTAGCGCAACTGGAGCCATGGAGGGAGCTTGGGCAATTGCCAAGGGTTCTTTAGTGAGTCTTTCTGAACAACAATTAGTGGATTGTTCCAAGTCCTATGGTAATCATGGTTGTAATGGTGGATTAATGGACAGTGCTTTTCAATATGCCAAGGACAATGGTATGTGCTTAGAGACAGCTTATCCTTATACTGCCAATGGCGGTGACTGTCAAAAGTGTGATCCTGTAGTGACCATTTCCGGATGTGTTGACGTTACCAAGAATAACCAAGTAGATTTGAAGGAGGCTGTATCCATCGGTCCAGTTTCTATCGCTATTGAGGCAGATACCAAAGCATTCCAGCTATATACAAGTGGTGTTCTTACCGGCGATGCTTGTGGAACTAATTTAGACCACGGTGTTCTTATTGCTGGATATGGAGAGGAGGATGGAACTGAATACTGGCTCGTAAAAAACAGTTGGGGACCAACATGGGGCGATAATGGTTATATCAAACTTGGTCGCAGTGATAGTACAAACGACCCTGGTGTTTGTGGTATTGCTATGCAACCATCTTACCCCATTGTCTAAACTTATCTAATTATATTTATTTATAAAAATCAATAATTATAATTAATCTTACTTTTTTTTATGTGTTTTTCTGCGAATTTTTTTATGTGTTTTTCCGCGATGTTTTTTCCCGTGTGTCTTTGTCTTTCTGTATGTCTTTCTTCCTCCTTTTTTAGAGTTGATTGTTTTAACGCTTTTAGTGTTAGTAGCTTTATATTTAATAACTGGTTTACTTAAATCTATCTTAGGTACTGACATAGTGCCATATGGTTTTGATTTGTGTTTTATAGAGAATCCGAATCCTGTTGGATTTTTCAAGATAGTATTTGTACTCATTCGCTTGCTCATTATAAAATAATATGAGAAAAAAGATTTTCATTTATTTAGTTATTATGTTACAGAACAAACGAATTTTTTATTTTGTTTTTATTTTGTTTTTAAAATTAAATTTCACCTTCCTCCTTGGACTCATTCTCAATCTGCTGATCCATCTTGTTGTACATTTCCATCTGAATACGGTAATCCATTTGGCGTTCCATTTCCTCTTCTAGAGACTTATCATCAACCATATCTGCCATTGTACTGTCAATGACTGCACTATTTTCATGAGCATGTGTTTCTTCACGAGGATAAGCACTACTAGCACTAGATGTAATATTCAATGTCTTTCGCTGATGTTTGCGCTGAATACTGTATTGATTTCCATAAGCAACTTGACGAGGAACCATTTTTAACATCTTTTTTAACGTATTTGTCTTACTATTAGTGTTATTTGGTGTAATCACTGGTCGAATATCACATGGCATGTATTGAGGATAACCCCATTGAATCATAGGTCCTTGTGGTGTCATGACCCACATCTGTACCATTCCGGCATTGGCCCATTGTTGCTCTTCCATAGTAGCATATTCCATAGGGATATGCTTGTTCGCAGGTGGAACAAAATCACTAGCAGAAGGATTCACACGGGTTGGGCTTGGGTTTGGGCTTTGTTCTTTTTGAACAAAAGGAAGGACTAGCCAAAACCATGGTTCGTCATACACTAATTTAGCCTTGGTATCGGGATTTTCAACATCTTGACGAAATGTTACAGAAGGTTCTTTGTCGTACATGATATCGAAGTGAACAAACGCCATATTGTAAGTATCACCCTTACTACTTGTCTTGGAAACCAAGTCTACACGCTCAACATTACCAATGTTCTGTTCGTGAAAGACGCGACGAATACGGTTCTCCCCAATGTTGGAGAACATGCGTGGAATGAATACGGAATATCCTGACATTTTACTTGATTGATTATTAGCTTAATTGCTTTACTGTTTAGAGTATATCAAATGCTTATTTAATAAAATGAACTTCAATTTTTAATACATTTGTTAAAAGTGTGTAATTTGTAAAAAAATCATGAGATGTAAAAACATATCATATTATCATATTATCATATTATCATATTATCATATTATCATATTATCATATTATCATATTATCATATTGGTAATTAAATAATATGCTAATTACCACCCTTGAAAAGATTTAAATATCCAATTCAACAATGGTTTTGAAATTTTCTTTAAATTCAGCATACATCTTGTTTTTGATGCGTGTACATTTGGCATCAGGAGTTACAGTAACACACAGTAATTTCATAAAGTTGTTTGAATATTCTGTTTGAAATTCTTCATCAGTCATTCTGTGCTGATTATCATTTTTATATTTGTCAAATGCTGAAAGTGTTTTTTTGTAAATATCATTAAATATCACCTTGAATTCATCTATTTTTAGTTCTTTCCATTGTTCATCAAATACATACAAGATATTATTTTTCTGCTCAAAACATTTCAATACCTGTCTATTTTCCTCCCGGTAAAGATAACTATTGATAATCGCAATAAGTCCGTCAATGAACCCATTTTTAAAGATACATTCCATATCAGCTAGTGATATTGTAAAATTATCCATACATCTGGTCCACGAAGTTATGGGTACTGGTTGTTCATTTAACCAGGTTATTACATCCAATCGTTTATTCTTAATGTTGATATGACGTTTTAACGATTCCAATTCAGTTTGAACTGTATTGTATTTTTCAGTCAATGTAGTTATCATATCATATAATTGCCTCGTATTGGGCTCGTTATTGGTTTTATTGGTGTCTGGAAAAGATTGTTGACAATACAAAATGTGCTTTTCATAGCATCCTTTTTTTTTGAATATTTGAAAACAACAAGGACAGTTCACTATATGTTTAGACGCCATTTATTCGTTTGATATGATTCAATATATTCAAAATATAAGCCATCAATTTTATTATAAAGGTAATATATAATTATGTACACTATGAATAGTATTTACGATTGTAGTTGTTCGGGAGGATTTATATATGGAACAATTCAATGTACAAGTTGTGGATGTAACTGCGATGCGTCTGGTGTATGTACATCTACCGACGTAACCGATATTACCCAAAAACGAATTTGGAATACGGTTCGCGTTCCAGCATCTGAATATACAATGAATTTATCTTCCCTAAGCACATATCAAAAACCAAGTACTACATACGACAATGTAAATTGGAATCAAATGAGTGATCGTTCTTTACCTTCTAATTCGCAAGTTTCAAACATCAAAGTAGTGCCTTCTCGTGGTAATTCTACCCGTTCATCATTGACACGTGACCGTCCAGGTTCTCAAGCACCGGGTGGAAAAGGTGTGGATATAAAACACGGAAGCTATGCCAGATATTTAGCTCGGTTGAAAGGAAAGGGTCCATTACGAACGCAAAATGCTACGGGATTGGTAGCAGTGAGCGGAAATAAGACAAAATCATATGGTATTGTACGTTCTCGTAACTGTATGTGTTTTGTATAATTCTATTTAGAACTCATGTCTGTCAAAAATCAAAATACCGTATAATATGTAAATGAATATATTTATGTATTATATAATGACACAACGAATCAATATGATGTTAACTACATCTAGACCAAGTAATATATCACGTTCTATTACGACGAATACTCAACAACAGACACCAATTAACACGAATATATCTAGAATAAATGTTTCACGATTTAACATGAGGTCTATATTTGTAGCGAAAGGCAGAACTGGTGGTTCTGGTGGATGAGGAGGAAGTAGAAGATAACTGATACCTTAATTTATTTAAAGTGGAATGGGTTAATTATGATGCCCGGAATGACGGTTTTGATATGTATTCACGGTCGAAACCTGAACAATTTGCTTTTTAATAAATTTAATATTTTCTATAAAAATAAAATAGACTAATTATATAAAATGAGTCAATTTGTTATTAGTAGAAAAAATGGTAAAAGTTATCAACCGAATGGATTATCTTCTATTTTCCTACCCAATATTCCAATGACGTTTATTAAGAGTAATAATTTGTATTATAAACCACATACTGCGTCAGGAAGAGTGGGTGCTTCTTGTCAAGCGGGAAATGTGAGAGCAGTTAAAAGAAGAACTTAAAAGAAGAACTTAAAACAAAAATAATATTTATATAGATAAAGCTATAAATATTATATGATATGATATTTTACCAACAACCAGAATATACCTTAAAGACAATATTAGTGGGTGATAGTAAAGTGGGAAAAACCTCATTTTTAAATTTACTAAATAATAAACCATTTAAAAAAACTACTACTACGATTGGTGTAGATTTTGCCAGTTTATATTTTAATATTAATAATACCTATGTAAAACTGAACGTATGGGATACTGCCGGACAAGAACGTTTTGTCAATATTGTGCGGTCTTATTTTCACAGCATATGTAGTATAATACTACTGTTTGATGTTTCCAAACCAGAAACGTTAGTCAATTTGGAAAAATGGATGGAGATTATTGAATATGAAAATACATGTTTTCATAAACATTCAATCTTGTTAATTGGTAATAAAAATGATTTGACTAATAATATTGATGAGTTACAATTAAATAATTTTATTAACAAATACAATGTGATATATAGAGAAATTTCTTGTAGAAATTCTAGCACTTTAGAAGAAACGATAACCTTATTTATAAGTACCATTTTGAAGACATTAAATGTAAATGATTGTAATGGTATAATTAGTCAAGACAGTTTCTCTAGCTCATTTTCTTTAAAATACGATGATGATGACAATGATAATAAATACGATGATGCCGATGAAAAAAAAGCTAATATCTCAAAATGTTGTACGATTTCATAACTTTATATAATTGATAATGAAATATTAGAATAACTAAATAAAACTAGTTATTCTAATATAAAAAAAAACTTATGAAATAGTATATGGACTTGTTTATGTTAAATGTAGATGATTATAGTGATGGTGAATTAGAGGAAATATTATCATTGTCATTTCCTTACCAACAAGAGGATATTATGACAAAAAAGAACGACCTCTATGTAAAGTTAGTACGAGATAATAGCGTAGATAACAGCACTAAAGATAAAATAACCGGATTTTTAGATATGGTTTCTTTTCGCTTATCAAAAGTAATATCAATAGCTCAACCAACAACAAAACAAAATGGTACGAATTTTAATGAATTAAAAAATACTGTCAATGAAACAAACAGTCATTTTATCATCGAAAAGGAACAAGAGATGAAGGAAGCATATCATTCGAAATTAACAGATGGTTTACATGTTGGAGAACTGGGCGGAGCACCTCCTGGAATAATAAATCCACTGAATTACCGAACTATTAAACGAGCGTTGAATATTGATTCACGATTTCGCCCAAATTATTATCAATCATCCGCAGCTGACCAAATGTTGTCATTACCCTATAAATTCGAAAAAGTAATTAACATGAGATTGGCGTCGATTGAATTACCGCTAACATATTATGCTATAAGCGAGTCTCTTGGTAATAATTGTTTTGTAGTAAATTGGGATAATTCAGGCGGAGTGTTTCAAAATAGCGTTTTAGTCAAAATCCCGGATGGTAATTATCAGACTTATAATACGAATGTTGCAAGTGGGTCAGGTGGGGCTGAAATAGAATCTATTTTAAATGGTGCTTTATTGTCCTCGGTAGCTATTGTATCACCAACTGGAACAAATAATGGCAACACGATTCAAACAGATCTATCTTTTAATCTGCGATATACGGTTGATTCAATCAGTGGAAAAAGTGTCTTTGCTTTAGATATGTCCGGAATTGACCCGATTACTGATTTGCCTACTTTAATAGCTGATGGAAAATTAGAGTATCAACTCGTTTTTTCGATTGATAGGGATGGAAACCGTAAAGAGAATCAACCCCTTCCATTTTATTTAGGATGGGAATTAGGTTATAGATTGAGTATTTATGAAAGTGGTTTAGGTTCAGCATCTGGACCGTTAAGATTACCGGCAGCAATTGTGTCTGAAGGACTATATGATATTAATGGACCACAGTACATATTTGTAGCTATAGATGACTATAACAACAATGTAAATAATTATTTTGTATCTGCTTATAGTGATTCTATAAACAATAGAAATATATTAGCTAGAATTAATTTATCAAATCGTGGAAATAGTAATGGTGCGTATAGAACAACTGAAACAGATGGACTGTCATCACAAATTAACAGAAGCCGTAATTATTTTGGTCCAGTCAACATAGAGAAATTAAGAGTCACATTGTATGATGAATATGGAAGAGTTATTAACTTGAATAATATGGATTGGTCATGTGCTCTTACATTTGAATGTATGTATTCTTAAGAAATTTGAATAAATAAAATAGTGGGAATTGTGACCATTATGTCGAAGACGAATGTGTATTATAATAATCTAACCAATCGTCGGGAGCATGTTTTGTACCTCCGTCATATTTAACAGCTAATTTACATTCGCATAACATATCTCCTAGTGAAATTTCACCAATATAAACATCTGCTAGAACACGTCCATATTTTTCTAACTTTACATTTTGTAGCGTAACAATTTTACCAAAAACCGCATCGTATACTTTTTGTCTAGCAAGTTTGGCGCATGTTTTTTCATTTTGGTTTTTGGTTCTCATTTCAGGACAATCAATACCATTAATTCTTACTGAGAATCGATATATAGGACATCCATCATACGGTAATTTAGATGCCAATGTGAGAGTGTCTCCATCATACACCTTGATAACCTTTCCACATGTAATTGGTGGAATAAATGGAATAGTATCATTATATTCAATAATATCTAAGTAATCAGTCATTTTATGAATATAATAAATATTATTTATATAGTTTATATAAATGATATATGTTTCACATCTAACTCAATAATGATTATAATAATAGATTTAAAAAGATGTTGCCTATAAAGTATATAATGCCCGGAAGCAGTCTTAATACACAAACTAATAGAGAAATTCGTTATGAACAAAGATGTCAAAAGAAAAGAATCGAATATCAAACTATGGAGCGAAGTATGCGTGCTGAAAAAAGAACTGAAATTACTAATGAAGTAACAAGCGCGATTTCTATGATTACATCTACAAGACGCCGAATCCCTACACGCAACGCTAGGAACAATGTATCATTTTCCTTTTAATTTTGATAATATTAGTAACTCTTTTTATGTTTATTTATCTTTTTTTTAGTTAATTTGACATCAATGATAACATCATCTAGTTTTGTAGTTTTTTTGTCTTGAATATTTTTAAAATGATTTTCTTGACATTGTTCTTGGATGCGAATATGTTTAGCACTATACTTACCGTTTATTTCACGGTTACGACGTTCCTTGTCCTTTCCAGTTTTGCGCTTTTGATATTGATAATCCATGGTTTCAATGAGTGATTGGTATCCTATTGATTAGAATAATGATTTCAATTTTTTTAATTACTTAAAAAATTGAAGTGTATTTATAAGTAAGTGGTTTAGACATCGCTTAACAAGCCCCCTACAATATTCAAAATGACTAGTTATTCCTTATGTATTCCACGCATCTTTAATAACATTCCTGATAAAAAAATTACAAGTACCTTTGAAAATTTGAACTTGGGAAAAATTAAAGATATTGATATTATTTATAAAATTGGTAGAGACGGTTCTACATTTAAAATGGCATTTGTTCATTTTGAGTCATGGAATTATTATAATTCAGCTGCTGTCAATTTAAGAATGCAAATTGAAGACCCAAATATGGTTGCTAAGATAGTATATGATGATCCGTGGCATTGGATTCTCCTTCCAAACACATCTAATGTAGCAAATGAATCAAATAATACAATTTACTCATATACTCAAGAGTCGTCGTCATTAACTACAAAATTAAATGAACCAACAACTACTTTGATAGAGGAACGATTAACAAATTTGGAAAATGAACTACATTATGTTTATGAAGAATTATACCAACGTGAATATATTCCAACCAGATATCGTCAAAATTCTACACGGGATGATGAACCTGAATCAGGAAAAAATTCTTCATTTGTGCCCATGACTATTGATGAATTGGACC